>PVMK01151361.1_pt1 | contig 10902 bp, 8 predicted proteins | sample 1853481 | NCBI WGS metagenome assembly PVMK01 (sample SAMN08533507, study PRJNA380276) | Marine sediment metagenome, whole genome shotgun sequencing project. | reverse complement strand
TCAAGTGCTTGCCGCCAGGTTCAAAACTAACTTGGCCGTTCGGCGGAATCGTCATATCAGGCACCCTTCTCATCTCCATCGATCCGTCGACCATGGCCATCTCGTGCACTTCGATGTCTGCAAATTCCTCACTCCTGACATGGGGTAGTTTTGCCCCTATTCAAGTGAACTTAACGAAATCTGCCTATCCGATCGGCTCAGCTATCAGTCGGTGATAGGGAAACGGCGTAGCCTCGACTGCTCGGCGGGTCAGATAGTAGAAGAGCTTGTCTTCATTCCAGCGTCGGTTGAAACGGTAGATGAATTCCTTGAGGTAACAATCGAGATGTTTGTGGCTGACGCCGTGGAAGATCCCGATCAGCCAGGCCTTGAGGTTGGAGATGACCGTGTGAGCCCAGGGCAAGACTTCAGCGGCGGCTTCCAGCGTGCCCAGCGTCGTGGCCTTGTGTTCGATGCCTGCGGACTGAAGCGGGGGTATCCGCAATGGCCATCGGTGAGCACGGTCGTGTTGGCCCCTTCGATGTGCCCTCGCACGGTCGGTCCGAGGCTCGCCCAGGAGGCGTTAGGCACGATCTTCAACGCGGCGGACCCGGCAGTGTGTTCCCGCTGCTCCACCATCACCACGACAATCGATTTGTTGGGAGCTCCCCGTCCGCGCTTCCCTTTGGCGCGATGTCCTCCCACGAAGGCCTCATCGGCCTCGACGGCACCTTTGAGCAGCTGCCCAGTGCGGTCTCCCAGCGCGGAGCGGAGCTTGTGGAGCATCGTCCAAGCGGTCTGGTAGCTGCCAAGGCCGAGATCGCGCTGAAGCTGCAGCGCGGAGATTCCTTGTTTGTGCCGCGAAACGAAGAAGATGGCCAGGAACCACTTCTGCAGCGAAGTCTGCGTCGCATGAAAAATGGTCCCGGCTGTTACGGAGGCCTGATAGCGGCACGTCGCGCACTGGCGCAACCGTCGGCTCGCGACGTACGAGGCGTTTGTGCCCTGGCAGCGCGAACAGACGAATCCCGTTCGGCCAACGCATCTTCTCCAGGTACGCTCGGCAAGCGCCGTCGTCCGGGAACTGGTGCATGAATTCGAGCATCGTGATGGGAAACTTCATCGGTTGTCCTCCTATGTGATGGAGAACGTTATGAAACCGGTATGCCAGATCCGGTCACGAGCTGAGCCAATCGGATAGGCAGATAAAACTAAACAGCGGAGCCAATACCCGAATCCAACAGATTGGGTAGCCACTGGTCGCGCCCAGAGTATGGGGCGAGCAACGTCGGAGGAAGTTGCATTTCTCCTGAATGTGTGGCCGGATACCGAATGGATAAGAGCAGGCGATGAGCTGATCTGGGTCCCCGCTCGTCCGATATCGAATGAGGTGGAACAAGAGTTACTAGAGGAGTTCCACGCGGAGCGCACACGCAACGCTCCCACCCCCCTTTCAGGTTAAGCGCCCACCGTCCGGCGGCGCGCTGCAGCCGGGAGCCAGCCGACGACGTGCTAGCGGAGCAACCAAGAATTGAAATTCTTCGTGATCCTGCCAGTGAAGCGTCGCCCGGTAGGTCAGAGATTATATCCGCTGTTATGGAATTGTCGCTCCGTGCGGTGCATGAGGAATTGATCTGAGACGAACTGAATTCCCAGATAGTCAGTTATTCCCGTTAGGCTGAACCCTGATGGGTCAGACTGCCCCAAGTCGCGAAGCGAAAGCCTCCTTAAGGTAAAATGATCCGATCGCCTGAGAAGACCTGACGACGTACAATGGAACGTTTGAAATCATCCGAAAGAAAAAAGATGCAGGCTATTTTTGCAATGCTCGGCCTCATGGCAGTCCTCAGATTGTGCAACTGGGTCCTGAACGAGATCTACCCCAGCGCTATATTGCATAACGTGAGTATATTGGCATTTGTAGTGTTATTTTTCCTGCTGGGCGTCGCATTCTATCAATGGAGTTTGGCGACGCCACGCCACCGATTTCTGAGCGTCAAGAAGTTGATACCAATGCGATGTTTAGTATTTCTTTACATCAGATATTCGAGCTCTTAATAATGAATACACTCTCTATTGTCGTCCCGTGCTACAACGAAGTAGAAACAATTGAAAGCGTTATCGATGCAGTTCTTGCGTCACCAATAGAACAAAAAGAAATTATTGTTGTGGATGACGGTTCGGAGGATGGAACCGCTGATCTTATACGCGAGAAAATCGCGCCTCGCGTCGCTCATGTGATCTTCCATCCCCAAAATAGGGGGAAGGGTGCCGCGCTCCGAAGCGGTTTCGCAGTGGCTACTGGAGATATTTTTTTGGTTCAAGATGCAGATCTCGAATATGATCCTAATGAATACCCAAAGGTGCTAGCACCAATATTAGCGGGCAAGGCAGATGTGGTTTACGGGTCTCGCTTTGTTGGCGGTGAGTCGCATCGCGTATTCTTCTTTTGGCATTCGATGGCGAATCGCCTGTTGACGCTCCTGTCTAATATGCTGACAGATCTCAATCTGACAGATATGGAGGTCTGTTATAAAGCCTTTCGCCGAGAAGTGATCGAGATGATTTCTATCGAGGAAAATCGCTTTGGCTTTGAACCTGAAATTACTGCCAAGGTTGCACGTATGGGTTGCCGAATTTATGAGGTCGGTATTTCGTATTCGGGAAGGACCTATAGTGAAGGGAAAAAGATCGGCTGGTCCGATGCTGTTCGCGCCATCTGGTGTATTTTCAAATACAATTTGCGCCCGAGATACTTTGGCAACTAATTCGAGCCATCGGTAAAATCATTCCGGTAAGAATCTTGAATGAAATCACAATCCACCGAGCTCTGCCAGCATCAGTCGAATCTGCATCAAGCCCATTGTCGTAGAGTCCTCGAGCCCGTTAATTAAACTTTCTGCCTATCCGATCGGCTCAGCTCGTGACCGGACCTGGCACACCGGTCTCGTAACGTCCTTCACCTAATAGGAGGACAACCGATGGAGTTTCCCACCACGATGCTCGACTTCATGCATCAGTTTCCGAACGACGACGCTTGCCGAGCGTACCTGGAGAAGATGCGTTGGCCGAACGGGTTCGTCTGTTCGCGCTGCCAGGGCGCCAACGCCTCGTATGTCGCGAGCCGACGATTGCGCCAGTGCACTGCGTGCCGTTATCAGGTCTCTGTAACAGCCGGGACCCTCTTCCACGCGACGCAGACCTCGCTGCAGAAGTGGTTCTTGGCCATCTTCTTCCTGTCGCGGCACAAGCAAGGAATCTCTGCGTTGCAGCTCCAGCGCGATCTCGGCCTCGGCAACTACCAGACCGCCTGGACGATGCTCCACAAACTCCGCTCCGCACTGGGGCGCCGCACCGGGCAGTTGCTCAAAGGCGTCGTCGAGGCCGATGAGGCCTTCGTGGGGGGATCCCGCTCCGGCGGCAAGCGCGGACGGGGAGCCCCCAACAAATCGATCGTCGTCGTGATGGTCGAGCAACGCGAACACACCGCAGGGTCCGCCGCGTTGGAGATCGTGCCCGGCGCCTCCTGGGAGAGCCTCGGACCCACGGTACGCGGGGCCATCGAAGGAGCCAACACCACCGTGGTGACCGATGACTGGAGCGGTTATCGCCCGCTCCAAGCCGCAGGCGTCGATCACGAGGCCACGAAGCGGGTCACGCCGGAAGCCGCCAGTGAAGCCTTGCCCTGGGCTCACACGATCATCTCCAACCTCAAGGCCTGGCTGCTCGGGACCTTCCGCGGTGTCAGTCACAAGCATCTCGATCGATACCTCAAGGAATTCACCTACCGCCTCAACCGACGCTGGAACGAAGACAAGCTCTTCTACTATCTGACCCGCCGGGCCGTCGAGGCCAAGCCGCTTCCCTATCACCGACTGATAGCTGAGCCGATCGGATAGGCAGATAAGTCTAAATGCGCTGATATGGCGAGTGGCGACTGCGATCGCTCTGACCTTCGCGATCCTCCCGGTGGCTTTGGCTCAGGCCGACACCGATCCGCCGGAGTTAGTCGATTTTGACTTCAACCCCAAGAGCGTCGATGTAACCACTGGCCCAGCGGGTATCACGTGCACGATGGAAGTGACTGATTCTGGCGCGGGAACGGATTTTGTGATGTGCATCATGCAATCTCCCGGCAATATCCACGGCGCGGCGTGCTCTAGTGACACGCCGATTTCGGGAGACATCTTTAATGGCATTTACACCTGCACGGCACCCATCAGCCAATTTGTAGAGGAGGGTACGTGGCGCATCAGACGAGTCATGCCACAAGACCTTTACGGGAACAATCAGGACTTTGATACGCCGGACCTTCAAGCCATGGGGTTTTCGACTGAATTTTCTGTCGGATTTTTATTCGGTCAGCCAAACACCGTGATTTCAAATCCTGCGGACGGAAAGCGTGTGAGCGGCAACAGTCTCACGATCAAGGCCGAACTCGCGCAAGGTAACCCCGATGACGTGTCGCCAACGCTCGGTGTCCGGTTCGACTCCCGACCACTGCCCTCAGGTGTGTTTGCTCCAATCCCGGCAAGAAACGCCAACCACCCCAACCCCGACACCACATATCCGTACTTCATCCACTGGGATGTTTCGGGCGTTGCCGATGGAAACTATGAAATCCGGGCTGTTGCCCATGATTTGGACGGCATCCCCGATCCGTTGCCGGAAACCATAACAATCACCATTGCTCACACAGGTGTTGTTGACATTGATGAAAATTTCAACGAAGAGAGCGTTCAGGAAAGCCACTCGGGAGTCAACAATAGCGGCGATAGTTCCGTTGAATCCGCTGACTCGATTGACGCGAGTACAGTCACCGGACTCGTCATTCCCGCAGGTGCTCTCACCCTATCTTCGGACACGGCTATCCTTTCCTACTCAGATTCACCGAGCGAACTTTCGTTCGCTCTAGAAGTCGAGCAGATCGTTGGTGCAGTTGTTGACTTCGACCTTGAAAGCGGACAAACCGGCTTCGAGAGCGGCCTGACGGGCGACTTGACCATCTCGTACTCCGATTACGATCAGGACGGCTACGTAGACGGCACAGGCATCCCAGAGGGCGAACTCGAACTCCGCTACTACGACCCGGTTGCAGGTGTTTACGTGCCGATGCCGGGCTGGACAGTAATGACCGAGCACAACATGGTGCATGCGGACACGCCGTTTACGGGACGGTTCGCGGTCATCCCAGAGCCTTCTCGGTGGCTGCTCCAGGTTGTTGGGATTTGCTTCCTAGCGTTGCTCTACCGGCGGCACGTTCGCTGACAAAGCCCACCAACCATGTGCCCTTTCCTTTTCAGCTAAACCATGCGGAGGTGTCCCAACCCCATCGGAGCGGGGTGCGCCCACTTACCCCTGGAGCCGAACAAGCACCGTGAGCTAAGAACCTCTCGCGCGCGAGCACATTTCGCCCCCCCGCCCGCGCGCGGGTTTTGTGTGTGTGGAGGGGCCCTAGAGATGGGTCGATGGGGCCCCGAAGGTCGTCGGGGTTTTCGTCCCAGCTTGGAGCCGGATAGAGCCGGGAGCTGAGAGCCTCGCGCGCGCGAGCAAATTTCCCCCGCCCGAACATGAAACCATCGTGCCCGGAGAGGAATTACCAACAACCCACGAAGTCGCACAAACTAACTTTCAACCTGGAGCAGTTCATCCGAGCAGGTCACTCAGCTGTGCCTCGGATCCTCAGAAGGCGAGAGTAGCCGTTATGCCGTAGGTCCTCGGGTCCGCGTAGGCATCGAGAATGACGCCGAGGCGTCTGGACCGGTCGAGGGACTGGGTCTTGTAGTGCTCGTCCATGAAATTGCGGACATAGCCCGTCAGCGTGAGCATCTCGTTCTCCGAAGTCCAGGTGAGAGCCCCGTTGAAGATCCAGAAGTCGTCCTGCCCGAAGAAGCCCGGCGCGAAGTTGCACCGGTTGCCCCGGCCTCCGCAGGGGTCGTAGAGCATCTCGTCCTTCCAGCTGAACGAGAACCGGGGGGTCAGGGTGCCGAGCCTCCGGCCGGCGACCTGCCCGGGCAGGGGGATGTCGTATTCGATGGAGCCCGTCACCGAGAAGTTCGGCGACGCGATCAGGGTGTTCCCCGTGTAGTCGAACTTCCTCTCGATGATGACGAACCCGGGATCCGGGGGCGGACAGGTCCGGCAATCCCTCGAAAAATTGATTCTATCGGAGAAGGGGACCACGAATTCCAGGTACTCGCTCTCCACCCAGGCGGCGTTGAAGGTGAGGCGCAGGCCGTCAATCGGCTCGCTCTGCAGGTCCAGCTCGACGCCGTAGACCCATCGCGTCGCTGGCATTCGCCAGCTTCGGAATCGGAAAACCGAGAGGGGTCTGCTCGATGATGAAGACCTGAAGATCCAGGTAGTCGTAGTAGAAGCCCGTGAGGTTGAGCGTTAGGCGATCGTCAAACCAATGGGAGCGCAGCCCAACCTCGTAGGAATCGACAACTTCGGGATCGACCCCCGTGACGATGTCGAATACCGAAACAGCGCCGCCGTTGAAGTGTCCTCCCTTCCAGCCCCGGGAGTACTTGATGTAGAGGTTGCTGTCGTCGGAGTAGTTCCAGGCCACGCTGAAGTCTCCGCTCCAGTCGTCCCACAGGGCGTCATCCTCGCCCTCAAGCGTGTCTCTATTATGCCCGGCGACGGGGGTTTCGATGACGACGGTCTCGAAACTCTTGTGCTCCCAGTTGTAACGAATCCCCGCAAGGAACGTGAAGTCGCAGGAAACGGGCTCGCATCCGGGCTGGAGTCGGTATTCCAGCTGCCCGTAGGCGGCGACGTTCCAGATCTCCTGGGTGTATTCCTGGAGGAGGTCGGCGCGCCTTAGCTTGTCGAAGAGGTTGACTACGTCGAGTTCGTCTTTGAGGTAATAGACACCGAGTGTCCAGTCACCGTCACCGGATTTCGACTCCCGAATTGGGCCCCGGAGTTCGAGCTGCTCGCTGAGCTGCCAGGCGGAAGAGGCGTACGTAGTCTCGAGCAGGAGCCTGGCGCCGCCGTCGGTGTTCTCCCGACGGAAAAGGTCGTGCCACTCGTAGGCCGTCAGGCTCACGAGCTCGTAGTCGTGGCCGCTGCCGAACAGCCAGGTCCCCCGGAGATTGATTCCCCAGAGGTCGATGCTCTCCGGGCCGTCGATGTTGTAGTCCCCCGCGAAGGGATCCCCCCCGTCGAAGTCCTTGTAGTTGCTATTGTCGAATCCCCCGATATTCGTCGGCGTTTCATCGAACCCTACGATTCTGACACCCCTGTGCTGGTACTGGAACGCCCGGCTCCTGTTCTGCCCGCCGTGGACGTTCAGCAGCCACTCGGTCTCGGTCTGCCCGATCGGCGCATTGAGCAGGAGCTGGCCCCGGGCCGCCCAGTAGTCGATGTCGTTGGTCCGTCCTTCGAGGTCCGGATCGACGAACCGGACTTGGGGGACCCCCGGGGCCCCCCCCGTCGTCTGGTTGCAGGGAGGCTTGACCGGGTGAGTTGAGATTTCGCTGGCGGGCACGTGGGCTAGCGGGGCGCAGCGATTCTCCGTGATGCCGTCGCGGATGCTCCAGGTCCCCGAGAGCCGGCCCGAGAGAATTTCTGGGATGATGGGTCCACCGACGAATCCCTCGACCTCCCACAGCTCGTAGTTTCCGTACGAGGACGTGACGGAGCCGGCGAACTCCTCTTCCGGCGGTCTCGAGCGCAGCAGAATTGCACCGGCCGAGGCGTTGCGATACAGCGTCCCCTGGGGTCCACGCAGGACCTCGACGCCTTCCACGTCGTAGAACTGGAACAGCTGGCCCGCCGGCGACTGCATGTAGACGCCGTCTTGGTAGACGGCGACGGCACTCGCAGCGTTGGCGTTGAAGTCGTCGAGGCCCACGCCGCGGATGTAGATCGTGGGATTGGAGGCCGCGAAGGCGCTCTTGATCTCGAGGCTCGGAGTGAAGTTCGAGAGATCGCGGATGTCTCTGATGCCCTCGACTTGGAGAACACCCGGGTCGAATCCGATGGCCGAGATGGTATCGTCCTTCACCAGCAGTCCCCCCGCCTCGCCTCTGACTACGATCTCGTCGATATCGGGCGGCGGCTCCGCGCTGGGCTGGGAGGTCTCGGGGGCGAGATCCTCGCCGGGATCGGCGCCGCCCTCCGGCTGGCGCTCAACCTCGCTGACCTCGTCGGTCGCGGACTCGACCGGCTCGTCGGCGGGTGTCGTATTCGGGGGTGTTTCGTTTTGGGCGAACGCCGCGAAACCAAACAGCAGCGTCGCGATGAAGCAAGCGAGCCCCTCCTGCCTCTGACTCGATCGCCTTATCGCGCGCATTGGTTCCATGTCTATACCAGAATTGACCTGTGTTTTAGCAATGCCGAGTCATCACGGCCCAGGCCTTGGGCACGCTCGGCTGCGCGATTTTCTTTGCCGTCTTCGGAAACAACGCGATGTACCAAGTATCTGACCGGCCGCTCCGACTTTTTCGTCGTGACGGCCAGCCAGGGCGAGAACGCGGCCGTCGTCGGCGCGCTGATGCAAGCAGGTCACTCCACCTCCGCTTGATCTTCCCCCGCCCGCGCGAGGGGTTTTGTGTGTGTGCAGGGGCCCTAGAGATGGGCCGATGGGGCCCCTGGCGCTGTCGGGGTTTTCATCCCACCGTGGCTGTGGGGGGACATCACGATGGAACGGAGAGTGCTCATCTACCCGCTCGCTTGAGATGCCGCCTGAGCACTTGTCGAGAATAGACACCAATCGTCATCTCGGAATCGCGAGCTAACCGCCGAAGCGCGGCAACTTCAGCGGGTTTCATACGAATCAAGAAGGCCGCGTCTTGGCGCTCCTTGCGCGGCAGCTTGGGGCGGCCCGCCCCAGTACGTGATCCACCCCAGCCTTCCCTGCCGGTTCGACGTGTGTACATGTTGATAAATTGCTATCATATAACTACAAATGGAACAAGGAGCCCCCATGTCGAAACGACGAGGAAACGGCGAGGGATCGATCTATCGGCGGGCCGATGGGAAATGGTGCGCGACGCTCACGATCGGCCATGACGAGAACGGGAAGCGGAAGAGGCGGTATCTCTACGGCCGTACTAAGGGTGAGGTTCTGGAGAAGATCGACGCCCTGCGCGGAGACCAGCGTGCGGGGCTGGTCGTCGAGCCCAACCGCGTTCGGGTCGGAGAGTACGCGGAGAACTGGCTGGAGAACGTCGCGCGGCTACGGGTCCGGATCACGACACTCTCCACTTACACGACGCAGGTCCGCCGTCACATCGTCCCCCATCTGGGCGGCGTTCGGCTCAATCAGCTCACTCCGCTTCACCTCCAAGCGTGGCACACCACTCTAGAGCGAAACGGAGTCTCACCGCGGCAACGCCAGTCAACTCACGTCCTCTTGAAAACCATCCTTAAGCACGCTCTGAAGCTCGGACTCATCGCCCGCAATCCAATGGACGCGATCGAGAAACCGCGTGTAGCCCGAAAGGAGATTCAAACGCTCAACCCAGAGCAGATTCGGAGCCTACTCGCCGCAGTGCATGGGCACCGTCTGGAGTCTCTCGCGATCCTCGCGGTTGCCACGGGGGCAAGGCAGGGAGAGCTGTTCGGCCTCCAATGGCGCGACATTGATCTCGATGCGAGTACCGTCACGATCCAGCGCACGCTGATCGAGGCTCGCGGGAAGCTGGAGTTCGGCGAGCCCAAGACCCCTCGCAGTCGGCGCAGAATCGATATACCGAACTATGCAGTCACAGCCCTTAGGGATCACCGCAGACGCCAGCCTGCGACCCCTCATCCGTCCCTGCTGGTCTTCACCGACACGGAGGGAAACCCGCTGCGCAAGAGCAACTTCACGCGGCGTATCTGGCACAAGTGGCTTAAGAGCGCCGAGCTGCCTCGGGTCAAGTTCCACTCGCTTCGCCACAGCCACATCACCACACTTCTGGCCGATGGCGGGAACCTCACGGCAGTGTCGGAAAGGGCCGGGCACAGTCGGACCTCAATGACCGCGGATGTCTACGCTCACGCGGTGGAAGGTATGCAGAAGGAGCTGGCGACGCGCCTAGAACGCCTTTTTGGATAGGCCACCGCGTGGCTGCATCGTGGCTGCACGACTGAAAAACCTGCTTTTCGATCAAGTACTTAGCACCGACCCTCAGATAGGCGGTCTGTGGGTCGGGGGTTCGAATCCCTCCCCCGCTACCAAGAAATGAGGCGCCCGGAGTCGTGAGGACTTCGGGCGCTTTGTTCTTCCACTGAACTCGACGCTGAAATCCTCGTGGGGTCTGCCCTGCGATGCTAGTTGAAAGTGCTTGATCTCCGACAGCGCAGCTGAGTAGAGTGACTTAGAATCGTCCTCAGCGAGGACGAGCAAGCGCCGACCCGTGAGGCACCGGGGGAGCCCCCCGAGCTGACGCTTGACCCCGAAACGGAGGTCAACCGATGGATGCGCACCCCGCACTTCGCAGCCCGGCCCTTTTTCTCGCCCTACTCCCCGTTCTAATAGGAGAGCTGTCCTGCAGCGGTAGCGGGCCGGGAGTCACCGGGGCACCCGCGCGTGCGGAGCCGTCTAAGCAAGCCTCTGCAGAACCGACGGATCGTGGTCTCGCAGCGGCGCAGCGCCACATTGCGGAGCGGGAGTATCGCGCCAGCGCCAACAGCCAGGGGCTCCAAGCGCCCAACCGCGTCCATAACCTGCGCACCTACTTCGAGCCGAGCGGCATCCGCGTATTCGACCGCACGGCCGGTGACAGCTCGGAGTTGCTGGCGCTGCGGTTGGCGGGCATCGGCCGTGGCGACGCACTCGCGTCAGTTGCGCCTGGCACTCTGACGAGCGAAGGCGCGCGGGTGGAGATCCGGCGGCCGGGGCTGGTCGAGTGGTACGAGAACACGCCGGCGGGGCTCGAGCAGGGCTTCACGCTGAAACAGCGGCCCGCGGGTGAAGGAGCGCTGCGG
>PVMK01164916.1_pt1 | contig 10904 bp, 10 predicted proteins | sample 1853481 | NCBI WGS metagenome assembly PVMK01 (sample SAMN08533507, study PRJNA380276) | Marine sediment metagenome, whole genome shotgun sequencing project. | reverse complement strand
TCATGCTCCGGATACAGCCCGGGCGTCGTCTGCGGGCCCTTGAAGCAGAACGACCGCCACTCCTGCACGCCGTGCAACCCCGCGCGTCGGGAAAGATCGAGGAACAGAGCCAGGTCGAGCACGATCGGCGCGGCGAGGATCGAGTCGCGGCACAGGAAATCGATCTTGATCTGCATCGGGTATCCCATCCACCCGAAAATGTCGATGTTGTCCCAGCTCTCCTTGTTGTCTCCACGCGGCGGGTAATAGTTGATCCTTACCTTGTGGTACATGTCCCCATACAGATCCGGATACATGTCAGGCTGGAGGATGTGCTCGAGCACGCCGAGCTTGGACTCTTCCTTCGTCTTGAAGCTCTCCGGATCGTCCAGCACTTCGCCGTCCCGATTCCCCAGGATGTTCGTGGAGAACCAGCCGGCGAGCCCCAGCATCCGGGCCTTGAGCCCCGGCGCCAGGATCGTTTTGATCAGGGTCTGGCCAGTCTTGAAGTCCTTGCCGCAGATCGGAACTCCGTTACGCTTCGCGAGCTCGAGCATCGCGGGCAGATCTACGGTCCGGTTCGGTGCGCCATTCGCGACCGGCACGCCTTCCTGGAGCGCGGCCCAGGCATAGAGCATCGAGGGGGCGATCGCCTCGTGGTTGTCTCGCATGGCCTGCTCCAGCGACTCGACGGTGTCGTGAACCGGCCCGGGCGTGAGGAAGATCTCGGTCGACGCGGCCCACACTATCACCAGGCGGTCACACCCGTTCTCCTCCTTGAATCGGCGCATGTCCTCCCGCAGCTGCTCCGCGAGTTCCATCTTGTTAGCGCCGGTCTTGACGTTCGTGCCGTCCAGCTTCTTGACGTAGGCCTTGTCGAACGCCGCTGTCATCGGCTTGATCGACTTCATGAAATCGGCGATCGGCTCCAGGTCCTCGGGCCGCAACACTCCACAGTGGCGCGCTGATTCGTAGGCATCGTCCGGGATCGGATCCCACGCCCCGAACACGATGTCGTCAAGGTCCGCGAGCGGCACGAAGTCCTTCACGAGGGGGGTGCGGCTGTCCGTCCGCTTTCCGAGCCGGATCGTGTTCATCTGCGTGATCGATCCGATCGGCTTGCTGAGCCCGCGCCGCACGGCCTCGACCCCCGCAATCACCGTCGTGGACACAGCCCCTAGTCCAACCAGAAGCACTCCCAGACGCCCCTCCGCGGGAGCGATGTCTCGTCCGCCAGTATGTTCACTCATTTCAACAATCCACTTGAAGTGATATCAACCAACTCGTTTATTTATCTAATTTTCTACGTAACCACTCAGGCGTCCTCCACACCGCCTTCCCGACCGCCACGCCTTCGGGCCGCGTGTTCCGGTAGACCCAGACAATCCGCTGCAGCACCGTCAGGTTCGTCAGGATCGCGAGGCCCCAGAGCACGACGCGCAGGACGGCGCCGTTGTTCTGCTCTCCGAACAGCAGCGCCGCAGCACCTATGAGAATCACGCGCTCCGCACGTTGCATGAACCCGACTGTGCAGTCGATCCCCAGAGCCTCCGCTCGTGCTCGCGTGTAGCTGATCATAAGAGAACCAGCCATGGCCAGGATCACCACATAGATCATCACGACGTCGTTGGCGTCGGCCCTGTAGTCGTTGTACAGCGACAGGAGTCCGATATATACGATGATCTCCGACAGCCGATCGAGCGTGGAATCGTAGAACGCCCCGAACGGCGATGCCAACCCCGTCCGACGCGCCACCGTGCCGTCGAACAGGTCAAACATACCGCCGACCAGGATCAGTGCACCGGCCGTGCGAACGTTGTGCGAATGGAAGAAGAAGCCCGATGAGCACGTAATCAGGAACCCCAGCGTGCTCAGGGTATTCGGATGCACGCGAGCATCGACCATCCAGTTGATGACCGGACTGACAGCCTTGCGGAGACCTCTCTCCAGGGTCGCCCGGAGTGTCTTCATCACGGAAGAATGATCCTCGACTGCTCGCCTTCCTTAACGCCCGAGCCGATCGACTGGTTCACCTTGTCCATGAGCTTGTCGAAGTTGGCCTGTGCCGAAATCAGAGACTGGTAACGCATGCCGGTTTGCATCTCCTCGCTCAGCCTGCCGAGGTCGTTCCGCAGGTCCTCCGGGGGCTCCTCCTCGCGTTCCAGGAAGCCGATGAGCTTCTCCTGCAGATCCCGGATGCGATCCAGCTTTTTCTTCGCCTCTTCGTCTCCATCTATGTCCCGTATGGAAGCCTTGAGGTATGCGTACTCAGGGGTCTGAGAGATGAGTCGGCCCACCTCCACCGCTCGCTCGAAGATCCTGTCCCTGTCGGACGATTCCATCCCGATTCTCTCTTCTGGATGAGGTGTGCGGCCGGGCTGCCGCCGGCTGCGCCATAGCTATTTAAGATAACCTGATTATCGCCGAGCCGCGACCGAATCAACTGTCCGGCGTGTCCAATCACTACGTCAGGTCAGGGCGACGACGAAGCGGTCGCGTCCCGATAGATCCTGAGCCAATCGGAGGACCTTCCACTGTCCCTTATCCGCCAGTATGTCGAGCACATCCGGGCCCTGGAGCTCACCGATCTCGAGGAAGAGTCCGCCTCCCGGATTCAGGTGCTCGGCCGCTTTCCGGGCGATCTCTCGCACCATGTCCAGCCCATCGGCACCACCGAGGAGCGCCACGTAAGGGTCGTGCTCCCTGACCTCACGGGGAAGCTCCTCCATTTCCGCTTCCGTCACGTACGGGGGGTTGCACACGATGATGTCGAAGGTCTCGGACGCTCCGACCCCGTCCCACGGAGACGCCTCCACGCGTCGGAGCTCGACGGTGTCGTCCAGATCCGCCCGCGCCCGGTTCTCCGTGGCCTGCTCGAGCGCGAGCTCTGAGACATCCACACCCACGGCGAACCTCACGATTCCCTCCAGTACGAGGGATAGCGAGATGGCTCCGCTTCCCGTGCCTATGTCGAGGGCGCTGTCCCGCAGGGGAATCCGTTGCCCGGAGGGCCTGCGCACTCTCCGCACGCCGGTAGCGTCCCCGTCGTGATTTGCCCAGTCGACCACCAACTGTACGAGCTGTTCTGTTTCGGGCCGCGGTATGAGGGCTCTCCCGTCGGATACCAGGACGAGGTCCCGGAAGGCCACGGTGCCCTCGAGGTGCTGCAGGGGAACGCCTGCGAGGCGCCGTCGGACAATCTGAGCCAGTTTCCCGGCATCTGCAGGCTCGACGGGCCCGGCGACACTCAGAAGAAGTTCCGTTCGACAGATCCCCAGAACGTGGCACAGGATGCGCTCCGCCTCGTGTCGCGCGCCGGCGATGCCCCCGGCTCCGAGCTCCTCGGCGAGACCGTCGATCACTTCGCGCCGGGTGGGCGCGGGCAGCCTGCGCACAGGCTCGGGCTGACTCCTCTGCTCCACCACGAGATTCACTCTGGATCCGCGTCTTGGACGGGCTGCTGGAGCCGTTCCTCCATGCCCGCGGCCCTCAGGGCTTCGACGAGGTCATCCAGGTCTCCGCCGAGAATGGCGTCGAGCTGATGGAGAGTGAGATTGATTCGGTGATCGGTCACCCGGCTCTGGGGGAAGTTGTAGGTCCGAATCTTCGCCGAGCGATCACCCGTTCCCACGTGAGAACGGCGCTCCCGGGATCGTTCCGCCTCCTGCTCGGCCACCACCCGATCCAGCAGCCGGCTTCGCAGCACCTTCATCGCCCTCGCCTTGTTCTTGTGCTGCGACTTCTCGTCCTGGCAGGAAACGACCAGGCCCGTCGGGATGTGCGTGATCCGGACCGCCGAGTCGGTCGTGTTGACGGATTGACCCCCGGGCCCTGACGACCGGAATACGTCGATCTTGAGATCGGCGGGATCGATCTCCACGTCGACCTCTTCCGCTTCCGGGAGTACGGCCACGCTCGCGGCGGACGTGTGGATGCGCCCCGAGCTCTCCGTCACGGGAACCCGCTGTACGCGGTGGACGCCGGACTCGTAGCGAAGGGCTCCGTAAGCATCCTTGCCGCTCACGAGGAAGATGATCTCCTTGAGACCGCCCAGCGTGCCCTCACTTGACGAGAGTACCTCGATGGCCCACTTCCGGGTGTCAGCGTAGCGCGAGTACATGCGGTACAGTTCGGCCGCGAAGAGACCTGCCTCGTTCCCTCCGGCTCCGGCCCGGATCTCCACGACGGCCGGACGATTGTCGAGCGGATCCTTCGGGACGAGCAGGAGGCGCACCTCTTCCTCGACGGGAAGCAGCTGCTCAGTAAGGGCCTCGATCTCGAGCTTCGCCAGCGATGCGAGCTCCTCTTCGTCCGTATCGGCCAGCTCATGTGCCTGCGCAAGCTCGTCCTGCAGCTTCAGGTACCGGCGACTGGCCTCGACGAGAGGCGTGAGATCGGAATGTCGCTGCGCTACGGTACGGAGCTTCGCCGGATCCTCGAGCACGGCAGGATCGGCAAGTTGCGCCGCGAGCGCCTCGTGGGTCTCGATGGCCGCGGCAAGGCGAGTGGCGAGATTCGGAGCGTCACCCATGTCAGAAACACCCGGAGGGGATGGAGGGGCGCCTCCCGAGGGGCGCCCTGTCAGGTCACGCGTCCGTGCTTGCGGCTTCCTCGGCCGGGGCCTTGGCCTCCACGTCTTCCGGTTGCTCGGCCACCGCCACGGCCTCCTCCACTTCGGCCGGTTGCTCGGCCACCGCCACGGCCTCCTCCACTTCGGCCGGCGGCTCACCCTCGGAGCGGCCGTACTTCCGACGGAAGCGCTCGACACGACCAGCCGTATCGACCAGTTTCTGTCGACCGGTAAAGAACGGATGACAGTGAGAGCAGATCTCCACGTGCAACTCGTCTACTGTCGCGTAAGTCTCCGATATGCGCCCGCAGGCGCACGTGATCTTGGTCGGTGTGTATTCCGGATGAATCCCTGGCTTCATCTTAAGCTCCGCCTGAGTTACGACTTCCTCTTCTCGACGCCTTCCGCAACGGCCCGCTAGGGACGCCCCGGAATGCACAGCACAATAAAATGGATTCAGCATCTTGTTTCGTCAACTACAGGCTTGTCGCAGCGCTTCCCGGCCGCAACCTTCCCGGGTGGCCAGTGTAAGGGGGGGCGTCATCCTCTCACGGATATAACAGGAATGAATACCACGTTATCCAGCATATCTGTCCGGCAGGCGCTGCTCCTCGTTATCGCCGCTGCATCGCTCGCGGGTTGTGGAGGGAACGACAGTACCGGGCCCGAATTCGGCGATCTCGAGTTCTCTCCGGCCTCACCGATCGCGATCGGCGCGGCCAGGCAAGTGGACCTCGAGCTGTTTAGTCTCTCGGACGAGTCGCTCGGTCCGTTAGTCCTGGGCGCAGGCAGCATCCCTCTCAGCTTTCCGCCGGAGTTCACGTGTCCGGGCCTGGAGGTGCTGGTCGCCCCGAACCAGATCAGTTCGCTGGCCGGCGGCGCGTCGAGAGAGGTCAGCGTGAGCTTCAGCTTCGCCGGGCTCACCGAACAGGAGTGTCCACTCGCCACCTACGAGGTGGATCTGAACGCCGCCCTCGGGGCCACGATTCTCGGTTCAGCGCAGATCCGGCTCGACCATACGGCGCTGGAGTAGTTCGGGTCGCTGAGGAACCCCGGCGGGATAATCGAAGCCGATCATCAGCAGATACGGGGAAGCTGGTCTCCGGGCAGCATATCCACGATCCGGCTCACCCCCAGGCCCGTCGTCAAGACGACGAAACCCGGGCGATCCTCCGTGATAGTGCCTACCCGCACGGCCGATGAGCCTTCCGCATGGGATCGCAGGGCCGTCACGGCATCGTCGGCCGCATCCTCCTCGACGATTGCGACCAGTATGCCCTCGTTCGCCACGTAGAGAGGATCGAGCCCCAGTATCTCACACACGGCTCGCACCGGATCGGGAAACGGGAGGCTCCCCTCATCGAGCCGGACTCCGACGCCCGAGGAGGCCGCGATCTCATTGAGGGCGCTCGCCACACCTCCGCGAGTCGGATCCCTCAGGACGTGCACGGACTCGCCGCATACCTCACGCAGACTCCTCACGAGCGGCGCCAGACATGCCGTGTCGCTGCGAACTTCGACCTCGAACCCCAGATCATCGCGGGCGGCCATGATCGCCACACCGTGGGCTCCGATGGGACCCGACACGATTACGGCATCTCCCGCCCGCGCTCGATCCGGCCCCGGGCGAAACGTCGAATCCAGGCTGCCGATTCCCGTCGTGTTGATGAACATGCCGTCGGCCTTGCCGCGCTCCACGACCTTCGTGTCGCCGGTGATCACGATGACCCCGGCTTCGCTCGCAGCCTCGGCCATGGAGTCCAGTACCCTGTCCAGCACGTCGAACGGAAGACCCTCCTCGAGGATGAAGCCCGCCGACAGATAGAGAGGCTCGGCCCCCATCATTGCCAGATCATTCACCGTTCCGTGCACGGCGAGATGTCCGATGTTTCCGCCCGGAAACTCGAGCGGGCTGACCACGAAGCTGTCGGTCGATACGGCCATGCGATCCCCCGGGACTTCGACGATCGCCGCGTCTCCGAGCTGGGCGAGAACGTCGTTGCCGAACCGCGGGAGAAAGCGCTCTGCGAGCAGCGCCGCACTCAGTTTGCCCCCGGAGCCGTGACCGAGTAACACGCAGTCGACCGCACCGGCCGGAACGGGACACGTCAGACCCGCCGAGGCGATGCGCGAGATGCCTTTCCCGATCGAACGGGCCTGCGAATCGGACCTGGCGCTCACGCGGTCTCCGCTGATGGCTGCTGCTGGAACCGTGCGTAGTTGTAGTAGGCGGCGCACGCTCCCTCCGACGACACCATGGGGGCACCGAGGGGCCTTTCCGGAGTGCACTCGTCCCCAAAAGCAGGGCACTCGAACGGCTTGATGCGGCCGCGCAGAACATCGCCGGCCATGCACGCCTCGGGCTCCGACGTCCGGATCGACTCGAGCTGGAACCTCTTCTCCGCGTCGAACGCCGCAAATTCCTCGCGCAAGCCAAGTCCGCTCTGCGGAATCTCTCCGATGCCCCGCCACTTGCGATCCACGGGCACGAACACCTTCGACACCAGCTCTTGGGCCGGCTCATTCCCGGCGCGACGCACAGATCGGACGTACTGGTTCTCGACCTCGGCCCGTCCCTCTTCGAGCTGCCGTATGGCCATGTAGATCCCTTCGAGGATGTCCACGGACTCGAAACCCGTGACGACGATCGGTACCCCGTACTCCTCTACCAGCGGCTCGTACTCCTTCCAGCCCATTACCGTGCACACGTGACCCGCAGCCAGGAACGCCTCAACCCGGTTGTCCGGTGCATCGAGGATCGCCCGGATCGCAGGGGGAACGGTGACGTGCGACACCAGTACACTGAAGTTCGACACGCCGAGCTCGCGGGCTCTCCACACGGCCATGGCGTTCGCAGGTGCGGTCGTTTCGAACCCGACGGCGAAGAACACGACCTCGCGGTCGGGCTGCGCTCTGGCGATCTCGAGGGCGTCGAGGGGAGAATAGACGACGCGAACCTCCCCGCCGCGTGCACGAACCCGCAGCAGGTCGCCGTCGCTGCCCGGGACCCTGAGCATGTCGCCGAAAGAGGTGAAGATCACGTCGGGGCGGGCAGCCAGGTGCAGGGCACGGTCGATCTGCTCGAGTGGCGTGACGCACACCGGGCATCCGGGACCGTGAATCATGTCCACAGCGCCCCGGAGCAGCTCCTGAAGCCCCTGGCGTACGATCGTGTGCGTCTGCCCACCGCATACCTCCATGAGCACACGCGGACGCGACGCCGTGGCCAGGATCCTGTCGATGAGGAACGCGCCAGCTCCGGATCGCGATACTCGCTGACGTACTTCACGGAGCATCTGCGTCGGGGCGATCCTGGCTGGCCCCGGGGTCCGGTTTCTCGAGTCCTGCCAGGCTCTGCTCAGCCACCTCCTTCATCCATTCCAGCTCGTCCAGCCCGCTGAGCTCCTCCAGGAGTTCAAACGTGCGGCGAGCCTCCTCCTCGTCCACCCTGGAGATGGCGAACCCGACGTGCACGATCACGTAGTCGCCCGGTTCGACCTCCCCGGCTACATAGGCCATGCAGACTTCCCTGCGGACGCCGCCGAAGTCTACGACGCCCATCGGGAGCCCTTCGCTCCCATGTATTTCCGTGATCTTACCGGGAATCCCGAGACACATGCCTTACCTCCCCCGCTCGTCGGCCAGGCGCGCGGCAGCCACCACTGCCTGGCCATAGCTGATTCCGCCGACGTTGGCCCGAGTCGCTGTGGCAGGAGCACGTTCAGGCCCCGCTCCTCAAGTCCCTCCTTCACGATCGCCAGAAGAAGCCCGTTCTGAAAGACTCCGCCACCCAGGGCGACCGTGCCGATACTCAATTCCCGGCACGCGCCGGCCGCGACGTCCACCGTCGTGCGTCCAACGGCCACGTGGAACGCAGCGGCGAGGAGGCCCGTATCGGCTCCGCCTGCGGCCCGCGCACCGAGGTCCGCCAGCAGAGGAAGCGGATCCATTTCCAAGGGCCCCTCGTCCCTCACCCGGACGGGAAAGCCGATGTCGGGCAACCGGGCCCGCGTCGACTCGGAGGCGATCAGCTCTCCGGGATCCCCCTCTCCCGACCCGAGTCCCAACACGTAGCGAGACGCCAGCGCCTCGAGCTCCATCGCCGCCTGACCCTCGTACGAAGCCACCCGGCGTACGCCCAGGATCGCGGCAGCGGCATCGAACAGCCGGCCCATGGAGGAGGCGAGGGGGGCGTTCACTCGGCGCTCTATCTGGGCGTCCGCGAGGCGCTTCTCCTGCTTCGTCACACCGCAGAACGCGTCTGCGAAGGCCTCGCCGTAGGCCGCGTCGAGCGCGGCGTAGCCGGCCGCAACGCGCCACGGCCTGCGCGCCGCCAGGTCTCCGCCCGGCATCGGAGCGTAGCGCAAGTGGGCCAGTCGCCGATAGCGCTTCAGGTCCGCGAGCAGGATCTCGGCTCCCCATGTGTTTCCGTCGTCTCCGTATCCTGTGCCGTCGTATGAGATCCCGATCACAGGATCGACGACGCCGTGTTCTCCGGCCACCGCAGCCACGTGCGCGTGGTGATGCTGAACGTCGATCACCCGGGGCAGACCCAGCTCCTCCGCGATGCGGGACGACAGGTAGCCGGGATGCAGGTCTCTCGCGACGACCGATGGCTCGATGCGGAACAGGGTCTTGAACCGCAGGAGGGCCTCGCGATAGTGGTCGAGCGTTTCGACGTTCTCCAGATCGCCCACGTGCTGGCTGACGAAGGCGGTGTCGCCACGAGGCTGAACGTGCTCTTCAGGTGCGGACCGACGGCCAGAAGAGGCTCCGGCGACGCGACGGCAGCGGAACCGGCAGGGAGCGTAGCCGCGCGCCCGGCGAAGGAACACGGGCGCCTCAGCCATGACACGCACGACCGAGTCGTCGTACCGGGCGACGATGTCCCGGTCGTGCATGAGGAACCCGCTCGCGACCGCGAACAGCTTTCGTGCCGCTTCCTCGTTGGATGTACAGATCGGCAGCTCGCTCAGGTTGCCGCTCGTCATTACGAGAGGCCGTCCCACGCGCTCGAGGAGCAGCAGGTGGAGCGGTGTGTATGCGAGGATGACTCCCACCGTGTCCAGGCCCGGTGAGACGGACGGAGCCAGCCCCGATTCATCTCTCGCGCGCAGGAGGACAATCGGCCTCTCGGACCCCGACAGGACCTGCTCTTCCACCCGCCCCACGTGGCACAGCTCCCGTGCCTCGTCCAGCTCCAGCACCATGACCGCCAGCGGCTTGGCCTCACGCATCTTCTGCGCCCGCAACTGGCGGACGGCAGCTTCGCTCGTCGCATCGCACGCCAAGTGATAGCCACCCAATCCGCGGATTGCCACGACGCCACCCCGCACGAGCATCCGGGCCGCCGCCTCGATCGCCTCGTACCCGCTCTCGATCGGCACGCCGTCCGGACCCGCCAGCCAGATGCGGGGTCCGCAGTCTTGGCAACTGTTCGTCTCGGAATGGAAGCGCCGATCCGCTGGATCGGTGTACTCGCGCCGGCAGGTAGTGCACTGCGGGAAGGCACGCATGCTGGTGCGGACGCGATCATACGGCATCGACTCGATGACCGTATACCTGGGCCCGCAATCGGTGCAGGTGATGAACGGGTACCGGTACCGTCGGTCCGCCGGATCGAAAAGCTCCCTGCGACAGGCTTCGCAGGTCGCCACGTCAGGCGACACGGGGAGTCGTCCCTCCGTTGCCCTGCTCTCGAGGACGCGGAAGTCATTCACGCCGCGTGGCGCCACCGCCTCCGCTTCCAGCGTGTCGATCCGTGCCAGCACAGGTGGCTCGGCCCGCAGGGCCTCGACGAAGCCGGCCAAGGCATCGCCGGTCCCCTCGACCTCTATGAACACCTCACCCGACTCGTTGCGCACCTTGCCCGCCAGGCCGAACCGGACCGCCAGCCGGTGCACGAACGGCCGGAAGCCGACTCCCTGCACGACACCGGTGACGTGTACGCGGCGTGCCTGCAGATCCGCTCCCGCTGACTCGACGCGCACGCGCACCTGGTTCGCCCCTGTCGCCGCCCGGTCCGACTTCAAGCTCAAGCTCGAATCGCCCCTTCGACCTGGGCAAGCACCCTGAGAAACTCGTACCAGTCTCCCATCCCCTCTTCCGTAAGGGCGGAAGTGAAGAAGAAGCGGAGGTCAGGGTTCACTTCGCGCGCGAAGGCCACCGCCCGGTCCATGGCGAACGGCACGTAAGGCAGCAGATCGATCTTGTTAATCACGCAGAAGTCCGAGCGCTCGAACATGCGTGGATACTTGAGAGGCTTATCCTCCCCTTCGGTCACGGAGAAGATGACGACCTTCGCGTCCTCGCCGAGGTCCCAGGAGGCGGGACACACGAGGTTGCCCACGTTTTC
>PVMK01114993.1_pt1 | contig 10904 bp, 12 predicted proteins | sample 1853481 | NCBI WGS metagenome assembly PVMK01 (sample SAMN08533507, study PRJNA380276) | Marine sediment metagenome, whole genome shotgun sequencing project. | reverse complement strand
CGATCCTGATCTTCATCCTGGCGCCGCTGGTCGCCGGGCTGACGGCTCGCGCCAACGTCTATACGATGATGATCATCGGCACCCTTGTGATGGCGCTCCCCACCTTCCTCCTGGTCATCGGACCGTACCTGGTTCCCTTTCTCGCTTACATCTTGCTGATGTCGATCGGCGAGGCTATGTGGCAGCCACGGTTCCTGCAGTGGATCGCCGAGGTCGCGCCTCCAGGCAAGACCGGTCTTTACATGGGCATCGGCCATTTCCCGTGGTTCCTCACCAACCTCCTCGCCCTGCTATCCTCGGCCTACTTCCTGGCGACGTACATCCCGAGGCCTGAGACCGGCCTGCCGACCAACACCGAGGTCATGTGGCTCATCTACGCTATGATCGCGATGATCACGCCGGTGGCACTCGTCCTCGCCCGCAAGTGGATGGTGGCGGGAATGAAGGAAAAACACTAAATCCGCACTTCTCTCGGGATTTTGTCGCGAGGGTGGCGAGAAATGCGGGCTAGAGTTGACACGATCAACCGCGATTGCTAGATTGACGCTCCCCATCGGGGGATGTGAGCGGGAGTAACTCAGCGGTAGAGTGCAACCTTGCCAAGGTTGACGTCGCGGGTTCAATTCCCGTCTCCCGCTCCAATACATCTGAAAATCCGCCCGGCCGATGGCCGGGCTTTCATTTTCAGATGTATTGGAATAACGGACTGGGCGAGAAGGCAGACATTGACCCCCTACGACAGGTCCACTAAGATCTTTTTCCCGAAGGCGACGTGGCCAAGTGGCTAAGGCAGGGGCCTGCAAAGCCCTGATCCCCGGTTCGAATCCGGGCGTCGCCTCCATTTTCAATTCTCGGCCGTGGGATCGTCGGCATCACCTACAAAGGCCGACACATCGTGCCGGACGATCCCACGGCTGAGAATTGAAATAGAGGGAACTCAATCGCAGCCCGCCAGGATTCCCGAAATAGACGATTCCACCAGGGTGGTGTTGTTCCGAGATAGGGGCGGCATACATGCCGCCCTTATCCGGAGGTGGGAGTCGTCGGCTATTTCTTCGCCGCGGTCTTCTTCGTGGCCGGTTTCTTGGCGGCAGTCTTCTTTGCAGCCGGTTTCTTCGCCGAAGTCTTTTTGGCTGGGGCTTTCTTCGCGGCCGTCTTCTTCGCGGCAGGTTTTTTCGCGGCCGTAGCCTTCTTTTTTGCCGGCGCCTTTTTGGCCGCGGCCTTCTTGACTGGTTTTTTTTCCGCGACGGCCTTCTTCTTCGCAGGCGCCTTTTTCGCCACCGCTTTCTTCTTCGCGGCCACCTTGACGGTCTTGTCGAGAGCTGCCGCCAACTGGGCTCCGAAGCCGGTGACCGCCGGTGCGGCATCGCTCTCGGAACCCATGTGATCGCTGTACTCCTGCCGCTCGAGGTCGCGCTTGGCGGCACGCACCGACAGGCTGACCCGGCGGCGGTCGGGGTCGATGGTCATCACCTTGAGCTGAACTTTCTCTCCCGGGGCGAACGCCTCCCGGGGATCGGCGTCCCTCTCGAGCCCCAGCTCGGAGATCGGAATCAGACCGCTGAGACCGGGCTCGAGCTCGACGAAGACTCCGAAGTCGGCGCCGTTCTCGACGGTTGCCTCAACCGTCTGGCCCTCCTGGTAGCGCATCTCGATACGCTCCCAGGGGTCGTGGTCCGGTATCAGTCGGAGGGTGAGAGCGACCCGCCTGTTTCCGACGTCGATCTCCCGGATCCAACCGGTGATCGTCCGTCCCACTTCCAACTCCGGTGCGTCGCGTTCCATGGTCGGGGGCAGCTGACTCACGTGCAAGAGCCCGTCCAATCCGGGCGCCAGTTCCACGAAGACGCCGAAGTCCGCCTTGCGCACCACCGTGCCCTCGAAGGAACCTTTCACTGGGAAACGCTCCTCGACGCCGTCCCATGGATCCTTCTCGAGTGCCTTGATACTGAGGGAAATGCGGTCCTTTTCGCGATCGAGATCGAGCACCTTGACCCGAACATCCTGATTTACCTGCAGCACATCGCGCGGGTGGCCGACCCGGTGGTAGGCAATTTCGGTCACGTGGACGAGACCGTCAACGCCACCGAGATCAACAAATGCGCCGAAGTCGGTCAGAGACCGCACACGGCCCTCGACCTCCGCGCCGAGCTCCAGTCTGGACCAGGTTTCTTCGCGAAGGTGTTCCTTCTCTTCACGCAGGAGGGCTGCCCGCGAAACGACCAGCCGGTGACTGTCGGATTCGTACTCGAGAACTTTGAAGTTGTAAGTCTGGCCGAGGTGGATGTCGAGATCGTCCACCCGCACATCGGAGATGAGGGACATGGGGCAGAATCCACGCACCCCGGAGACAGTGACGTCAAATCCGCCCTTGCGACGACCCATCACCTTGCCCTCGACGGGCTCGCCCGAGGCAACCGCTTGGTTGAGCCTCTCCTTGAGCTTGGCCTCGAGAGCCATCCGGCGAGAGACCTTGATCTCCTCGCCGGTCGACACCACGACCACCTCGACCGGATCGCCGGTTCCGAGCTCGTCGAGCTCGGAACGCTCGAGGACGGCCTCCGCTTTGGCGGACACGTCCACCAGCGCCACGTCTCCGTGAATGGCGACGATCACGCCCTGGATCACGTCGCCAGGCTTGAGCTCCTCTGCTTCGAAGCTCTCACGGAGAGCTTGCTCGAACTCGTTGATATCGTTGGATCCCTCGATCATGGCAGGCCTCGCAGGCGGATTATCCGTGCACCGTATGCACGGGAGCGGAAGGATAACACACATGAGTTTTTAGTTTTTAGTTTTGAGTTTTGAGTTGTCGCGGCCACGTCCCGGCGAGGCGCTCTTGGCTTCGAGGCGACCCGTTTCTCATCGCGCTTCCCGAGAGGATGCCAATTACCGCCGGTGAACGGGCTTTCCCCGCGCTTCAAATCCGAAATCCGTCCGTAACTCAAAACTCATAACTCAAAACTCAAAACTATGCCTGCCAGACGATCTTGCCGCCGACGATTGTGGCCGCCGGCCAGCCCTTTAGGCGCATGCCGGCGAAGGGGGTGTTGCGGGCCATTGATTTGAATGAGCCGGGATCAACCGTGCGCATCACCCGCAGGTCGAGGATGGTGATATCGGCCGGCACGCCCTCGCGCAGACTGCCGCCGGGCAGGTTGTAGATTTCCGCCGGCCGGGTCGACATCAGGCGCACGAGCTGCATCAGACCAATGACCCGAGCGTGCACCAGACGATCGAGGGCGAGGGGAACCGCGGTCTCGAGACCGACGATACCGAAGGGGGCATCCGCGAAATCGAGCTCCTTTTCATCGGCGTGGTGGGGTTCGTGGTCGGAGACGATGGCGTCAACTGCGCCGTCATAGACCGCTTGCAGGATCGCCTCCACCTCCACCGCACTTCGCAGTGGTGGGTTGGTCTTCCAATTTGGATCGTAGTTGGCGCCGGCGACGTCCTCGTCCGTGAGAACGAACTGGTGGGCCGCCACCTCGCAGCTCACCGCGAGTTTCCGTCGTTTGGCGATCCGCACCAGGTCAAGGCCTATCGAGGTCGACAGATGGCAGACGTGGAGCCGGCCACCGGTGAGCTCGGCCAGCAGAACGTCTCGCGCCACCATCACCTCTTCGGCCGATGTCGGCATTCCGCGCAAACCGATCCGCGTGGACACCGCGCCCTCGTGCATCGAACCGCCATCCGACAGGTCGAGATCCTCCTCGTGGGCCGCCACCGGGATGTCGAAGCTGCGGGCGTACTCGAGCGCGCGCCGCAGGAGCAGCGCATTGCCCACCGGGCGCGGGTTGTCGGATACCGCCACCGCCCCGGCCTTCGCCATCTCGCCGATCTCGGCCATTTCCTGGCCCTCGAGGCCCTTCGACAGAGCACCCACCGGGTAGACCCTGGCCAGACCGGCCTGTTCGGCCCGCTCGCGGATGAATGAGGTCACCGATGGATCATCGTTGACGGGTTTGGTATCGGGCATGCAGCAGATCGCGGTGAAACCGCCCGCCACCGCCGCCCTGGAGCCCGTTTCGATGGTCTCCTTCTGCTCGAAGCCCGGTTCGCGCAGGTGGGTGTGGAGATCGATGAAACCGGGGGCGACCACCAGCCCCGCCGCATCGAGGATTTTCACTCTGGCCGGCGCCTCGAGGCGTTCGCCGATCGCCGCCACATGACCGTCCTCGATGAGGATGTCCATCCCCTGGTCGAGGCCCTGCGACGGATCGACCACCCGGCCGTTACGAATCAGAAGCCGCTTCACTGCGTTCTCCGGCGAGCAGGTAGAGAATGGCCATGCGGATCGCGACGCCGTTGGTCACCTGATCGAGGATCACCGATTGCTCGCCGTCCGCCACCGATGAGTCGATTTCGACGCCGCGGTTCATCGGGCCCGGGTGCATCACCACCGCGTGATCCGCGGCCAGCCGCAGCCGATCGGGGGTGAGGGCGAAAAAATCGAAGTACTCGCGCATGGATGGGAAGTTGATCTTTTTCTGACGCTCGAGCTGGATGCGCAGCATCATCACGACGTCGGCGCCCTCGAGGGCCGGCTCGATCCGCAGGAATGTGTTCACCCCGAGATCCTCCGCATCGAGGGGTAGCAACGACGCGGGAGCGACAAAGCGAACCTCGGCGCCCATTTTCGTGAGCAGGAACGCGTTGGACCGCGCAACCCGCGAGTGCCGAATGTCGCCGGCGATCACCACCTTGAGACCCTCGAAATTTCCGAAGCGCTGGCGCATGGTCAGGGCGTCGAGAAGGGCCTGTGTCGGGTGCTCGTTGATGCCGTCGCCGGCGTTGATGATCGACGCCGGAATCACCCTGGCAAGCCGGTGCGGCGCGCCCGAGTTCGGGTGGCGAATGACGATGAAATCGGGCGCCATCGCCATCAGATTGCGGGCCGTGTCGAGGAGCGTCTCACCCTTGCTCACCGAGGAGCCGGAAGACGAGAAATTGAGAGTATCGGCCGAGAGCCGCTTCTCGGCCACCTCGAAGGAGAAGCGGGTCCGGGTCGAGGGTTCCATGAATAAATTGACCACCGTCGAACCACGCAGCGCCGGCACCTTTTTGATCGGCCGCTCCGCCACGTCGAGCAGCTCCTCTGCGGTGTCGAGGATGAGCTGGATCTCGCCGGGGCTCAGGTGATCGATCCCGACCACATCCTTACCCTCGAGGGCCGCGACCGGCTCAATAGGCATCTTTCACCTCGCGGCCGATCCAGACGCCGTCCTCGCCGTCGACCTCGGCAAACCGCACCCGCACGTCCTCGTCCCTCGCCGTGTCAAGCACCTTGCCCACAACATCGGCGGCGATCGGCAGCTCACGGTGCCCGCGATCCACCAGCACTGCCAACCGCACCGCGAGCGGCCGGCCCCAGTCGAGCAGGGTGTCGAGGCCGGCGCGGGTCGTGCGTCCGGTGAAAACGACGTCGTCGATCAGATAAACGACGCGATCGTCGATCGAGTCCGGGAGCACGGTCTCTTTGAGCACCGGCTGCTGGTGAGCCGGTCGCCAGGGACCGACGTCATCACGGTAGAGCGAGATGTCAAGCCGGCCGACGGTCACCTTACGCCCTGTCACCTCTTCGAGCGCGCGCGCCAGACGGTCGGCGAGAGGCACACCACGGGTGTGGATCCCGACCAGCATGACATCGTCGCCGTCACGTTCCAGGATTTCCGCGGCCATTCGCGCCACTGTGTGGGCCATGCCGTTCTTGTCCAGAACCTGATGCAGCGCCGTGCGGCCAGGGTCATTTGTCATCTCACCCCCAGACCAGCCCTACAAAAAAGCTCCCCTACCGGGAAGCAGTGTGTGCGGATTCCTGACAAGCGATCTCGCATCGTGGAAAATATAACACACCGCGAAATTCTCCGGATTTCAGTTTTGAGTTCTCAGTTTTGAGTTTTGAGTTACTCGCGCCCTGCGGGCGCGGTGATGCGTCGTCGCCAGCGCGTGGCTCTTGGCCTCCTCTTTCGGATGAGGCTGAGCTCACTCCGCTGCCGTCGGCGGTTGCCCAACCACCCCCCACAAAACCGGGGGGCCGGGGGACAACTTAAAACTCAAAACCAAAAACTCAAAACTTTTTCGGGAGGGTGGGTGGAAAATCCGAAATCCGAAATCCGAAATCCGAAATCATCTGCCAGTATGATGTCCATCAATGACCGAGCACCCTCACCCGCGGTTTGTCGATCGGCTGATGATCCTCTCCGCGGCGCTGCTGTTTTCAACCGGCGGCGCGGCAATCAAGCTGTGTTCGCTCGACGGTTGGCAGGTGGCGAGCCTTCGCTCGGGCATCGCGGCCGTGGTTCTCCTGGGTTTCTTGCCGTCCGCCCGCCGGATGTGGAGTTGGCGAACGTGGCTCGTGGGGTCCGCCTACGCGGGCACCATGATCTGCTTCGTCCTCGCCAATAAGCTGACGACCGCAGCCAACGCGATCTTCCTCCAGGCCGCGGCGCCGCTCTACATCCTCCTCCTGAGCCCACTCCTCCTTCACGAGCGCGTACGCAGTCGCCAAATCTGGTTCATCGCCACCCTGGCCGTGGGTATGTCGATGATTTTCGCCGGTGCCCAACCGGCTTCCCACACTGCCCCCGACCCACTGCGCGGGAACGCGGTCGCCTTTGTCGCCGGGATCTTCTGGGCGCTGACCATCATCGGCCTGCGGTGGTTAGCCCGCCCTTCCCAAGGGACCTCAACTGCAGTCGGCGATACGCCGTCCGGTGCTGTCTCGGCCGTAGTGTGCGGCAATCTGATCGCCTGCCTCGTGACCCTACCCGCCGCCCTCCCTATTTCGAGAGCTACACCCGTCGACTGGGCGGTGCTCGCCTTTCTCGGTATCTTCCAGATCGCCGTCGCCTACATCTTCATGGTCCGAGGTGTGCGCAGCGTCGGCGCCCTCGAGGTCTCGCTACTGCTGCTCCTCGAACCGGTTCTCAGCCCGGTGTGGGCGTGGCTCGTCCACGGTGAGCAGCCCGGCAGTTTGGCAATCGCCGGCGGCCTCGTCATCGTCGCAGCGACCGCCCTCTACACATGGCGGGGCAGGAATTCAGAATAGAGAATTCGGAATTCGGAATTCGGAATTCGGAATTTCCGCCCACACTCCCCTTTCGCCCGAACAACCCACGAGAGGTGCAGAACGTTCGAACGTTGAACTTTTAACGTTCGACGTCGGTGTTGATTCCATGGGAGACGGAGACAACGGTGTGGAGGCCTCCGCGGAGGCGGTAGTCGAGCTCGACCTCCATCCAGCGCGGGGCGCAGCAGGCCACGAGGTCCTCGAGCACCCGATTGGCCGCATGCTCCTGATAGATGCCGACGCCGCGAAAGCTCGTCAGGTAGTACTTGAGCGATTTGAGCTCGATACAGACGTCGGACGGTACGTAGCTCACCGCCAGGGTCCCGTAGTCCGGCAGTCCCGAGAACGGGCACACACAGCTCCACTCGTCGGTTTCAACCTCCACTAGCGCCTCGCGCGCGGGGTACTCGTAGGGGAAGGTCTCGAGCACCTCGGGCGTCAGCGCCTCCACGCCCTCGCAGGGGAAGTCCCTGCCTTCAGCTTTGACCATCTTGGCCTCCTCGGGTGATGGTAGCAGGACTGTGAACCGTCATCTCGTCCGGTGTAGGATGAACTCTCAGGACCGACAGAAGGACGAAAGACATGGACTACAGCGAGAGATTCCGCGTCAAACCCGGCAATAACATCAACCTCGACGATATCGACGCAGACTTCAAACCAGCGGATCTCGACAGCGAGGAGGCGGCGCACCAGCTCGAAAGGTCGACCGAGAAGATCCGCGACCTCCAACACCTCATGTACGCCGAGGACAGACGCTCGCTCCTCGTCGTCCTCCAGGGTCGCGACGCAGCGGGCAAGGACGGGACGATACGCCGCGTCTTCGGCCCGATGAACCCACAGGGCTGCCGGGTCACGAGCTTCAAGGTCCCCTCGAAGATGGAAGCTGCCCACGATTTCCTGTGGCGGTGCCATTTCGCGGCGCCCAAGCGGGGCATGGTCGGCATTTTCAACCGCTCGCACTACGAGGACGTGCTGGTTGTACGGGTGCACGACCTCGTGCCGAAGAAGATCTGGTCGAAACGTTACGACCACATCAACGATTTCGAACGCCTGCTGGTCGACAGCGGAACCGTGATCCTCAAGTTCTACCTCCACATCGATCGTGAGGAACAGCTCGAGCGCTTCAAAAAACGGATCGACAACCCGAAGAAAAACTGGAAGATCAGCGACGCGGACTACTCAGAGAGGCCGTATTGGGACGAGTACACGAGGGCCTTCGAAGAGGCTATCTCGAAATGCAACACCGGTGACGCACCATGGTTCGTGATCCCGGCCAACCGCAAGTGGTTCCGCAACCTGGCGATTGCCGACATCGTGGCCGACACCATGGAGAGTCTGAAAATGCGATTCCCGGAGCCGGCGGTCGACATGGGCGAGATCCGGAGGATGTACCACGAAGCTGACGAGGCGGGGTGAGCCTCGATTCTAGATGCTGGATGCTGGATGCTGGATGCGACGAGATCGTCAATCACTTGCGGACAGTTGGGCGGAGCAAGAACTGAATAGATTTTCCTACGTATCCGGTTCCTTCAGGTTGGCCGAACATCCGGGCGATTTTGTTTCCGAGTGGTGGCGGGCCCTAAAGGACCCGCCTACAAAGGCTGGCTGGAGGCCTGTAGGCGGGTCCTTTAGGGCCCGCCACCACAATATTCGTAACCAGAAGAGGCTCAACCTGAGCGAACCGGAGACGCACGTAGATTTTTTTTGGTCAGCAGACGACGCAGGTGCACGCAGACGGTCTTTTCTCTTTGCATCTGCGTCAATCTGCGGGCAGGTCTTGGGCTGGTGGGCGGATCCAGCATCCAGTATCCAGCATCTGCCCCCTTCGCCTTGGCAATCCTCCGGCCGGAACCCATATTCTTCACTAGAGAACAACGTCCGAGTGAAGGGGGGCAACCATGCGTTGGACCTACGCGTGTCCACACTGTCAGGCCATGCTCAACCCCGACGAGGCGGTGGTGCTGATCGGTGAGTGCGGTCCTCATCGCATCCTCATCGGCTTCCATCCCGAACCCGGGAACTATCGGGCCTACCTGCCGCCGGAGTTCAAGCTCCAGGAGGGGTCGATGTGGGATTTCTCCTGCCCGGTGTGCAATCGCAGTCTGATCGCTGAGATAGCCCCCGAGCTGTGCGCTCTCGACATGGCCGCTCAGGGTGTTCGCCATCGGCTTTACTTTTCGCGCATGGCGGGTGAGCAGGCCACCTTCGTGATCACCGCCGAGGGTGTCAGGAGCCATGGTGGAGACGCCGAAAAACACTCGCTCGAGATGCTCGAGCTGGTGTAGCCACACATCGACCCGAGTCAGTTTTGAGTTATGAGTTTTGAGTTACTCGCGCCCTGCGGGTGCGATGACGCACTACCGCCAGCGCGTGACTCATGGCCTCCTCCTTCGGATGAGGCCGGAGTTCACTCCGCTGCCGGCGGCGGGCGCCCGGCCACGCTCCCTCTGGTTTCAACGGGGGGCGCGGGAAAAACCGAAACTCAAAACTAAAACCTCAAAACTCAACACTTCGCTCGCTCCTCCCTGCGCCCTGCTCCCGTGCTCCGTGTAGGATGGTCACGTGGAAGCTGCACGTCGCCGGGTCGTTCTGAGGTCGATTGCGCTCGGTCTGACGATTCTCGGGACGGGGACGATCGGGTACATGGTGATCGAAGACCAGAGCGCCCTCAACGCCTTCTACATGACCGCCATCACCGTCACCACTGTCGGTTTTCGCGAGGCCTTCCCGCTGTCTCCCGCGGGGCGGACATTCACCATCATGCTCGCGTTCGGTGGCGTCGGGGGCATCCTCCTCATGGCCTCCGAGTTCGCGCGCGCCATGATCGACACCGACCTCCGCCGCATGTTCGGGATTCGAAGGGATCTGACCATGATCAAAAAGCTCTCGAACCACATCGTGGTCCTCGGATACGGCCGCATGGGCCGCGCCGTCGTCGAGGTGCTCCGCGCTCGGGGGATCGCCTATTCAGTAGTCGATCTCGACCCGGACCGCTACCGTGAACTCGAAGAGGAGCACCAGCCGGCGGTGCGCGGCGACGCGACCCAGGAAGATGTGCTGCGTGCGGTGGGCGTGGTACGTGCAAAGACCCTGATCGCCTGTCTCGCCGACGACGCTCACAATGTCTACTCGATTCTCCTCGCCCGCCAGCTCAACCCCGACATCACGATCATCGCGCGTGCCGTGGATGACGGCGCCGAAGAACGTCTCCGGCTCGCCGGCGCCGACCGGGTCCTCAACCCCTATCGGGTCGGCGGCATCCGGTTGGCAATCACCGCCCTCAAACCGACGGTGACCGACTTCCTCGACGCGTCCCTGATGGGCTCCTCGGTGGAGCTCGAGCTGGCCGAGGTCGTGGTCCACCCGTCGAGCGATCTCGCCGGCAAGACCCTCGCCGGCGCCGAGGTCCGGCAACGGTTTGGCATCATCGTGGTGGCGCTGAAGCGGGGCGAGGAAAGCACCTTCAACCCGGGACCGGACGAGCGCATCGAGGCCGGCGATGTGCTGGTCGCACTCGGGCCCATCCACGCGCTGGAGCGGATCGAGAAAGCAACTCAATAACGAATTCAATTCTCAGTTCTCGATTCTCAATACCCACCCAGTACCCCACCGCAGATGGTACGTCTTCAGGCTATTCGGAAAGCGCCTTGGAAACGGCCCGCATGCGGCGGAGGTGCCTGGCATCCCGATTCGCCACGAATCGGCGTGCCCCATTCCCCCGTCGGCCGCATTTGGAAGCTGGTAAAGCTTGCGGGTAAACCCCTTTCTCCATCGCCGCGGGATATGAGAAGATCGCGACCATGAGCAGAGAACTCGAGTCCCGATCGCTCCAAGG
>PVMK01119936.1_pt1 | contig 10907 bp, 10 predicted proteins | sample 1853481 | NCBI WGS metagenome assembly PVMK01 (sample SAMN08533507, study PRJNA380276) | Marine sediment metagenome, whole genome shotgun sequencing project. | reverse complement strand
TTTTCTGATCGAGTGCCTGGATATAAGGCAGGGCTTCGATCAGAATTTCGGCAACGCTGCTCTTTTTTACTGTCATTTAACTAAACCTTTTAAATTTCGATACCAGATTGTCGAAGGTGGCCATTGATTAACCGGTGGCATTATAGTGCTCGGCGACCAGATCGATCAGTTGTTTCGCGATTTCATTTTTATCATTTAAAGTTAACAACCGCTGCCCGTCCGGCCAGATTACGATCAATTCGTTGGTATCAGATTCAAACCCGGTTTGCTCGGCGTCGACCAGGTTTGCTGCAATCATATCCAGGTTTTTACGCTGCAATTTTTCTCGCGCATGTTGTTCTACTTTTTCAGTTTCCGCTGCGAATCCGAGTGTATAGGGCCCGTTTTTTAACCCGGCTACCTCGCTGACAATATCCGGATTAGGAACTAATTCAAGTTTCATTTTTTGGCTGCTTTTTTTTATTTTTTGCGCTGCTACCTGTTCCACTCGATAATCGGAAACAGCAGCGCAGGCAATGAAAATATCGACCTGCGCCACCCTGTCGATGACAGCATCACGCATCTCGATTGCGCTGGACACCGATATTCGTTCAACCCCGGGTGGTTCGTTTAGATTAACAGGACCGCTTACCAGGGTAACCCCGGCACCTGCCTGCTGGGCCGCCCGCGCGAGTGCAAATCCCATCCTGCCAGTACTGCGGTTGCTGATATAACGCACCGGGTCGATGGGTTCCCGCGTTGGTCCCGCCGTGATCAGGACTTTCCTTCCATTCAATTTTCCGGGACCCAGGTATTCGACAATGCACTCGAAAATCGCCGTCGGCTCCAGCATTCGACCCGGGCCAAAATCACCACAGGCCTGTTCGCCATCGTCGGGACCCCAGACCAGTACATCTCGCGTAACGAGTTGCTTTATATTGTCCTGCGTCGCCTGGTTAGCATACATTTGCTGGTTCATCGCCGGTGCTATAGCCACCGGCTGTTTACTCGCCAGGCACAGGGTAAGCAACAGGTTATCGGAATAACCGTCGCGCATCTTGGCGATAAAATCAGCCGAGGCCGGGGCGACAATCATCAGGTCAGCCCAGCGCGCCAGTTCGATATGATCCATCGCCGAATCTGATTCGGCATCAAAAATATCGGTATAAACACGGTGGCCACTCAGGGCCTGAAAAGTCAGGGGCTGGACAAACTCAGTGGCCGCACTGGTCATCACCACACGCACCTCGGCGCCCGATTTAATTATCAGTCGAACCAGCTCGGCCGATTTATAGGCGGCAATGCCACCGGTCACGCCGAGCAGAATTTTTTTCTTGAGCATTGCTTCCATATGGTCTATTTTAGCGCAAGTGGATATAATCTGAATCATCGGATTCATGGTGGCATGTTGCACCAGCTCTATATCAGCCCGGAACCCACGGATTCAGAATAACGTAAAGGATTACAAATGGCGATTACCGATTGGCCTGGCGAAGAAAGGCCGCGTGAAAAACTACTGCTGAAAGGCGCATCCTCCCTCTCCGATGCCGAACTGCTGGCAATATTCCTGCGTACCGGTCTACCGGGTATCTCGGCTGTCGATCTGTCTCGAAACCTGCTCACCAGCTTTGGTTCATTGCGTGAACTATTAACTGCATCGCAGGAAGAATTCTGCCGGCACAAGGGACTCGGTCACGCAAAGTACACCCAGCTACAGGCCGTTCTGGAGATGTCCAGACGACACTATGCCGAATCGTTAAAACGCAACGACTGCCTGACCAGCCCCTCCGACACCACGGCCTACCTGCATCGTCAGTTGCGCGATCGCCAGCACGAGGTGTTTGCCTGTGTGATGCTCGACAATCGCAACCGCGTGATTGCTTTTCGAGAATTGTTTCGCGGCACGATCGACGGCGCCAGCGTCTATCCAAGAGAGGTCGTTAAACAGGCACTAGCCGATAACGCGGCCGCGGTCATCCTCGCGCATAACCATCCTTCGGGTATTGCCGAACCAAGTCAGGCGGACATCCAGATTACCGAGCGCCTGAAAAAAGCCCTGGCGCTGGTCGATATTCGTGTCCTCGATCATGTCATTATCGGCGATGAAACCACCTGTTTTTCAGAGCGGGGATTGATCTAGCATTCTGACAACCCTAATGGGATCAGGTCTAACATTCCAACAATACCATCCCATCCATATCTTCATATTTGCCAGGGATAATCCAAGGAGTTTCGTCAACTGAATGTGTTATTCGATATTCTGAATCTGCTCGCGCATCTGTTCGATCAACACTTTCAAATCGACCGACCATTGCGTGGTTTGACTATCCTGCGACTTTGAACCTAGCGTATTGGCCTCGCGATTGAGTTCCTGCATCAGAAAATCGAGGCGCCTGCCTACGGCTTCCTTGCGCTTCAAAACCTTCCCAACCTCTTTAATATGGATATCGATGCGGTCCAGTTCTTCGTCGACATCGAGTTTTTGGGCCAGTATTACAAGTTCCTGTTCGAGTCGATTATTATCTGCGCCCTCAGTCCATGTTTTCAATTTATCGTTCAAATTGTTTTCCCACTTTTCGCGCATCGCCGACATCATAGTCGGTCGGTGTGCCCTCAATTGCTGCACGATATCAGCAATCTGCTGGCAACGTGAACTGATCATTTGTTGCAGTGCCTTACCCTCTGTTTCACGGGATTTGACCAGTTGCTTTAGCGCGTTTTCAAGACTTGAGAGTGCCAGTGGGACCAGCGATGACAGATCATTTTCACTCTCGGCAATAACACCCGGCCAACTGAGAATCTCTGCCACCGATAACTTTTTACCTTCGTGTACGATACTCAGTACTTCTTGTTCTACCTGGCGCAACCTGTGCAATATTTCCTCGTTGAGCCTGACCTCGCTCTCATTAGCCTGATTCAGTTTATATCGTAAGCCAAGGTCAATCTTACCGCGTTTCAAATATTGAGATATCAACTTCCGAATTTCAGGTTCGAGCGCTTTAAAATCCTCAGGAAGTTTCAGACCTGGTTCCAGGTAACGATGATTGACCGAGCGAAGCTCCCAGGTCAACGTGCCGGCATCGCATGTCTCCTGTACCCGGGCAAATGCAGTCATACTCTTTAGCACGATTTAATCTCACTGGTTAGATTGCTGGAATCATAGCCTATTTAGTCCTGGCATGCATAAACTGCCCACTACTTTAATAAGAGTACGCTTGAGCATTGGCGCTGACGGCGGTGCCAATGATCAGTATAATCCCGACTCTTTTATCAGAGACCTATTCATGAGACCCAGTGGCAGAGCAAATGATGAATTACGCCCGATCAAACTGACCCGGAATTACACCAAACATGCCGAGGGATCGGTATTGATCGAATGTGGCGATACCCGCGTTATTTGTAATGCCACGGTGGAAAATTCAGTGCCTGGTTTTTTACGGGGTAAGGGTAAGGGCTGGGTGACCGCAGAATATGGCATGCTGCCCCGTTCTACCGGTAGCCGCATGCGTCGCGAGTCGAGCGTGGGAAAACAGGGCGGTCGCACCATAGAAATTCAGCGTTTGATCGGGCGTGCCCTACGTGCCTCGCTCGATACCGAAATTCTCGGCGAGAGAACCATCACCATCGATTGTGATGTGATTCAGGCCGATGGTGGCACCCGAACTGCTTCCATCTCCGGCGCATGGGTTGCTTTATCCGACGCAATTCAGGCGCTGATAGCGAATGGCGATTTGAAACAATCTCCGATCGAGTGCCAGATCGCTGCTATATCGGTCGGTATCTATGAAGGTCAGGCTGTACTGGACCTGGACTATACCGAGGACAGTAGTGCGAATACCGATATGAATGTAGTCATGAATAGTAGTGGCGGATTTATCGAGGTACAGGGCACCGCCGAGGGAGAGTCATTTTCCGAGGACGAGTTGAATAAAATGCTGGCCCTGGCACGAAAAGGTACGCAAGAGATATTTGCATTACAGACTCAGGCATGAAAAAGCTGGTACTCGCCTCCGGCAATCCAGGTAAGCTACGAGAGCTCTCGGCGTTACTGGATAAATCGCAGTATAAGATAATTCCCCAGTCCGAATTTAACCTGCCGGATGTTGCCGAAACCGGCACCACCTTCGTCGAAAACGCAATCATCAAAGCCCGCCATGCCGCAGAGCATACTGGCCATGCTGCGCTGGCGGACGATTCAGGCATCGTCGTCGATGCCTTAAACGGCGAACCCGGGGTGCACAGCGCACGATTCTCCGGTAGTCATGCCAGTGACAAGTCAAACAACGCCCTGCTGGTAGAAAAGTTAGGCTCAATTCCCGAGGCCCAGCGTAGCGCACGCTATCAGGCAGTTATCGTCTATATGCGAAATGCGGCTGACCCGTCACCGATTATTTGTGAAGGCAGTTGGGAGGGCATTATTATGCTCGAAGCCAAAGGTAGTGGAGGGTTTGGTTACGACCCCTATTTTTTCCTGCCCGATTATGGTTGCACCAGCGCCGAACTCAGTGCCGACGAAAAAAACAGAGTCAGTCACCGTGGCCAGGCATTAAGACTGTTACTGGAAAAACTTCCCCGCTGATGATACGGCAAAATCCACCGCTGGGCCTTTATATCCACCTGCCCTGGTGCGAAAAAAAATGCCCCTACTGCGATTTCAATTCGCATCAGGCGGATCAGGTACCCGAGAGCGACTACATCAAAGCTTTGCTAAGCGATTTAGAACAGGATCTGCCGTTAATCTGGGGTCGCCTGGTGGAAACAGTATTCATCGGTGGCGGCACACCGTCACTGTTTTCCGGTGATGCAATCGAGCAGCTTATTTCGGGATTAAGGGCCCTGTTAAACCTGTCCCCGGGCGCCGAAATCACACTCGAGGCAAATCCGGGTAGTGCCGATATTGCACATTTTCGAGCTTATCGGGAATCGGGTGTCAATCGCCTTTCAATCGGCGTGCAGAGTTTTAACGATGATCACTTGCGCCTGTTAGGTCGCGTGCACGACAAGGGCCTTGCCCTGCTGGCGTTTGAAACCGCACGACTGGCCGGATTCGAAAATATTAATCTCGATTTAATGTACGGATTGCCCACTCAAACCCTGCAACAGGCGGTGGACGACCTGCAACAGGCCATATCCCTGTCGCCAGAACACATTTCACATTACCAGCTCACCATTGAGCCGAATACTTTTTTCCATCATCAGCCTCCCGCGCAGATGCCTGATGATGAACTGGCCTGGGACCAGCAACAGGAATGCCAGAGTTTGTTGTCGAGTGCAGGTTACCGCCAATACGAAATATCGGCGTATAGCACTGATTCGTATCAGTGCCGCCACAATCTGAACTACTGGCGCTTCGGTGACTACCTCGGCATCGGTGCCGGTGCGCATGGCAAGATCACCCTGGTTGGTGAAAACAAGGTTGTGCGGAGAGTGCGTCAACGTCAACCTGTCGCCTACCTGGCATCGCAGGGGCGAAAATCGATTAGTAACGAGACGGTATTGACCGAATCTGACCTGGTCTTCGAATTTATGCTCAATGCATTGCGACTCAGTACCGGATTCGAAGTTGATTTGTTTGTATCTTCTACCGGACTATCGTTCAGCGAGCTAATGCCTGCGATACACAAGGCCATGCAGTTGGACTTGATACACTTCGACTCGGGTCATCTATGTCCTACCGAGCGCGGTTTTCAATATCACAATGACCTTCAATCCTTATTCCTGGACCTGAAAATTGGCAAAAATCAACCTTTATTTAGCTCTGATGCAGAAATTATACACAGCTAAAATATGTTCATGGATTTTGTCAACCAATTTTCAAAAAAAAATTGAGGTTTTTCTTCATTTTGTATAACTAATTGATTTTAAACAACTTTAATTGATTGATCAAAAAATAACAAATCTAACAAAACCCCAATGTTTATCGGCCCCCTGGCAATTTCTGACTGCTTTATCCACAGAGTTGTCCACAGGAACTGTGGATAAGCGCAAAGCTAATAATCGGCTCAATGTTTTACGAATAACTAGTCAGGTTTTACTTTAACAAAAGCACCTAACTAACCATTAGAGTTTGCTAATGCTGGACGGCGTTGAGGAAACTTTCCTGGTCGTAAATTTGACCTTCCCAGGGGAAATACCGGAACCTTGACTCCCCGGCTTCGTTGCCTTCGTGCAATATACGGGTCAAGCCCCACCACACCTAAAAAACACTTGCACTTTTGGGCATAAAAGGTGAGAATTCGCGCCCTTTAAACGCACTAAGGCATCAGGGCAGGACATGAAGCAAGATATTCACCCCGAGTACAGAGAAGTCGTATTTCAGGATATTGCCTCCGAGTTCGCAATCCTGACCCGCTCTACCGTGCCGACCCGCGAAACCATCAAATGGGAAGACGGTAAGGAATATCCATTATTGAAACTGGAGATTTCGAGCCAGTCGCACCCGTTTTACACCGGTAAGCAGCATATTCTGCAAACCGCCAAACAGATTGATAAGTTTCGCCAGCGTTACGGTAAATAATCAATATTCGTTTCTGAGAAGGGTGCGCGACGCGCCCTTTTTTTGTGCCGGTAAAATTCTGCTTATCGCTGGCATCCATCCCGATTACAATAGAGAAATGATCGGACGTTATTTCCAATACCTGCTGCTAATACTTCCGCTGGTGTTGTCCAGCTGTGCAACCAACCCTGTTAGCGGAGATCGGGAATTTGTCACCGTGAGTGAATCCCAGGAAATTGATCAGGGGCGAAAATTTCACCAAACTATAATCAAGCAATACGGTGTATACGACGACCCCGACCTGCAATCCTATGTCGATGCAATCGGGCAGCAACTCGCAGCCAATAGCCACCGCGCCCATCTCCAGTTCCATTTCACCATTCTCGATTCACCGGATATTAACGCCTTTGCATTACCCGGCGGTTACATTTATATCACGCGTGGCATTATGGCTTACCTCGAAAACGAGGCCGAACTGGCCGGGGTTATCGGCCATGAAATCGGTCACGTCACCGCTCGTCATTCGGTAAGACAGCAATCCGGGCAATTGGCTGCAGGTTTACTCAGTATATTAATTTCCTCCGCTACCGATAGTGAAACACTCGGAACCTTAGGAGATCAACTGAGTTTTGGCATTTTACGAGGTTATGGCCGCAAACATGAGCTGGAAGCCGATCGCCTCGGCGCCGAGTACCTGCACAAATCGGCTTATAACCCGGAAGCCATGCTCGACGTAATCGGAGTCCTGAAGGATCAGGAATTGTATGAAACAGCATTGGCAAAGAAACAAAATCGGCAGCCAAAAATTTATCATGGCGTGTTTTCTACGCACCCAAAAAATGACGACCGTCTCAAGACAGTCGTACGTGCTGCAAAAAATCTGCCCCCCGTGCAATACCGGGCAGACAACCAGGTTGCCTACTTAAATTCGATTGATGGTATGACCTGGGGGCAAAATACCGATCAGGGCGTAGTATTGCGAGGGCGTTTCTTGCACGCAGAACTGGGCATCTCCCTACAATTTCCCGTTAACTGGTTAATTAGTAATAATCCAAGAAGATTATTGGCCCGTGATCCTGAAACTGGCGCATTGACACAGGTCAGCCTGAAGACGCTGGGGAAAAATGAAACTAGCACCGCGTTACTTAAACGCCTGACCAAAAAAAGTGGACTGGCGGTTGAGCAAACGGCTTATGGCGCCACCGTTCGCACCGTGGCTAATATCGCGGGGGGAAGCCAACCCGCGCGGTTCAGCGCAATCAACCTCGACGAGAAGCAGGTATTGTTTATCGCCGGGACCAGTACCGCGGAACACTTTGCCACAACAAACCTGCAATTGCTGGCAATTAACGCCAGCTTCGCCCGACTCAGTGAGGAGCAGGTTAAGAATATTAAATATCCGGTGTTAAAAATTATCGAAAGTGAGTCAGGCGACAGTTTCGCTTCGCTGGCGACTGGCAGCGCGATTAACCACGAAGCCGAAGATATATTGCGCCTGCTCAATCGCGCTTTTCCCGATGGCACTATTGTTACATCACAAAAACTCAAGGTTATCGAGCTCGCCAATTAAGGGCAGCTTTAACCACAATCGATTTTAATAAAATCAAGTTTTGTGCCATATTGAGAATAATAATCACTTGCGAGGTATAGAAGTGTCGCACTACCCAATCATTCGTAAACGCCGCATGCGTCGAGACGAATTTTCACGCCGACTGATGCGCGAAAACAGCCTTTCAGCAAACGATTTCATTTACCCGGTGTTTGTGCTCGAAGGATCGATGCAACGTGAAGCCGTCGATTCCATGCCCGGGATTGATCGTCTCAGTATTGACCTGTTGGTGGAAGATGCAGTGTCAGTCCACAAACTGGGTATCCCGGCGATGGTACTGTTTCCAGTGACGCCCCCAGCCGCTAAAAGTGACGATGCGGCTGAATCCTGGAATCCCGAGGGCCTGGTACAACGCGCAATTCGCGCAATCAAACAATCCACTCCCGATCTTGGCATCATTACCGATGTTGCGCTGGATCCTTACACCAGCCACGGCCAGGACGGCCTGCTGGATGACGAGGGCTATGTCACCAATGACAAAACAGTCGAGGTACTGGTAAAGCAGGCTTTATCGCACGCCGAAGCCGGTGCCGACGTGGTTGCACCCTCGGACATGATGGACGGACGCATTGGTGAGATCCGCCAGGCCCTGGAAAGCAATGGGTATGTGAATACGCGAATCCTGGCTTATGCGGCCAAATACGCGTCGAGCTTTTACGGCCCGTTTCGCGACGCGGTAGGTTCGGCTGCAAACCTGGGTAGCGGCAATAAGTATTCCTACCAGATGGATCCGGCCAATAGCAACGAGGCATTGCACGAGGTCGCACTGGATATTGATGAAGGCGCCGATATGGTTATGATAAAACCCGCACTACCTTATCTGGATATTGTCTCGCGCGTGAGCCAGGAAATGCAATTTCCAACTTTCGTATACCAGGTCAGTGGCGAATACGCGATGCTAAAAGCCGCTGCACAAAACGGCTGGATTGATGAAAAATCCTGCGTACTCGAAGTCCTGCTATCGATGAAACGAGCCGGGGCGGATGGTATTCTGACCTACTATGCAAAGACCGCAGCACAATGGTTACAGGAACAGTAGTTGGCCGAGCATTCCGTTAGCATTGATCGATACGCGGTAGTCGGCAACCCGGTCGCGCATAGCCTGTCACCCCGGATTCATGTTTCATTTGCCGGACAGATGCAGCAGAAAATGAGCTATGAAGCGATCGAACTCGCAATCGATAAATTTCCACTAGAACTTCTAGAACTACAGCGACAGGGCCTGAAGGGTGCGAATGTCACAGTCCCTTTCAAACAGCAGGCATGGAAAATTTGCTCGCAAAGAAGCCCACGCGCTGAACAGGCCGGCGCGGTAAATACCCTGTCATTCATGGATAACGGTGAAATATGCGGTGACAATACAGACGGCACGGGACTCACACGTGACCTGCAGAATAATCACCAGGTTCTTATCCAGAACCGAAAAATTTTAATCCTGGGTGCCGGTGGTGCAGTACGGGGTGTGTTAGCACCGCTGTTGGCGCTTGAACCCGAAAGCATCCTGATCGCCAATCGAACAATCGGCAAAGCCGAACAACTGGCCCTCGATTTCAGACCTGTCGGAGCGATTAGCGCCTGTGGTTACGATGATCTCGGGGCCGAAAAATTCGACCTGATCATTAATGCGACTGCCGCCGGGCTCAGTCACCAGGTCCCACCTGTTAACGAAGCGGTAATCGGTAACAGTACTATTTGCTACGACTTGATGTATCAACTCGAAGGTCCGACCGCATTTGTTGCCTGGGCCCGAGACCGGGGTGCAGCGCGAGCTATCGATGGCCTCGGCATGTTGGTCGAACAGGCCGCAGAGTCATTTTATATCTGGCGCGGCGTACGGGTTGACACCACCGAAGTGATCAATAATTTGAGACATTAATATATAGATCCGGCTAGCTGCGCATTTTCTCCCCGCCCGGATCATACAAAGGTTTGTCGACTACCCGCGCAGCATACATCTCGCCATTGATCTCGACTTCAAGTGAGGTATCTGCTTTGGCAAGTCCGGTTGGCACATAGCCCAATGCCATCGAGCATCCAATCGTGTGGGCATAGCCCCCTGAAGTGACAAAACCGACGCACTCTCCGTCTTTCAGAATTGCCTCGTCATTGGATACATCGATATCCCTGGTGTCGACCGTCATGCTCACCAGGCGTTTTTTCGGTCCCCGGGTCCTTTCCTCCATTGCGGCCTGCTTGCCGATAAATTCCTTATCCCAGTTGATAAAATTATCCAGCCCAGATTCCGCAGGTGTAAAGTCGGGACGAAAATCCAGCATCCATGCGCCCCAGTTTTTCTCCAGCCGCAGGCTCATCAATGTGCGGGCACCGTATAACTGCAGGCCGAGGTCTTCACCCGCCTCGATCATCGATTCATACAGTTTGAGCTGATACTCGGGCGCCACATAAATCTCGTAACCAAGCTCTCCCGAGAATGATAGTCGAGCCAGTATCGCCGGCACACCGGCAACAAAGGTACGGCGTATATCGCGAAATTTGAGTCCTTGCGCGGATACATCGTCGCGTGTAATTCGCGACAGCAGCTCGCGCGCGTTCGGGCCCGAAATTGCAATACCATGTAACCTGCTTGACTCGTTGCTGTAGCAAACATCATCTCCTTCGAGGTGCTTCTCAAACCAGCGGCGATGCATTTCCTGTACGCTACCGGACCCCAGCACTAAAAAATCGCCTTGGTCCAGGCAAGCGACGGTCAAATCGCCGTAGAGCCTGCCTTTTGGAGTTAACATCGGATTGAGCATAATCCGACCCGGTTCTGGAATCCGGCCCGCCATCACCCGATCGAGGAATACCCGGGCACCGGGTCCC
>PVMK01124949.1_pt1 | contig 10908 bp, 9 predicted proteins | sample 1853481 | NCBI WGS metagenome assembly PVMK01 (sample SAMN08533507, study PRJNA380276) | Marine sediment metagenome, whole genome shotgun sequencing project. | reverse complement strand
GAAGAAGGTGCATTTCTGGTGAGAGTTGACGGGCACAAAGAAGGTTCACCGGTACGGATTGACTGTTATGTCAATGCACCGGGATTGGTGGAATCCTTCGAAAAAGCCGGTTTGAGCCATGAGGCCTATCTTACAGGCCAGTGTGCCTCGGTTTTCGTAAAATTGCTGGTGGATGACGTATTTGTCGAAAAGGGGTTGTTTGCACCCGAACAGCTCCATGCGGCTTCCCGGCACTACTACTTCCAGGAACTTGCTAAACTGGGTGTAACTGTTGATGAAATCATTGAAAGAAAACTAAATTCAATTCTCTCAAGTTTTATCACTAACTACCGATAACTCTTTAGAAATCTAAGCAATTTTATCTTTTTCCCCAAAGCGACTTTCGATATTTTTCGCGACGAATGAAGATCCGGAGAAAATAATGCAAAAACAAATTCAATCGTTTATCAAAGACCTGAAGTCAAACAAAAAATTATCCTCTTTTGATGAAGCTTCCACTAAACAGGCTGTGGTTTTGCGGATGCTTTCATTTTTAGGGTGGGACATTTTTAATGTCGATGAAGTTTGTCCGGATTATGCGGCGAATTCATCGCAGATATCCTACGCCCTGCGGATAGAGGAAAAAAATAAAATCTTTGTCGAGGTTAAAAGAATCAGTGAAAAGTTAGATAACCATCAAAAAAAATTCGTTGAAACTGCCTCCGCAGAAGGCGCCGACATCGCCGTGCTCACCAACGGAGTTACCTGGTGGTTTTACTTAACCTCATCCAACGACAACTGGCAGCAAAAATGGTTTTATTCCGCAGATTTTTTTACCCAGGAACCGGATACGTTTATCCCCCAGTTGGTCGATTTGCTCACCATGAACAAAGTCTCCAAGGGACAAGCGTTAAAAACCGCAAAAAATCTTTTCCGCGATAAAAAGCAAAAAATGGCAGCCGATTTTCTGCCCAAAGCCTGGAATCAAATCATTTCTCAACCCAATAAGATATTTATCGAATTGTTAAGTTTGCAGACCGAAAAGTTATGCGGCTATAAAGTCGACATCAAATCGATTGAAACATTTTTGGGTCAGCATGTAGACGAATGGTTAATAACGGATATTCCCAGCACCGTGACTGCCCCACCCTCCACCAGCCTGGAATCGGAGATGTTCGATAGCGAGGACAAACCCACCTCAACGACATCAGAAGGTCCTTCTATCGATGAAAAAGAAAGAAAAATTGAAAGTTATTCGGAAAAATCCATTAAATCCTTTACCTTTATCGGTCATTCCCATATTGTTCGCACTTGGGATGAAGTGCTCCCGATCCTGTGCGAGTATTTAGCCTCGACTCACGAGAAAGATTTCGAAAAGGTTTTGTGGATATCCGACGATCAAAAACCATACTTTTCCCGCTATTCGGATCAGCTTCGGATGCCGGAAAAAATTCAAGAAACGGATATCTTTGTAGAAACCAGAATGAATCCTGACGAAGTTGTGAAAACAGCCCACAAGCTTATAGAGGCATTCGGTTACAGCCAGGATGATTTGAGCATCGATGCCCGTTGATGTCAGGGTTCTGGGGTTCATCGTTCAACGTTCAGAGGTCGGATGACAGAAGGTGGGAGGTTGAGAAGGTGAGAAGATGGGCGCGGCTTCTGCTTACATCCCGATTCAGCGGGGTAGCCGCGATAGTTATGCAAGCTCTGCGTGTCGAATAAAACCAACTGTTCGCGTGAGGCGGATCGAAGGGACGTATTCTGTCTATATTCAATCGACAATATTCATTTTAAGGCGGATGCCATGGCCGACAGTTATCTTTTTTACGATATAGAAACCACAGGGTTAAACAAAGCTTTTGACCAGGCCTTACAGTTTGCCGCCATTCGCACAGATCGGCAGCTTAATGAAATAGACCGCCAGGCCGTCACGGTTAAGCTGCGGCCGGACGTGGTCCCATCTCCGGCGGCAATCCTCACCAATCGCATTCCCGTCACCGAATTTTCCGACGGGCTGTGTGAATACGAAGCTGCCGAGCAGATCCATCGGTTGATGAATCAACCCGGCACCATCAGCCTGGGCTATAACACGATGGGATTCGATGATGAGTTTATGCGGTTCTTGTTTCACAGAAACTTGCTGCCGCCTTATACTCACCAATACAAGAACGGCTGCAGCCGTATGGATTTGTTTCCGATAGCCATTATATACCGGCTTTACAAAAAAGACGTGTTGATCTGGCCTGAGATTGACGGCAAACTATCGTTAAAATTAGAGCACCTCGGTTCCGCCAACCGACTCGTATCCGGCCAATCCCATGAAGCCATCGTGGATGTGGCAGCCACGGTTGAATTGGCCCGACGCTTCTCTAAAGAAGAGAAGATGTGGCGGTATCTGGAAGGCTATTTTGATAAAGAGACAGATGCTCATCGGATGGCTGAACTGCCGGTTGCGCTGCAAAGTGCCGCAGGGGATCACTGCAGGGGGTTGATGGTCGGCGGTGAATACGGTCCCGGACAAAATTATCAGGTCCCGGTGATTTCCATTGGGACATCGATTCCCTACCCGAATCAAACATTATGGTTGAGATTGGATCTGCCGCAGCTTCGCGAAACCACCCTTGAATCCATTGCCGAAACGACCTGGATCATCCGCAAACGCCTGGGGGAGCCGGGGATATTGCTGCCGCCCCACGATCGATACTGGAGGAAAATCGGAAAGGACCGCAGTGCAATTTTTGAAGAAAACCTGAAATGGCTGCAGGAAAATCAAGGTATTTTTCAACAAATCATAAAATATTACCGCGAGTACCGCTACCCGTTCATCCCGAATTTAGACCCCGATGCTTCTCTTTATCAAATCGGCTTCTATTCCCGGGCTGATGAAAAATTATGCCGAAGGTTTCACCGGGCTTCTTTGGAAGAAAAGACCGATTTGACCCATCAATTTTCAAGCCCGGATGCCCGCACACTGGCCTGGCGCGTTATTTGCCGAAATTATCCAGCTGCCATTTCCGCAAAATTTGCCGGGGATTTCAAAACGTACATGGATCGTATCAATCCGTCAAAGGAAGCGGATGCGATGATGGACTACCGGGAAGAAAGGCGTACAACCCCGACAGGGGCCCTGGTTGAAATCAAGCGCCTTAGGAAAACCGAAGATATCACCGATCCTCAACTGCGACTGCTCAGCGACCTGGAAGGCTACCTTCGCAGTAAATTTAAGAATCAGGACACGGATCATCACAGATAAACACAGATATAGATCTCGTAAAATGATAGAAAAATAAGTCTTTTTTTGGACATTATCGGGCGTAGTGAAGCCTTCTCGGAGCATAGGTTTCAGCCCGCCCTGGTGCGATATGACGGATTTTTGCTGTTCACTGTAGGAAATCTTAATAATGTCTTATCTCCCAGATTCATACAAAATTAGGTCTGGGCCAGGGGTGTCAGGTTTCAGGCCGGCTCTCGCTTTTTTACTACTGACACCTGACACCCGACACCTGAAACCTGAGTGCCAGTGTCCAATTTTCATGCAATCCCTCGAAAGTCAAGGAGTCACAGTTATTTTTCCAAGCTGAATGGCGATGTCTGGTCTTATGAAACTCTCAATAATTATTCCTTGCTACAATGAAGTAACCACCATATCTGAAATCGTAAATCAGGTCCGTGCCATCGACATCAAAGATCTCGAAATCATCGTTGTTGATGATGCGTCCAACGACGGCACAAGAGAAATCCTTGAAAAAATCGTAAAACCTTTCGTTGATAAAATCATTTACCACAAAAAGAATATGGGAAAAGGCGCTGCTTTGCGCTCCGGGTTTAAGGAGGCAAAAGGAGATGTCGTCGTCGTCCAGGACGCCGATCTTGAATACAATCCGCAGAACATCCCCAAAATGCTGAAGCTCATCGAAAGCGGGATGGCCGATGTTGTTTTCGGCTCACGGTTTATGGGCGGCGGCCCTCACCGCGTGCTATACTTCTGGCATTACCTCGGAAATAAATTTTTAACGCTGCTTTCCAACATGTTTACCAGTATCAATCTATCCGACATGGAAGCCTGCTACAAAATGTTTCGTCGCGAGGTTATTCAAGCTATTGAAATTGAAGAAAACAGGTTTGGTTTCGAACCGGAAATCACAGCCAAAATTGCCCGGGGAAATCATCGCATCTATGAAATCGGCATTTCGTATGCCGGACGGACGTATGCGGAGGGGAAAAAAATTGGTTGGAAGGATGGATTTCGAGCAATTTACGTTATCTTGAAATATAATATCTGGCATCGAAGTCCAAAGTGAGCTTTACATAGCGGTGGATCAGCAATACATCATCCGCCACGGCAGACTAAGTTTGAGGATGTATACGACTATGCCGGACGTACCTTTACCCTGTTAGAAGATTCTGACAGAACGCGCCGCCATTCGAGGTTTCATCCCGCCGTACTTCTGGGGGGCTATCCCAGGAGCAAGATCAACAAAAGAAAAGCACCCCCCCGGGGCCTAGGCCCCTACAGGTCGAAGACTGCACGTTGAACCTCTTGTATGAAACTATGCCAAAATGGCACGGTTTTCTTGATGATTAAACCGGCCGCTTCGATGGCCGGGCCTGGATTAAACAGCAAAAAAATTGAACGTCGAACATCAGTTTCTTTTTCGATTTGACTGGCCGCTTTTCAGGCCAGCGGCGGCGCTGAACCCTGAACCCCTGAACCCCTGAACGGTTTCAAGGCATTATCTTTTCTTCTGAAAGTCGACAATTTCTCCGATTGCTTCGATAGCGGTTCGGATGTGATCCTCTGTGTTAAAGGGACCGATGCCGATCCGAACCGCCCCTCCGATTTGAGCGGTTCCCAGTTGTTCATGCACAAGGGGGGCGCAATGAAGTCCGGTGCGACAGGCGATATCGTAATCGCCGTCCAAAAGGGTGCCCACATTGAGTGCCTCCATTCCGTCTATATTGAAACTGATTATGGCGATATGATCGGTCAGATCATCCTGGCAATAGAGTGACACGCCATCCAGTTCACTGAGGCCGTCCCTTAACATGCGGGTCAGCCTCATTTCCTGCTTGTGAATTAAATCCATCCCTTTTTCTTCTATCCACTTCAAACCGGCATGCAGCCCGGCAATACCCACGACATTGCCGGTACCGTACTCAAGCCTGTAGGGATATTCGTCCAGATGCATGCGATTAGCAGACCGGACCCCGGTCCCGCCGGCGCGGGTATGCCGAATCTCAATTCCTTCCCTTACATAGAGGCCGCCGATGCCGGTCGGCCCTAACAGGGATTTGTGGCCGGTGAAAGCAACAATATCGATGTGTAATTGCTCAATGTCAATCGGTAGCTTACCGGCGGACTGGGAAACATCAACGGCAAAGGGTACACCGAGTTCACGGCAGATGCGTCCCGATGGCCTCAACCGGTTGGACCGTGCCGATCACGTTGGAGGCGTGATTTATGATGACGAGACGGGTATTTGCTTTGATTTTCTTTTTAATATCGTCGGGATCGACAAATCCGGCCGGGCCGAAAGGTATATAGTCAACCTCTACTCCGTTGAATTTACTCTGATGATAGAGGGGCCGGAGCACGGAATTGTGCTCAAGTGTCGTTGTGATGGCGTGGTCGCCCTGTTTCAGCATGCCGAAAATAATCAGATTGAGAGCATCGGTGGAGTTATAGGAAAAGCATAGCCGGCTGGGATCGTTACCGTTAAAATAGTCGCAGAACAGTTTACGGGTCCCGTCGACCAATTCACCGGTTTCCATGCACAGATCATATCCGGAACGTCCCGGGTTGACCCCGAAATTCCGGTAAAAAGAATCCATAAAAGTATATACTTCATCCGGCTTGGGAAAGGAGGTGGCGCCATTGTCAAGATAAATCAAATTTTCCATAAAAGTATCTCCTTGGATAGTTTCATGTGACGGATTAGCTAAAAAATGAACATCGAACATGGAACATTGAACGTCGAACATGGAATAATGTATTCTGTCAATTTAAAAAAAAGACTGAGCAAAGCGATTCCATTCTTCGTAATTCTGCGGTTCGATATTCGATATTCTGCGGTTCGCTGTTCAGCCCGGTCGCTGGCCGCCGAAGGGTCAGTTTGATCGAAGATGAAACTTCTTTGGAACCTAACCCGGATAAACCGGCCTCCGGCTCGTAGATTCGAACCTACGGCTCGGAGAGAAATAACAAAACACAAGCACCACTTGATCTTAAAATTGGACCAAATAAATTCCAAATGCCAATTGTTTGGGATTTTGAATTTTGATCATTGTGATTTGTTTGATATTTGTGATTTGTTATTTGGATTTTTTTAATTACTGAAACCTGAAACCTTCCTTTCCTTACAACATGTTGTCCGATAAATGCCCAAGGGCATGGCTGCCCTGGAGCTCGAAGAATCAGATTGCCTCGTTACATAGGGAATTCTTCAGTATTTTGCAAGTGAATGGTTTAGAAATGACGTGGTCGAGCTTATTTTTCAACCGACATTAATTTTTTTCATTGCTTTTTTCTTTATAAAGTGAAAGGAGATTGCATGCATATTGTAAGATTTATTGATGAAAAGGGTCGGAACTGTTACGGCCACGATTATAGTAAAGGCAAGGCTATGCGGCTGACAGGGAATGTATTCACCGGCCTGGAGGAGACAGGTGAAAACGTCAAAGTCAAAAAAATTCTCGCACCCCTGGTGCCCTCCGCTATTTTAGCGATTGGGCTCAATTATCACCAGCATGCCGATGAGACCGGATTAAAGATACCGAAATACCCGGTGCTGTTTATGAAAAATCCCGCTTCGGTCACCAATCCCGGAGACCCTATCCTTTTGCATCCCCTCCTGCATGGAGCCGCCCGAGGTGGATTACGAGGTTGAGCTGGCAGTGGTCATCGGTAAAACTGCAAAGGATGTGTCCGCCGCCGAGGCGCTCGATTATGTGCTCGGCTACACGGTGGCGAACGATGTTTCCGCCAGGCGATGGCAGGGAGGACGGGGATCAGGCCAATGGGTGCGCGGGAAGAGTTTTGACACCTTCTGTCCCCTGGGACCCGAGCTGGTGACTGCGGATGAACTCACCGACCCCCAGAATCTCCGCTTGACCAGTGTGCTCAACGGCCGGGTCATGCAGGATGCCAACACTTCCGATATGATTTTCCCGGTTACCGAACTGATCTCTTTTCTTTCAACAGGCACAACGCTGCTCCCGGGCACAGTGATCCTTACCGGAACACCCAGTGGCGTGGGATACACCCGCAAACCTCCCGTCTTTCTCATGCCCGGAGACACCGTGGACATGACCGTCGAAGAGATCGGGACCCTGAGCAATCCTGTTGAACTTTATCATTGATCAGTACAGTCTATGTCCAGCGTACATTCCCCACCATCCTCTGTCAGGACCGTCATCTCCTGCCCCCCGGCCTGAAACGATTGATCAAAGTACAAGACCGGTTGCGGGTCGAAACACGCATGGCGTACATAGTTTAAGATCTTATCTTCTCCTTTGATAAAAGAAAAACCGGCGGTGTTCTTAACGACTAAAACCGGGATTTCTTTTATCCCTAGTATTGCCAGCATGAGACGATTTACTTCCGGAGAGTATGACGGGGCAAGCTCAAGGCCGTTGACTTTAAATGCGTCTATTTTTTCAATGGGATTCAAATAAAAATCACAGCTGTTGCAATTTTCCAAAGCTTTAATCACATTGACGCAATGAGAGCAATCCGAAGAAAATATCAGGTATATTTTTTTAGATGGCTCAGCACAGGATTTTACGCCATAGCTGCCGTTATCCAGAGAATAAAGCTGAGAAGAAACCCGCGCAGGCAGGAACGTCAAAATTGAGAATGAAAAAAGAATCGCGAGGACGATGGTCACACCGGATAGCAGCTGTTTGCGGCCATATACAAGATTTAAAAGGATGACAAATAAAAATATGAGGATACAATAGCTGCAGACGACATGGGCCACAAATAGCTGATACGCCAGCAACACCCCTTCAACCGCAAGGCCCGCCAGAAGCAACAGACTCGATAAATCCAGGCTGCCTAAAGATTTATTTTTGAAAAACCGAAGTGACCAATATACCAACTGAAAATAAAGCAGACCTAAGATATTAAAATATAAAGGTGAAAGAGCAGTGAGCCGTTCAACGAGCTCGCATCCCTCGTTGGGACAGATGGTTGATCCGTTAACCAGGCTGTAGATTATCTGAACGGCTATGACAAGGCTTGCACTTAAAGCTAAAAACTGCATGCTCATTAAACCCAAGTTAGTCGTTTAAGGTTCACGGTTCTGAGATTGAATTTTGTCAAGCATGTGCGAATAACGTACCAACGCAGCCATAGCCCGGGCCGCACGTTCCGGAGACGGAAAAACCGGGACATCATGGTGCAAGAGTTTTCGTATAAACAAATCTCCATGATTCTGAAAGGTAAAACCAACCAGCGGTTTTTGATGCTTTTTGATCAAACCGGCCAGCGCTCGACTCTGATCATCGAACAGTTTCTCTGTCAGCCGGGGAATCTTCTCCTCGGGGATCCCCATGCTTTCCATCGTGCGCCGGATACTTTGCTCGGGTGCTAAAAAATAAGCAAGCAAACCGTCAGTCCCGATATCCCCAAGAAGGGCATCGGGGATGGCGTCAAAAAAATCCAGTGGGTTTTTGGAAAAAGTCAGGTCAACGGGATTATTCACACTGCCGGTGTGGGGCACCATGGGTGCAATTTTATCCTGTGTTTGTTTGGATAATTGCGGCAGCTCCAACCCGGCCCGGCCGCAGGCATCGGCCGCCGCAGCACCGGGTCCGCCGGAATGGGTCTGGACAATCACCCGGTTGCCTCGGGGTCGCGGGCATGTCCCCAGAACCCAGCAATAGTCAAAGAGCTCCGGGATGGAATGGGCGCGGATGACACCGCTTTGCCTGAACACACCGTCATAGAGCGGGTCCGGTCCGGCCAGGGCCCCGGTATGGGAAAGGCCGGCCCGTTTGCCGGCTTCTGAACCACCCACGTAAAAAGCCACAATAGGTTTGCGGGGAACAATAGACCGGGCAACGTCGATAAATTCCCGGCCCCGCCGAATCGTTTCAATATAAAGTCCAATCACCCGGGTATGCGGGCAGGCTGCCAGATACGCCAGGCAATCGACAATGTCTAAGTTGGCTTCGTTGCCCACACTGATCCCGCTGGAAAATCCGAGACCGAACCGGTTCAGATAGCCAAACATCTGGGTGATAAAGCTGCCGCTCTGGGAAGCCAGCCCGATGAATCCCTGACGGCCTTCAAAAGGAAGAAACGTGACGTTGAAATTATGATGAGGATTCGCAACCCCCAGGCAGTTCGGTCCCAAAAACCGCATGCCGTATTGACCGGCAACCGTCAGCAGTTTTTTTTCAAGCTCAACGCCCTCCCCGCCGACCTCTTTAAAACCACCGGACACCACGATGGCATGCTTGACGCCTTTTTTGCCGCAGTCTTCCATCACCTGGAGCACGATGGAGGTGGGCAACACCAGGACCGCCAGGTCGGGAACTTCCGGCAAATCCTGCACACCTCGATAGGCTTTAAGATCTAATACCCGCCTCTCTTTCGGGTGAATCGGGTAGATTTTCCCCTCAAACCCTGATGATAGGAGCGAATTCAGCTGGTTGGTCCCCATGGCGGAAAACCGGTTGGAAGCCCCGAAGAAAACGATGCTGGCGGGGTTTATGATCGGATAAAGCGAGCTTTGATGAATGGAATCCGGCATAATGTCCTTTCCCGAAGCCTGGATACTGAAGTAGATGGTTTATTGTATTTATTCATACAATATGACTGCTTTATTGTATTAATGAATACAAGTTAATTTTACCACTATTCTTACAGGTTGGGTTATATTTCTTTGCACATGATCCGTAATCCATAGTTGTTGCTATTGTAGTTTTCCAGCAACGATTGACCCGATAAAAGCCGCCAGCTGCCGGAAACCAGAAGCCAGGGGAGCCGGGCACTTTCCAATAGATGAATTCCCTGTAAAAGTCAACTGCGATAAATTCGTAAAAAACCGAATTTATCTGGTGTTTAGTATTTCGTATTTGGCAAGATGCAATGCTATGAGGACAGTCAACTCACCACCCGTTGTATAATGGCATACAAGCACCGCACAGCTGATACGGTATTAACTGTAATCGCGTGTACAAGTTAGAGGTAACTTCAGTATCGGTATAGTCAAAAGATGACTGGATGCCCGCCTTCGCGGGCATGACGGCGGAATAGGTCCCAACCCTATTAAAATGATGTTCTCATTTTTATTACCCAATATTCCATATCTCGGTTGGAAAGCGGTAGGCGTTCACGGGTTCATAGGTTCAGGATGGTGAGGTTTATAGGTTCAACGTTCTAGGCCCTAAACCCAGGACCCCTGAACCCTTGCATGGAACTCCGCCTGGCCGAACAGTGAATAGATTGAACGTCGAACATCGAACGCCCAACATCGAACGTCCAATATTGATGACGCTACGCTTTATCGATTTTAAAACAAGCGAATCACGCTGAAGACGTGTTCTAAAGACCGCAGCCTGCGACGAGCCCTTCGGTTGTGAGCTCAGAGTCCGAATAGAATCAGGGTCGAACGACTCCTCTCGACGTGCTCGGGGCCTGCCAAATCGAATTTTGAAGGATAGCTTCGCTTTTCTCAGTCTTTTTTTTAAATTGACAGAATACATTATTCGATGTTGGACGTTCAATGTTCGATGTTCGATGTTCATTTTTTTTGTTAACCCGTCATATGAAACCAGCCAAGGGCAGAGTTTCTTTTTCGATTTGACCGGCCGCTTTTTTTGGCCGGCGGCGGGGCTGAACCCAGAACCCTTGAACCCAGAACCCTGAACCTCTGAACCCAGAACCCTGAACCCAGAACCCTGAACCTCTGAACCCAG
>PVMK01177519.1_pt1 | contig 10911 bp, 9 predicted proteins | sample 1853481 | NCBI WGS metagenome assembly PVMK01 (sample SAMN08533507, study PRJNA380276) | Marine sediment metagenome, whole genome shotgun sequencing project. | reverse complement strand
GGCAATATTCCCCAGGAAATATTCGGAGACAGTTTCTGTATGAACTCAAGCTGTATGATCTCCGGATATAGCTTTAAAGCTTCACCCTTGATCTCTATCTGTCTGGCTTCTGCTTCCGCCTGGATTATGACCTGTTCCTTTTTGATCTTTTCCTGCTCAAGTACATTTCGCTCGACGACTATTCTTTCTTCCGCTATCTGTTTTTCCTCAAGGACATTGAAATACTGTTCCGTAAAATCGATCTTCCGGAGCAGGAACTCGTCCATTATTATTCCATTTTTGTCAAAAACCGGCCTTAGCGTATCCCCTATCTCCTGCATTACATCAAATACTCCCGCAGAGTATAGCTGGGCGGCACTGTACTTCTTGGGTATATTCCTGGAAAGCGACCTTGCTTCTGTCTTGACTACCTTCTCTACAAGCTGGTCCATGGTACCTATATTATTAAGGATCCATTCAGCCTTTTTACCGTCGATTGCAAACCTTATGGTATATTTTATCGTTATCTGCTGCCCGTCTAAAGAAGTCGTGTCCACAGAAAAATCCGGATAATTTGACTGGCTCGTTTCAGGAAAATCGCTGGTCTCGTATGTTACCTGCCTGGTAGAATAGTTTACAGTATTCTGTATAAATGGAGCTTTGAGATGTATGCCTGGCTGGAAAGTAACCCCTACAGTTCTTCCGAACTGGGTAAGGACCCTAACATTACCGGCCTGGACCACAACAAAACTCTGCAGCACTATCACCAGTACTACAATAAAAATAATCACTCCGACTATTATTTTTGGTGCAAACTTACTCAAATTTGGTACAAACTTACTCAAAATAATCTCCTGTCTTATTTACTAATAAATATATTACTTCTATTATAACAATAAATCCTAAGCATTTTATAAAAATAATAGAAATTTATCAAATTACTTTGCACCATCCATTAACCAGCATAATTGTGCATCTCTAAAAAAATTTTTATAGAATTTATTTAAAGCTTTATATTATTTTTGCCGGTTGCCGAGATATAGACTAAAAATGCTTAAAAGATGTGTTTAGACTTGTGGTAAGATAATAATATATTATTTTTCATATGCACCACTATCAATTAATAGTTTTGTATACCTCCATTTTGCATTTGTTCAAGGGCGTGATCAATAAATAAATATTCTTTGATATCTGTCTTTTTCTTAGGGAATGGAGGATTGATTAATACCTTGGTAATTGGAGGTTTTCTACCTTTTTTATCTTCTTAAATATATTCAATGGGTTTTCCATTCCCAGATGAATTTAACCATTGGTAATGTCTTAGATAAAGGTAGTAAATATATTTAAGAGAATTCAAATAATTTATTGGATATTCTATTTTTCGAATATTCAAGTAATTTATCAACGATTAAAAGTTCTATGTATAATCCTATTTTTCTAACTCTTGCAACTTCTTCGTAAGCACCTTTTCCAAAACTAAAAGCAATTATATATCCAATATCCTGTTTTACCCTTTGTTCTTTCTCTTACCCTTCTTGCCTTTATCTTTGCCCCTACCCTTGCTCCTATCCTTATTGCCTTTGTCCTTTTTCATTCTTGTTTCCTTCCTCTTCGAAGTGGTAATGAACCCCATCATTACAAATTCTTATTAATCTTATATTTAGATACATGCATTTATATATTTATTTTTTTGAATTTTAGAATCCTGCTGAAATGGGTTATTATGCCTCGGTATTTTCTTTTTTAGGAGTAATTACTTCTTTTAGTTCTTTTCCTTTTTCTATAATCTCTTTTCCTTTTACTTTTACTTTTTCAAATTTGCTTTTACCTTTTTCTACAAAGTCTTTGGTTGTATCTTTTATATCTTTTCTAATCTCTTTTCCAGGTTTAGGTGCAAATAGGGTACCCACAATAAATCCTACAAATAGTCCTGTTAATATAGAAATCAATATTCCTAAAAAATAACTTATTCCTTCCTTTTCTTTTTTTACTACTTTCTTTTTATTTTCTTCATTAGATTCTTCTTTTACTTTTTTTTGGTTTTCCTCATTCATTTAATCCACCTCCTTTTATACTTTATTTATCACATAGATATTTCTATAAGAAATATTAACTTTCCTCTTACCTTATCCACCTACTAAAGGTCTGATAAGAAGATGAAAATCTATTATAATTAATAGCTAATTCTAATATTTATTATATAACTACTATCACAAATTGGTAGCTGGTTAAAATTTGTATAATTAAGGTAATTGGCTGGCCACTGTGGACGATGTTAAAACCAGGATTTTACTGCTAAGTAAGGATATTTTTATACCTGAATTGAGTTTTTAAAGAGAACTACTCAAATATATTCTAATTTTTAGGATCTCTAAATTTTATCTTCTGATGCTGTCCATCACAAAAGGGTTTATTCTTTGAGTGACCACACCTGCAAAGAGTGTAATGTTCTCTTGACTCTGGTCTTGAACTGTACGGGTCTATTAATTCAGGTCCACCTATAACTTCATATGGCCCATCCTTTGAAACAGTGATTTCAGGTTTGCGATCCTGGTCTTTATGTAAAATTCCATCTTTGGTATAACTTAGAGCTCCAGATGGACACATTTCTATTACTCGAGCAATTTCATCAACACTTGCAGCATCAGGGTCTATCCAGGGTTCTCCTGTTGACTTAAAAACAGAAGGTAAATTACCCGTACAATGTGTTCTATGAGAACACACCCCACTGTTATCGTTGATGTTTATACTTCTACCCTTGTATGTGTCTGATTTATCAGGAACTCTATCCGGTTCTTTCTCATCACTTAAACCGATCTTTAAATGAGTACCATCACAATAAGGCATGTTCTTTGAACTACCACATTTACATAGATACATTACTTCATTTGAATTAAGAGTTTTACCTGCGGAATTCTTTAAATTCTTAATCCCTGATACCTTATAAGGCCCATGTTTTTTTATTTCTATAGTTGGTCTATCTTTATCCATACTTTAGCTATGGCGTCAAATTTGAAACTGAAATAATATTTCCCTCTGTATCTTTAAACCAGGATGACCTTCCTCCTTCTACAGTAGCAATACTATTTACAGTTTTTGTTACTGGAGTGTCATATTCTTCAAATACTACTCCCTTTTCTTTTAATTCCATTACTTCTTTCTCAATATCTTCTACAATAAACGATGCTACAGTATGATCTGCTTTTGTAGGACCCCGCTTGTAAATATAAAGGGCTAAATCCCCATTTTCATGCTCAAAGAAAACTCCGCCTGGAAACTCCTTTGATACTTTTAGACCGATCTTTTCAGTATAAAATTTCTTTACCCTTTCCAAATCTACTGCAGGTAATATAGTAACTAATGGTGTATTTGTTAACATAATTCTTCACCTCCTTGTAAGTGGCTTTAGAAAAATGTTGCTTAAATTGCCTATTTTTTTTAAAAATATATTATAAATATATTATACTACCAAGTTTTAATTATTAATAATTTAATAGGAATAGTAAATTATTGTGACGTATTTACCTTAAGTGGCTGGGGATATTGAACACATTTAGAACTAAATATTACTATCAGATTATCAAATTATCACAACAGATCGAAGCATTTAATATTAAACTTAGGACAGCTTGATTTGCTTCATGTAAGGCAATGTATTAATTTGGCAGAGCATACCGTGCAATAACAAGAACTTTTACAATTAAAATAAGTTTAATATCAGGATTATTCATTTAAATAGGAGTATTTTAATACCTGAATAAAGTTGAGTAATTTTCTCTCTATTAATTTTAAAAAATATATATTTAAATCTCCTATTTTTACTGTATAATTTTCTATTATTCTTTATTCAAATATGTATGGCTCAAAACTTAAGAAAAAAAGCTTTTATCTTATCAGTATTCACCGTTTGTTATAACATTTTTGAGGGAATTATATCTATTATAGCTGGAGTTTTATCTAATAGCATTGCTCTCAAAGGATTCGGTATTGATAGTTTTATAGAGTCAATCTCTGGTGCTGTTATGATCTGGAGATTTAAAAGCCGCGATAAAATATCAGAAGAAGAGGAAGAAAGAGTTGAAAGAATTGCACAGAAACTTGTAGCTATTTCCTTTTTTATATTATCGGCTTATATCCTGTATGAATCCATATCCAAATTATATTTTAAGGAAATAACAAAACCAAGCATCTTGGGTCTTATCATAATAATAATGTCTATTATTGTTATGCCTGTTTTATTTTACTTAAAACATAAGACTGGAAAATCACTCGGTAGCAGAAGCTTAATTGCTGACTCAAAAGAAACTCTTGCTTGCCTTTTTCTATCGGTAGCAGTTCTATTAGGGATATTACTAAACTTTTTCCTTGGTTTTTGGCAAGCAGATCCTATAGCAGCTATTATAATTGTGATATATTTGGTTTTTGAGGGTATAAGGATATTGAGGGAATAGGTTTTTAGAAGTTCAATAATAATTAATAAAATAATTAATTTATAGATCAATGAATGTATTAAAAGGGCAGTCCTTTAGGGATTCGAACCAATAGCTTCATATCTTAATTAATATATCTTATATTTGAAATTTCCTATTATTTTGACAGGTAAATCACGTTTATATTATTTTTATATTAAAGTAATATCTATAACTCCACTTTTTAAGGGATACTTCAAAAATAATATTAATAATCAAAATAATGGTAAGAAATAATAGTTTTTATATTTTAAATTTTATCTTATTATAATCATGAAGTACTAATCACAACATCTAAGACGTGTTCAGTAAAATATTTATTCTTATCTAGAATAAACAAATCTTACTTACCCTAAAAATTTTGATGATTGGCTTGTTCCTGCTTTGCAGACAGAAAACGAAACAGTATATTTTAGTGATTATAATCATGGAATAGTACAAAAAATAAATACTGGTTCCAAAAAAGAGTTAGACCATATATCGATAAAGGCTATTGCCAATGAAGTAATTATTGGCCTCTTAGGTATAAGTATCCGAATAGAATAATATGATTAATTATCATTAATCTTTATAAGTTAATACAAACAAGAGAATTGATAGCAGAATAGTATTTTGCTAAAATAATAAATTGTTATTTTTAAAATAGAATAAATTCCATTTATAAGATAATAGAGTAAGTATGGGGCATCATTAATTAACAAATATTAAATCGAAAAAAGGAGTTTAAAATGAACAGAAGCTCAGAATGGTTACAGGAAGCCAAAATAATATCCAAAATATTGTCAGATTCACCGACAATCGACAAAAAATATCGAATAAAACCAGAAGAGTTCAAGGAAAGACAGGTAAAGGTTCAAAAAGCAATTGAAAAAGAAGGTATTGATGTAGCTATTGTTTTTTCTAATGAACACTATGATGGCGATGTGCCATATCTCGCAGGGAATACCAATATTACTGTAGAACCCACTGCAGGTATTATTGGTAAAAATGGATTTCATATTTTATCGGGACTGGAAGGTGGTTATGTAGCGGAACAATTGAGTTCCAGGTCAGGTGCTGAAGTTCATAAAGTTGCAATGTTGCAATTAGCAGATGAAGAGTATCCAATAGATGCTGAAAATATTGAGAATGTTATTGAAGAAGCTGCAGGCGGTAAACCCAATCGTATTGGATTGTTAACCCCAGGAATTGTATTTCCAGTAACATTTTATGATTTTTTAGTTGATTATTTGGGTGACCGAAAAAAGATAGTCGATGCACAAGAAATCTACTATAAAATAAAGTATGAAAAATCTGAAAATGAGATGAATCTGGCAAGGGATGCAAGTGCAATTGCAAGCGAGATGCTGAAATGTATGTTAGCTGTCTTAAAACCCGGTATGCTTGAGACGCAGGTAGCCCAATGGGGATATGCAGTTGGATTGGAGCTTGGTGCAGAAGAATGGGGAGTTGATATAATAGTAAATGCCAATGAAGCAAACAGATCATTGATTGGGAAAGCTTTAAATAGAGTAATCAATGAAGGGGATATAGTATCTTTAGGTGTTATGCCGAGACGGGATGGTCTTGCTTCCTGTGAAAGATGCAGCGTAGTTTGCACAAAAGATCCTTCCAGCATTACAAAAGAACAAAAATATTGGCTTAACTTTATTGAAAATGCTTATGAGGCTGGTCTTAAAGCTTTTAAAGAAGTCTCTGAAAAAAACCTACCAGCCAAGTTAGTAGAGCAAGCATTGATTGATTACTTTGATTCTAAAGAAGGAGAAGTATCAAAATTAATTGGGAAAAAGATAAATCTGGCAAGGCAAAAGCCATATACCGGTGTTCATAATAGTGGGTATACTGAAGCCTATGAATTTTATGGAGCTATTACATTGAACTCGGATGAACCTCTCGGATACCGTATTTTGAATATGCTGGATATAGCTATAAGGGGAATAGGTAATGAATGGAACGAGATTGTAATACCTGGACTGGATTTTGTAGTAGTAGAAAAGACATTGGGAAAATTTGGAAATGAAGTCGAAGTATTTTCTAAACTGCCTACAAATGTACAACATCTGGTTGGAAAAGAAGCCTAGGCTTTAATTCAATTCAAGTGTATTTATATAAAACCAGTTTGATAATAGTTATATACTTACTTAAATGAAAATGTTGGAATCATGGAAAAGATAGTAATATTTAAAAATATAAATGTAATAACACCTTATAAACTGATAGAAAAGAGATGTGTTGCCGTTAAGGGTAATCATATAAAAGGTATTTATAGCAATATTGAGAAAGTTAGAAAAAGTCTTAATATTCCAGATAATTCGAGTATCTTAGAATTTAAAGATAAGTATCTGGTACCCGGGTTTATTGATATACATGCACATGGTGCTAATAATGTTGATTGTCTTAGTAAATCCTTAGACGGATGGTCCTTATATAACTTAAAAAGTGGAGTTACTTCTTATATCCCAACATTAATGGTAATGCATTTAAAAGATATATTTAAGGGAATTGAAAATATTATTGGAAATGTAGAAAAAAACAAAAAGAGCGCACCTACTAAATCCAAAATTTTAGGCATAAATATAGAAGGCCCATATCTTAATTCAAAATATGCAGGTGCACAAAATAATGAGTTTATTATTGATATCAAAAAAAAAGATTGGGAAAAAATATTAACGAAATCAAGTGGTTATCTCAAAATAATGACAATTGCTCCTGAACTGCCAGGTTCTATAGAGTTAATTACAAGACTAATAGAAGAGGATGTTATAGTAGCTTTAGGACATTCAGGAGCAAATTATAAAGAAACATGTATTGCATTAGAAAATGGAGCATCTTTAGCAACACATATATTTAATGCTATGGGTAATAATATTGTGGAAGAGGCAGGTGTGGAACCTGTAGAAATTGCAGAAGCCCTTTTAACTGATGATAAAGTTTTTACTGAATTAATATCAGATAGAGATGGTGTACATGTTCATAAAGTTTTTCAGAAAATTTTACTTAAATGTAAGGGCATAGAAAAGATCATTCTTATTTCTGATTCACAAAGTAATGCGGGTTATAAACCAGGCCAATATTTTTTTACTGATGGTAGAAGTTATACAGTTAAAGAAGATATGGACGTATTAAGACTTGATAATGGAGTATTAGCTGGAGGATTCTTTAGATTAAGCAATGCTGTAAGTAATTTTAAAAATGCCGCTGAGATAAGTTTAACTGATGCTATTAAAACAGTTACAGTAAATCCAGCTAAACTTTTAAGAATTGATAATTTGGTTGGGAGTATTGCACCTGGAAAACTTGCAGATTTAAATATTATTGATAATGATCTGAATATCTATCTTACAATGGTTGAAGGAAATATTGTTTATAGAGATTCATAGATATTCCATAATTACCATCAAATAGTTTAGTTTAACTTATATGTTTTAGGTATGCACAAAAAACTGGATATAGCAATTGTAAGTGTCGGTTTTATTTCTGGAAGATTAAGGCTGGATAATAGAATTTTTGAAGAAGCTTCAGAAGTGGACGGAATAGGTGATATCTGTTTCAGATTTTTTGATAAGAACGGCAAAAAGGTCGATATGGAATCTGATGACAGGATTATCGGTATTAGCCTGGAAGATTTTAAAAATATTAAACAAAAAATATGCGTCTCAGGCGGGCTAGAAAAGTTAGAAGCTATCAGAGGCATGTTAAAAGGCGGATTAGTAGATATATTGATAACAGATAGTATAGTAGCTTCTAAACTATAGTACATGTTAGAACGGACTTTTATTACTTTTGTTTGAAAGGAAGAATATAAATATGAGCTTGCTCGGAATAGACATAGGAACTACCGGAGTAAAAGTAGCTATATTCAATAAAAGCGGTGATATCTTATCATCTGAATACATTGAATATCCATTAATCCATCCTGCTAAGGGGTGGGCTGAACTGGACCCGGAACTGATCTGGAATAATATAAAAACTATTATAAAAAAAGTTAATCAGAGGATAAAAAAAGACAGAGTGACTGCCTTTGCCATCTCCTGCCAGGGGGAAGCAATTATGCCAATAGATAAGAACGGCCAGGCTATCTATAATGCGATAGTTACTTTTGACAGCAGAACAAAGCATCAACATGAATATTGGATAAGGGAGATGGGAGCAAAAAAAATATTTGAAATAACCGGAATGCCCCTACATCCTATGTATTCTATAAATAAGATAATGTGGATCAAACAAAACCGGAAAGATATATTTAAAAGGGCATACAAATTCTTATGCTTTGAAGACTATATACTTACAAAATTTGGACTTACTCCCACTATAGATTACTCTCTGGCAGCAAGGACTATGGCTTTTGATATTGTAAATAAAGTATGGTCAGAAGAAATCCTGCAAAAAGCAGAAATAAACATGGAGCTGCTTTCAAAGGCCAGACCTTCTGGAGAAATAGTCGGTGAAATAGACCCGTCTATATCTTGTGAACTTGGCCTGGATAAAGGGGTAGTGGGTGTAACAGGAGGTCATGATCAGGCCTGTGGAGCTTTTGGATCCGGTATTATTGAAGGAAATACAGCTTTGAATGCAACTGGGACATCAGATGTCTTAGCTGCTGTTCTTGACAGACCATTGATCAATGAAAAAATGCTTCAAAATAATTACGCCTGCTACTCCCATGTAGTAAAAGATAAATATATAACTGTCTCATTTAACCTTACAGGAGGGCTTCTTCTTAAATGGTTCAGGGATAAATTCTGCCAGGAAGAGAAAGCGATCGCAAAGGAAAAAGGTAAAGATGTTTATGATGTGATTACTGCCGGCATGCATCCGGAGCCGGTCAATACTTTTATACTTCCCCATTTTGTAGGCAGCGGGACCCCATCTCTTGATTCAAACTCAAAAGGGATAATAATCGGTCTTGACCTTGAATCAGATAAATCAAAGATGATAAGGGCGATTTTGGAAAGTAATTCATATGACCTGAGGCTTAATATTGAGAGACTTTCTGAGTGCGGAATAAATATTGACAAGATAATAGCAATAGGAGGCGGTTCCCGATCATCTAAATGGCTAAAAATTAAATCAGAGATACTGAATAAAAAAATAGAGACTATTTGTAATCCGGAGGCAGCAAGCTTTGGAGCTGCGCTCCTTTCAGGAGTTGCCACTGGAGAGTATAGGTCCTTCAGGGATGCCGTATCAAATACTATTAGATTCGATAAATCCTTTGAACAGAAAAGTAATAATGAATATGACAAGCGGTATGCTATCTACAGGGATATTTATCCGAATAATAAAGAGTTGTTAAGAAGGATCAGTAAGTTGACTTTATAAATAATAAATAGAGGAAAAAGTAATATTACCTTCAGCATTAGGCTATAAGTCGCCAATAGAGTTTGAAAAGATGCATTTTAACTCAAGTATCTACTCTATGTGTCCAATAAATGGGGTAAGGTCAGGTTTTACGTTTAAATCATCCATTTAGAGGGATTACCCTCTAACCCCTCTAAATGACCTTTCCCTAATCATAAGTCCAGTTCTTCAGTTAGGATCTAAACTTTTTTAAAAATGTACATAACTTGATTATAAGTACTATCTCATTCTAAAAAGCATGTTCTAGGATTTATCAAATAGCTGTCAGTATCGCTGTTAAAATCAGGATGATAATTACCAAAACTAAACCAACTTTAGAAATGATAATCTGCTTCTTCTGAAGACTGGCTAATTCTGGAGATGGACCCTTTTGGGCAAGTCTTGAAACTTTACGGCCGAGACCTTCAAATGCATATATAACAAAAATTACTACAATTATTATAAAAATATGTTTTACTGAATGAATTATGGACCATAAACTATCAAATTCCAGAAATTTCAGACTGCTGGTCATGAAAATACCTGTAACTATCAATACTCCCATACTTATATAAACTACAATACGAAAGCGTCTCATTACAGCACCCATTAATTTACCTGCTACAGGCGGTTCCAGGGACTCTCCGATAGATGGCATTAAAATAAAAGCATTTGTAGTTGCAGCACCGAACCAGGCTACTGTTGCAAAAAGATGGAAAAAATTTATTACAGATTCTACAGCTAAATTATTCATTTTCTTTACTCCTTTGGTTTATAAAGGCATTGATGATAAAGAAAAAATACTATCATTTTTCCATATAATCACATCCATTCACAAATCTTTTACAAACCGTATATAAATAATAAAAACCGACTTGTTTTAGTCGGTTTTGCTTCTAGATTATGTTTTATATAAAAAAGATAAAACTGAATTTAAGTTTACTTTTTTCATTATTATACTACTATCATTATAAATTCCATTGAATTAATATTATATATTATTCATTTATCACAAATGAGACATCATATCAAAATTTATTATAAAAAACCATAAAACATAAATAATGATTATTTAAGTTAAATGGTTAAAAAATGAAAATTTCTATTAGGGTTGACAGTTGAA
>PVMK01169982.1_pt1 | contig 10911 bp, 7 predicted proteins | sample 1853481 | NCBI WGS metagenome assembly PVMK01 (sample SAMN08533507, study PRJNA380276) | Marine sediment metagenome, whole genome shotgun sequencing project. | reverse complement strand
CACAGAATATGTTTGTATTATGGATTGCTTTTGGCAATCCAAACATGGTGTTTTAGTTCTCTCGACGATTTCTTTCTGTGCTGACATCCTCCCGTCCCAGCCGGGACAACTCTCCTTTTTTTGGAATGGATTCTGCAGCACCAGGCCTTGTTACGCATATGGCCGCAGCCTGACTGGCCGTGCGCAAGCACTTTTCCACGGATAGACCAGCAACAAGCTCTGCGACAAAATAGCCCACAAAGGTGTCCCCAGCCCCTGTTGTGTCCAGTGCGACCACTTTCTCTACAGGGGTAAATAATCTCTTTTCCTGATCTGCGTAAAAAACACCATTTTCGCCCAAAGTGAGTATTATAGAAGCGTTCGGAAAAGTGGTGAGCAGATTGGATATGATGTGTTCTGGTTCTTTCTCTCCTGTAAAACCTTCTCCTTCAATCTCATTCATTATAAAATATTTAACCCCATTTAAGGGATATTGCAAAACTTCAGGTCCCATCGGAGCAGGGTTGAAAACAATGTTCAAATTCGCCTCGGACGCCCGTCTCAATATTTCCGGGATGGCACTTATTTCGTTTTGAAGAAGGATATAATCGCTGGGATTGAATTCATGAATAATATTGCCAACATCTTTTTCTGTTATTCTTTGATTTGCACCTCCAAATAGGACGATTGAATTTTCTCCATTCCGATTCACCTGGATATTCGCGTGGCCGCTTGGGCCTTCGGTAATATCGATCATTGATACATCTACACCGGCCTTCTCAAGAAACTTTTTTAAAAAAAGGCCATCCCTTCCTATTTTCCCGGCGTGGTACACCTTCGCGCCTGCAGATGCCAGGGCAATAGACTGATTCAAACCCTTTCCCCCGCAAGATTCTTTATAACTTCTACTGGTAATTGTTTCCCCGGGGCGAACAAGATGATCAACCTCGTACACCTTATCAATATTCAGAGAACCAAAATTAAGGATATTCATACAGACCTCGTCTATAACCCCGGATACTTGGGAGATATTTGCAAAAAAATGAGCCCCGCTTTAAACAGAGTATTTGAAATCTACTCGGTAGTAAGATTGGTAAGTTGACTTCTTTTTTCAATAGTAAAAAAAACGCAAAGAAATTACAGCTAAATTGGGAAACAGTTGTCGAGGTTTGCCATAACAATTTTCTTGATCTCATTTACTAATCAGCGTATGAATCGAAAAAATCGCTGATTGTGGAACGATCATTTTATGCCGGCCCACATGTGTCTCTTCTTATCAATTGTGTTTTGAGGACAATTCTGGATTCAGGCCTGTTCTTATCTTTTATCCGCTTTAAAAGGAGTTTGGCCCCTGCTTCTCCCAATTCATATGTCGGTTGAGCGATTGTGGTCAAACTTGGAATGATAAGCGACGCAAGCGCGATATCATCAAATCCAACTAAAGAAAGTTGTTTCGGAACATTCATCCCCAATTCATGGGCCGCGTTCAATGCACCGATCGCCATCATATCATTGCAGACAAAAATCGCGGTTGGTACTACGTTGCCATGCACCAGCTTTTTAAATCCTTCGTACCCTCCCTGACTTTTAAAATCACCCGTTACAATCATGCTTTCATCGAGAATGAGACCTTCGTCTTCCAAGGCTTTCTTGAAGCCCTTTATTCTCTGCCCGCTTGGGGTGACATTGGACGGCCCCGCGATACACCCGATTTTTCGATGTCCGAGTTCCGTTAGGAATTTGGCAGCGTTATATCCACCCTCCTGATTGTCGACAAGCACCGTGTCCATGTGCAAACTTGAAATTTCACGATCGACAATTACCTTGGGAATCTCCCTGTTTTCCAGCAATTGCATCGCCTCCCGGTCATCACCAGTAGAAACAAGGACCAGACCGTCAACTCCTTTTTCAATAAGCAGATTAAGATAGTTTCTCTCTTTTAGCGGCTCTCCATCCGAATTGCAAAGAAATACGCTATAGCCGTTTTCAAAACACTTATCTTCAATCCCTCGAACAACCTCGGCAAAAAACGGGTTTGCATTGTCCGGAATTACAATCCCGATGGCGCCGCTTAGTTTCCTTCTCAAGCTCCTTGCAAGACCATATGGCTGATAGTTCAGCTCAGCTATTGCGTGATTCACACGTTCAAGGAGCGCTTCACTTACAAATCTGGTCTTATTTAAAACGTGTGAAACGGTGGTGGTCGATACCCCGGCGATTCTGGCAACATCTTTAATAGTAGCGATGGTCAGCACCTCATTTATTCATTTTCCTGAAATTTGATCAGAACCTTATTCCTATATGTGTCGATGACAACAGCCGCTACAATTATCAGGCCGGTTACAATTTGTCTAGCAAAATCTCCCATTCCTAGCAGCAGGAGGCCGTTGTTGAGAACTCCGATTATCGAGGCTCCCAGGAAAGTTCCAATCAGCGACCCTTTTCCTCCCATCATACTTGTTCCGCCGATAACAACCGCGGCGATCGCGTTCAGTTCGAACCCCACCCCCAGGATCGGGCTGGCCATATTCAATCTAAGCATATACATTATCCCCGCGACTCCCACTGCGGCCCCACAAATGACAAAAGCGGAAATTTTATACACTATGGTATTATGCCCTGAAAGCCTCACGGCCTCCTCGTTGTTACCGATTGCATATATCATCCGCCCAAAAACGGACTTGTTCAAAACAATGCTGCCGATAATCACAAAGGTCAGGGCCATGATAAAAATAACGGGTAGTCCGAGCACTGTTTTGGCGCCCAAATTGCTGAAGGCTTCGGGAAACATAAAAATAGTTCTTGAGTCGGTGACCTGCAGCGCCGCGCCTCTGGCGATATTGAGCATCCCTAAGGTCACGACAAAGGAATGTATTTTCCAGCGCTCGGAAACAAACCCGTTGAACAGACCGCAAAGCGCCCCAACGGAAACACTCACGAGCACGGCAAAAAAAATGGCAAAGCCCACCGGCAGCGATTCATTGGTAATCGTAAGTCCGGCCGTCACCGCACATAATGCCAACACGGACCCCACGGAAAGGTCGATCCCTCCCAGCAGAATCACAAAGGTCATGCCCACAGAAATCACAGTGTTGATGCTTATCTGAGTAAAAATATTCATCAAATTCGCGTACGAGGCAAACCTCGGTGCAGCAAAGATAAAAAAAACGCAAATCAGCACAAGCGCCACACCTATACCGGCTTCTCTTAAAAGCAGGTACACAATCTTTTTTGCATTCATACCGCATCCTTATATTAAGCATGAAAGGCGGTTCTCAGATAAAAACCCAATTCAAAATCTCAAAACATTTTATTCCGGTGCTCGCCCAGCATTATCCTGAATATATCCCTGGTATGCCATCGAAAGGATCATTTCCTGGTCGAAGTTCTCGCGCGCCACTTCACCCACGATTTTTCCGTTTGAAAACACAATGATGCGATGACAGATGCCCAGCATCTCGGGCAGGTCGGAAGAGACGATGATGATCCCTTTCCCCGCGGCGGCAAGTTTCCAGAGCAGTAGATAGATTTCATATTTTGCGCCCACATCGATGCCCCGGGTCGGCTCATCAAAGATAAGGACGTCCGTATTTCTGAAAAGCCATTTGGCCAGTACGACTTTTTGCTGGTTGCCCCCTGATAGATTTCCGACCCACTGATCGATTGATGGTGTTTTTATAGCAAGCTCATTTACCAGTTTATTCGCGGCCTTCCTTTCAAGATAATTATTCATGAAGCCGTATTTTACCACATTCTTCAGGTCTGTCAGGGTGATATTAATATAACAGGGCATTTCGAGAATCAGTCCCTGGGTTTTGCGGTCCTCCGTGAGCAGACATATACCGTGCTGAACGGCATCCTTGGGTTTTTTAATCCTGATCGCTTTTCCGTTCAGGATGATCTTTCCGCTGTCCCTGGGGTCGGCCCCAAAAATGGCTCTCATTGCATCCGTTCTTCCGGAGCCGATCAGTCCGGAGAATCCCAGGAGCTCTCCCTTTCTGGCCTCAAAGGATATTGCATCCGGATTGCCCCTGCATCTTAAATCCTGCACACTTAAAATCGTCCTGCCGGGTTTGATTTCGGCTTTAAATGGATATTCTTCATCCATGGATTTGCCGACCATCATCTTAACGATTTCCGGAATCGTTATACTACTGGCGGATTGTGTGCCAGTGTTTTCTCCGTTTCGCAGAACGGAAATGCGGTCTCCGATGTCAAATACTTCTTGAAGACGATGCGATATATAAATAATCGTAACACCTTCTGATTTCAGCTTGGCAATAATACCGAAAAGCGTGTCAATTTCTTTTGAGGAAAGGGTTGCTGTGGGTTCATCCAGAATGAGGACCTTGCTTTTCGAGGAGAGCGCCTTAGCTATTTCGACAAGCTGCATCTGAGCCACACCCAGAAGCTCCACCGGGGTCTTGGGTGAAATTTCCAATCCCACGGAATCGAGCAATTTCTTGGCTTTACGATACAGGGTTTTAAAATCGACAAACCCGCCTTTTCCGGGAAGTTTCTCAAAAAATATATTCTCCGCCACCGAGAGATAGGGAAGAAGATTGAATTCCTGGTAAACCACCCTGATACCCGCCTCGATGGCTTCAAAGGGGTTGCGGGGCGCGTAAGTCGCCCCCTGGTAAGTCATACGCCCTTCGTCAGGAATGTATATTCCACACAACACCTTTATGAGGCACGATTTTCCAGCCCCATTCTCTCCAACAAGCACGTGCACCTCTCCATCGGTGATGTCGAGGTCCACCTGTTTCAAGGCGGTGACACCCGGGAATTTCTTAGTAATTCCTCTTAGTTCTAAAATATTTTCATTGCTGTTCATTCGCAACCACGCCAAGCAAACAACTTTCCTGTCAGAACAGGCATTTGATCGATAAAAACCGAAAAGACAACAAGCACCGGGCCTGTTGTCTTTTCAGCATCGGACAGACTATTGCAAGTCCTTTTTTGTCACCAGCTTAATGGGGGTTTTCTGCCAGCCAGCCAGTTTTTCTCCGTTGAGAATCCTGAAACCGATCTTTATTGCGTTCGCAGCCATTTCAGGGCCGAACTGATCGATGGTGGCAAGACACTTGTCCTTTTTAATAAGGTCCTGAACCGCGCCGATGTTATCAAATCCAACAATCTGAATTTTCCCGGTCATGCCTGCTGCGGCAATCGCCTTTTCAACGCCGAGAACCATGGAGTCATTGGCGCACATTACACCCTGAACATCCGGATGCATGGTGAGAAGGTTTGTCATCAGAGTGTTGGCCTCCTCCGTCTCCCAGTGAGCGGTTCTCGAGGTGAGCAGTTCAAGACCGAACTTATTAACCGATCGCATGAAACCTTCTTTTCTCTGTTGGGCATTGTCTGCGCCGGGATTTCCTTCAATTATGATGACCTTGGCGCCCTTGCCAAGTTTCTCGCCGAGATAATCACCCACAATTTCGGCACCATCGGCGTTGTCCGGGCCTACAAACAGAAAATCTTCTGGGAGGCCTGCTTTCTTTAAGGCTTTTTTGTTCAATGTAACATCGAAGTTGACCACCACAATCCCGGCGTCGACGGCCTTCTTTACGGAGGTGACCATGCCAACGGAGTCCGCAGGTGCCACGACAATTATGTCGACTTTCTGGGTGATGAAATTTTCCATGGCACTGACCTGGGTGTCGATATCCGTTTCCGAATTCATTCCTACTGGAATCAGCTTAAAAGTACCATCCTCTGCGGCAAACTTTCTGGCCCCTTCCTCCATGGTTTTAAAAAATTCGTTTGCCAGCGATTTCATCACGAGGCCGACAACCGGTTTGTCGCCGGCCAAGGCCGGCACGGTAGCGATAGAAAAAATAAATGCGAGCGATAGAATTGCGATAATAATTTTTCTGCCAGATTTCATAATTGTTCCTCCTTTTAAATAATATTGGATTAATAAAACCGAGTGCGCAATCGATTGCGCAATCAATTGTCTCTTGCATCTTTATACTTTCATGTCAAGATTTTTTCTTACGACATTCTGGAGATGAAATCTCTAAAGTTCCGGGACCGGGTATAGGGCCATTCGAGATAAACACGCCAAGAAGCAATATCCGGTGCGGGTCATTAATGACTCCAAAGAGGACTACCTTTTCCCATCCGATTATGTTGTGCTGGTAGTATTATCAAAAGTCATCCAGGATGGATATTATTGCCCAAACCTTTGAAAATATAGGTGGAACATGGGGGACAGCAACGATTCGTTCTCCGTTTCCAGTAAATACCAAAGGTGCTTTCCAAAGTTCATTCAAACCAAATCTTGATGTCGCAATTTACGATTTCAAGTTGGGGAACTCCTCCTGGTTTAATTGAAACATGAAAACTTCCGGAAGTACGTAACGGGTGAAATCCCAGAATTTTCAAGGAAACCGATTGGATCATACTCATTCCAATCTATTCTGATTTTAAGGGTATCGAGTTGTGTCTTACGTGCCTGCTCCTAGAATAGAGGAAATATATAGATTGCATAACAAAGTTTAAACGGGTTATGATTTTCCCGCCCATCGAGCTACCACAATATATAGTGGTACCGCCCACTGATTGTGAAATGAAGGATATAATTGGATATCACAATAAGCATCTAACGGGAAAAATTTCAAATTATAAAGCCTTTTTTGAAAAATGCGGATATTTGCTATCTGCTATATATCTGTAATAATACCAGTGTGTTAAACTATAAGATATTCAAAAGATATCTTGCAATAAGCAATCTTTTTTTGCCGGCCTAAACCTTCTATTTTAATCACACCTTAAAATTCAGCTATTAACTGCGCACAAAATTCAAGCTGCCCAAGAAAAATGCGATTTATTGAGAAAATGTGCGGGTTGATTGTGTATTATCCGAACAAATACATAATGATATCAGTTGATTCAACGGATTCGATTCAGGCACGATATCCCCAATTTTTGGAAGGCTGAAAATTTGTATATCTGTCAATGCCCAATCTACAATTCTGATTGAAGACGGAGGGATCCTATATATTATGGTGTACTCATTCCAAATAGCCGAATTGTTTTTCAGGCCTGTTTCCGTATCGAATTTTAAGCTTCCTCATAAATATTTTGCTCTAACTTTCGAATCTCACTTGGAGAAGTTTTCGTCCAACGTTTATAAGCCCGCCAAAAAGAACTGTATTCCGAATATCCTAAAACGAAAGCAATCTCTGTAAGACTGACGGTTGAATCGTGAATGTAATGTTCTGCAATCTCCTGGCGTACCTCGTCCAGCAGCGTACCGAAGGTAGTGTGCGCGCTCTGAAGTTTGCGCTGCAGGCTTCGTGTACTCACGTTCAATCTTTTAGCCACCTTTTCATCGGAAACCCCACCAGAAGGCAGCATGTCCATAATCGCGCCTTTAACGCGTTGGACAATGTTATTTTTATCCAATTCTGCTAAATAACTGATGATATATTGGTCACAAATTTTGGCAAGCTGTGGGTTGCCGACCGGCAAGCGTCTATCAACAGCATCTGCCGGTAAGGTAAAGCTGTCGTTATCAGCATTGAACTTAACGGGAGCATTGAAATAGGAATAGTATTCTTTAGCACAGGCAGGCTCAGAGTGGATAAAATTGACATCCACCGGGTTTAAATCCGCTCCGTAATTAAGCCGACATGCAGCCATCAAAATTGACATTGACAAATCCATTAAAGCAGGCATCTTCAGAGAATGGGACAACGTAACGGTTAGCCCTTTAGCCGTATCCTCCAGCCGCTTCTTTCTATCTTCGCCGGTAATGTGAGCATAGCGGGCAGCACGCTCAAGCGCTTCGCGCAAGGTTCCGCTGGCAAGCCAAGCATGTCCTAAAGCATTAAAGTGGGAAGGGTGCCAAAATTTTACACCACGCAGTCCGAAACACGGATCGTCTATTAGTTCGTTTATTTTAGACCAAAGGCTGTCAACCTTCGCGTGGGCAATACGCATCCCCGGCTTTAAAATCATTTCACGATCGATGCCCTCCTCGAGGAATATCGATTCGGCATCATAACCATAGTCTTCCAATATTTTCCATAGAATATCTGCTGGAGATAAAAGATGAGTTACAGCCATATGCTCTTTTTCCTTTTTAGACTTGTCTTTCTTCATCTTAAATTCAGTAATCTATATAGTTATCAAAAATGGCGCTAAAGGTCAACCGAATGGCGCGTTATGGTAGGTAAACCTCTAAAAAATGTGTTACTTTGAAGGCTATAAATATATGAACTGAACTCCCAATTTAGGATCTCAAATGTTAAATCAAGATAAATTAAAGATGTCAAAAATCGGCACCTTATTTATTCTGGTGATTTTCTCCGTAATTTTATTTTTATTAAATGCCTGCAAACCAAATATATTAGATAGAACAGCTCCTAAAGTTGTTAATGGTGTTCTTGATCTGAGTGCCTGGGATTTTAGCAAGGATGGACCAGTAGCACTTTCCGGGGAATGGGAGTTTTACTGGCATTCGCACCTGAAGCCCAATGATTTCTTGAAAGAAAATCCACCGGTTATCAGTGGTCTAATTGAGGTACCCGGAGATTGGAATGGCTTTGAAGTAAACGGGGAGAAAATATCCGGAGATGGTTATGCCACATATCGATTGAGGATAATTCTGGGAGAGACTAGAGAAAGAATGGCTTTCAAGTTCCTTGATATGGCGGTGGCTTTTTCGGTGTATGTAAATGGAAAGCATTTAACGTCGGCTGGAATACCGGGTAAAACCAGCAATACAACCGTACCCCAGTTTCATCCGCATGTTGTCGACTTTATTCCGGACTTTGACCGGCTGGATGTGATCATTCAGGTGTCCAATTTTCATCATCGTAGGGGCGGCGCCTGGGAAGTCATTCATTTAGGTTTAGTTGATGATATCCGGGCGGTTAGGCAAAACGCCCTTAATTTCAACTTTTTTCTGTTTGGCAGCATCCTGATGATGGGAATTTACCACATTGGCCTTTTTGCTCTCAGAAAGAAAGAAAAATCGGCCCTCTTTTTCGGAATTACCTGTTTTCTAATTGCAGCAAGAAGTCTTGTGACTGGGGAAAGATATATCATTCATCTTTTTCCAACCTTTGACTGGGAAGTTCATATGAAAATTTCATATTTGACATTCTATCTTGGGGTTCCTGTATTTACTGAGTACTTTAGAACTCTTTTCCCGAAAGAATGTTCAAAACATGTATTTTTTATCATCAATATTGTCGGAATATTATTTTCGGTTACCGTTCTATTGACAACAGCTAAATTTTATACCCACACCGCACCGTTATTCCAGATTTTCACCATACTGGCCGCCGGCTATGGATTCTATGTCCTGTTTCTGGCCTTAAAACATAAACGCCAGGGGGCTCTTGTCTTCTTGGTTGGCTTTGTGATTCTATTTCTAACACTCGTCAATGATATTCTGTATTCCAATCTGCTGGTCAAGACCGGACAAATGATTCAATTTGGGCTTTTTGTCTTTATATTTGCTCAGGTGTTTCTTCTCTCTTTTCGCTTTTCAAAGGCCTTTTCCACCGTTGAAGAGCAACGTGGAATATTAAAAGCTACAAATGCATCCTATCAGAAAGAAATTGTTGAGCGAAAGCGGACCGAAAAAGCCCTTATAGAGAGTGAGGAACGATATAGGACACTATTTGAACAGGCCCCTGATGCAATCTTTTTAGAAGATCTAAAAGATAGCATCATTGATGGGAATCCGGGCACTTGCCGATTGATGGGTTCCACCCGTGGTGAGCTCCTGAATATGACGGTCGCTGATCTTCAAGCTCCGGAGGTACGCGGCAAAAGTGGAAATGTGGTTAAATCTGAACTTGAAAAATATCAAGGCGAACCTTTCGAAGGACTGTATCTTCATAAGAACGGGACCCACATCCCGGTTGAGATCAAGACTGTTCCGTTGACCCAAGAGGGATGGGTTTTATCTATTGTTCGCGATATCAGTGAACGCAAACGTGCAGAGGAGGAAAAGATAATGCTCGCAGCTCAACTCCAACAGGTTCAAAAGATGGAGGCCATCGCTACTCTGGCAGGAGGTATTTCTCACCAGTTCAACAATGCCATTACAGTGGTAGTCGGAAATATTGATCTTTTGTGTTTAGAAGCATCTGACAATGAGAAAATTAACCAATTCATTGGTCCGATAAAACAATCGATTCATCGGATGACTCAACTGAACAATCAACTCTTAGCCTATGCCAGAGGAGGTAAATATCAGGTTGAAAAAATATCAATCGGTGATTTCATTAGTAATACACTGCCTTTGATTCAATACAATATCAAGTCTACGATCGGTGTGGAGACAGATATCCCGTATGATATTTTAAGTATAAAGGCCGATTTAACTCAAATGCAAATGGTTATGTCAGCAATAATATCCAATGCATCAGAGGCCTTTGATAGCACAGGCTGTATCCGGATCATGAGCCGAAACAGAAAGATTACTGAGGAAAATTCAAAAGACTTTGGAGGGCTAAAACCGGGTCCTTATGTTAGTTTGACAATCGAGGATGATGGCAAAGGCATGGATGAAGAAACAAGAAAACGTGTTTTTGAACCCTTTTTCACCACAAAGTTTCAGGGTCGGGGACTTGGGATGGCAGCAGCCTATGGGATCATAAAAAACCATGATGGTTGGATTTCGATTGCCTCTGAATTAAACCAAGGGACCACGGTGCGATTTTACCTCCCTGCAATTTCGGAAATGTCATAAGAAAATGGGCTCTTCGCCTATTGGTGGGTTATGTGTTAGCTGAACAAATACATAATAATATCAATTAATTCAACAGGTTCGATTTAGGCACGTAATATAAACATTCGGCAGAACGTGGATTGGTCAGGGAAAATATACAATTTCCGGGAATTGTAGGTTTGTTGAGCGAACCTAAAGTATAATAGTTCAATTTTTTGGTGGATTTGAAAGTA
>PVMK01189406.1_pt1 | contig 10912 bp, 12 predicted proteins | sample 1853481 | NCBI WGS metagenome assembly PVMK01 (sample SAMN08533507, study PRJNA380276) | Marine sediment metagenome, whole genome shotgun sequencing project. | reverse complement strand
GACCATGGCGCGAATTCGCTGGGGCTGCATGGCGGACATCAGGAAGGACATCAGGCCACCCAGGGAGGTTCCCACCAGGATAACCTCGGCGAGATCCAACTGATCCAGCAGGGTGAACATGTCCTGTACGTAGGTGAGCGGGGTGTAGTTGCCGGTCACACTGTCGTAGTCGGAGCGACCGCGTCCGCGCTGGTCGACGCTGAGTACGCGGTAGTGCCGGCCAAGATGATCGGCCAATCCGGCGAAGTCCGCGGAGTTACGGGTAAGGCCGTGCATGCACAGTAGCGTTTCCGGTTGTTCGATCGTATTGTCCCGGCAGGGGTAATCGCGGGCGTAGAGCCGCAAGCCGTCGCCACTTTGGTACCAGAAGTCCTCGTAATTACCCATCATCCTTACCCCTGTTATCAATCACCTTCCCGCTTGAACTCACGCTCAATCGTCTGCTGCAGTTCGTACTGCGCGATACCCTTCCTGGCGGTGGAATCTCGCAGGCGCTGCTGATAGCGCCGCTTGCGATAGTATGCCACCAGGCGAGGAAAGTGTTGCGCTTCAACCTCTCCTGCGATCAACTCTTCGATAAACGCTATATCGATACCCACGCGGTAGGCAATACGGCTGGGCCTGATCTTGTGGGCGTGAAATTCCGCCACGATGTGCACCTGCTCCTCACGTGAGTGGAAGCAATCCCGGGAATAGCCGTAGGGAGGCGATGGAGTCCGCTTATCGCTGTTTGGGTTTTCTTTGCTCATACCCAATTATTAGCACCTCATTCGGGGATTGCCAAGCTCAACCCCTATTCGGTGGCTCATGGCCGTATATGACCGGGTTTTCTGGTTACTATTGCCCAGCGCAGGACTATAATCGCTTGATATCACTTCACCCCTGACTCAGAACAATACTGATAGAGAGGATCTGCCCCATGAACGCACCGGAACAACACCCCGTACAGGGCGATACAGAAGCGCAAATGATCGCCACTTTAAAGATGCAGCGTGAGGAATACCTGAAGGAGGGTGTTGTTACTGCTGAAACACGCATCGACCGACTCGAACGCGGCATCGACGTGCTGATCAAATACCATGACAAGGTAGTGGAAGCGGTTAACGCTGATTTTACCTGTCGCCCTCGCGAGGTAAGCCTGCTGACAGATGTCGGGGCGAGCATCGCCGCCATGAAGCACTCCAAAAAGCATGTGCGCAAGTGGATGAAGACTGAAAAACGCCCCACCATGTTTCCCCTCAACCTGTTTGGCGGGCGCTCGCGCATTGAGTACCAGCCGCTGGGTGTGGTCGGCATCATCGCACCCTGGAACTTCCCCGTAAGCATGGTATTCAGCCCGCTGGCAGGCGTGCTGGCGGCCGGTAACCGCACCATGATCAAGCCGTCAGAATTCACTCCCGCCACCTCGGCGCTTATGGCCGAAATGATCGCGGAAGCATACGACCCCAACGAAATAGCCATGTTTGACGGTGGCCCTGAAGTCGGCCAGGCATTTTCCAGCCTGGCCTTCGATCACATGATTTTCACCGGCGCGACCTCCATCGCCCGCCATATCATGGCGGCGGCATCGCGCAACCTTGTGCCACTCACGCTGGAGTTGGGCGGCAAATCTCCCGTGGTTATTTCGCGCACTGCCGATATCGAAAAAAGCCTGGGGCGGATCATGCTGGGCAAGACGCTCAACGCGGGCCAGATCTGCCTGGCCCCGGACTACCTGCTGGTACCGGAGGAGAAACTGCACGAGGTCATCGCCGCCGCCCAGCAAGCGGTCACCCGGATGTATCCTAAACTGCTGGACAATCCGCAGTACACCTCGGTCATTAACGAGCGCCACTACCAGCGACTGACCGGTTACCTGGCCCAGGCCGAAGAGCGCGGGCAGAAAGTTATCCCCATTAACCCCGCCGGCGAAGATTTCAGCCGACAGCAGGGTACCCTGAAAATACCACCCACGTTGATCCCGGAACCCGCGGATGACCTGGACATGATGGAAGAGGAGCTGTTCGGCCCGCTATTACCTATTCGCACCTACCGGGAATTCGAGGAAACCATCACCTACATCAACGCAAAACCCCGCCCTCTGGCCGCTTATTATTTCGGTGAAGACAAACAGGAAGAGAACGCTTTCGTCAGCCGTACCACCTCCGGCGGTGTGTGCATCAACGATGTAATCATGCATATCATGCAGGAGGAATTACCCTTCGGTGGCGTGGGTCCCAGCGGCATGGGTGCCTACCACGGGTTCAAGGGCTTCCAGACTTTCAGCCACGCCAAGTCCATCTACCGCCAGCCCAAGATCAACATCGCCAAGCTGGGCGGCATGCTGCCCCCCTACGGCAAGGCGACGGAAAGCACCATAAAGATGCAGCTGAAAAAATAAATTGATAGCAATCAACAAATAAGCGATCAGCAATTGTCATCTCGACCCGGTGTCCTATGATTTGATGCTCCAGCATCAATAAGTAGCCGGCTGGCAGGATTGAACGGCCTGCGGCCCAGGGGCACTTATCCATGGAGATGTGGTTAGATCACACGGGGCCCGATGAGCGCGGCATTCACCGCAAGCGGGCGCGCGCCGAGAATCCAAAAGCGTCGATTATCATCAAGGCTAATAACAAGTCCACCGTGGAACCTGTGGCCAAGGTAGTGGACTCCGCGAGGGAGGCAGGCATCTATAATATCTCTTTGAGTACGGGTGACTGAGGCCCGCCGCTGCCATTATTTTCCTGCTGGCCAGATCCGCAAACAGGTGCAATACTAACTCTGACCACAACTACCTGGATGGAAAACCCGATGAAACGTCTCCTAATCATAAGCAGTATTCTGTTGCTGGCCGCCTGCGGCGTAGAACCAGGCAGTGAAAAGTGGTGTGCCGCCAAGAAGGAGCAACCCAAATCCGAGTGGAGCAGTTCTGATGCCGCCACCTACGCCAGGCGCTGCCTGATCGATGGCACTGCCGTGGGCTCAGAGGATTGGTGTGAGGATTTGTCCGGCAAGGACAAGGGCGAGTGGACTGCCGACGAGACCAAGAGCTACGCCAAGCACTGCGTTATCTAGGCGGGCTCGATCAGCAGGGTGGGGATACCCAGGCAGTGGCTTTTCACGGTCGCCACCCGTGTGCCCGGCTTCCTGCCATCGCGGATTTCGGACAGGAGAACACCGCGCTCCGCAAGCTCCCGGGAAGTCTCTTCCAGGTTTGGGCACCGGTAAGCGATGCCCCAGAAGAAGTCTCCACCGGTCTGCTCCCGGTCGGATTCAATGACTTCCAGGGTGAGTTTACCGGCCCGAAAGAACAGCATTCGTCCCCCCCATTGCGGCACTGTCTTGTCCAAAGCCAGGCGCATACCCAGCTGATCGGCGAATAGCTCAATACAGGCCTGGGCATCTTCTGTGCGCAACACCAGATGATCCACGCGCAGATCTATTGACAGGCAGCGGGGATGTTGTCGCCGAAAGTTCGCGCTCGCCCGGCCGTTACACAGCGATAAATCCAGCTGCAAGGGATTAACTATCGGCTCATCGCCCTCACCCGCCGAGGCGGAGCTAAAGGCGACCGCGCCTATGGCCGCATTATCAAGCTTACATTGCACCAACTCTATCAGCACATTGGGCAACCCCAGCCAGGCGGCAGTTGCTCCCCGGCTGGTAACACGGGGGAGGGAAGCAACCCCTAGCAACAGTTCATACTGCGTTACCGCCGCGGCAAGATCCGGTACATTAATGATTATTCGATCAAGTACACTACCCATTTTCCAAGCAATCCCCGGCTTTTACTCTAAGCATCATAAAAGGTTTTGGCTTATTTTGCCGATCGGCCTTACACTTGTGCGGCTAAAGTATTTTTCAGCCACGGCGCGCCTCGCCTGACTACACCGCGAAATACCGCAGCCGTGACCAAAAGTGAAAAAACAAGGAGATTTACCCAATGTCTAATGCAATAAAACACCTGATGCTCGGCGGCCTGATGGCTCTGGCTGCCGCATTTCCCCTCAACTCCATGGCCGGAGACACCCTGCAGCGGGTGGTGGATTTTAAAGTACTGAAAGTCGGCATGTCAGCCAACCAACCGCCCATGACCATGGTTAACCGTGAAGGCGGTGTGATGGGGTTTGACGTGGATCTGGCCAGGGCTCTGGCCACGGCGATGAAGGTTAAACTGGAAATCAAGGCGATGCCCTTCGGCGAACTGATGACCGCACTGGAAGAGGACAAAATCGACATGGTGATGTCCGGCATGTCCATCACCCCACAGCGGACTGAACTGGTGTCCTTTGTCGGCCCCTATATGATGTCAGGCAAATCAATTCTGACCAAAAATTCGACACTGGGCAAAATATCCTCCGGGGAGGAGTTCAACCGCAAGGAACTCAAAATATTGGCACTGAGTAATTCCACCAGCGTCAGCTTTGTGCAAGATGTGGCTCCCGATGCCAAGCTGATAGAAATCAACAGCTACGACGAGGGTGTGGCCATGCTCATCGAAGGCAAAGCCGATGCTATGGTGGCGGACATGCCGATGTGTGTACTGTCAGTGATGCGCTATCCCGAAGCCGGCCTGACGACCCTGGACCGTCCGCTGACGATTGAGCCCATCGGTATCGCCATAAGCAAGGACGATCCGCAATTTTTCAACCTGGTGGATAATTACCTGCGGGCTTACGAAAAAACCGGTGTACTGGGCAAACTGCGCAAAAAGTGGTTTGAGGATAGCTCATGGGTAGCCGCCCTGCCCTGATCGCAAACTTTTGACGCAGTGGCAAGACAGGGCGCGGATCAGTGATCCCGCCCTTTTTTACGTACTGGAGGTACGGTACGTCGCGGCAGCCATGGAGAGCCTGCCCCGCTTTACCGTAAACCTGTCACGCTGATGCCTACCACACCCATTATCATCGCTCACCGGGGAGCCAGCGGCTACCTGCCAGAACACACGCTGGCGGCGAAAGCACTGGCACACGCCATGGGCGCCGACTTCCTGGAGCAGGACGTTGTATTGAGCAGGGACGGGATACCCATCATCCTGCACGACATCCACCTGGACAGCACCACCGACGTGGCACGACGCTTCGCCAGCCGGGCCAGGGCGGATGGCCACTTCTATGCCATCGATTTCAGCCTGGAGGAATTACGCGAACTGCAGGTGCACGAGCGCAGCTGCCGCGATGGGTCAGGTAGGGAAGTGGCCGTTTTCCCCTGCAGGTTTCCATTGGATGCCGGCTTGTTTCGCATACCCACCCTGGCCGAGGAAATCGACCTGATCGCGGGGCTGGACCGAAGTCGCGACCGCAGCACCGGCCTGTACGTCGAGCTGAAGTCACCCAACTGGCATACAGCTGAAGGCCAGGATCTGGCAGCGGCGATACTTGAGGTACTGGAGAACAAAGGCTATGCGGACAGGTCGGCACAGGTTTTTTTGCAGTGCTTCGATGACAAAACCCTGCGCCACCTGCGCCACGATCTGAAGACCCCGCTACCCTTGATTCAGCTTATCGGTGAGAACGACTGGGGGGAAGATAGCGAAGCTGATTACGACTACCTGCAAACCCCACGAGGTTTGGCTGATATTGCCAGCTACGCGGACGGCATAGGCCCCTGGTTGATGCATATCTACCGCGGCAGGGACGAGGCCGGCGTCGCCCGCCTGAGCCAACTGGTTGCGCAGGCACAGGCACAGGGCCTGGTGGTTCACCCCTACACCTTTCGCCGGGACGAATTACCCGAGGGCATTGGCAGTTTCAGGGAGCTGCTCGATATTTTTATCCTGCAAGCTGGTATCGACGGCCTGTTTACCGATTTCCCGGATATCGTGAGCGACTACCTGCAGCAGTAGAAAGACTCACCAGTATTCTATGTGGATTTATTAGCTTGAGTAAGGCACGGCGTAGCTGCGCGGTGCGGGTGGAGCCACTTGAGGGCATGGGGTATTAACCGAGAGTGGCTCCACCCACACCGTGTAGCGGTATTCATACTAAATACCCGTTCATTATGAGTGACGAGGAGCCTGTCCGGGGTACACTAAGTGCTCCAACCAAAGTAGGAACAAACGTGACGCCAAAAGTAAACCGACGCACCAAGATAGTCGCCACCATCGGCCCGGCCAGCGAATCGGACGACATGATCGCCAAGTTGATCGCCGCCGGAGTCAATGTGTTTCGCCTGAACTTCAGCCACGGCACCGCCGAGCAACACGCCCGGGTCGCCAGGAGAATTCGCAAACAGGCCACTATCGCCGGCAATTATGTGGGTATCCTGGCCGACCTGCAGGGCCCCAAGATTCGTATCCGTAGCTTCCGCAACGACGCTGTCGAGCTGGCCAATGGCGACCGCTTTCGCCTGGACCTGAGCCTGGGTGAGGGTGAGGGTGATAGTCGCGGTGTGGGTCTGGATTATAAGGAACTGTGCAATAGTGTCGTGCGCGGCGATACCCTGCTGCTGGACGATGGCCGTATCCGGCTGCGGGTGGACGACGTGGAAACCGCGGCGGTGGACTGTACCGTACTGGTCGGCGGTGTGCTCGGCTCGCGCAAGGGCGTCAATCGCCTGGGCGGCGGCCTGGCGGCACCGGCGCTAACCACCAAAGACCTGACCGATATAGACAGCCTCGCCGAAATCAAACCGGACTTCGTGGCGGTATCGTTCGTATCCAGTGCCGATGACATCTTCCAGACCAGGGATTTGCTCATGGAACACCAGCTGGAGCCGGCTATCATCGCCAAGATCGAACGGGCCGAGGTGGTGGCGGACGATGATACGCTTAACGGCATACTCACGGCGTCCAACGGCGTCATGGTGGCCCGCGGCGATCTGGGCGTGGAGGTGGGTGACGCGCAGTTAATAGGCATACAAAAGGAGCTTATTTCCCGGGCGCGCAGGATGGACCGGGTAGTGATAACCGCCACCCAGATGATGGAATCCATGATCAGCAGTTCCATGCCCACGCGGGCGGAAGTATTCGACGTCGCCAATGCCGTACTGGACGGCACCGATGCCGTTATGTTGTCTGCTGAAACCGCGGTGGGCAATTATCCCGTCGAAGTGGTACAGGCCATGGCGGATGCAGCGCTGGGCGCTGAACGCCAGCCGGTAACCAGGACCTCCAGGTATCGCATCGACACACAGTTCGCCGACGCCCAGGAAGCCATCGCCATGTCGGCCATTTATGCCGCCAACCACTATGCTAACGTGCGCGGCATTGCCTGCCTTACCGAATCCGGCACCACGCCGTTGCTGATGTCGCGCCTGAGTTCCGGGCTGCCCATTTTCGCTTTGAGCCACCGCAGCCAGACACTGCAAAAACTCTGCATGTGTCGTGGCGTGATACCCCTGTTTTTCGACGCCTCTGCCTTTGATCACGACAGTGTGGATGCCAGGGCCATAGAGTTCCTGCTCGACGGCGGGTACCTGCAGAAGGACGACTCGATACTGTTGACCAAGGGCGCGACTATGGGCACCGCCGGGGGCACCAATATCATGAAAATTCTACCTGCGCACTAGATGGCCACGCTGACACGCCTGGTCGCCGATATTGGCGGCACCAATACCCGCCTGGCCCTGTACGACCCGGCTGCGGGTGAATTGCGTGCGCTTGTTACCTACGACAATCGCGACCACCAGCGACTTGAAGACATCGTTGCCTGCTGGCTGCAAACCCTGGACGAACCACCGCCCACCACCTGCTGCATCGCCGTGGCCGCGCCACCTTCCGGCGACCGTGTCACCATGACCAATATCAACTGGTCCTTTTCCTGCCGGGATCTGGCCCGACGCTTTGGGTTTACACAGTTGGGCCGGATCAATGATTTTCAGGGCATCGCCTACGCACTGCCTCACCTGGCCAATGCCGACCGGCAGCCATTGCATACTGGTCACCCGCAAGCACAGGGCAAACTGGCGACGATGGGGCCAGGTACCGGCCTGGGAGGCGCCACCCTGGAAATAGTAGCGGGGAAGCCAGTAGCCTGCGCCTGCGAACCGGGACACATGGGCCTGGCGGCGGCCACCGCACTGGAATTGGAAATAGCCCGCCTGCTGCTACCTCGCCACGGCGAAATCCATGCGGAATTACTGGTTTCGGGACCCGGGCTGCGGCGTCTGTACCGGGCGCTGGCACAGATTCGTGGTGAAGCAGTGGACCCGCTGCTACCGGCGGAGATTTCCAGGCTAGCGCTGCGCGGCCAGGACGAGCTCTGCGTGCTGACCCTCAATACCTTTTGCGCCTTGCTGGGTTCGATCTGTGGTGATTTCGCGCTCGCCAGTGGCGCCTACGGCGGCCTGTACCTGGCCGGGGGCATCATCCCACGTATGATCCCATTTCTGCAGGCAAGCCACTTTGCACAACGGTTTCGGGAAAAAGGCAGCATGGGTGATCACCTGGCTGCCGTGCCGCTGTACGCCATCACCACTGCCCAGCCCGGATTAATCGGCGCCGCCCACGCACCACTGTAGGATCTCGTCGGGGGGCCGGTTATCTTGCGTATCTGTGGTAAGTGGGTTTAAGTGCTCACAAAAGGCAGCAATATTGCCAAAATAGTTGCCGACCTACTCGTTAAACAATCAAATATGGTGCTACACTTCAAGAAGCTGAGTGGTTTCAGCGGTATTTATGTTCGCGGTCGAAGTTCCATCAAGTTCATCGGTACGATTATAAATAATTATCAAATGACAAGACGCCGCGACATGGCGCCGTAAGCAATACAGGTAAGAAATATGTCTACAACAACTGGCACTGTTAAATGGTTTAATGAAACCAAGGGATTCGGCTTTATCGAGCGTGAAGACGGCCCCGATGTTTTTGTCCATTTCAGCTCCATCAAGGGTGATGGTTTCAAGACCCTTGCAGACGGCCAAAAGGTCGAGTTCACTGTCACGGACGGCCAGAAAGGCCCCCAGGCAGAGAATGTAATCCCGCTCTGAAGCTTTCCCGCTAAAGAGGACATAAAAAAAGGAGCTCATTTGAGCTCCTTTTTTTTATGTCCTCGTAGGGCCGAATTTATTCGGCCATGGATCTGACCAACTCTGGTACTGGTCGATCTAATTCGACCAATACCGTTTGGTCTCATTAATTCGACCCTACGGGTTGGGCGGAGGACGTGGTATTTCGCTAAAGTCAGACTACAGGCCGAATAAATTCGGCCCTACTACCCTTCCTGCAATGACTTCTGCCGCGCCAGCTCGGTATCCATATACTTGATCCACTGGTTGGCGTATTTGGCCGAGCGCTCATCGCGACCAGCCGCCTTAAAGGCCTTGCGCGCCTTGTCGTATTGTTTTGTATTGAAATAGGCCATACCCAGCACCAGCCGCGCGGTATCCGGCCGCTTTACCCCACCTCGGGATAAACCCTTGTTGAGGGCGGTAATCGCTTTCTTGAACTGCTCCCCGTCCAGGTAAACATTGCCAAGACGGGTATAAAGCTCACCCTTGTCAGACTTGGCGGCCGCCTCTTCCATAGCGGGAATCGCCTTGTCGATTTCCTGGGCCTGACGCCAGGCACTGCCCGCAATCTCCCAGTTCCTGGATTTACCGTCTATAGAATCATTTTTGAGGCCCTTGTCCATCACCCTGGCCGCCTTGTAGGGTACCTCGCCGTTCAGGTACAGGTAGGCCATGGTCACCTGCTCGGTGCTTTTATCCAGCATTCCCTGCACGTAGGCAGTTTCCATCGCGGACAGTTGCTCGCTGTCTTTTTGCTGCTCGCCATACATGTGGGAAAGCTGCACCCAGTACTGCTTTTTGGGGTAGTACTTCAGCAGCTCTTCCAGCACATCAACGGTCTTGTTGATGTCGTTCTTCTCGAAGTGCAGGAAGCGGGCCAGGTTATACCACTGCTCCTTGGGCAGCTTGTCCTTTTCCTTGTACATGCTGATGGCTTTCTCTACATTGAACAGGGCCTTATCGTAGTCCTTGGTCTGGTAGTAACCCTGGGACAGCAGCACATAGGCATTCGCATTGGGGCTCTCGGTAACTTTGAACCACTCCAGCAGGGCGTTGATGCCTTTCTGCCACTGCTCCTGCACGAAATATAGCTGGGCGATGGTGAACTTTGTGTTCACCTCCATGGCGATGGGGATATCCGGCTGGGCAACAACGTTCTCGTAGGCCTTCAGCGCTTTGGCATAATCCTCACGCGAATAATAGATAAACGCATAAAGATTGTAGACGTTGGCCAGCTCGTAGCTGTTCAATGCCCTCTTGCCACCGGAGGCAATCATGCCGTCCAGAATTTTTGATGCTTTGGCCAGGTCCTTGTTCTCGGCAGCCTCTTGCGCTTCAGCCAACTTCTCGTAGACCTTGTTGCGCAACGCGGGTGTACGGCGGGTTGCCCGCGTGTCTTTTTTCTTCTTCTCAGCGGCAATTGCAGAGGACAGCGGCGTTACACCGACGTCACTTTGCAGCTGGGAGACAGCGACCTGGCCGACTAGCAGAGGCACTGCTAGCAGTGCAGCTCGCGTCCAGGTGTAGGGTCTAAACAATTCCATAACGCTTTAACCGTTTACTGTTCCAACTCGTAGGTGAATTTGTTCTGTACACCCGCCACTTCGATGGCTTCGCCGTCGACCACGCGAGGCTTGTACTTGAACTTTAACGACGCTTTAACCGATGCCTTTTCAAATACACCGGAAGGCTGGCAGTCCACTGCGACGGGATCCTTAATAGCACCGGAGGCCATTACCGTATATTCAACGATACAGTAGCCGCTGATACCGCGGGTCTGCGCCCTTCTTGGATAGATGGGCGCCACCTTCACGATAGGCAGGTACTCGCCATCACCGGAGGCCATGCCAGAGCTGTTTATTGAAACATCAATAGCCGCCTGTGGTGCAATATTGATAATTTCCACGTCCATATCCATAGAGATTTCCGGCGTAGTCAGGTCCGGCGGCGGCTCCTCGGGATCGTCCACCTTGTCAGGCTT
>PVMK01118088.1_pt1 | contig 10915 bp, 10 predicted proteins | sample 1853481 | NCBI WGS metagenome assembly PVMK01 (sample SAMN08533507, study PRJNA380276) | Marine sediment metagenome, whole genome shotgun sequencing project. | reverse complement strand
GAGGCACTATCAAAGAAATAATTGCAGTTGATTGCAGTGCAGTATAGTGCAGTAATCAATATAACATGTTGATTTTGTTATATGCCCCGGTAGCTCAGCTGGATAGAGCAGCCGCCTCCTAAGCGGCAGGTCGGACGTTCAAATCGTCTCCGGGGCGCCAATTCTCTGTGTTTCGCTAAATGGAAATTTAACCCTATTTCGCCTGCTCGATCACAATACTTGGCGCTGCGATAACATCACCCAGGTACCGTCACGAAGGTCACGCCTGTCAGCGGTCTGCAACAAGGAATGCATGGGACCGCCATTAATCGACAAGGCGCGCGGCACCATGCGCGGGGCATTAAAATTATTAACCCATCCCAGTGCGGTAATCGTGTCGCCGACCTTCACTCCTCCCGGCAAAAATCCATACGTGCGGGCCATCAATGCAGGCGTATGCCCTGTGATATCCCAGGTCTCGCCCGCGTGGTCCCCTTCCAGCACCCTGATCCGGATACGTACGTGCGGTGATGCCCACCTGATTTCTGTTACTTCACCGATGAGGGTATTCGTCGGCGGATCTGCAACGTTTCCATACTCGCCGGCAACGGCGTGGTGGGCGTGAACCGGCATATTTCCTATAACAACGAGTACACAAGAGAAAATATAAATGAAATATTTACTCATGGTCTTCATTCCCCGGGGTATTTGACAACAATATAAATAACGTGTCTTCTACGCAGTCTTGATAAAGTGAAAACCAGGTCTGGCCTGCCTGCTCATATTACATAATGCGTAACTATATTGTAATTTATGAAAACTAAAAAAGCACGACCGGAGCCCAGAGACATTATCTCATGAGCAAGACTATGGGTGTTAGCGGTCTCATGGGAGCAGTTAACATCGCGTCGCTCTTCCTACTGATAACGGCCCTCAATCCGTGCGCTGCCCAGACCGAAGACCGGGCGCCGGACGTTGGGCACGGTGAGTACCTGGGGAGTTTTTATCACATGGGCCTCTGGGTAGAAGACATGGCCGAGATGACGGACTTTCTGTCAACCTTCATGGAACTTACCCTGGTCTCGAGAGCCGAGCGCGCGACAGGTGGAGAAAGGGTTATCTACCAGGACACCCGCGGACAGCGCATCGAACTATTATCAGACCCGGCGAGTGTTATACCCCACCCGGAGTTCCCGTTACACCCGAAAGGCCGGGTCGCCGGCATCGCACATATCGCAATCCAGGTCGATGACGTCGTCCGGCTGCGCGATGTCTTAACCGCCCGGGGATACGTCGTTATTTCACAAGCGCCGGCTGACTATAACGACGGCTATATCACCTCCGAGGTCAGCGAGCACCGGATTCTTTTCGTCGCGGGCCCAAGCCAGGTTACCTTCGAACTTTTCGAGATCAGGGAGAAAACGTCACCAACGCGGCCGTAAGCGGCAACGCATGGCATCTAAATCTCCACCATTTCCAGGCCTTTCTCATCGGCCGGACTATCGCTGTTATTTTGACCGCCATGAGCTACCGTCAAAGTACATTCAGTTATCCACAAAATCTGTGGATAACTTTGTGAATAAGTATTCGGAATTGGATCGAAACGATTGTAAGCACATTAAATCGCTATTATTGGTCAATAATTAATCATTTCGTTAAAACACATATAATCAATGGGTTAAGTCGGTTAGTTGAGCTTTTATGTAGAGATATTTATCTGCATCATTGAGTTGATTAACAATTCTGTAATATTGTGTACAACTCAACGAATGCCGGATCAGCTTGATGGCCCCTTCCACGCCCCCTTGTACCAGGACATCATCGCCAAAACGCTTCAATTTTGATCAAAGTACCGAGTGAAAACCGCACAAGCCCGGTTCGCGGGCCTGGGCTCATCCGTCGTTTGGCCGTCATAATCTATGATGGCCTGCTGCTGGCCGGGGTGGTATTCGCTTGCTGGGCGATTCTCTGGGTATTCTTGCTCGGGGTTCCGGATTCCATCGAGTCGCATCCCCTGTTCACGCTGCTCAAGCGTTGCTATCTGCTGGCGATATCCTTCGTCTTCTACGGGTGGTTCTGGGTCAACGGCGGGCAGACCCTTGGAATGCGCGCATGGCGGCTGGGGCTGGTAACAACCTCGGGCAAACCCGTCACGTGGCGGGATGCAGGGGTTCGCTACCTTGGTGCGATACTGTCCTGGGGTTTTGCTGCAATGGGTTTCATGTGGGTTCTCGTGGACCGTAAAAATCGCACATGGCATGGCATGCTGTCAGGGACCCGTATCATCATGCTACCAGGGACCGCCAAGGACAATAAGGCACACACTCACTGAACCCGCCGCAACATGACCATACCGATGATAAACGCTCCGACGGTGGGCACGGACGCCCCGACTGCAGGGGAAATATCATACAACAGGACGAAATAACTGAAGGTTTCATTGACCACGAAAAACCCGAGCCCCAGCATGATACCTATAAACAGACTTCTACCCAAGGCACCGCTGCGCGCCTGCTTGAACACAAAAGGAATGGCAAGAATAAGCATGACCGCCGTTGTAAATGGCACCATGATCTTGCGCCAGAACGCCAATTCATAGTTTTCCGTCTCCTGCCGGTTATTTTTCAAGTGCGCGATGTACCGGATCAACTGGAGCGCAGAAAGCTGCTCCGGCTGGATCAGAAATACCTGCAGGATGTCCGGGCTGACAACCGTGCTCCAGTAGGCGGCCGTAATCACCTCTGATTCGGATTTGGATTCGTATAGCCGGGTACGTTGCAGATCTCGCAATAACCAGCGCTGGTTCTCAAATTTACCCACCTTGGCAAAGGAAAGCGAACGCAAGCGATTTTCGTCATCAAACTCAAAAATCTTCACATCCAGCAGTGACAAGTCCGGCAGGATCTCTCCGATACTCACGTAACTACTTTCGTCCCGCATCCAAAGTCCGAAATCAAACTGCTGCGTCAGGTTGCCCTGCATGGACTCTACCCGTACCTGCTGCGCCCTGCTCTCGGTAAAGGGTGTTATAAACTCCCCGATCAGGATCGCCGCCACGGCCAGCAAGGCGCCAACCTTCATGACCGAACCAACCAGGCGGGCGATGGATACTCCTGCCGCGCGAATGACCACCAGTTCCGAGTCCTTTGCCATGACCGACAGTCCGATTATGCAGCCCAGCAGTGCCGCCATGGGAAATATATCGTAGACGATCATCGGTATACTGAGGACCACAAACTGCATTATCTGCATCGGACCGTAGTTGCCCGTGCCCATGTCACCCAGTTCGTCAACAAATGTCACGAAGGTGAACAAACCCAGCAAGATCGCAAAGACGACCAGCGTATTTTGCAGTACCGCGCGGCCGATATACAGGTCCAATATTCTCATGACTTTTCTGTATTCAATTTGCCGTCCGGCGTCGCAACATATTGAGGACGTTAAATACGCCGGGGAGAAGCGGCATATTGTAGTTACGCCGATAGAGACAATAGATGGCGAGCAATGCGAATAACAGGTGGACCCACCATATATATATCCCGGTTCCCACCTCGCCCTTTTTTACCAGCGCCACCGCGTAACCAAGGGCGTTGGTATAGAGCAGGTATACCAGGAAAGCGAGCACCATACCGGTGGCCTTGCCGCGCCGTGAATCCACGTAGCTAAGCGCAAGACCGAACACCGCCAGGACCGGCAGCACAAACACCTTGGCTACACGCCAATACCACTCACCCACAAATTGAGGATCTTCCGAAGTATACAGATCGACGTTTGGTCTTGCACGGATCGGAAGGGCTATGGCCCCCCTGTCAGGGGTTTCAATACGCAGAGCATAGGTCTCAAAATCGATCACACGGTAGCTTGGCGTGCCGGGTGTCCCCTCGTACCGTGTCCCATCCTTAAGTATCAGGAACTGTTCCCCGGTCTCCTCGTCGATGGTCCGGTAGCCAATATCCGATACCACGACCCCCTCGCGCTGGAAAGAACTCTTGTATATAAAAATATTCTCGTAACGATTATCTTCCCTGTTCAGACGCTCCACGAAGTAAACGGCATTACCCTTCTTCGTCTCCATGAACTGGCCCGGCACGATCCCGGAAACTTCGGTGCTTTGCCTGAACTTCCCTTCTATCGTATAGCCCTTTGCAAGGGCCTGCGGCGTGATATAGAAAGAGAACGCAGCCACGATACAACCCATGATCAGAACCAGAAAAAGCAATGGCTTCAGTAACCTGGTAATCCCGATGCCGCTACTCGCGAGTACCGCCATCTCGTTGTCCCGGTACCAGCGGCCCAGGACCATCAGAAGCGCGATATAGAACATCAGTGGGAGTATGACATCCAGGTAGGCCAGCATCTTCAGTGAAACCAGAATCAGGACCGCATCTACCGGAACAACGCCATCTGCCGCGGCCTGCAGGAAGCTCATCAGGCGAACGACCATAAAGATGGACACGATGATAATGGTTACTGCGACACAGGATCGCAGGACTTCTGAGACAAGTGCTCGATTAATTATCACTTAGGAACCACACCATGCCTGTTATAATCGCCATCCTTCGTCAACTTTAAACCAGCATCCCTGAAAAAGAAACGGTATCAGACAGTGAAATATTCAGCACGCTCGGCCAACCCGTTCAAAATCAAGACAAAATGCCTCGTTATCCCGGTTGCGAACACGAAAAAGCTGGAGGGTCTCGCGGCAGAGGCCGACACCCTCACCGGAGGGGTACTGTCCGGACTCCGAAAGCAGGGCGACCTCTCGACCACAACTGGTAAAACGCTGCTACTGTATAAGCTAGACGGCATAGCGGCTGAAAGATTGATCCTCGCGGGCGTCGGCAAGCCCGGTGACCGGGACCTTTCTGCGTATCGAAAGATATGCGGCGCCGTGGCGTCGGCAATGAAAAGTGTGTCGGTATCGGAAGCGGCAGTGGCCTTACCGTATCTCGCAAGCGACAGCCTCACGGCCTCGGCCTGCTCCCGCCATTTCTGCGAGGTGCTGGGTGACCGGCATTATCGATATATCAATGCGCCGTCGACTTCCGGTCGGACCCGAAAAAAATCAATACTGAATATTACGCTGCTGGTACCGACCCGGAGACAGACGGCAGAAGCACTGAGCGGAGCCCGTATTGCAGATGCCATCGTCACTGGGAAGCAGACCGCACGCGACCTCTCGAACCTGCCGGGCAACCTGTGCACACCCAGTGTTCTGGCACGCCATGCGCGGAAAATTGCCCACTCCAGCGGGCTAAAGGTAACCGTGCTGGGTGAGAAGGAAATGTCGCGGCTCGGCATGAGATCGTTACTGTCGGTAAGTCGTGGAAGCCGTCAGCCGGCGAAGCTGATTGTGCTTGAATACCAGGGTGCAGCCACCCGGTCTGCCAGGCCGGTGGTATTGGTCGGCAAGGGCCTGACCTTTGACGCCGGCGGGATATCTCTGAAACCGTCCGCCAAGATGGATGAGATGAAGTACGATATGTGCGGTGCCGCAAGTGTGCTCGGGGCGCTGATTGCCGCAGCAAAGCTGGCCCTTCCAATTAATGTAGTCGGCGTGATCCCGAGCTCGGAAAATCTTCCGGATGGCGATGCGAATAAACCGGGCGACGTAGTAACCAGTATGTCAGGTAAAACTATCGAAATTTTAAACACGGATGCGGAAGGTCGTCTCATCCTCTGCGATGCCCTGACCTATTCGAGGAGATTCAAACCCGAAACCATCATCGATATCGCTACGTTGACCGGCGCATGCATCGTCGCCCTCGGTACCCATGCCAGTGGCGTAATGGCAAATGACCAGGAGCTCGCTAATGATCTGATCCGTGCCGGACAGACCAGTCATGACCGTACCTGGCAGCTTCCCTTGTGGGACGAATACCAGGAACAGCTAAAAAGCAATTTTGCAGATATTGCGAATATAGGTGGCCCCGCCGCAGGCACCATCACTGCCGGATGTTTTCTGTCGCGCTTTACCGAAGACATGCGCTGGGCGCATCTCGATATTGCCGGTACGGCGTGGAAGGGCGGAAGCGGCAAGGGGGCCACGGGTCGGATAGTACCGCTATTGACACAGTACCTGATCGATTTCGCCAACAAGTAAACGGATGATCCCTGCAAACCGATGAGCCAGGTCGATTTCTACCTGCTATCCAGCCAGGTAAAGGACGGGAAACTAAAAATGGCATGCCGGCTCGGAAACAAGATCGTCCGTCTTGGCAAGCGTATCTACGTATATACAGAAGATGACGCGACCACCCGGACCCTGGACCAACTGATGTGGACTTACAGCGACACGGCCTTTGTCCCGCATGAATGTCGTCCTGACCCGGGGGCAGCCCCGACCGGTCCGCTGGTTCCGTTGGTTATAAGTCACCACCCCCCTGACGATGGCTGCGAGGCGACCGTGCTTATATCTCTGGCCATGGAGACACCATCATTTCGCTCGCAGTTTGAGCGTATCGCCGAGATTGTAGACTGTGATGAGCGGGAAAAAGAAGCGGCACGACACCGATTCAAGGCGTACAGGGATGAGGGCTTTACTGTAAACCATCATCACATAGAGCTATAGTCAGTAAGATCACATGGCCAAAGACCCGACATCAAAACGCCGACGAGGGGTTCAGCTGCTCAATGATCGCCTGCTGGCATTGAAGAACCTCGTACGCACCCGTAATGAGGAAATCACGATGGAATACAGCAGGGAATATGACGAACCGGAAGAGGAAGAACTCCCGATTCTGCATGCTGAACCCGCAGAAGGAGACACCGAAGCCGGTTTTAGAAAGGAGCCGTCCCTCATCGACCTCGATGATCTGCCGGTATTAACCGAAAGCGTCTCTGCCGCACCCGTAACCATGCCAATGGACAATGATCAACCCATTGACGAGACCCCGGTTGAAAAGGCACGGAATACGGATACGATACGCACGGAACTTGAACATTCCGCGAACGAAATTCTCGAATTGATCGGGGCGCAAATATCGTATGCGAACCTCCCGCATGCGAACTCGGCAGATCACGAGGCACTGAAGCGAGCCATCGCCGACCACCTGGAAAAACATCAAATCGACTCCTGACTTGGAGCTCCGCTAACGTATAATAGCCGCCACTTTGAGGGCGAAAGCCGCCGATTATTGTCAAAATAATAATGAGTGACCCGCAACTCGCGAAGACCTACGACCCCGGCGCGATAGAGCAATCGATATATCAGCGCTGGGAGGAATTGCAGTCCTTCGGTATACCGATGGACGGCAAGGCCCCTTATTGCATCATGATTCCACCGCCCAATGTAACGGGCAGCCTTCATATGGGCCATGCATTCCAGTACACCATCATGGACCTGCTGATACGTTACCGACGCATGAGCGGTGACCGGGCATTGTGGCAGGTCGGGTTCGATCATGCCGGCATTGCAACTCAAATGGTCGTTGAACGCCAACTGGCGCGCGATGGCATATCGCGTCATGACATCGGTCGTGAGAAATTCACAGATGCCGTCTGGAACTGGAAGACACAATCGGGCAACACCATCACGCGTCAACTCCGGCGTATGGGGGCCTCTGTCGACTGGTCGCGCGAACGGTTTACCATGGATGAGGACCTGTCCAAAGCGGTGCGTGAAGTTTTTGTCCGACTGCATGATGAGGGCCTGATATATCGGGGCAAACGGTTGGTCAACTGGGATCCACAACTGCATACCGCCGTATCCGACCTGGAGGTGATAGCCACCGAAGAAACCGGACACATGTGGCATCTTCGTTATCCCGTGGTCGGCAGAAAGGATGAATACCTGGTCGTGGCGACCACCCGGCCAGAGACCATGCTGGGCGACAGTGCTGTCGCGGTCCACCCGGATGATAAGCGCTACCGGCACCTGGTCGGAGGCTTCGCCGAACTCCCGCTAACGGGCAGGCAGATTCCCATCATTGCCGACGATTACGTTGATCCGGAATTTGGATCCGGTTGCGTAAAGATTACACCCGCCCATGATTTCAATGACTATGAGGTCGGATTGCGGCACAAACTTCCGCTGTTGAATGTGCTTACGGTGGACGCGGCCATTGAACTGCCCGGGTCAGACTACCATGGCCTGGACCGCTACGATGCACGCCGACAGATTATCACCGACCTCGATCGCCTCAAGCTGCTGGATCATACTGAAGATCACAAGCTAATGGTGCCGCGTGGTGACCGCTCAGGAACAGTAATCGAGCCGTACCTGACAGACCAGTGGTTCGTGAAGGTCAAACCCCTGGCCAGGGAGGCGATCCGGGTGGTTGAAAACGGAGATATCCGCTTCGTGCCCGGGAACTGGGCCACCACCTATTACGAATGGATGAACAATATCGAGGATTGGTGTATTTCGCGGCAAATTTGGTGGGGACACCGCATTCCGGCATGGTATGACAGCAAGGGAAACACCTACGTCGCCAGGAACCTGGAGGACGCCCAAAAAATTGCCGGATCCGGAGTCGAACTGCAGCAGGATGAGGACGTCCTCGACACGTGGTTCTCTTCTGCCCTGTGGCCGTTTTCAACCCTGGGCTGGCCTGAGAAGACGCCCGAACTGGCGTCCTTTTATCCCACCAACGTACTTGTCACCGGCTTCGATATCATATTTTTCTGGGTGGCCCGCATGATCATGTTGGGCCTCAAGTTTACCGGAGAGGTCCCATTCCGCGAGGTCTATATTCACGGACTCGTTCGCGATCACGACGGACAGAAGATGTCCAAGTCCAAGGGGAACGTCCTTGACCCCCTGGATCTCATTGACGGCATCACCCTGGAAGACCTGGTAGAAAAAAGGACCACGGGCTTAATGCAGCCGGATATGGCTCCAAGCATTGAAAAGGCGACGCGCAGGGAATTTCCCGATGGCATTCCATCGTTTGGGACAGACGCACTCCGTTTTACCTTTGCAAGCCAGGCGACGCTCGGCAGGGACATCCGTTTCGATCTCGGTCGTGTCGAGGGGTATCGCAATTTCTGCAACAAGTTATGGAATGCTGCGCGCTTCGTACTCATGAACACGGAGGGACAGGATTGTGGTCAGGAATCCACCGATTACACCCTGGGCACTGCCGACAGATGGATCATATCGCGGTTGCAACAGGTTGAGGCCGAATCGGCAGGCGCCATTGCAGATTACCGCTTCGATCAACTGGCACAGTGCCTTTACAGTTTTATCTGGGATGAGTACTGCAACTGGTATCTCGAGATTGCCAAGATCGTATTACATGATACAGATTCCAGCCGGGAACGCAGAAACGGGACGCGTCGCACCCTGGTCCGTGTGCTGGAAACACTGATGCGTTTGCTGCACCCTCTCATGCCTTTTATTACGGAGCAAATATGGCAGATAGTAAAACCGCTGACAGGGGCCGGCGGAGATACCATCATGCTGTCGGCCTACCCGGTTCCGGATGAGTCTCGTATTGACAAGGCCGCACTTGATGAGATGCAATGGGTTCAATCGATCGTCTCCGGGGTTCGAAATGTACGCGGTGAGATGAATATCGAACCTGCCAGGCTACTCCCGGTAATACTCCTGGATATGGGCCCAGCTGATCTCGCCTGTCTCAAGAAGTACCGGCGCCTCCTCGAGCATCTGGGACGTATAGAATCGATCGATACCCCGGATGATGGCGCCGATCTGCCCGAGTCGGCAACTGCGCTCGTCAACGACATGCGCCTTCTCATTCCGCTTGGCTCATTTATTGACCGTGAGGCCGAGATCGTCCGACTCGAGAAAGAGATCGCCCGTCGTGTGGGAGATATCTCCAGGTCGAGAGGTAAATTACAAAACAGCAAATTTGTTGCCAGGGCTCCTGCCGGAATTGTTGCCAGGGAAAAACAAAAGCTCGCGGATTCGGAATCAGCCCATGCGTCGCTGAAGGAACAACTGGATCGCATAAGCGTAACTGAGTAATTCCCTGATCTGCCAACCCCATTCAGCATGCCCGTCACCTACCAAAGACAACCCGATTTCTTCGTCATCGGAGGATTGTGTTGTGCGACCTCTGCACTGACCTGGATACTGCGCCAGAGACCCGAGATTGCGCTGCGGGGAATCTCACGTAATCTGCGCAACGACGAGAACCTCGGCGACGTCGAGCGGGATCTTTCCAGGTTCTCAAGCATTTTCTCGACACTCGACCCGAACAAACTTTGTGGTGCGATCATGCCGCATTACCTCGCATTGCCGGGAGTTGCCGGGAAAATACACGAACTGGCAGGCAACAGCCGACTCGTGGTTATGCTTCGTGATCCGCTGGACCGGTTGCGTTCGCACTACCTCTATAATGTCGCCGCAGGTGTCGAAGGCCACCCCTTCGAAGTAAGTATTCAGCAGGAAGAGAATCGCTGTGCGGGCGCCGACCCGCTGTCCCTAGCCCGGTATGGCTACCTGCGGCAGGGATGTTACGCCGAACTGCTTGATGCTTACGTTAGCCAGTTCGGGAGAGACCAGATACACGTTATATACATGGACGACTTTATTAACGATACCGGGACGGAGTTGGCAATGCTCTACAAGTTCCTCGGTTTTATGAAGACACACGATATCGTCCTGAAAAAGGATACCGCGTGGATCAGCTCATCAGATACCTACCGTGCAGCAGTCGCACCCCCCTATCCAGTGCTTTACAGGATACTTGGCCCGCTGAGCAGGATCATGATCCGCAGATCAGCGTCGACGGATGTAGATAATTCCTTTCAGGCGCGTTTGGGGAGACGGCTTGAGAACGCGGTACACCCGTTACCGGTACTTAAGAAGAACTCCATTCAATGGATTCGGGATTATTATCGGCCCCACGACGAGGCTCTTGCCGAATGGATGGGCGATTCTCCGCCCTGGGTGCGTACCGCGAATGACTCAAACCACGGCAATGTTGCTGCCGACTAACCTCGCAGGATCATTCAAGCCTGATCAGGG
>PVMK01116057.1_pt1 | contig 10916 bp, 12 predicted proteins | sample 1853481 | NCBI WGS metagenome assembly PVMK01 (sample SAMN08533507, study PRJNA380276) | Marine sediment metagenome, whole genome shotgun sequencing project. | reverse complement strand
CCGGTTGTGAGAATTATGCTTTACAACCGGCCAGACTGCCGGTTGTGAGAATTATGCTTTACAACCGGCCAGACTGCCGGTTGTGAGAATTATGCTTTACAACCGGCCAGACTGCCGGTTGTGAAAAATTATTCCATACAACCGGCCGCTTGCACCACTTCGCTCATGGCCCTAACTTAATAGTCAGAACTATTCTATTTGATGGCGTCTAGGTTACGATTGCCTTTGTAATTGACATGAAAATTGTTCCCGCATATTATCCACACCTATGGAAAGGCTCAATCGGTTGTACATGGTGCGACATGGTCAAATCGTAAATTATGACAAGATCCCCGTTTGTGGGTATACAGATATAGACGTGACCGAGGTAGGAAACCTTCAGCTGGAAAAGCTTGCCGAGCGCCTGCGTCTTACCGCTATCAGCGCCATCTATTCCAGCGATCTTCAAAGGTCCGTTAAGGGCGCTCAAATTGTTGCCCGTCACCATGATGTCCCCTTATATCATCTGCGTGAACTCCGAGAGATGCATTTCGGGGATTGGGAAGGCCTGACGCTCGAAGAGATTCGAACGCGCTTTCCGGATGAACTGGAAAGAAGGAAGAAGGAACTGATTGACTTTCAACCACCCGGGAACGGAGAAAGTATAAAACATCTTTATGACAGGATCATCCCCTGTTTCAAAAATATATTGGAAGAACAAAACGGCAATGATTTCCTTATTGTCGGGCATGGGGTAGTGAACCGGGTCATCTTATGTCATTCTTTAGGACTCGATCTTTCCCGGATGTTCAACATTCAACAGAATTACGGATGCCTAAACATTGTCGATTATTTCGACGATTCCACCCTGGTCCGGTTGGTCAATGGATGATGATCATGACACCCGCATCACCCTTGTCCCCCACAATCCTGAACCGATCTGAAAGGTCTTAATGTATGGATATCGCCAAACACGTTAGCTCGATTCCCTTCTTTGAAGAATTACCGGATGAACAGATCGAAGACCTGTGCATGATCGTCGTAGATCAAGTATTCCACCGGGGCCAGATCGTCTTCTCCGAGGGGGATGACGGCACCGGATTTTATGTGGTAATCTCGGGTCGAGTAAAAATTTTCAAACTGTCCCCGGAGGGTAAAGAACAGATCCTTCATATTTTTGGTCCCGGTGACCCTTTCGGTGAAGCGGCTGTGTTTTCAGGTCAGCACTTTCCTGCCAATGCAGAGGCCATGGAATCGAGTCGAATTTTTTTCTTCCCTAGAGGATCCTTTTCCGATTTGATAAAGGACAACCCCTCTCTCGCCTTGAATATGCTGGCTATCCTCTCCAAACGACTGCGCAGATTTGCAAACCTCATTGATGATCTCTCCTTGAAAGAGGTCCCTGGTCGATTGGCCGCTCACCTCCTTTACCTGAGTGGGCAATCAGAAGGCTCTGAACAGTTGGAGTTGAATATCACCAAAACGCAACTGGCCAGTCTCTTGGGAACGATCCCCGAGACCCTTTCACGAATTTTGGGGAAAATGTCAAAGCAGGGTTTGATTGAGTCTGATGGTCGGCAAATTAAAATTTTGGAACGTGAGGCCCTTGAAGAACTGGCTGAATCGGGAGGGCGCCTCTGATCGAGCTTTGCTGGTCATGCGGATCTACGTGAGACCAGCTTCTCTACGCTGGGGAAAGGACTCAAATCCGTCGGGTATTTTACCGGGGTTGCCTTCTGAAGATATGAGGCGTCGAGCTGGTCGAGTTTGGTTACCCCGAGCAACCCCATGTCTATCGAGATTTCTGTTTCAAGGATCTCCAGCATCCGTTTTACACCGGCATCACCACCAGCAGCCAGGGCCCAGGCCTGAAGCTTCCCTAGGCCCACGGCGCGTGCGCCCAGTGCGATGGCCTTAAGGATGTCACTGCCACGGACAAAGCCGCTATCCACGACCACTTCCGCTTTACCCGCGACCGCCGCGACCACCTCAGGCAACACCTCCATGGCGCCGAGCCCATGATCGAGTTGGCGTCCCCCGTGATTAGAAACATAGACCACTTCCACTCCATGCTCCACTGCCAGCCGGGCGTCCTCCGCGGTCACAATCCCCTTGACAATCAAGGGAATCTCTATGCGGTCTCGAATCCTATCCACCAGTTCCCAAGTTATAGTCGTCTGGTAAATGAAACCCTTTCTCTCTCCCCCCTCGCGTCCTGGTGGTGTATAACGGTTGAACAGATCACGTTCACGCCGGCTGTAATAGGACGTGTCGACGGTCAGGCAAAAGGCGCGGCAACCGGTCCTGATAACGCGCTCCAAATAGGCATCCAGCCAAGCCCAATCCCCCCGTTGATAAAGCTGAAAAACCAGACCGTCACCCCCTCCCTCGGCTGCTTTTTCAAGTTCCAGTGGGTTCGCCGCGTTCACGGAACTCAAGAACATTAGAGTCCCGAATTCTGCTGCGGCATTCGTGGCGAGAAGGGCCCCCTCCGGATCGACTTGGTCCAGGCCTCCGACCGGGGCGAGAAAAACGGGGATACGCAACTTACTGCCCATGAAGGTGGTCGATGGATCGATTTCGGAGACGTTGCGCAGTACGCGTGGTCGAAAGGCGAGGCAGTCAATAGACTGGCGGTTGCGGAGAAGTGTCGTTTCCGTCTCGCTGCCCCCATTAACATGCTCTCGCACATGAGGAGACATTTCCTGGTGTGCTCTCAGCACGATCTCCTGAATCGTCTCGAAATCTGCCCCCATAGATCCCTCCGAACACTCATCGCGACCAAGCAACAGTCATATGGATGGAAACTATTTTTTCTGCATCAAATACCCGACCGCCTCTTCCAATCCATCCAGCGTCAATTCGTACATGGGAAATATCTCCCGGATCGCATGAATGCTTCGGGTGTAGGGCCACTCGCCGGCCATTTTAGGATTGATCCAGACCGTATAAGGAAATGTATCTGATATGAACCTCAGTCTCTCGTAACTGGGTCTTCCTGAACTTTCTTCGATGTGGATCGACCCATCCGTGGCCATGAGTTCATAGGGGGCCATGCTGGCGTCCCCCACGAGAATGATCCGAGTTTCCGGATCCGACCGGACCAATTCATCGACCAAGAAAGGCTTTCTTAACCTGGGAGCGTCCTCCCAGAGATTATCATAAATGGTATTGTGGAAGAAAAATGTCCTGAGTTCTTTGAACTGAGCCCTGGCATAGTTGAAAAGGGTCTGGACGACCTCTATGTATGGCTCCATGGACCATCCCCCGTTGTCTATGGCAAGAACGACCTTCAATCGATCTCTGATGCTCCTATCAAATATGATTTCAATCTCTCCGGCATTTTTCATAGTCTGATAGATGGTCTCGTCAATATTGACTTCGTCTTTGGGGCCCACTGGAATCAGGTTCCTCAATCTCTTCAAAGCCTCGCCTATCTGAGATTGGGTCAATGGTCCTTCCTGGGAATAATCGCGATACCTTCTATCCATGGCCACCTTGACTGCTGATTTGTTCCTGGACACACCCCCGACTCGCATACCCCCTGGGTGATGTCCTGAATGTCCAACAGGCGATGTACCACCGGTCCCGATCCATTTGCCTCCGCCATGGTGTTGTTCGGTCTGCTCTTTAAGTCTCTCGAGAAAATATTTTAGCAATTCCTCCGGGTTTAATTTCTTCAGTTCTTTTTCATCAGCCCCAAGAGCATCGGCTATGGCCTTCGGATCTTTCAACCATTCGTCCAATAAAGCACGGGCCACTTCCGTCAGCTCAAACTCGTCCGGTTCCTTGAGTTCGGCTCCTTCGAAGTGATGGGCAAATACCTGGTCGTAAAGGTCAAAATATCTCTCGCTCTTGACCAGTATGGCACGCGCTCCGGTATAAAAATCTCCAATAGAATTGATAAGCCCCATACCAAGGGCTTTTTGGAGCCGAAGGAAAGAAGTGGGTGAAACCGGAATACCTACTTTTTTCAAGGTATAGAAAAAACTCGTGAACATGCGGTTTAGTTCCTTTTACTATTGCAACATTGGTCAAATCGTAATATCTCAACGATTGGGCGTCACACACGTGGTCCAAAATATACGGTGTAAGGTCTACAGTTTACAGTATACGGATTCACGACCTTACACCGTGCACCGTAAACCCTGTACCCTTTAGTTATAATCTGGACCGACTGACACTGTTCTGGGCAACCAGATAGTCGGGACTTTTCTTGAAAAGGACCCCAAGGTATGGCACATCCCCTTTGATCAGATCCTTGACCCTGAAATCGGGATCCGCTCTCAGGGCTCTCAACCAGTTAATGAGTTCTCGGGTGGCCGGTTTTTTTTCAATGCCACGGATATCCCTGAGCTGATAAAATGATTTTACGGCACTATCGAGGAGGTCCTTGCCGATTTCCGGGAAATGCACCTCGATAATCTTTCTCATTATATCTGAATCGGGAAATGCGATATGGTGGAAATTACATCGCCCTAAAAATGGATCGGAGAGATCCTTCTTGGCGTTCGATGTAATAATAATGACGGGTCTATTTTTCGCAGATATGGTCTTGTCAATTTCAATGATATCAAATTCCATTTGGTCGAGAACATCCAACATATCATCCTGAAAATCCGTGTCCGCCTTATCAATTTCATCAATGAGGAGAACCACACGCTCATCAGCGACGAAGCTTTGCCCAATTTTTCCCATTTTAATATAATTTTCAATATTGCTCACATCCTTTTTCGAATCGCCAAACCGGCTGTCATTCAATCGTGTCAGTGTATCATACTGATAAAGAGCTTCAACAAGCTTCATGCTCGATTTAACATTTAAAACAATAAGTCTCATGCTGAGGGCTTCTGTAATGGCATGCGCCAGCATGGTCTTTCCCGTACCGGGCTCCCCCTTCAAGAGAAGAGGCATTTCTAGAGCCATGGAGATGTTGACGATTTTGGCCAGTTCATCATCGAGAACATATTTTGAAGCACCCGCAAACTTTGTTAATCCATTTTCATCCGGCATTTCTTCACTCCTTGATATGTGATTGGTCTCCGTCCTGTTGGACGAAAAGTACTTTTTTATATGTTGAAAGGGCATATAAAATAAAAAAAAATAAGGATTTTATTTTGTTAGCCAATATATAGGTGAATTGTGGCCTTGTCAAATCCCATTTGCCTCTCCTTTTTCATTAAGTTAAAATGATAACCACAGAACCGGATGTGTCAAGAAAGCATGCCCTATTGTCTCTTGAGAAGTTTTGGCCTAATATGTGGTGCTTAATGTAGATGTGTGAACGGAACTTGTTGAGGAACGTCATTTTAATCCCCCGGATGGTTAATGGGAGCGCAAAAGATTTTTCGGTCGGGAAGATAGGCCCAAAATTGAAAATTTTGATCATTAGACCTTCCGCCCTGGGCGATACGTTGATGTTATTGCCGGCCCTGGCCCATTTGAGGCCTTTTACAGAGGTACTCGTGACAGGGAGAAGACCAGGCCTTGATTTGTTAAAACCCTATGTTCATTCACTCTTCGATTACGAAGGGCCCGGTTGGCACAAGCTCTTTATGGAAAATGTTGATCCTGCGACGGCCCTCCCTATTCCCCCGGTTGACATTGTTATCGCTTTTCTCAATGATCCCGAAGGCAGGGTGAAAGATAATCTGAAGACGTGCCTTCCAAAGACCCCGATCCACATTTTTCCTCCATTTCCTCCCGAAGGGGGAAAAATCCATGTAGCCCTCTATTTGGCTCAGTCTCTTCAAACGTCTGGACTCCCGATCGATGCCGAGAAGGCCATCGAAAATGGCTACAAGCATGCTCTGTTTGACAAACAACTTGGGGTTGATCTAAAGATCATCTTCCATCCCGGCTCCGGTGGAATGAAGAAAAATCATCCTCCCGACTTTTGGCTCGAATTGATCAAAGAAGCAGGCAAACGCCCTCTCTTTAGGAAAGGAAGTGCTTTCTTACTTCTTGGCCCTGCCGAAAAACCTTTTCATGGTTTTTTTAAAGAGAATCTGGACGGGGAGAGAGTCCAAATCTTGATTTCCCCGACTTGGGAGACTTTGATATCCCTTCTTAGTGAGTCACCTCTTTACATTGGGCATGACAGCGGCATTACTCACCTCGCCGCTCTACATGGAATCCCCACTATTGCCCTGTTTAAAAACAGCTCGGCCGATCAATGGAGGCCCATCGGACCGGCTGTCAGGGTGATTGAAGATAAATTGGATCTGAATGATCTTATTCGAGAAACCTTGAAGAAAGCGGATGAATTACTGGAAGAAACAGTCAATACACAGAAGCCAGGAGCCAGAAGTCAGGAGTCAGAATGAAATTCAGATGGATGGGTTGACGGCTTCATACCCACTTCAATTCTCGATTTTAAATTTCACTACCCATAAATAGTCAAGACAATACGTATAGTTACAGAAAGTAGGCGGATTAACATTTTCCCAGAATTGTGCTATCTTCCAAAATAGGAATAATCTGCTAATCCGACCACATAGGGAGACGCGTGGAGTCTAAAAATTTGATTATAAAAGGGGTAAAAAAGACAATTTCTCGATATGGGATGATTGACCCGGGGGACCTGGTTATCGTCGCTGTCTCGGGCGGGCCGGACTCCGTATGCCTTCTCCACCTCCTGCATGAACTTAAGGATTTTTTAAATATTGACCTGGTTGTTGCCCACTATGATCATGGCCTGAGACCGGAGGAGGATGAGCATGAAACACAATTTGTTCGCCGGCTCGCAGAATCCATGAACCTTCGTTTCGAATCGGAAAAAGCCTATTCCTTAAATGGGGGGGGTGCCGCTACCAATGAGGAAAAAGCGAGGGATGCTCGATATGCGTTTCTTGAAAAAGTAATGGATAAACTGCAGGCTCAAAAAATCGCGGTGGGACATAACCTGAATGATCAAGCGGAAACCGTCATAATGAGGTTTCTGAGAGGCAGCGGCCCTTCTGGGTTGGCCGGTATACCCCCTTTTAGAGAGCAAAAAATCATCCGACCCCTGATAGAAATAAAAAGGGACCAGGTCCTCTCTTATCTGACGTCCAGAGAACTCTCCTATGTCCTTGATAGCTCCAATCTTGAAACGAAGTATCTCAGGAATAATATCCGGTTAAATCTAATGCCCTTGTTGCTCACCTATCAACCCCGCCTTATCGAGCACTTGGGACAGTTGGCCGATACCCTGAGAAACGATAGTGAATACCTGGAACAACAAGCCGAAGACTGGGTGGGGAGAGAGGCAGAATTAAGGTCCGATGGAGAGGTGGTTATCCCCATTTCCCCTTTCATTCGTTCTCCTCAGCCTTTGAGAAACCGGATCACCCGTCAACTCCTAAAAAAGGTTAAAAAAAACCTCCGCCGTATTGATCGCGTCCATATTCTTGATGTTTACAGGCTGGCAAAGGGACCGAAACCTCAGTCCGCATTAACACTACCGGGCGGGATAGGAGTCAAGAAGATATATGATAAGCTTCTTTTTTCCACCGTTTTGGAAGAGAAAACAGGTCCTTTTTATTACCGCTTGAATGGACCGGGGACCACTTATATCAGGGAGATTGACCGTTCCATTTCCCTTGATGAATTGGAAAACAGAGGCGTTCCTTCCGGGGAGGATTCTCCTTGGATATCCTATTTCGATGCGGCGAAACTCAGTTATCCCTTAATTATCAGAAACGTCCAACCGGGCGATCGGTTTGTTCCATTAGGTATGACGGGACACAAAAAAGTGAAGGATTTTTTTATTGACCTTAAAATACCATCCGAGATGAGATGTTCCACACCCCTATTACTTAGCAAAGACAAGCCGATCTGGATTTGCGGCTATCGGATTGATGAACGATTTAAGGTCACCCCTGATACGAAGAAGATTCTGAAAGCGACCATGGCTTGATGGGTTTACGTGAAAAAGCTGCTGTTCTTATGAACAGCAGCTTTTTCAGGCTTTCCTTACATTTATTAAGCTTTTTGTAAGGAAAGCAAAGAATCCCGTGCGAGAGCACGGGATTCTGCACACGCCCATATTCTCTTTCAAAAGATGAGTAAGGGAATAGCAGGATACTTTTTGTTTTTCTTGATCGGAAGTACCTGAATGGATTTTTCATTTTCTTCATGCTGGCCTTCGTTGAGTTTATTGGAGACGGGCGTAAAATAAAAAGCCAACTTCATCTTTTTCCCTTCATAGCCGCCTTTTAGTTTGATTTTTATCTTCTCGTATTTCCATCTATAGACTTGCTGCCGGGACTTCACTTTGATCACTGAAAGCCCATATTTTGAGTTCATATAAGAATTAATCTCGTCGAACAATTCAGGGGTATCGAGCCGGATATATGCGGCAAAAAATTCCCCCAGATAGGACCCGTAAATCACCGGCGGGAGATCCAGATTATTTATTTGATACGCTTTATCGTAATTGACATAATAAACGACATCACCCCTTTTAGACAGCACTGTAAAACCCCTGAGTTTTGATATATCCGCGCCCCACTCTACACCCAGAAATTCGTTTTTCAAATCGGCGGATATGGCCGTGTTTGTAAACGCAAAAAAGAGGCCCGCGACGGTCAGAATAATAAGTATTTTTTTCATTTAGATCTTCTCCATTTTTTTATCCCAACACTGTATCGCCTGATTATTTAGAAGTCACCTCAAAAATAGAAAAATGGTTCGAGGTCAAGGACGTGCAGGATCGCAACCGGAGGATAATTATTATCCTATTTAGGACTTACATCTCCACTGCTTGATTCGTTAAAAGGAGATAAAATTCTCCAAGCTAATCATTCTGTGTTGAGAATACAGGGTCCAGACCTTCGATGCCGGTTGTGAAAATCAGTCTTTACAACCGGCCGCTCAGGGTAAAAAGTCGGAATCCCCTACCCCCGCATGAGTCATCTTAAATCGCCTGGCCAAACGTGCCCCTGAAACGCCTAATTCCCGCACCGCCCAGTAACAGAAAACTCCCCTCGCTTCAGCCCGGATTTTCTCCCTGCTTTTTGAATACAAATCCTCCCTTCCAATCGGATAGATCTCTAATACCCTCTGTTCAAGTTTATCAAGATCATAACCCAGGCTTTTAATTTCATATCGGCGATCCATCCTTTCATTGGTCTCCGATAGAATATCCATCACAAAATCCCCGGTACCGTGTCGGGGCAAGTTCAGCTGTGTGTTACCACATGAACCCGCCCTCCGCCTACGTATCCAAAAGGGCGATTGATATGATAACCTCCTTTCAGGTTACAAAATAACGGTCTCGCGACCTCGTACAATTACTTAAGGATTGTTCCCCAGTTCCAGTTTACTGAATGGAAGTGAAGAGGAGCCCTTGACAGGCTGGAACCTCATGCCTTGATAAGCGGAATTTTATATTTCTTTAAGGTCATATCATGTGTCACAAGTATGAGGCCTTCTACTTTGGCTTGAGCTATAAGCATTCTGTCAAATGGATCTCCATGATGTGATGGAAGTTCTCCGACTGTGTGTGCGTGTTCAGCGGTGATATCTAACATTTCAAAGGGTTGATTTTCCAGTACCTCCCGAAAATTCCCCGGAATCTTTAATTTGCCCAGTGCCTCCTTGATCCTTATTTCCCAAATAATGACCGCACTGACAAATACCGGATTTTTCCCGTCCGATATTACAGTCCTGGCCTTTTTAGAAAGTGACGGGTTGTCATCAAGCCACCATAAAAGCACGTGTGTATCAATCAAGAGGTTCATCAATCCTTCATCCCAAAAGCTTTAGCTATATCCTCGGGTAGTTTGTCAAAATCATCGGATATTTTAATTTTGCCTCGCAGTGCACCTGGTTGGCGCGGTTTTTCACTTCGCTCATATCGAACAAGCTTGGCGACAGGTTTCCCAGCTTTTCCAATAATAACCTCATGTCCAGCCATTACTTTCTCAATGAGGGCTGATAACTGCGCTTTGGCTTCTGAAATATTGGTTATAAGCATTTTAGCTACCTCCTTAAATATAGTCTGGCCAGACCAGGCCAGAAAGTCAAGGCTTTTCTGACAAATTCCGGGGGAAATTGAGTAAAAAGAGATCACCCTTATGCTCAGGCGTAGCAGTCGGTATTGGTGGCGGGTAACAGATCGCTTAGGCGATCAATCTTGTCGATCGCCTCTGTTGTGATTCGTTCGTGAACGGACCACCAATACCCAAATACCTCAGCCGGACAAAGAAACAAAGGGGTTATAAGAATGAGTAAGGCGATTCTTATAACAATTTTCTTAACTTTTGGTTTTCTCTTGATGACTGCGAGATCCTCCCAATCGTGTATATTAATTCCCCTGCCTTCTAGCTATGGACAACTTTCCTTGTTCCGTCCTAACAACATCAAACATCTTCTGGACTTTGTGCCTTTTACAATCACGAAGTCCGCCACCCAAAGGAACGGCCACTGCCTCCCACTGCTCCTCAACGGATCCAGCTCTATTGAGCCTGATGGTGGTCGGTCTATATACTTTTATATTTTCTCGACTCGCGTAATATCTGTCATGATATCTTGCAGGAACATATCTTGAATCATTGAAATATTCCGCGTCACTGATCGGACTATATCCCGGTTTACGCTCCGGGAAAAGTTTATTCAACTTCAAGCGCCACTTTTCCTTTTCCTCGGCAGACCATGCTTTCTGCATGCGGGATGGATTGGAATCGTAGCTCGGTTTGTAGACATTGATCGCATCCAGTTCTATCCAGCTAAGAGGCCATAGCCATACTGTCCTTGCCATCGGCACCACAAACCGGCCTTTCTCATCCGTGACCGTTTCTCGGGCATAGCTAAGCTTTCGGTTGCCGTAATTGGAAACAAAAGAATTACAAAATTCCATCTTGCAACTACATTCGCCCCCGCTACGGGCTCCCCTGTGTCCGCGTCAACAACTCGACCCCAATAGGGGCCGTCCCAGAAAAGAATGCCTAATA
>PVMK01138567.1_pt1 | contig 10918 bp, 17 predicted proteins | sample 1853481 | NCBI WGS metagenome assembly PVMK01 (sample SAMN08533507, study PRJNA380276) | Marine sediment metagenome, whole genome shotgun sequencing project. | reverse complement strand
TTGCCCATATTGCTACGCTAAATGCAAATAATTTTAGATTATGTAATACTCCTTTCCTATCGCCCAATAGATATTATTTGCCACAATTACTAATAAGGCTTAATCTATGTCAGATCAATTTTAATACAATTTTAAAAATAAAAAGGAAAAAACCTGTGATTATGCTTCAAGCGCTCTATCGATCATATTTTTGTATGATTCTTTTGATGCTGCGCCAACTTGCTGGCTAACTACTTCACCTTTGTTTAGAAGAATTAGAGTTGGAATGCTGAAGACATTGAATTTAGAGGCCAAATCATTGGCTTCATCTACATTGACTTTGACAAATTTTACTTTGCCTTCATAATCACTTGCTAATTCTTCAACTACAGGGCTAACCATTCTACATGGGCCACACCATTCGGCCCAAAAATCAACAAAAACCGGGATATCGGAATTTACTACATCTATTTCCCAAGATTTTGTATCAGAAATCTGTGTTACTCCCATTCTAATTATGTTATATCAAAGATACCTAAAAACGTTCACCAGAATCGATACCATATCTCAAATGGCACAACGAATGAGAGAAATTGATTTTTGATATATACTTAAATGACGTTTTAGAAAATCTGAGATATGAGCTCCGAACTTAGACTCAAAAAATTAAGAGGTTCTGGAGGCTATGTAATGGCATCTATTAACGATGAACTACAAACAAAAGGAAATCTTGGTGGACCAGATTTGTTTTTAGCACCAATTGGAAGATTAGATTCAGAAATTATCACTAAACATTTTTGCAATACGTGCGAAAAAGAGTTTGAGGGGTCGCCAAAAATTGAATATGAAAATCCGAATGAAGAAGTTGCAGAGAATTTAATTCTTGCAGAAAAAGGACAATACATTTGTAACACTTGTAATTCAACAATTGCTGAATATAGAGAATTTAGAAAGCAGGATGAAATTAAAGAGGTGGGAGTGGCAAAACCCCTAGAAAATGAAACACAAATTTCACCCGAGCCCACCGTTCAAGAACAACCACAAATAACACCTCAAGTTCAACAAGTATCAACCCAGACTCCATCTCAAGAAGCAACAAAGCCATCCCCGGTTGGAGCAGTTAGTTCAATTGAAGGATTAACCGTATATGATGAAAATGCAAGGAAAATTGGAACTGCAAGACAGGTTGGAATTGATGAAAATCAAACAATGGTATTAGCTTATTGCAAAAAATGATGGCACTGAGGGTAGCATACCTTGGAGTAGCATAGGAAAGGTTGGAGACATTATTCAACTGGGAAATATGGCTGGACCCCAAGCAAACCAGCCTGGAAAGTGTTCTAGCTGTGGATTTGAAAACAAGGAAGGTTCAAAATTTTGTGAAGAGTGCGGGACAAAGCTACAATAATTTTTAAGTAAATATAATCAATGATAAAAATAAGTGATGAAAATTGACTAAACGAGCTATTTCAAAGGGTGTAATCAAGGATATTGCCATTGTAGCAATAGGCGTTGTTGTAATATGGATAGGATTACAGGTAGCCTTTGGAACTGAAAATCCATTTTATGTAGTGGCCAGTGGAAGTATGGTTCCAGAGTTAGAAGTTTATGATGTGTTATAGTTCAAGGACATGTTCTTTTGAAGATATACAAGTCGGAGACATTATTGTATTTGATCGTCCATCGACATGATAGAGTAATAGTTCATAGAGTTGTTCAATTACAGATGATGATCCTCAGAACACTTCGAACTAAGGGATGACAATAATGTAGCTTCAATTCCAGGAACTGATTTTCCAATTACAGAAAAAGAATACATTGGTAAGGTCGAATACAAACTCCACAAGATTGGTTATGTAACCCAGTTTTGAAACCACCAACCAACTATATCTCATTGTTTTAGTTATTGGAGTGATGATAGTAAGAAATTATCAAACGAAGGAATGTAAAAGAACTTACCTTACTGATCCTTAATCGAAATACCCAGACTCATTTAGAAGATTATTCAGATCTTGAAACATTAGAAAAAGATTCTGCATACTCTGAACATTCTGATTCAGATTCCCGACATTGAAACCACTCAGGAATCAAAAGAAGATAATGAAGAAAAGTCTGATAAAACTAAAGATAGATAAAAAAGGTAGTTCCAAATCATGCAATCCATCCATTGACATTTTGCCCTCAATATTTCTCTGCATCAGGTTTTTCTTTGGTTGACTACCTAAATTAACTACTAAATCATGAAACTAAAAAGGATATTTTGTTGGTGATTAACATCTGTTTAGAAATTGTCAGTTAATTTCAAGTAATGACTAGAATCTCTTGCCAATTTTGATTTGAAGTAAACTTGTTGATAAATAAAATCTAAGAATAGAATCTTTGGTTTGGAAAATTCGTATTAAAGTAATCAGAAGGTTCTGATGGTTCTTCAATATCATTAGTGATGCCAGCTAGCTTCTTTGCAAGATTCTTTTTGTAACCAATCTGCATCTGTCTTTGAATCTGAATTCTTTGTGCTTGTGGAGAACCTGCACCGTGCATAGATTCTGTAAGATATCCCACTGAATTTCTTCCAAGGGTCATGTTTTCAATTAGTCTAAGAATTCTCATTCTGTTTTCAACATCAACGCCTTTTCTTCCTACAAGGAATCTTTTGAGTAATGGACCAGCCACTGGATGTCTAAAGTCCTTTTCAGATGGAAGAGTTACTACTAATCCACCTGCAATGTCTTGTGCAAGTCTACTAATCTCATATGGGAATCGAGTAACGTTGTGTTTGCAAACTTGTGCAAGCATATCTTCATTTAGATATACACCTGATTTCATCTTGTGTCCTAGGTAGAGAAGATGCAATTCCTGCAGCAAAGATTGATTCATTAAGATGAGTCATCTCAACAATTTTGTCTTTGATGTGAGATACCTTTGGTACTCCATTATAGTCAGCAATTGTTGCTGCAGCACCAATGAGTACATCACCAAGTCCTGTTTTGCATACATAACTACGTCTATGATAACAAGTAAAACGCTCTATTAGCATAGATGCAAATTCATATTCTCCATGCATGAAGACTTTGTCCCATGGAATAAACACTCTTTCTAAAATCATCAAGGCTTCTTGCCCACCATATTTTGCGTTACCATCATCAATGTCACCTTCTTCCATGCTTCTAGTGTCACAAGACTGTCGACCATAGATGTAAGTAACTCCTTTTGCATCTGCTGGAATTACACCAACAAATGCCCAGTCTTTGTCATTTTCTGTTAGTCTAACTGTTGGCATCAAAATTATCCAATGTGAATTGATACAACCAGTTTGGTGTGCTTTAGCACCAGACACATAGATTCCTTTATCATCAGTCTCTACTACTCTAGTAAACATGTCTGGATCATCTTGTTCTGATGGTCCTTTACTTCTATCACCTTTAGGATCAGTCATTGCACCACCAATTACAAGATTTTCTTGTTGAACCATCTTTACAAATTCTAAGAATCTTTTATGATAATCTGTTCCATGTTTTTCATCTATTTCAAAAGTTACAGAGTGTAAAGAATTCAATGCATCCATTCCAACACATCTCTGGAAACATGTTCCAGTGTTTTGTCCTAGTGTTCTTTGCATTTTATTTTGTAAAACTAAATCTTGTGCACTTTCTGCAATATGTAAAAATCTGTTAACTCTTAATCCAGTAATTGATGAATCAGCTGTAGCAAAGATTCTTCACGTACTGCAAGATCATAAGTTTCTGCAACTGCGTTAATTGATGGTCTAATCATTGGATGATCTACTGGTTCTTTGACTAGTTCTCCAAATAGGTAAACTACTAGATCTCTGCCTCTAAGACTTTGAATGTAATCATCGCCCGGTTCTAATTGTCTTTAAGACATTAGCCATGCAACAATATTCATTTTCATATTGTATAAGTATTGTAAATAGGCGCAGCTAATTTTAGGAATGAATTATTTTCAGAGACCTATTCTGACATCTAGAATTCGACAGCCCTTTCCTTCTCCATTACGAGTACAGGATTCATGTCTAATTCTTTAATTTCTTTAAAGTCAGTAACCAGTTGAGATAATCTTTGAATACATTCAGAGATTTTTGCATATATCCGATGGTTTTTCTCCTCTAACTCCTTGTAGTAGTTTCTGAGTCTTTATTTCTGATATCATATCATCTGCTTCTTTACTAGTAACTGGTGCTATCTTGAATGTCACATCTTTTAGAACCTCAACATAGATTCCTCCCATTCCAATCATTATCACAGGACCAAATCCAGGTTCTAATTTAGAACCTATAATCAGTCTCTTTTCCTCCTTTTACCATCTCAACTATTAGAGACCCCTTTGATCTCAGCTTTTTTGTTGTATTTTTTAGCATTTTTGATAATTGTTTTGAATGCTTCTTTGATTTCAGAATCATTTGTCAAGTTTACTTTAACACCACCTGCATCAGACTTGTGAATAATTTGAGGTGATGCAATCTTCATTACAACTGGATAACCAATCTTTTTTGCAATCTTGACTGCGTCGGTATCATTTTTTGCAAGAGCACTTACAGGCAATGGAAATCCATATGCTTTGAGAACTTCTAGTCCTTCTTCTTCAAGAAGGTTTGGCCGCTTATCTTTTTTGACTTTGTCAAAAATCTTTTTTGCTTTTGCTTTGTTTACTTTGAATTTAGTAATTTTTCCTGCTGGTTCCTTGATCCAGTTTGAAAACTTTATCATTGCAGCAAGTGTTCTAATTGCACCTTCTGCATACGTGTAATATGGCACATCACCTTTAGCTAAAATCTCTCTGTTAGTAATCCCTTCATCTAATCCCATTAAACTTGCTAGCATTGTTTTTTTGTATTTCTTTGACATTGCGACAATAACTTCTGCCAGTTTATCATAATTCAAAGTTCCAGAAGGAGTACACATTGTGATAACTGATCCGACTTTAGGATGTTTCAGGACTCTATCTAAGACATTGTTGAATCTAAGAAAATCTGCATCACCTACAATATCGACAGGATTTCTAGAGCTTCCCCAGGGTGGAATTACGGAATCAATTTTTGAACGAATACTATCAATTTTTGCCATTTTGATGCCTAATTTGGAGCAAACATCAGTTGAAATGATTGCAGGTCCTCCAGCATTTGAAACAATAACCAAATCTCCTCCAGATGGAAGTGGTTGCTTTGAGAAAGCTGTAGCATAATCAAACAGTTCTTCCATAGTATCAACTCTAATGGCACCAGACTGTTTTAGTAAAGCCTCATAGATTTCATCAGAGCCCATTAGAGCACCCGTATGAGACATTGCAGCTTTTGCTCCCTCTGGACTTCGTCCCGATTTTAGAACTAGAACTGGCTTTTTGAGTTTACGAGTAATATTTTTACAAACTTTAAGAAATTCTTGACCATCTCCCATATCTTCAAGATACATTACAATTACCTTAGTCTGTTTGTGTTCAGCTAACATCTTTAAAATATCAACTTCACTCAGTACAGCTTTGTTTCCCATACTGATTACAGCAGAAAAGCCAATACCTTGTGCGCTAGCATCCTCTACAAGTGCTGCACAAATCGCACCACTCTGAGAAACAAGTGCAATTTCTCCTGATTTTGGGGTAATTTTCAAAAATGTAGAATTCATCATTGTTTTTGGGTCCAAATTCATTACACCAAGACAGTTAGGCCCAATGATTTCGATTTTGTATTTTTTAGCGATATCTTTTAGTTCTTGTTCTCTCTTCTTGCCTTCCTCATCTACTTCCTTAAATCCAGCGGTAATGATAATGGCCCCTTTAACCTTTTTCTTACCGCACTCTTCTAGAACAGTGGCAACTAATGTGTTTTTAATTACAATAACGGCAAGGTCAACACATTTTGGAATATCCATGACACTCTTGTAGGCTTTTTTGTAAAAGACAGTCTCTCTACTAGGGCTAACGGGATAAACAGTACCTGTAAAACCGTTCATAATATTTGATGTTATGGTACTGCCAACGCTGCCCCTTTTGTCAGATGCACCAATAATTGCTATAGATTTTGGTGAAAGAAATACAGATTCAGCCACTTTCTTGGAGTTGAAGATTTTCTATAATAAAGTTATTCATGGAATATCCGATCTCTAATGTTTTAGCTTCCCAACATTTTTCCTGCGAGATTTTCTTTTCTTGGAACCCAAGTTAAGGTAAGATTTGAAAATTTTCCAATAATATTCCATGCTTCTTGAGCCAATACTCTTAGATGTTCATTATTTATTGCAAATTCATGATTTAATTGAGATACAGTATTTTTTGAATCACTAAAAATAATAATTTCATCATTGGAATTTACAAATTTTTTTAGTGCTGCAATCATGGCCATATATTCAGCTTGGTTGTTGGTAATATTCGATTTTTTTTCATAAAATGATTCTCCAGTTTCTTTAACAAAATACCCATATCCACTATTTTCGCCTCCAGAACCATCAACATATACGCTAATTACCATCTTTATACAACCTCGTCATTTTTACACTCACGTTTAATGCTATCATGTAGATAATTATGGATATAACTTGTGATATAATTGAGGCTAGATATGGATCATAATTAATTGATAAAAAATAATATTGCAACAGCCATCTAGAAATTGAATAAATAATTTCTGAGACTCCTAGTGATGTTATTATTTTAATCAAGTCATGTCTGAGTTTTTCTTTGTCAGTTTTTCCAGATTTAAGCATGTATTTTCTTCTGTTATCTAAATAATACAAACCACCAAATGTAGAAAGATAAAATAAATGATCAAACATTAAAGTATAAAATGAGTTTAGATAATCCTCTTGTTCTGTTAAACTTTGAGCGATAATTGCTGAAAAAATTATTGATACTGCAAAAGCTATTAGAATATTTTTGTTAGTTTAAAATAATCTTGTAGCACTAATTATCTCAAAGTATATTACAATTAAACTAAGACTAGTCTAGAGTAATTTTCAAGAATATTAACAAACCCGCCAACTCGGCAATCCCTACACCTAACATATATGGAAATATCTCATGTGAGAATAATTGATCCATTGAGAAATATGCTAGTCCTCCAATAATATTATGAAGAAACAACATGCTAGTTACTACAATCATTCCAAGTGGAAGCTGTGCCTTTGTTTTTCCATACATTTTTCCAAAAATGTAAATTAAAACACCTAATACTGCCATATTTGCAATCGAAACAATAGATAACACTAGAGATGTAGATTCCATTTAGAGAGAAAAACCTCCTGAGCGCTTATTTACTTTTATCCAATTTTGCTGCAATTTCCTCAAATGTCTCCATATTTACTTCTAAAAATGTAGAGATGAAATATGTAACCCCATATTTTTCTCCAACCTTTGTAATCAAGTTATTTTTCTCAAGAATCTTAATGTGATGCTGAATTGCTTTATAGTCTAAACCTAATTCCTTTGCTAGTTGGTTTGTGTTTAATGGTTTTTCCTTTAAAGAAGAGATTATCCTTAGGCGATTTAATCCCCCACGTGCGCCACCAAAAATAAACCAAAGAAGTCTTTTTACATGGGGATCATTTGTCATTGGTAATCAGTTTCACGTGGTTTTCCACTAAAAGGTATCGTGGTAGACTCGTGATATTCTAGAAAGTATAAAATACATTATTGAACTAATTTATGTGATTTAGTCAAATGATGTTAAACTATGATGCTCCATTGTATAGGCCACCTTCAGAAGCTAGATCCCTAATTTTTCAAGTCACATTAGGATGTTCATTTAATGAGTGTTCATTTTGTGATATGTATAGGTCAAAAGAATATTCAGAAAGACCATGGGAGGAGATAAAATTAGAAATAGACATGATGGCAAAACAATTGCCAGATACCACTAGAGTATTTTTGGCTGATGGTGATGCATTAAATCTTGATGCAGACTATATGGTAAAAATTGTAAAATATATTTTTGAAAAATTTTCAAAATTAGAAAGAATTTCTTGTTATGCTATGCCTATGAATATTTTAAAGAAAACTCCCGAAGAGCTAAAAAAAATGTATGATGCTGGACTAACCATGTTTTATTTGGGAATTGAGAGCGGAGCAGATGTAGTATTAAAAAAAGTAACAAAAGGTGCGACTTCAAAAACCATAATCAAATCAGTAAACAAAGCAAAAGACGCAGGCTACATTATGTCTTGTATGATTATTTTGGGTCTAGGTGGAAAAAAATATTCTAAAGAGCACATTGAAGGGACTGCAAAAGTAATTAGTGCATGTTCTCCTCAGTTTGTTGGAACTTTAACATTATATCTAGAAAATGGAATGAAAGAAGAGTTTTTGCAAAAATATGAAGGTGAGTTTGTACGAATAAATGACGATGAAGCCTTAGATGAGTTAGAAGGATTACTTAGTAAGATTGAGACAAAAGACGAAATAATTTTCAGGGCAAATCATGGTTCAAATGCATACACAATCAAAGGTACATTTCCACAAGACAAACAAACAATGTTAGACCGGTTAAGATGGATGAGAAACCATCCAGAAGTGGTAAGGCCTCAAGGATTAAGAGGGTTTTAAATCAAATTACTCTGGGCAAGATACACAACTTTGAAAATAGTAACTTGATAATCTCCATCAAAAAGTTTGGTTGTTTGATCACCTTCTACATTTAAAACTCTAAATTTGTACTCGTAACTTCCATCTTCATTTACATCAGTTTGAGCAAAATGTACTGCCTCATTGTCTTTAAAAATTTGAATAATTACAGGATATCCTGCAACATGGCTTGCTATTTTCCCTTCAACAAATCCCCACGGTAAAGTGTTTTCTTCAGAGGAATGGAACATAATAGAAGTTTTCTCAATTCCAATCATTCCGTTTAATGGAATGTATTCGGATTGTAGTTGATGTGCATGACCATTATTGAGAGTTTCACCCTGATTAGAATGAGCAAAAACAAAGGATGATGAAGAGAAAATTACAATTACACTAAGAATGGAAATAGCAACGAATTTTTGATTGTTCATACTAAGGAGAAAAATTAAAGGAATTTAATAATTACTACTAAAGTTGGTCGATAACTGGTTTTAGATTATCTGGTAAATCTGGTAATTCAGTATGACTTTCATTATTTTGAAGTATTTCTGGCCCTATTCTTCTAACCCTTTGTGTACCAATTAAAGTGTCAATATTTCTTTGAATGTCTTTTTCTGAAAGAATTGATTTTAATTTTTCAAAAAGCATTGCCTCGTTTTCATATTTTGTTATTGCATGTTGAACAAGTATCATTTTTTCATTCATGGAATACTCTATCATTTGTAAATTTTAATACTTTCAATGTAAAAAACATTATTAATTCAATTGAAGATTTTTTTGAGATCTTTTATTTTTGGAATTCCAGTATACTCTAATTTTCCATCCTTCACTAAACCAGGTGCAGTAAATATTGGATATTTTTCCAAATATTCTGATTTTTCAGTAACGTCTATCAAATCATAAGATATTCCTAATGTATCCAGCATTTTTTCAAGAACTTTGCAATTAGAACAGTCTGGAGTGGTAAGAACTTCCACTTTCATGATTCTGCAAATTGATCAGGATTTTTCTCAAATGCCCATTTACATGTAGCACAACAAAATCGATATTCCCTTCCTTTATGAAATAGAGATTCTCCTTTGTCTATCTCCATGCCACATACTGGATCTTTCACAGCACTGTTTCTTTTTTGCGAGTAAAATACCATATGATTGGGAAAACAATCAAACCAACAAACAAAATGGGAGCCAATTCTTGTGGAATTTGAGTATCATTATCATGATCATGTTCACCAACATGAAACTCCGGTGGAATTAGTGTAGTCGAGACCAGATTATTCCATGCTAGGTGTACAAATGTAGATTCATACCATTCATGTCCCCCTGGAATTCCCTGAATTATTAGAAAGGCACCAATTATAATTAACATCCATCCAGTAATTTTTTCAATATTTACACGACTAGATGTTATTCCTTTGGTCGCGTTTATTCCAATAATTGCAAGAACAGAAAGTAGTATGAGAGGGATTGCTCGTCCAACTCCATGAACTAAACCAAGACTTGCGCCAATCTCGGCACTACCAGTACTTGCGACATAAATTAAAAGCCAATAAAACATGGGGTTTGGACATCCAACTCCCGCATTTCCTAGTAACAATCCCATGAAAAATGATTTAGAGTAGTCACCTCGGTTTTGAATAAATTTAGGAGTCCCTGAATAAGTTGGTAATTTTAATTCAAGTAATTTTAGTTGCGATAAACCAAAAACAAATGCTGCAATTCCTGCAATCAGAAACATGTAGATTGAAATTTGGTCCAAATCAGCAGTTTGACCTAAAACGCCAATTCCTAACCCATAAAACATAATTGTTATTGTAAGACCTGCTCCAAACAAAGAAGCCATCAAAAGTCCTTTTTTTCCGCCCTTACCCATGCTTAGAGGAATAATTATGAAGACAAGTGGAAGTGTGCAAGGTAAAATAATCATTGATAGTCCGGCAAGATACGCGATGATCAACCATGATGGATATGATAATTCATTTCCAGCACTTACCGCAATGTCATTTGTAAATCCAAAAATTCCTCCAACAAAAATTAATGAAAAAAGAATAAACACTATTACAATTAGAGATTTTTTTGCCGCAATATTACTTGACACATATTGAATGATTTTCTCAAATATTTAACATAACATTTTTTCTAAATCTAGTAAATACAATAGTTTTGAACTTATAAAATCAATTAAATGAATTTCATTTTCATAGAATAAATTTTAGAAAATTATGTTGAATGTACGCCTAGAATGAATATTTTATGATTTCAAGGTCAATAATTTTTCTTAGTTGGAATTAGACTCAGGTGCAGGTCTTCTAATTATGGGTAATAGGTTAGAAAAAATTAAGGTCACAATTGACAAAGACTTGGAGACAGGT
>PVMK01123941.1_pt1 | contig 10918 bp, 9 predicted proteins | sample 1853481 | NCBI WGS metagenome assembly PVMK01 (sample SAMN08533507, study PRJNA380276) | Marine sediment metagenome, whole genome shotgun sequencing project. | reverse complement strand
AGGGGCCAATATGGTATATTTAGTCGTCAGATTCACCGATTTATAAGGAGGAAACAATTGGGCGAGAATCTAAAGGGTAAAAATGCTGTAGTAACCGGTGCCGCCGGCGGTATCGGGCGTGAGATATGCCTGGCCCTGGCCAGGGAAGGGGCCAATATCGTAGTAAACGATATCGGTGCGGGTAGGGACGGCAGCGGTGCTGAAACTACGCCTGTAGACAATGTTGTCGCTGAGGTTAAAAAACTGGGCCGCGATGCGATAGCCGTCTACGATTCGGTTGTCGACTTCAATGCTGCGCAACAGATAATACAGAGCTGCGTGGACAAATTTGGACGCATCGACATACTGGTCAATTCTCACGGCAACCTGCGGGACCGGATGATATGGAACATGACCGAGGATGAGTGGGACTCGGTAATGCAAGTCCATCTAAAAGGTACCTTTAATACCTGCCGCCATGCCTGCGTGTTTATGCGGGAGCAAAGATATGGCCGCATTATCAACGTCACATCAGACGCATGGCGCGGCACGATGGGACATGTCAACTACGGCGCGGTTAAGGGCGGCATTGTGAGTCTCACCCGCTCCATCGCACGTGAGATGGGACGCTATGGGGTGACCGCCAATTCCTTCGCCCCGATCGCCGCCACAAGGATGACGCTGAACGATGAGGTCGTAAAGGGCACATGGAAGAGGGTTGAAGCCGGCGTTATGACCAAGGAGCAGGCTGAGCAGGTACTGAATATGCCCGGGCCTGAGCATATACCACCGATCATCGTCTACCTTGCCACCGATCAGGCTGCAAATATAAATGGACAGGTATTTCATGCCGAGGCTGGCAGAGTGGGTATATACAGCGAGCCTGTAGAGGTAAGAGCTATCTACAAATCGGAAGGGGTATTTACCACAGACGAGCTAATCAATTCGGTGCCCAAGACCCTGATGCAGGGCTACGTCAACCCTGCTCCGCCACAACCGGAGAAGGACAAAAAAACCACATAGTTTAGCCATTGAAGATACGGGGCAACAAACGGATAGCATGAAAACCGGTATAGTATCATACGGTGCATATATTCCCATATACCGCCTGAAGCGGGACGAAATTGCCCGCGCCTGGAGCCGCGGTTCTATGGGAGGCGAAAGGGCCGTAGCCAACTATGACGAAGATAGTGTGACTATGGCTGTGGAAGCTGTAATCGACTGTCTGAAAGACAGCGATCGACAGGTCGTAGATGGTCTATATTTCGCCTCGACTACACCACCCTATCGCGAGAAGCAATCAGCAAGCCTGATCGCCCTCGCCGCTGACCTGCGCCGCCAGATCTTCACCGCGGACTTCACCGACTCCCTGAGATCAGGGACGATGGCGCTGCGGGCAGCGCTCGATGCGGTCAATAGTGGATCGGGAAAACGGGTCATGGTCGTCGCTGCTGATGGCCGTATGGGTCAGCCACAATCGGACTATGAGCAGAGCTTTGGCGATGGCTCCGCTGCCCTGCTTATTGGTGATGAGGACATCGCCTGCGAGATCGAGGGCAGCTACTGTCACACGGATGACATTCTGGATACATGGAGAACGGAGAGCGATACCTTTACAAAAAACTGGGAGGATCGGTTTATCCTCAGCGAAGGATACGCCCGTAATACCAGAGAAGCCATATCCGGCATCATGGGGAAATATAACCTGACGCCGTCAGATATTACCAAAGCAGTCTTTTATGCCCCCGACGCGAGGAGACACTCCGAAACGGCGAGAGCCATGGGTTTTGACCCCAAGACCCAGGTTCAGGACCCGATGTTTGCTACGGTAGGCAATACCGGCGCTGCTTTTGCCTTAATGATGCTCGTCGCTGCATTAGAGGAGGCCAAGGCAGGAGATAGAATCCTGTTCGCTAACTATGGCGATGGCGGTGACGCCTATATCCTGCGGGTAACAGAGGAAATCGAGAGGATTCGGGACAGGCGCGGGATCAAACGTCACCTGACCTCCAGGATTAGCCTTTCGAACTATGAGAAATATCTTCGCTTCCGCCGCCTTATTCCTCTCGAGTCACAGGCCCGTGAGGGGGCTAACGCCTTTCCCCCTGTGGCATGGCGGGAAAGGGAGCAGCTAATCAGCTTCCATGGCTCCAGGTGCAAATGCTGCGGCCGGACCTTTCACCCCATGCAGCGGGTATGCATCTATTGCGGAGCCAAGGATGAGTATGAGGGTGTCAGGCTCTCCGACAGACAGGGTATCCTCTATACATATACCGTGGATAATCTCGCACTCAGCAGTGACCCACCGACAGTAGTGAGCAAGGTACATCTTGAGGACCAGCTTGCAGGAGGAGAGAACCAAAAAGTCGGGGTGTATTGCCAGATGACTGACCGTGACGTGGACAAAGTCAAAACGGATATGCCAGTAGAGATGACTTTCCGTAAAATGCACGATTCAGGGGGAATGCATACCTACTACTGGAAATGCCGGCCGCCACGAGAACCATAAAGGCATAAAGCGAATGGAGACGATCAAAGACAAAGTTGCCATCGTAGGCATGGGATGCAGCCAGTTCGGCGAGAACTGGGATAAGAGCGCCGATGATATGATTATCGACGCGGTCTACGAAGCCTATGATGACGCCGTCCTGGGACGCGAGGACATCCAGGCAGTCTGGGTAGGAACAGCTTTCTCCGGTATAGGAGGGATCTGTGTCTCAGGACCGCTTAAATTCGACCGCATTCCCATCACGCGGGTAGAGAACTTCTGCGCCACCGGGATGGAGACTATAAGAAATGCATCGTATGCCATAGCCGCCGGTGTCTATGATGTTGTGCTCTGCATAGGATTTGAGAAGCTAAAGGATTCCGGGCTTGCCGGGCTACCCGCTGGCTATACCCATCCCGTCCTGGGAATCAATGTTACCGCGCCGGGAAGGTGGGCGATGGCTGCCACGCGATACTTCCAGACATATGGTATCGACCCGCAGGAAGGCAGGAAAACCCTGGCCCGGATCTCAGTAAAGAGTCATTATAACGGCGCGCGCCACCCAAAGGCGCATCTTCGTAAAGAGGTAACCATAGAGCAGGTACTGAGCGCCCCTCTTATAGCCTGGCCACTGGGATTATTCGATTGTTGCGGCAACACCGATGGCGCTGCCGCTGCCATCCTTACCAGAGCTGACATGGCCAAGAGCTTCCGGGATGACTATGTACTGATTAAGGGAATAGGGCTTGCCATTGGCCCCAGTCTGGGGAAAGAGGATGCCAGTTATGACTACATTCACCTGCCCGAAACAGAGGCCGCAGCGAAACAGGCCTACGAGCAGGCAGGGATCACCAACCCGCGTAAGGAGCTGGACATCCTGGAGCTGCACGACTGCTTTACTATTAGTGAGCTGCTGACCCTTGAAGCAATCGGTATCTGCCCGAAAGGGAAGGCTAAGGAGGATATCGATAGCGGCACCTTTACGCTAACCGGCGAACTGCCGGTTAATACCGATGGTGGTTTGAAGTCCTTCGGCCACCCCATCGGTGCCAGCGGGCTAAGGGAGTGCTACGAAGTATATAAGCAGATTCAGGGCAAAGCAGAGCTGGCAGAACGCCAGCTAAAGGATGTAAAGCTGGGGCTATCCCATAACCAGGGCGGACACCCGGGAAGCCTGCTTCCTATTATTACCATCCTGGGACAGGCGGGGTAATTTACCCATGCCGAAAACAGCACTGGATTCCGTAAAGGTGCTGGAGCTTTGCCATGATGTAGCCGGATCCTATAGCACCAAGCTGCTGGCTGACCTGGGCGCCGAGGTTATGAAAGGTCGAAAGGCCGGGACACGGCGATGCTGCCAGGAATTCACCCCCCTTCTTTCACGATATACCCGACCCTGATAAGAGCGGTCTCTTCCTTTATCTCAACACCAATAAACTGGGGGTTACCTTAAATGTAGCCACAGCAACCGGTAAGGACATCTTTCAGGAGCTGGTGAAGCAGTCCGACGTCCTGGTAGAGGATAACCCGCCTCAGTGGATGACCGAACAGGGGCTGGATTACCAGAGCCTCAAGGAGATTAACCCCCGTCTTGTAATGGCCTCAATAACCCCTTTTGGTCAGACCGGCCCCTATCGAGACTACAAGGCCTATCCCCTCAATATATTTCATTGCGGTGGGGAGGGCTATCTTACACCGGGTGGAGTGGAGAACGTTGGCCGCCCCCCACTCAAGGTTGGGGGGATTCCTCACGGAATACGACAGCGGGCTCAGCGCCGCCATTGCAATCCTTGCGGCCCTTTTCTGGAGAAGGAAATCCGGGATAGGGCAGCGGATAGATATCTCAAAACAGGAATCACTGATGGCCCTCAACCGGCTGGATATGGTCAGGTCTGCCAACGAGGGAGAGGTCATCACCCGGGCCAAGCAGGGGGTTCCCTACGGAGGAGCCCTGCCATGCAAGGACGGTTACACCGTATTTATAACCTGGGAATCGGTTCAATGGGATAGGCTGGTAAAGTTCATGGGAGACCCGGAGTGGGCTCACGATGAGAAGTTTAAGGATTACGCCGGCCGATACAAACACGGCGAGCTGATAAACGCACTGCTCACAGAATGGCTGGTTAATCACAATAAAGAGGACCTGTATCATCAGGGACAGGCTGCGGGAGTCCCCTTTGCTGTGGTTTATTCGTCAAAGGATTTGGTTGATTCGGAACATCTTACTGCAAGAGAGTTCTTTGCGGAGATCGACCACCCCAAAACAGGTAAAGTCAAGTATCCATCAGCACCTTATAAATTCTCCGAGACGCCATGGCAGGTGACACGACCGGCCCCACTGCTGGGCGAGCACAACGAGGAGATATTCACACGGCGGCTCGGGCATAGCCGTGAGGAGCTGGCCAAGCTCGGAGCAGCGGGAGTGATTTAGTATAGAGATTATGTCAACAACATTAAATCCTATAACTCAAGTGAATAAAATGAGACCGCTGAAAAATAGGTGCGGGATACTTCCTGCCGGGGGTCTGGGGGTGTCCCCCAGCTTAAAAAGTCCCCAAAGACCGGGGGATATAGGGGGTTGATCGAAACTATTTGAGCAGCTTCAAAATGGAGACATATGCATATGGATAGCCTCAGTGGAGTACGAATACTCGATATAACGCGCTATGCTGCCGGACCGCAGATAACACTGCTGTTGGCCTTCATGGGGGCTGAGGTTATCAAAGTGGAGAGTATGGCTAATATAGACCATTTCAGGAGAGAAGAAGCTGCGGTTGTCTTTGGCTCGGCAAGGGCATCTGCCGATTGCTTTAACAGCCTTAATACCAATAAGCTGAGCATAACCCTCGACCTGAGCACCACCGAAGGAGTTGAGCTGGCCAAGAGACTGGTCCAGATCAGCGATGTGGTGGTGGACAACTTCAGGGCCGGCATCATGGACAAGCTGGGCCTGGGCTATGATGTCCTCAAGGAAATCAAGCAAGATATAATAATGCTCTCTGCGTCAAGCCACGGCGCCACAGGCCCGGAAAAAGAGTATATCGCCTATGCCGTGACCATGGGAGCGCTCAGCGGGCTATCGGAGGTAACCGGCTATACGGGAGGCCCACCGGTAATCATGAGGAGCAGCGCGGACCTGAGGCCAGGTACAACTGCCGCCTTTGCCATCCTGGCCGCGCTCAACTATCGCGAAGAGACAGGTGAAGGCCAATTCATCGACTTCTCCGCGCGGGAGGCGCTCAGTTGCGGCATCGGAGAGATTATCATGGACTATACGATGAATGGCAGAGTTCGTACACACAACGGGAATCGGGACGATATTATGGCTCCACATAATTGTTACCGCTGCAAGGGCGAGGATAAGTGGGTGAGCATAGCCATCTCAAATGACGATGAATGGGCGGCCCTCTGCCAGGCTATGGGGAATCCCACGTGGGCTGAAGATGAAAGGTTCAGCGACCAGTTTTCCCGGTGGCAGCACCAGGAGGAGCTGGATAAGCTCGTCGAAGCGTGGACTATTACTCACACCCACTATGAGGTGATGAATATACTGCAGACAGCGGGAGTAGCCGCAGCCCCCTCCTTCAGCAATGAAGAGCTATTCAATGACCCCCACTGCCGGGAGCGGGAATGCTTTACTGCAGTACAACACCCTGAAGAAGGGGAGCTATATGTGCTCGCTCCACCGTGGAAATTCTCCGCCACGCCGGCAAGGGTTACCAGTCCGGCACCATTACTCGGTGAACACACTGAATATGTGTTAACAGAACTCCTGGGTATGCCAGAAGAGGAAATCTCCAGGCTGGTAGCAGAGAAGGTCCTTTATTAGGATATCAATGAAAAAGATGTGCCCCGATTGCATCGGGGCCGGGGGTCTGGGGGTGGGCAGAATTGTCCACCGATCTTTCGGCCTCCCCCAGCTTCATAAGTATCCCAGGACCGTGGTATCCGGGTTGATTTAGGCTGTTTCAATAGTATCATTCGGTGAATAGTTGTTATTCACTCGTATTTTTCGTTAAAATGAGACGTATACTGCGCTATGAGAGGATGAGTATATGAAATACAAGCACGTGATTCTTAAATTAGATGGAAAGGTAGCCACGATTACCCTTAACCGCCCGGATAAGCTGAACGCCATAAACGATGAGTTGTTGAGGGACTTGCTAAAAGCGCTGGACAAGGTGAAGCGGGATTTCGAATCGAATGTAGTGGTAATCAAGGGGGCAGGAAAGTCATTCTGCGCCGGACAGGACCTCAGCGGTGAGGGCACAGACCAGGTGATGCCACCCGATCCGCGCGAGAAGGCCTATCTCTACGATATGTTCACTATGTCGATGCAGAACCAGAGTGTATGGCAGTATATCTTCGAATTCCCCAAGATTACAGTCGCACAGGTGCATGGCTACTGTCTGGGAATGGGTCTCGACCTGGCGATGGCCTGCCGCGCTGCCATCTGCACCGAGGACGCAGTATTCGGCGACCCCTCTGTTCGCATGGGTATCGCCTCGCCCAACCCCTTGTGGACCTTCCGCATCGGACTTAAGAAAACTAAGGAACTCCTCCTCACCGGGAAGTACATCGACGGCAGGGAGGCAGAGCGAATCGGGCTGGTTATGAAAGCGGTGCCCGCCGATCAGTTTGAGGAAACGATGGCAGCCGAGGTGGAGGTTTTCGCCCGGTCGGCCGGTATCGGTGGCTGGGACCAGATGACCGACTTCTGGTCTTATAGCATGACAGTTCTCGACCTGGCCGGTCTGGCCGCAGCACGCAGGCTAGCCGGCAACGCACACGTGCTCAGCGCGATACAGCGTCCCGGGCGGCACCTGACCGACCGCGGCGGCTTTGATTTCTACGGTATCAAAAAGGAAAAAGGGCTTAAGGCTGCAATAGAGGAGCGCGATGCTCCATTCGAAAAATATTTTCCGCAGCCCAAACCTGAGAAGGGATAAGATGTAGTGAGTGCGATTATATACGAAAAGAGAGACGGGATCGGTTATGTAACGCTCAACCGGCCCGAGGAGCTCAATGCCATGAACGATGCGATGCTGGCAGAGATCGACGATCTCCTGCCACAGCTGGAGATGGACCTCGAGGCCAAGGTGATAGTGTTCAGGGGCGCCGGCAAGGATTTCTGCGTCGGCCAGGACCTCAGCGGGGTGGACACCCTGGAGGTACTCTCCGAGCCAGGCGAGCACATCACTATCAAGAAACGAATGGAGGCTGAGCGACGCCGTAACCGCCGCTGGGAGACCATTTTCAATCTGGCCAAACCCACCATCGCACAGGTGCACGGTCACTGTCTGGGCACCGGCTGCTACCTGGCGATGGTTTGCGACTTAACCATCGCCGCCGAGGATGCGCTCTTCGGCGACCCCCTGTTGCGAATGGGTCTGCTGCCGCATATGCCGCTGTGGCCCTATCTTATCGGCATCAAGAAGACCAAGGAGATGCTGTTCACGGGGTGCTACATGAACGGTATCGAGGCAGAGCATACGGGGCTGATAAATAAGGCAGTGCCCCGCGACGAGCTAGAGAATGAGGTCGAGAAGATGGCCAGGGGCATAGCGCTGCTCCCGTGCGACGCCACAGCACCCGTCAAGGACGCCGTCAACTCGGTGATGGAGGCCAGGGGCCTCGGCACCAGCTGGCGATTCACCAACAATATGCAATTGGTAATGCAGCAGCGACAGATGACGCCCGAGGAGTTCGATTTCTTCAAGACGAGAAGTAAAGAGGGACTTAAGGCAGCGGTGGAACAGCGAGACCGGCCGTTCAATAAGTTCTGCGAGGAGAGATAATATGCCTACCGGATTTGGATGGGATTTTAAAACGCAATATATGAAATGCTACTGGGAGGCCAATGACTACCGCGATTGGGATTTCGAGCTGGTCATATACGAGAAATTAAGCGATCGTATCGCCAGGATAACCCTGAATCGACCTGAGAAGCGTAACGCCTTCAACGACCGCCTGTTTGAGGATCTCTCGGCGGCGATGCACAAGGCCAACGACGACCCCGACGTCAGGGTGGTGATTGTACGCGGTGCGGGCAGCGGCTTCGGCGCCGGCCACGACCTCAGCTCTCCCGAGGGTGAGGAAACTCCGCCGGTTCACCCCAGTATCAATCCCACGCTGCAGGACTATTACGGCTTTGAAAGAAGGCGCTGCGCGAAATACGAGGATGTCGCGGACTATCCCAAGATCATCATCGCCCAGGTGCACGGCAAGTGCATCGGCGCCAGCCAGATATTCGCCGCCATGTGCGATATTATAATATGCACCGAGGATGCCCAGTTCGGCATCCGCGGTTTCGGCAGCCAGCTCCACGGCCTCACCGAGTGGCCCATCTGGCCGCTGTGGTCCAACAAGGCCTATGCCGGACACGCAGTCACCGAGATGTCGGGCACAGAGGCGGCCGAGCTTGGATTCGCCAATAAAGCCGTATCGATCGAGAAGCTGGAAGACGAGACGCTCAGGTGGGCCGAGACGCTGAGCCAGCTGCCCAGCGAGGCGGTAGCCGTCACCAAGGAATGGATAAACGGAATGCTGGACATCATGGGCATGGGCGGAATCCCGCGTGCACACTTCCACGCCCATCTGGCGTTGCAGTATGTGCGCTTCCGCCCCGACGAGGTCAACATGTACAAAGCGAAAAAGGATAAGGGGCTGAAGGGCTTTTTAGAGGATAGAAGCGAGACCGCATCACGAACAGCCGAAAAGTGAGGAGTCGAATATGGAGGACTGGCAGGAAGAATATAAACGTAAACTGATATCCGCAGAGGAGGCCGCCCAGAAGGTAAAATCAGGCGACAGCGTGGCCTTCACCGCCGGCCGCGAGGCGCACGCGGTAGGGCTGGCGATAGCAGCCCGATTGGGGGATTTAACCGGTGTGAAGGTGCTGGCACCCTCGCCGGGATACGACTTTGGCTGGTACGACCCCGGATGGGATGCATCCTTCGATATCACAATATCGTGGCCCACCGCCACCGCGCAGGACATGCTCGACGAGCGCAGGTGCGACATCAACCTGCCGCTGATCATCCCCTTCGGCGCCGATAACGTGCCCCCCAACGTGCTGCTGACCGAGGTGTCGATGCCCGACGAGCGTGGCTTCTGCAGTTTCGGCGCGTCGCTGTGGACCAAGCGCCAGGAGATAGAGGCCGTGAGGCAGCAGGGAGGGACAGTTATCGCCGAGGTGAACGACAGGCTGATCCGCACCTACGGTGATAACTACGTGCACGTCTCGGAGATAGACTATTTCGTTGAGCACCTGTCGCGCAAAGGGCAGCCGGGCACAGGCAGCCTTGGCGGGCGCGCGGTGAAGGAGCCCGAGCCCTACCTGAAAGACATCGTCGCCAACCTTGCTTCGCTTATCAAGGACGGCGATTGCCTGCAGATAGGCGTCGGCCGCACCACAGAGCCGCTGATAAGGATGGGGCTGCTCGACGGCAGGCAAGACATCGGCTTCCACTCGGAGGCGACTCCCCCCGGCGTCATCTCCCTGGTGCGCGAAGGTGTTATTAACGGCAAGCGCAAGACGCTGCTCCCCGAGCGGGTGGTGGTAACCTCCATCGGCGGCGGCTCCAGGGAGGAGATGCAGTGGATCAACAACAACCCGCTGTTCTACCTGGTGGACCTGCTGTGGCTGGAGGACATACGGGTCATCTCCCAGAACGACAACATGGTGGCCATCAACAATGCGCTGGCCATCGACCTGACCGGCCAGATCACCGCCGAGAGCCTGGGGGCGCGGCTCATATCGGTAGCCGGTGGCCAGATACCTTTCGCTTTCGGCGCTCTGCTCTCCAAGGGTGGACGCTCCATAACGGTTTTACCCTCCACCGCCAAGGACGGCACCGTATCCCGTATCATGCCGCACCTGCCGGAGGGCACAGCGATAACCCTGCAGCGCAACATCGCCGACCTGGTGGTGACCGAGTATGGCGTGGCAAAACTACGCAACAAGACAATACGGCAGCGCTGTGAGGAGCTCATCGCCGTCGCCCACCCCGACTTCCGCGACGGGTTGAAAAAAGAGGCTCAGAAGCTCTACTGGCCCTGATCACAGGCAAGTTGGAGCATCTGCTCCAACTCGGTGCTCCCCTCTGACGGGGGTATCCCCGATCTAGGCCGAAGAGTCGGCTGACCTATCGGCCTCAGGGCATATAAACCTACGGCGGGTTGGCGGGAAATAACCAATCTGTCATTGCGAGCCCCGATGAGTCGGGGCGCGGCAATCTCATCTTCTCACCACCACCTTCAAGATTGCTTCGTCGCTAAGGCTCCTCGCAATGACGATATAAACTGACGGGTGTGAAAGATAAGATACGATTTATTGACGTTTGAAATCGGTCTGTGCTATCCTTAGTCTCGGGCAGCGTAGCTCAGTTGGCAGAGCAGGGGACTCATAAGCCTCAGGTCACTGGTTCAAGTCCAGTCGCTGCCACCAAT
>PVMK01140775.1_pt1 | contig 10919 bp, 12 predicted proteins | sample 1853481 | NCBI WGS metagenome assembly PVMK01 (sample SAMN08533507, study PRJNA380276) | Marine sediment metagenome, whole genome shotgun sequencing project. | reverse complement strand
TGGTAAAATTCGGCCTGCAAAGGGCAGCAAGTTTTGTTCTGTCTCTGATGATATCACAACATTGCCCGAACCTTTGATTATCTCAGAGACTGTCGAAAAACCCTAAATCTGTGAATTTGATGCTTGTAAGTTATTGATTTCATTACATACGAAATTACTAAAATCACCATTATTTGACTTTTTCGACAGTCTCTCAATATATCACCAGTTTCCAAAAACCCAATTTGATTGACTAAATCCCATTGATTTCGCTATAAAACCTTATAAACTATTTTTGATTCTCCTATCCCAGATGATCTGATGCGGTTCTCTCTTTCAAGAATTGAATCCTCTTTCTGATCTGATTTTTCTGATCCTCTGAAAGTCCACATACTGAGCCCTCTGTTTTAAAGCATGAAAAAAAGGAGTGTCGTTATGGCCGAGAAAGATTTTAAACGTAAACTCGCTGCCATTCTCAGTGCGGATGTTAAAGGTTATAGCCGTCTCATGGGTGAGGATGAGGATGCAACCGTCAGCACCCTAACTGCTTACCGTGAAATAATGACTACGCTAATCAAGAAGCATCAGGGCCGGGTAGTGGATTCCCCTGGAGACAACCTTTTGGCTGAGTTTGCCAGCGTAGTGAATGCAGTGCGATGTGCCGTCAAGACCCAGGATGAACTAAAAATCAGAAACGATGTGTTGCCCGAAAACAGAAAGATGGAGTTTCGGATAGGTGTTCACCTTGGGGACGTGATTGTGGAAGGCGAGAGAATTTACGGGGATGGGGTCAACATGGCAGCCCGGATAGAGGGACTTGCCGAAGGAAGTGGCATTAGTATTTCTGGAACCGTCTATGACAGTATCGAAAACAAATTGGATTTGAACTATAAATCCCAAGGAGAACATACTGTCAAGAATATTAAAAAGCCTGTAAGGGTGTATCGGGTACGAAAGAAGTCCTCAATTAATGTATCTGGAGACGATAGAGAATATAAATTGCCTGATAGACCTTCCATTGCCGTTCTGCCCTTTGTCAACATTAGCGGTGATCCAGAGCAGGAATATTTCAGCGACGGGATTACCGAAGATCTTATCACTGACCTTTCCAAAATCTCAGGTCTGTTTGTCATTGCTCGCAACTCAGTCTTTACATTCAAAGGAATGGCAGTGAAGGTAAAAGAATTGGGGAAAAAGCTGGGAGTCCAATATGTATTGGAGGGCAGCGTTCGTAAAGCTGGTAATCGAGTACGGATAACCGCCAAACTGGTTGATGCCAGTACCGAGGGCCACCTTTGGGCAGAGAGGTATGATCGAGATCTGATTGACATTTTTTCGTTACAAGATGAAGTGACACAGAAAATTGTTGCAGCCTTAACGGTGAAACTGACAGAAGATGAGCAAGAGCGCCTATTGCAAAAAGATACTAATAACCTGGAGGCCTACGACTATAACTTGCGTGGACTGGAGTCTATAAATCGTTACACTAAAGAGTCAAATGCTGAGGCGCACCAGATGCTTGAGAAAGCCATTAACATAGACCCAGAGTATGCCTCGGCATATTCAAACTTGGGCAAGTGCCACTGGGCAGACTGGGCCAATGGATGGAGTCAGAACCCTCAATCGTTGGAGCAGGCTTTTAAACTGTCTCAACGGGCCATAGCCTTGGATGACTCACTAACTTCTGCAGGCGTCGTACTAAGTGATGTCTATCTTTGGAAAAAGTTTCATGATCAAGCCATTTCCTCAATCGAACGGGCCGTAAACCTGAATCCCAACTGTGCTGACGCTATTGAGCAACATGGAGAAATATTAATATGGGCTGGAAGGCCGCAAGAGGGGATGGAGTTGGTGAGAAAGGCAATGCGTCTCAATCCCATATACCCAGTTTGGTATTTATGGAACTTGGGCCACGCTTATTTCTTGACGGATCGGCATGAGGAGGCAATTGAAATATTCAAGAGAGCCATCATCATCAACCCCGATTTTCTACCGGTTCACTTGATTTTGGCGCTGATTTATGCTGAGAAAGGCTGCATGGAGGCGGCCAAGGTTGAAGTTGCGGAGATTCCTCGGATAAGCCCCGAGAGTTCTTCTCTGAAGGCCTTGTGCCAGAGATTTCCCTATAGAGATAAGGCAATCTCTGAGCGTATAATAGAAGGTCTGCGTGAGACGGGGCTACCCGAATAATCAACGTAAAGATATGCTTCTATTAAAACAGGCTTCTTTTCAGTTCTAAAACCTGATGTATCTCCAACTAATCAGCACTTTTAGAGAGCCCTGAAAACTTGTGATATCATCATTTTTGGAAAGGAAGCCGAGGCCCCAATCCCCACCCATGCGATGGTGAATAACATAACCAAAACCATTTTGGATATCTAAATCGTATCACAACTCAAGAGGGTGAATCTGACCCAATGGATTTGCCCTTTTTATTTGCCTATAGCCGCATATCTCGGCACTCCGATTTGACATCAAGCCAAAAAATCCGATAGGGTGCATGTATCAGTTTGGTATCTGCAATTATTTCGTAAATTTTGAAACCTTTGATTATCTCAATAAATCACCATTTTGATAAATTTTTGATATCAATAGGCTATCTGAACTCTCGATTATATAAACGGACCCATTCAAAATAGTATTTGACCCATACTAACACAATGTGGTATCCATCTTTTACTGTTCTCATTTCTTCCTGTACATGGCTAAAACTTGTTTTATTTGTGCAGTCGAGCTGAACCAGACTTCTGATATCGCATTTTTCTGATGCAATTTTCTCTTCAGTTTCTTTCTCTGTTTTAAACCTTTAAAACGGAGGTGCCATATGGCAGATGAAAGGGCCAATCGGAAAATGAGTGCTATTCTGAGCGCTGATGTCAAAGGTTACAGCCGTCTGATAAGTGCTGATGAGGAAGGGACGATCAAAGTCCTCAATGACTGCCGTGAAATCATTGCCAGATGTGTTGATGGGCACAGAGCAGGATTGTGGATTCTCCCGGTGGCATGTTGCTTGTCGAGTTTGTCAGCACAGTGGAAGCCGTAAAGTGTGCTGTGAAAATACAGGAGGATCTGAAGGCCAAGAATGTGAGTAAATTCGATACTCGCTAAACAACTCAAATGGCTCAATTGATCAATGACATCGAATGGGGAGAACCCACGCTGCCCAGCGTCCAAGACCCCTGAATGGGAAGCTGAGGTGAAGGCGGACATGGGAATGGTTCCCGACCTGATGACGCGCGTTTCCAGAAGTCCCCTGGTTGCGAAAGGCCTGTTTGAAATGGCCGCGCTATTCGGTAACGGAATTCCCAAGGCATCATGGAGACATCGGCGCGCTGGTTACTGCCCAGGAAAACGCATGCCGTTTCTGCTATGGTATGGCCAGGTCGCAGATGCTACTGTTCGGTTATTCGGAAAAGATGATTAGCAATATTGAAAGGGAGATGCAACTAGCCGAAATGGACGAAAAGGATCGCATTTTCATCCAGTTTTGCCGCAACCTGGCTCGGTCTAACCCCCGGCCCCCCTAAGACCGACCGCGATAAATTGATCAGTCTTGGTTTCACGCCGCTGGCTGTGTCGGAAATGGCCTTTCACATTGCCAATCAATGCTTCATCAACCGGGTGGCAACATTTATTTCCAGCCCTCCCATTTATAAACTGGAGAAATTGTCGACCAGCTTTCTTGGACGTATCATGCGCCCCCTGATCGCAAGGAAGATCCGAAGCCAGGCTTGGACACCGGTCGAACTTTCAACAGAAGATAGGAGGTCATTCCCCGGGTTAGTGCAGGCGCTTGAGGGATTACCTGCGGCTGCAGTGATTCAGGAAGGTCTGGAAGGTGCCTTCTCATCAGAAGTACTTTCTAGGGAGCTCAAAGTATTAATGTTCGCCGTAGTTGCGCGTTCTTTGGAATGCAGCTTCTGCCAGGATGAAACACGGCAAATGGCCAAGGAAATAGGGTTTTCAGAAACAGGATTTGAGAATGCGCTGTCATCCTTGAACTCTCCCAGACTCAGTGGTCCAGAAGGGAAAATACTGTCGTGGACACGCGAAACAGTACATTTCCAGACAGGCCCAATGCAGAAAAAGATACGCGCCCTTTCCAGGGAAATTGACGAGGAATTGCTTCTTGAATCAATTGGCGTTGCGGCGCTGGCAAACACAGCCGTCCGACTGGCTGTGCTAGTGGTGTGATGGGATATTTAGTTTATTTCGTAATCGCAGCCGCAGTTATTGTCGTAGCCTTATCAGTATTCTTGATAAGACAAAGGATGCGCAACCGGGAACTCGAACGGCTTCTGGACCATACTAACTCCAGGCTCGAACAGCTACAGTTGCATTTCGGTCGATTCACCCCCCAGGAGGTGATTGAACATCTTACTGAACCTGATGGAAGTTATGCGGCAAGAATGCGCTCCGTTACCGTGCTGTTTGCGGATCTCAAGGGTTTTACAAAGATGTGCGACAACAGAGACCCCGCTGAAGTAGTAATCGATCCTGAAATGGTTACTTCCAATGCATGAGCGAGGCACTCTCAAATCATCACGGGCAGGTGACCGAGCTAATGGGAGATGGAATACTGACGCTATTTGGTGCACTCAGGTCCAATCCATGGCAGGTGCAGGACGCTGTGAAGGGTGCGCTGGCCATGCGAAAGGCACTGGCGGAGTATAATGAAGAGCTCCGTTCCAAGTCCCTTCCCGAGCTGTCATTTGGAATCGGTATTCATCAGGGCGAGGTCCTGGCCGGGGTGATGGGCAATTTTGAACTGAGTAAGTTTGGCGTCGTGGGTGATACGTTTAATGTCGCTGCAAGGGTTGAAGCGTTGACCCGCGTGCATGATGTCGACCTGTTGATTACTGAAAAAATCAAAAATCAGCTCGATGACCGATTTTCTCTAAAAGAGATGCCTGCAGCCCCCATCAAGGGCAAACAAGAACCCATTGTGACCTACCTGGTAGAAGGACTGAAAAGCGAAAACCTGGGGTAGTGGAGTCCATTACACGGTATCCGCCGACTGTTCAAATCACAAAATGCGGGACGAACCGAACCAGTACCCTCGTTAGCCTGTCCACCAATTCCGGAACGTATTCTGTCCTACGTTGATAATTCTAATGTAGGAGTTGTGATACCTGTTATGTACCACAGGTTTTCTATCCGTTTTAAAACCTGTGGTATCTCCAGAGACTGTCGAAAAAGTCCTGTTTCAGCAATTTTCCCAATTTCGCTTATAATAATATCAAGTACTTAGAAGCCACAGAATCACCGATTTTGGGTTTTTCGACAGTCTCCCAACTAATCAAAGCTTTTCGAAGCCCCCAAAAAACTGTGATATCCATTTTTTCAAGAGAAAGACACGGTCTTGTACTTCCGCCATGATAGGGCCGATATTTATTCAAAATACATTTCGGATATCCGTTTGTAATCACAACCCAGAATGGTGAATCCGAGCCTATGGATTTGCCCATTTTATTGCCTCAAAGCCGCATTTTCCGGGCCTACGGTTTGACACCAGATTTAAAAATGCGATAGGTTGCAGATACCGTTTCATATCTGAAAAATTGCCAAAATGCAGGTATTCTCAATATATCACGACTTGACGTCAAACTGATATAAGGAAAAATTTTCACTTTTTTAACATAATATTTCAATAGGTGGAAAATTATCCATCTAATATAAATGTTAGCGCGGTGCTGCGCGCAGCGCTAACGGGCCGCGATAGAATCTGGAGGTAGGCATGAATCAAAATGAGAGAACCACAGGCGAACTTCTTAATTTGGCCGGCGATAGAGCGATTCGCTACCTCAATGCGATCAGCGATCGAGCAGTTGCCCCCTCGCGAGAGGCAATTGAACGTCTTTCCGATCTGGGAGGACCCCTGCCGGAAGGGCCGTCGGATCCTGCCGAAGTCATCCAGGCGCTGGATGAAATCGGCTCGCCAGCCACGATGGCTACAGCCGGGCCCCGGTTCTTCGGATTTGTCGTTGGCGGCGCCATGCCGGTTACCGTAGCAGCCAACTGGCTAGCTGGAGCGTGGGATCAGAACGCGCCTGTTCAACTCTTGGCCCCTGTTGGAACGGCTTGTGAGAGAATATCGATTGGCTGGCTAGTCGAGCTCTTCGGCCTGCCAGGCGGGACCTGGGGAGGCCTGGTGACCGGGGCGACCGCAGCCAATTTCACGGGTCTGGCAGCCGCACGCCAGGCGATCTTGCATCGCCAGGGATGGGATGTTGCCGCCAAGGGTATATTCGGAGCTCCGAAGATCCGGGTTGTCGTTGGTGAGGAAGTGCATGTAAGTGTTTTATTGGCCCTGCGCGTACTTGGGTTTGGCCGTCAAGACCTGATCCGCGTCCCGACTGATGGGCAGGGGCGGATGCGCGTCGATGTCTTGCCGGACCTGGATAAGAATACGATTGTTTGTCTGCAGGCCGGCAATGTGAATAGCGGTGCGTTCGATCCAGCGGAAGAAATCTGCGAGCGAGCGCGTCAGGCAGGATCGTGGATCCATGTAGATGGGGCTTTCGGATTATGGGCGGTGGCTGCTCCAAAGCATAACTACTTGACGGCCGGCATAACCGAGGCGGATTCATGGGCGACGGATGCACATAAGTGGCTAAACGTTCCGTATGACTGTGGAATTGTACTCTGTAGGGAACCACGAAATTTAGCGATGGTAATGTCCCTCGATCCCGCTGCCTATATCGAAGAAGCGCAGGGGGCTGGAGAACCGGACAATTTCACACTGGAGATGTCCCGCCGGGCCCGGGGTGTAGAAGTATGGGCCGCCTTGCGGACGCTGGGGCGTTCCGGTCTGGCGGAACTCGTAGAGCGCACATGCCGGCATGCCCGGATTTTTTCACAAAGACTCACTGAAGCAGGATTCGAGATCCTCAACGAGGTCGTCCTGAATCAGGTACTCGTCTCCTTTGGAGAGGATGAAGAAACAAGACGTGTACTCGCTATGGTGCAGGAAGAAGGTACATGCTGGGCAAGCGGGACGAACTGGCACGGGCGGCAAGCCATGAGGATCAGCGTTTCTTCCTGGGCAACCACATCCGAAGACGTAGATCGGAGCGTGGAGGCAATATTGCGCATTGCCAGTTAAGGGAACAATTGAGTCTTTTGCTTGCGCCGCGTTGAACCTCTCTGGCTGTAATTGGGCAAACCTGTAACAGCATGAATAAATCCGAATCGGCCGGGTCATTTTTTTTGGTTGCCACTTGATGATATCTGCAATATTGGTGAAGTTGAGGTACTCTCAATATATCTTTAATTTTGAAGCAAAAAACGAACCACAATATATAGTACCCGCCTTATTTTTTCCAGGTAAGATCAACCAGTTGAATATTGCACCTTTTTATTGGCAATGAAATAAGTGTGCTTTGGCAAGAATATTGGGATCAATAATATGAATTGATTTGCTGAGATTGTGATTGGCAAATCAAATATACTTTTTTCCGAGATGTTAGATTTAGGCACGCAATGTAAAATATATAAAGGCTCAAAAAAGTGTGTATTAGCCATTACCTAATCTGCAAAATTAAATGCTTTAATTGAAACTGGAATTTTTGGTGAGTACACCAGTAGCGGACTTTAGCAGATCACCTTCTAACAACCCTTGTGATATCCATTTTATACATGTACTTTAGGTAAAGTACAGATTATCTCAATAAATCGGTAGTTGGGTGATATTAGGTTTTCTGCCAAAAAATATGTACTATAAATATTAATTATTTGACATTTTAGCCTTAATTATCTATTGTCAAAGCGCTGATTCAATATGGCGCTACTTGTTAGCCTCCAATTCAATTTCAAATTCAATTTTGTTTAGTTTGCGCTTTACTATCCTGAATTGATCTCATTTTCCTTCGGAAACTCACCGACTTTAGAACCTGAAATCCCATCTCTCTGTCATTTCACTTAAAAAGCAAACGTTAACCCTAAGCGTTTCTTTAAAAAAGGAGGTATGAAATGAAAGTGATACGGATAATTGCAACCATTTTGGTTTCTGTTGGCATGGCTCTCATTTTAGCTTGCAGCGAGGAAAAGACAGCTTCGCTTGAAGGAAATGAGGATATAGCAGCTGTTTTACAAAAACTGTCTGAATGTCTCGACAAGCCTGAAGTTCATAGGGAGATTTATGCAGATAATGCGATATTAAAGCAGGAAGATAGTCAGACAGGACATATGCTTGAATTCAGAGGGTTGAAGGAAATCGAAAATTGGAGAAAAGATAGAGCCAAGATCTGGCGTCGAACTGGCTTATCTATCAGCAGCATCGAAAAGGAAGCTGATATAGCTCATGTTAAATATCAGATTGACATTGAGGAGGTTAAAACAGAAGTGGATTTTCGTGCGCTTAGCTGCACAGCCGAAATGATAAAAATTGGACCAACATGGAAAATTAAGGAAGAAATAGTTAAGATTAAGTTTAAGTAAGATCGATTATTCAATTGCATGACATTTTAACAATTCGAGCGTGGATACCTGCAGTGTAGCACAGGTTTCTTTGCAGTTCTAAAACCTGATGTATCTCCAACTAATCGGTACTTTTGGGTACTATGAAAAAGTTGTGATATCATCAGAAATTATCGAATATCACAGATCGATTTAAATCTGTGTTATTCTCAATAAATCTGCAATCGAGTGATATTTGGTTTTCTGGCAAGAGTCTGCACTCTTGGGGAACAGGAGACCACCACAATATATAGTAGTTCATCTCACCTCACTTCAGGCCCGCCTTGAGCAAACCGCTGATTATGAGCTCTCTGTCGTCAGGATTTTTGTATGGTATTGTCTTTGCCAAGTAATTTACCGAAAACTTGGGATTTATCCTCAGGACTTCTTTAGCTTCAAGATGAGATTCTTCTTCCCGACCACCCAGACTATAAGCAGCGGCAAGAAAGGCGTGGGCAATTTGATTATTGGGCTCGAGATGGATAGCTTTCTTACCTGCAGTGATCGCCCCCTCATGCTGTCCCGTTAAGCTATACGAATTTGTTAAGCCCTGGTAGTAAATACTCGGAGGGATAGGATTAAGACGTATCGCGTCTTTGTACATAAGAATGGCTTCCTCATGTTTGCCCGCATACCTGAGAGCCGATCCCAGGTAATAATGAGACCAAGCCGAATTGGGTTCGAGAGCAACACCACGCTCACACTCGGAAATGCCTTTATCGTGCCGCCTCATAACTGTATATAGCCAACCCAACAAACTGTGCGTCCCTCCTGATGACTTATCCAAAGCGAGAGACTTCTGGGTAAATTCCATGGCCTTCGAGATAGATTGCCTGGGGTCTTTAGTCATCCCAAGCGGCACCTCCAACCAGTATGAAAGAGCCAGGGTACGGTAAGCTGCAGCATACTTTGAATCCAGGGCAATGGCTTTCTCTGCCATTTGTCGGCTTAGGACCACACCAACCTTATTAAAGTGCATTTGCTGTCCCACTGCCTGAAGATACAAAAGGTAAGCCTCAAGGTTATCCGTGCCCTTGGCCATAATGCGAGCCTGCTCTCCCTCTGTCAGTGTCACTTGTAAAGCCGTTATGACCTTCTTTGTAATCTCATCTTGAAGAGCAAATATGTCTTTCAGATTTCGGTCATAACGCTCTGCCCACAAATGGTGGCCAGTAAGTGCATCGATCAGCTGAGCTGTTATACGCACTCGGTCTCCTGCTTTGCGAACGCTTCCTTCAAGCACGTACCGCACGCCCAACTCCTCTGCGACTTGGTTAACTTTTACTGGCTTACCTTTGTAGCTAAACGTGGAGTTACGTGCAATTACAAAGAGTTTCGGCATCTTGGAAAGCGCTGTAATAATTTCTTCCGTAATGCCATCGCTAAAATACTCCTGATCAGGATCAGCGCTCATATTATCAAATGGTAGCACTGCAATAGAAGGTTTATCAGGCAAGGGATATGCCATTTTATCCAGAGAAGCAGGCTCTATGCGCTTAGATTGATATAAATAAAGGGCCCATCCTGCTAAACCACCCGCAACTGCAATCAAAGTGATAATAGCTGCTATAGCTGCCCTGCGCGAAATCCTTCCCAAAAATCTTTTCTCACCGATTACTTTGCCGGCGGCTTCAGGCTCCATTAGCACTCGATAAATTCGCACTGGTTTTTCGATATTCTTTACAGTTTGCTCCCCCAAATATTCATAACCAAAAGGGAGCTTCTTTCCTATCTGATCATAAGCAGTTCCAGATATACAGATGCCGCCACCATCAGCTAAGCTCTCAACTCTGGCAGTAATATTGACTCCATCCCCGTAAATGCTATCCCCATCTTCAAGCACATCTCCAAGGTTGACACCAATCCGAAACTCCATCCTGCGATCTTCAGGTAATTCATCGTTTTTCAGTTTAAGTTCCTTCTGGATTTCAACGCCACCGTCCACCGCATCCACTACGCTGGCAAACTCAGCAAGCAGGTTATCTCCGGGTGAGTCTACCACCCGACCTCGATACCTTTGAATAAGTTTAGCCATAATTTCACGGTATTCTTTTAATGTACGGACAGTACCAGACTCGTCCTCGCCCATAAGGCGGCTATAACCCTTCACATCCGCGCTTAAAACCGCACTGAGCTTACGTTTGTCACGCTCTTAGTTCATGATGGCACCCCCTCTTTAAAGGGTTCTATATAAAGTGAAAACATTAATAAGTGGATAGCTCAGAGAAGGGAGATATGAATTGTAGAACCTGTCTCGATTCAACAAATGAATTTGTGCATCAGGTCAGGTGGAGTTGGAAGTTCAGCTCATTTTATCGCCATATACATCATCAAGATGCCTGGGGTCAAACCATATTTCTGTGGATTTGATAATTGATGGCTTACCACTATATATGGTGGCCAGACCAAATTAGGTTAGACTGTTGGTATCTGCTGATATCACAGTTTTATTTCCAGTTCTAAAACCTTTGGTATCTCCAACT
>PVMK01116670.1_pt1 | contig 10919 bp, 14 predicted proteins | sample 1853481 | NCBI WGS metagenome assembly PVMK01 (sample SAMN08533507, study PRJNA380276) | Marine sediment metagenome, whole genome shotgun sequencing project. | reverse complement strand
TATATTAATTTCAGCAATACTTAAGTTGTCAGGGGCGAGTGCCATAGGAACATGAACTAAAAATTCAAGGACTGCAAGAGATCTGCTGCCAGATGAATATACGACTGGATAGCCTGAATGGTTCCAACGACCACCATGAATTCTTGCTCCTATACCAGAAATATCATTTATATATTCAGTGTTGCATATTCGATAGAGTTTTATCACGAATAAACTCCAAATTCAATGCGACCTAATTCCTCCAGAACCAACTCAGTACCGAACCGTGACGCTAGTAAAGAGAAAGGCGTATTGCCGGAAAAAACCTTATGCGGTGTATTTAACCACAATATTAATTTACTTTTTTCTTTAAATATTTCAATGCCTTTAGCTAAAACTTCTGCAATATGAATAACCTGTTCAGAGACTGCCTGGTTGAAGTGTTGACGAGGGGAATATCTTTGAAGTGTTCTTTCTGTCACAGGCAATAAATCAGCCACCTGCTTTGATGACAACGAAAGATAATTTGCTAAATTTGATACTGCGTTTTTTGTTATTCCTCTACTGCCAAGCTCGACTAAATCCATTTTGTTTACGAGCTTTTTCCCAAGAATTTTCTCTCCACCTAAGATATCACCAACTTGTTCTAATTGCATGACCACACCTCCCGATTGACATTTGTCACAAATATATAGTCAACTGTCGATCAAGTCAAGTCTTGATTTTGTAATCAACAATCCCATCCGCAGATTACGCAGATTACCGCAGATTATTCAAATATCCTGCCTATCCGATTTTCAATCTTCAATATTCAATCCCAATTTGCGGTTCTTAGCCATTAACACCGCCATCCGGATTGCCGCCTTCAGGCTCGACGGATCGGCCTGCCCCGTCCCGGCAATATCATAGGCCGTGCCGTGGTCCACCGATGTCCTGATAATCGGAAGGCCCAAGGTAATATTCACTGCGTCGGAAAAATGAAGGAGCTTCAGGGGGATGAGACCCTGATCATGGTACATGGCAACAACCGCATCATATCGCCCTGAGGCCGCCTTATAAAACAGGGTATCAGCAGGGAATGGCCCCTCAACTCTCAGCCCTTCTTCTGCGGCCACCTGGACCGTGCCGGCCCTATGATCTCCCTCTCTTCTGATCCAAACAGCCCTGCCTCACCCGCGTGGGGATTAAGGGCTGCCACCGCTAAGCGGGGGACTTAAATCCAAAATCCTTCTGTAGATGCCTCAGCAGTTATGGCGATGGTCTTATAAACTAGTTCACGGCCGAGGATACCCGGAACATCCTTCAGTGCACAGTGGATCGTTACCAGGGCCACACGAAGTCTCTCTCCCGCCAACATCATCACATAGTCAGGAGTACCGGTGAGATGAGAGATCAATTGCGTATGCCCATCATAAATATATCCGGCCTGATGCATGAGTACCTTGCTGATGGAGAGGTGACCATGGCCCCAATCTCTCCCTGCATGGCCATTTCCACCGCCCTGACGATATAATCCACCATGGCTCTGCCCCCCTCTACAGCAGCGCCAGGCTGGATAATACCGGGCTTCAATTCAGATATCGCGACCAGATCGATCACGCCGGGCATGGCCCTGGCCTGGCCGGTCTTGAAATAATATTCAGCGACAATTTTTGAGGGATCTTTGGGAGAAAACTGGAAATGGTAGAAGAGAGGATTCCAGGGTCTCCCAGGACCACGGGTCTGCAGCATTGATAAAGAGAGCTGTCAGACAGGGCCGTGGCAATAATCTCCGGGCCGACCCCTGCGGGATCACCCATGGTAATACCTATCAGTGGTAAATGCTTCAAGATGGCTGCTCCTCGCTAAAAAAGCCCTCTGGATATCGTCCCTCAAAGAACCCCTCACCCCAATATCGCATCAATTACCTTTCTGATCTTTATATAATGGGTCCCCTTCCAGTAGATCCTGTCACACGCCTTACAATATGAATATTCGTCACAGAACTCCCTGGTTTTCAGTGGAATTCTCTCCAAAATTCTATCTTTCGACACCCCAACAAGAGGTTTATTGCATTGGAGACACCTCGAAAAAGGCTCGATAAGCTCCCTTAATGACAGGTAATCTATAATCCCCCTTATCTGTTCGACTGTGGTGCCGGGCCTTATGAAAATCCCGTGCGTTACGTCACTGAATTTGAGCAACTTTCTGCTCTTGGTCAGAATCGTCCTGTTTTCCCTTTTGGATATCCGGATGATTTCGCGGGGTGAAAGTGAAGCATCGTAATACACGTCAAGGCCCAGTGCGCGCATATATTTGACGATGTCTCTTATGTTGATGTCTGCAATAAACCCGGTCTGTCTAAGGGGCACTTTCCTGAGACGGGTAACATCCGTTATGTCCAGGGATTCAAAGGTAGGTATACGCTGATCCTGTCCCTGTCCTGGATGATACATGCTGAAATCTACCGACTTTCCATTCACTAAATAAGGTCAACCTCTGTGTGGGGCACCCCCAATGCCTCAATCATATCCTTTACAGATTCTCTTCCTTTGAAGTCGACCTGAAAATCCCTCTTCCGGCGCTGTGCAGGCAGAAAGTCGTTCAGTTCTTCATAAAAACGGAATATTACCTCTGGCATATATTATTCTTGGCCACTCTTATCCTTCTCGATAACGGGCAGATCTTCAACAGCTTTCTTGTCCATCTTTAGATAAACCACCTTCCCCTCGTAGCGGTCAATCTGATCCACGGGAACATAAACATCCTTTTTCCCCCAGAGATGACCCTCCCGCAACACAAGATGCGTAATATGCCCGCTTTCCTTCTCAACAAGAAACTCGTCAACCTGCCCCACATGCCCATCCGATGCAGAAACCTTTGCCCCCTTCCTGAACGCGAGTTCACCTACAGGAATCATCTTATGCTCCAGTATCGGGGGAACCCATGTATCCATTGGCCACATGAGATAGGGGTCAGCCATAAAGGCAGGAACCTCAGAAGAGAGGAATTCGGTTTGAACAAAATCCTCCAATTCACCAAATTCTTTCTTGTCCATAGAAAGATGAACCCTGTCCCGGGTGCTCCTGTTTATAGCCTCCTCCGGAACCAGCCTTTCCGAGCCTGGGAAATTATGCTCTTTCACCACCACATGGGTCACTGTCTGCGTTGCAGGATTAAGTATTATGTTTGTCAAGCGTCCAATCCCACCATCCGAGCATTCCACATCCGCCCCGATCGGTATGTCCATTTCTATACCCCCCCTTCTTCACCAGCATTATTCCATTTCGGATTTCAGATTTCGGAATGCGGAATTAAAAACTCTCATGTTTCACACATCACGTTTCACTCATCAAGTATCCAGTGCTGAAGGCCCAAGGCTCAAGGCGTTAGGCTCAAGGAACTCAACGAGCATCCCCGCTTGAAAACGGGATCTTCGACCAGCATCTTGCATCATGTATCTTGCATCCTGCATCTTGTATCCAGCATCCCGCATCCTAAACCTCAAAATCCACCTTAATTTTGAACATCTTCTCTGCAGGCAGGTTCAAAATCTCGGTTACCCCCGTCTTTTCTGAAATCTCTCTTAAGGCATCATCAATATGGGCCATCTCCTCTGCGATGAACGTGAACCAGATATTGTAGGCATTCTTTCTCAGGTAATTGTGTGTAACCCCGGGATAGGCGTTTACAACATCGACGAACATGTCAATCTTATCTTCCGGCACCTTTGCGGCACAGAGAGTGCTGACAAAATTGAGCTGCGCAGAATGAAAATTGCCGCCGATTCTCCTGATAACCCCCTCGTCTTTCAGCCTTCCCACCGCTTCGATGACCTCATCCTCTGTCAGGTTAAGCCGTATTCCAAGGTCATGGTAAGGCCGGGACGAAATGGGAAAATCTGACTGTATCTCATTTAAAATATTTCTGTCTGTTTTATTCATGTTTAGAGGTTCAGGGTTCAAAGGTTCAAGGTTCAGAGGTTATCCAGCATCCCCGCTAAAGACGGGATCTTCGACCAGCATCCAATACCCAGTACCCAATACCCAGCATCACTTCCTGCCCGGCTGATAGGCGCATAAAGGCTCTTCGGCTAAGAAATCACCGGTAGCTTCAAAGGCCCTTGCCCGGCACCCGCCGCAAACTCTCAGATACTCGCACCGACCGCATTTCCCCTTATAACTGGAGACGTCCCTGAGTTGGTTGAAAATTTCCGACTCGCGCCAGACCGACTGGAAAGTAGCCGTTTTCAAATCTCCGCAATTCAGCTCCAGGTATCCGCACGGTTGAACCACTCCCTGATTCGAAATAAAGCAAAAAGCGGTCCCGCCTAAACAGCCTCTGGTAACGGCATCCAGACCGTAGGTCTCAAAGTTGACTTTTTCACCCTTCCTGTGGGCCTCCTGACGGAGGATCCTGTAATAATGAGGGGCGCAGGTCGCCTTCAGGTGGAGGGGGACAGTCTCCCGTGTCTGATAAAACCAGTTCAAAACCTGTTCGTAATCAAGGGCATCAATCTCCTGGTCTACCATCTCCCTGGCCCGTCCCGTGGGCACCAGCAGGAATATATGATGCGCCACGGCCCCGAGTTCAACTGATAGATCCAGAATCTTGCTGATATCCCCGATATTATGCCGGGTGACCGTGGTGTTGATCTGGAACTCAACACCGCCTTCCCTGAGCAATCGGATCCCCTCCAATGCCCCTTTGAAGGCCCCCGGGAACTTTTCTGAACTCATCATGCTGTTTTTCACCCGCGCCGTCAATGGAGATGCTGACCCTTTTTATTCCCGAGGATTTCATCTTTTGGATGATCCCGGGAGTCAGAAGAGTTCCGTTGGTAGCCATAACCATACGAAGACCCAACTCGGTTCCCCTCAGCGCCAGTTCGAAAATATCATCTCTCAAAAGAGGCTCGCCGCCCGTCAGAATGACAATCGGCTTTCCCTCCTCACTGATCTGAGCCAAGAGTTCAAAGCATTGGGAGGTGTCCAGCTCACCCGGATAAGGACCACGTTCAGAGCCTGCCCTGCAATGAACACAGTTAAGGTTACATCTTCTGGTAAGCTCCCAGGCAACGAGTCGGAGGGAGTTGCTCGTTACTCGTTGCTCGTTGCTCGTTGCTCGTTGCTGATTCCTCATTACTGGTTGCTCGCTACTCGTTGCTGGTTGCAGATTACTGCCCACTGGGCTTCGAACATTAGACATTGGACATTGGACTTTTTTCCATCATCAATCGCTTCGCCGCCTCTTTGGCAAAATAGGTCAGGATAAGATCCGCCCCTGCCCTCTTGATTGAGATGAGCATCTCCATCATTACCCGCTCTCCATCAATCCATCCCCTCTCATCTGCGGCCTTCACCATGGCATATTCACCGCTCACATTATAGGCTGCCAGGGGAAGAAGACTGATCTCCCTGACCCTTGAAATGATGTCAAGGTAGGGCGTGGCAGGCTTGATCATAATCATATCAGCGCCCTCTTCCATATCGAGTTCTGCCTCTTTCAATGCCTCGAGAAGATTGGCGGGATCCATCTGATAGCCGGTTCGGTCACCAAACTGAGGCGCCGAATCAGCGGCATCCCGAAAAGGTCCGTAAAAGGCAGATGCGTATTTTACTGCATATGCAAGAATGCCAATATCCTGATATCCCTCTTGATCAAGAACCGTTCTGATGGCGGCCACACGGCCATCCATCATATCGGATGGTGCAACAAAATCCGCACCTGCTCTCACATGTGACAGGGCCTGACGGGCAAGTAGTTCAAGTGTGGCATCATTGTCTACCACGCCGTTTGAAATAACGCCACAGTGTCCATGATCCGTATATTCGCACATGCATACATCCGTAATGACCACCATCTCCGGCAGGGCTTCCTTGATGGCTGCGATTGCGAGTTGAACAACCCCATCTTCGGCCCACGACCTGCTTCCGGTGGCATCTCGTCCGGCAGACCAAAAAGGATAACGGAGGGATACCGAGGGACCACAACTCCCCGGCCTCTTTGACAATTGTATCTACAGAAAACTGGTACTGGCCAGGCATCGATGAAATCGGATCTTTAATACCCTTGCCGTGTTTCACAAAAAGGGGGGCGATAAAATCCTTTAAAGAAAGGGTGGTCTCCCTGACCATGTCCCTGATCACTCGGGTCCTTCTGAGTCTTCTGGGCCGTATTATCATTTGCACTCATCTCCTTTGCCATCTTGTAGTTAACGAAAAAAGTGCCTAAGGTTTGAAGTGCCTAAAATGCCTAAAGTTAAGGAAGCCTGTCAATTTTATACACGGGATACACTGTTGGCCAAAACAAGATCATTTTCTTAGATTGGATCGCCGAAGGCGCACCACAACTTTAGGCACTTCAAACTTTAGGCACTTTAAACTTTTGCCCACTTTAGGCACTTCAACTTATTTCCTCATCGCTCAGATAACAGGCAGGGTCCGGCGCCCAGACATCCCCTGTAACCGCCTCTGCCCTTACCCTGAAATTGCCTCCACAGACATCTAACCAGCGACATTTCGCGCAACGCCCCTTCACGTGCCTTTTTTTCTCCTTCAGCTTTTTCATCAATGGATTGGTAAGGTCCGACCATATCTCGCTGAAGGGTCTTTCAAGGACATTGCCAAAGCTGCAATGCCTCCAGAATTGATCGGCATGTACAGAGCCGTCCCAGCTGACACAGCCTATCCCCCTACCCGAGCTGTTTCCCTCGTTCATCTTAAGGAGGGTCAAGACCTCTTCTGCCCTCGGATTGTTCTCGCCTAACATCCGCAGATAGACATAGGGTCCGTCGGCATGGTTATCCACTGTCAAGACTTCCTTTGCCATACCGCGGTCGTGCAGATCTTTGGTCCTGTCAATGATCAGATCAACCACTTTCCGGGTTTCCCCATGATCGAGGTCATCATCTACCAGATCTGAACCCCTTCCAGCATAAACCAGGTGGTAGAAACAGACCCTCGGGATCCGATATTCTTCGAGCAGATCAAAAATACGTGGGATCTCGGCCGTATTCATCCGGTTTATGGTAAACCTCAAACCGACTTTCAGCCCCACCTCCTGGCAATTTATAATCCCCGCCATTGCATCTTTAAAAGCCCCTTTTCTGCCACGAAAACGATCATTGACCTCTTCCATCCCGTCTAAACTGACCCCGACGTAGGAAAGCCCAACCTCTTTCAACTCTTTGGCCTTATCTTTGCTGATCAAGGTCCCGTTTGTTGAAATAACGGCCCGCATCCCCTTACTGACCGCATAACTTGCAAGCTCTACGAGATCGGGCCGCATAAGGGGCTCACCCCCTGAAAAGAGAACCACGGGCGCACCAAAGGCTGCCATATCATCAATCAGGCTCAGGCCCTGTTCATGGTTCAACTCCCTTTCATGCGTACGATCAACGGCCCGCGCATAACAGTGAACGCACTTGAGATTACAGGCCCTTGTGACATTCCAGACCACCACAGGCTTCTTATCTTCGGAGAACTGGAGAAGATGAGAAGGCAAATCTTTTGATTGTCTACCGTAGCGAAGGGCATCAGACGGTTCCACAGTGCCACAATAAAGTTTGGATATTCCTATCATTGCATTATCTCACATATCATCTGGATGTTGGGTATTGGGTATTGGTTATTCGTTATTGGTTACTTGTTGCTCACTGAGGCCCTTGAGTCTTGTCCCTTATGCCTTGCGCCTCAATTACTGGATACTGGATGAACTCGCAATCCGTAACCTGTAACTTGGCGCCCTTGGCCCTTCAATCAACAATCATCAATCGACAATCATCAATCCAAAGGCCTGCAACACCGAATTCTCACTCAATTTACCATACTGAACATATCAGATCAGGAAACAAAACCGCAAGATAATTAAACAAATATTGGCTCTTGCAATTTGGACATATTTTTGATAGTGAATATTTCAGGGCTTGCTCAAAATAAGGAAAGCTACCTCTTGTAGCTCCATGAGCCAACATTTTAACATCCAGGGAAACATTAGAAGGAGGAAAAAAATGTTGAAAAAATTCTCTCAGTTTTTTTTGCTTTTCTTTACCGCATTTCTGCTTTTGGCCGGACCGGGTATGTCTGCAACCGCCAAGATCGCGCACAAAGATCCAAAGGCAGGTGGCAAGGTCGAAATATCGGGCAAAATCGAGCCTGGTCAAAACCTATACGTGGTCATCTGCTCGGAGAAAATGTTCAAACCCGGCGATTCTATCGGATCCAAGGAAAATGCAAAGCTATCCAAACTGTTTGGGGATGCCGCCATTCCACCTGTCTATTACGTTATTAGCAATTCCCCGGAAAACCTGGCCACCCCAAAAATTGTGAGTAAAGGGAGATGGTTTCCCCCTTTCAAATGGGACATGGAGGTAAACAAAACAAAAAAATGGGGGAAGATACCTGAAGACGTAAGGCTGAAACTTGGGCCCATCAACTCGGAAAAACAGTGGAATTTTCTCATTTTTACCCATGAAAAGAAGTTCGGGATAAACACGGTTTCGAAAGAAAGGCCCATAGGCGGAGGAAATGCCAGAATGATCATGGGCGAAGATCCCGGAAAGAACTGGAATGAAGGAGTCAATATCTCTTTGGACAAAAAATCAGGTGATTACTCGGTATCGTTCAAGCTGAGCAAACAGATCCCGCCTGACACATTGCTCAGCCTTTATGTGAACGGCGAAAATCTTGGAAAAATAAACGTTCAGAAGAGGGGGTTTTATTTTAAGACAGGGGGCACTTATATGAACCCTCTGATTGTTCTCATCGGCTCCTTCCTGATCGGGTGCATGTTCGTCATTGTCGGGGCCGCGGGCGGACTCTTCACAGCGGCGTTTCAAATCACCATAATCGGGACAAACGGGATGGTTGGCGTAAACGCGGCCAACGCGGTCAAGCCCACAAACCTTTTTCTGACACTCTGCTCACCCATCACCGGTGTCTGGACCTATTTCAAAGAAGGGAGGCTGGCATGGCCGGTGGCATTATTCTTTGTAGGCGGCATCTTATTAGGGGCATTCTGGATCGGGCCAACATATTCTGCCAAATATCTGCCCATGAAGGCGTACAAATTCTATTTAGGCTTCTTTTGTTTAATCCTCTTCATTAAGCTGTGGTATGAATCGACAAAGAGATCCATAGAAAAGAAAAAGGCGATCAAGGCGATCGTTCAGAAATTCGACGCTGAATTAAAACGCGCCAAAGAAGAAGGAAGAGCGGCTGAGGTTGGAAAGGTGGTCCTTGAGAAAGGATGGAACGTTACAAAAATCAACTTCACTTTCTGGGGTGAAGCATTCAAGGCAAATCCCATAGCCCTATTCTTTGGGGGCATTGTCATTGGTTGCGTCGCATCCGCCTTTGGCGTGGGTGGCGGATTTATGTTAGTGCCCTTTATGACGACAATTATGGGCTATCCTATGTATTTAGCGGTGCCTATTTCACTGTGCGGCACATTTGGCACCTCCATCGGCGGTATTTCAAGATACATGATTAACGGTTATCAGCCAGACTGGATTATGGCTGCCCTGATTGCAGCAGGCGCGATCATCGGCGGAAAGGTCGGGCCAAAGATCCAGAAAAAACTCCCTGAAATCTTCTTAAAGAGGGCATTGGCCATCATACTGTTTATCGTATTCTTAAAGTACACCGGGGCGATTCCCTTCTTAAGGTAGGAAATACACCCATACAGAAAATTGACCAGCGTACATTAGAGGTGGCTCAAGGGTTCTCTTGCTGCCGCCTCTTAATTTTCGTCCTGGCGTGTAAATTAAAAGCCCTTTGGTTTTAAGCATCCGCTCACGGGTTCAAAGGTACCAGGTTCATGGGTTCAAGGTTGCATTCCTACCCCCGGACTGCATTTTGGATAAATATTTAAGTGAGAAACGTCAAGTTTCGTCATTCCCAATCTGAAAATTGGCGGAGCATTGGCAATTATGTTACAAAATCAGCGTTTTTTACGAGGACTTCGAGACTTCAATTTTGTCCTTTTCCCTAACCCTGAACGTTGAACCCTGAACCTGTGAACGGTTACGGTTTTAAGATGGAACGGATATACGAACTGTTTGATGACATCTTTGATGTAATATACAACAATCTTTTTGAACCTCTTTTTCACGGCATTGATCTTTTCCTCACTCTCCTTGTCTCTCCAATAAGCTCATATACCCCCCGCACCCAGATCATTATTGTTTCTGTCTTTGGCGCCCTTATCTCGAGAATTCTCGCCAGGACATTCCGGGCCAAGCGTGAAAAGGTCCTCCATGAACAGTTTAAGGAAAAACTATCAACCCTTAAACACACAAAAGATGTGGAAGATAAGAATTTAGAGAAGGTAATCAGAAAAGGAATCAGCCGGTCTGCCGATGCGATCTATGAGAAAATAATGCTTGACAAGTTTTTCGAGATGGGGATTTCCTATTTCTTACCTCTTTTTTTCTTTCTTATCTGGCTGCAGTACAGTCTGTTCACACCCGAAAGGCTGGAGGACCTCACAGGGTCGCCTTATGCATGGGTGACGGATTCCGGATTAAGGCTGAGTGCCGCCTATGTTTATCTATTTTCTTTTAATATTATACTCTCCGTATTCTGGTTATTGGAGGGAGCCATCAGATTTACTTTGAAAAGAAGAAAAAAGTTAAAGAGTTAATTGCTGCGAGGAACTGTAGGAAATAACGAAATGGATTGACAGGAGAGGATTTTATGACAATAGAAACAGCTTTCGACAATGAAAAATATATGAAAGAACAGACATCTGAGATTCTTGAACGAGTAAATAAATTTGGCGATAAACTTTACCTCGAATTTGGCGGAAAACTTCTGTTTGACTATCATGCCGCCAGGGTCTTACCCGGATATGATCCAAATATCAAAATGAGACTTCTCCAGCAATTGAAAGATAAAGCGGATATTCTTTTATGCATTTATGCGGGAGACATTGAAACAAAAAAAATGAGAGCGGATTTT
>PVMK01155079.1_pt1 | contig 10920 bp, 6 predicted proteins | sample 1853481 | NCBI WGS metagenome assembly PVMK01 (sample SAMN08533507, study PRJNA380276) | Marine sediment metagenome, whole genome shotgun sequencing project. | reverse complement strand
AAACTGTCGAAGTCGGGTAAATCCACACCTTTTTTCGCCGCATTCTCGCGGGTGACCGAGTAAATGTGTTCCACCCATTGCATCTCGGTGCGGCCCTCGGTGAAGCGCTCCTGACCGAGCCGGCGGCCAGTGCGCTGAACACGTCAAAGTCGTGGCGCGCTTGCCGTAGGGCTTCACGGCCTGGCGCATGGGGGAGAGGTAGGCGTCGTAGCTGCTGCCGCCCACGTCATTGCGTTCCATCGTGGTGGTGCAGGGGAATACGATATCCGCGTGCCTGGCGGTGGCGGTCCAGAAGCACTCGTTGACGATAATGGTCTCGGGTTTGGCCCAGGCGCGGCTCAATGCCTTGAGGTCCTGGTGGTGATGGAAGGGATTGCCTCCCGCCCAGTAGATCAGCTTGATGTCCGGTAAACCAGGTCCTGGCCGTTGTAGCGGTAGCTTGCACCCGGGTTGTTCAGCATGTCCGCATGGCGGCCACCGGGATAAACCGGTTCGCCTGCGGTCCCTGCGCTCGCCGATCTCGAGACCCAGGGCGCCCATCCTGTAATTGGGCACCTTGCGGCCCGCGAAACCGAAATTGTGAATGCAGCCGTAGCCGTAGCCCACGCCGCCGCCGGGCAGGCCGATATCACCCAGCATGGCGCCCAGGGTGGTGATCATCCAGTAGGTCTGCTCGCCGAATTCCTGGCGCTGTAGTGACCAGCTGATGCTGATGGTGCTGCGCGCTGCCGCCAGCGTGCGCGCCAGTTGGCGAATCGTATCAGCGGGGATCTCAGAGAGCTGCGCGGCCCAGTCGGCATCTTTGGGTTGGCCGTCTGCTTCACCCAGCAGGTAGGGCAGGAAACGATCAAAGCCAACAGTATAGGTGTCGATAAATTCCCGGTCGTATAATTTTCGCTGGCCAGTGTATGCGCCAGGCCCAGCATAATGGCCACGTCGCTACCCGGGCGACAAGCCAACCACCGGGCGTCCAGCTCGCTGATAACATCGTTGCGGACCGGGCTGATATTGACTATCTCCACCCCGGCAGCCTTCAGTTCTATTAGCTGCTCGCGTGCGCAGTGCGTTCCGATGCCGCCGGCATTGACCTGGGTATTCTTGATCGCGGCGCCACCGAACAGCACCAGTGTTTGTGCATGCTGCGCGATTTCACCACAGGGTGGCGCCTCCCTGACCAGCTTGAGGAAGGGGATGCCAAGCACATGATTGATAATGACTTCCGCCGCCGCGGTGGAGTAGGAGTTGACCGAGTCTACATAACCGCCCAGTTGACCCAGGAAACGGTGTATCTGGCTTTGCGCGTGGTGGAAGCGACCGGCGCTGGACCAGCCGTAGGAGCCCCCGTAGATAGACGAGGGGCCGTTGTTGTCCATGGTATGTCGCAGTGCATCCGCTGCCACATCCAGTGCCCTGTCCCAGGAGACCGGAACGAAGGGTTCCACACCCCGCCCGCTGCCGTCGCTGTTGCGGCCGTGTTCGAGATAGCCGGCGCGGACCATAGGCCGCGGTACCCTTGCCCCCTCGTCCAATGCATTGAGCAGGGATTGCCCGATGGGCGTGGGTTCGCCGTCCACCTTGTAGGGGTGCACAGCGAGTATCGATTCCCCATCGGATTCGATCAGGTAGTTGCCCCAGTGGGTGCAGGTTGGGGATAGCCGTCGCGATTCACTCATGATATTCGTTCCCCAAAATTATCAGGCCGCCATCTCCCGCTTCACCTGCGGCCATCCGGCCAGCAGGGCTTCCAGTTTAGCATGGGCCTCCTGCACATTGTCATGCTTGACGTGGCCGTAGCCGCGAATGGTCATGGGTAACTCGGCAATCTCCACCGCCAGGGCGTGGTTGTCATTGTTCAGGTCCTTGAGCAGTGTCTCCACCGTATCGAAATACTTGTCGATCAGGCCGCGTTCCATCTTGCGCTCGGCGAAATAGCCAAAGGGGTCGAGTTTGGTGCCGCGCAGGAATTTGAACTTCGCCAGCAGGCCGAAAGCCTTGAGCATCCAGGGCCCGATCTGGATCTTGGTGGGCTTGCCGGTGGTCTTGTCCTTCGGCGCGATGATTGGCGGTGCCAGGTTAAATTCCAGGGTGTAGTCACCCTCGAATTGTTCCTCCAGCTTTTGCAGGAACTCCGGTGCCGAGTACAAACGAGCCACTTCGTACTCGTCCTTGTAGGCCATCAACTTGTAAGCCGCCTTGGCTACCGCGGTGGCCAGTTCGGATTTGCCGGAGGTGGCGCTGTTTTCCGCCGAGACGACCTTGTCCACAAGGTCGCGGTAGCGCGCCGCATAGTCCTCATTGTGGTAGGCAATCAGCTCTTTACTGAATTTCCCAACCCAGTCCAAAGTGGAAGTGGGGGTGAATATCAGTGGTTTAACCGTATCGTCCTGCTGCAGAAATTGCTCAATCAATTCCGGTTGGTGCGCCAGGCGGCGACCCCAGGCGAAGGCTTCCTTGTTCCAATCGATGGCGACGCCGTTCAGTTCGATGGCCTCCAGCAGGGACTCCTCGTTGATGGGAATCATGCCGCGCTGCCAGGCGAAACCGGTCAGCATAAGGTTGGCACCCAAGGAATCTCCCAGCAGCTTGACGGCGACTTTTGAGGCGTTGAAAAAGTCACTCTCCTCTGGTTTGGTCCGTGCTTTCAGGCGATTGATGATACTGTCGGCCGGGAAAGCGAGGTCTTTGTCGCGAGTAAAGTCGCCGGTGAAGTTTTGTTCTGTATTGATGATGGCCCTGGTTTTCTCCGGATCCAGAGATTCCAGCACCTTGTCGCCACCTGCTACCAACATGTCGCAGGCCAGCAGCACCTGAGCCGCACCGTTGTTGACCCGTGAGGCGTGGATCTGGTCCTGTTCCCTGGCCAGGCGCACGTGGGTGACTACGGGGCCACCTTTCTGGGCAAAGCCCAACTGGTCCACGATGGAAACCCCCAGATCGTCGATATGGGCGGCCATGCCCAGCAGAGCGCCAATAGTAACGACGCCGGTACCGCCCACGCCCGTCACCATCAGCGTATAACTGCCGGTTTCCGGCAGCTCCGGGAATATGGGCATGGGCAGCTCAGCTACATCGGGTGACACATCTGTGCCACTCATGCCGCTCAGCTTGCGCAGCTTGCCCGCCATTGATGGTGACAAAACTGGGGCAGAAGCCCTCCACACAGGAGTAGTCCTTGTTGCAGGAGGATTGGTCGATTTTGCGTTTGCGTCCGAACTCAGTTTCCAGCGGCTGGATGGAGGTGCAATTGGATTGTACGCCGCAGTCGCCGCAGCCCTCGCACACACGGTCGTTGATAAAATAGCGTTTGGCGGGGTCGGGAAACTTGCCACGCTTGCGACGGCGACGTTTTTCCGAGGCACAGGTCTGGTCGTACACCAGTACCGAAACGCCTTTCACCTCGCGCATCTGGCGCTGCACCGCGTCCAGCTCTCGCCGGTGATGCACAGTAGTGCCACTGGCGAAGCTGACGCCGGAGTTGTACTTCTCCGGTTCGTCGGTCACCACTGCAATGCGCTGCACGCCCTCGTCGCGCATCTGTCGCGTGATTTGATCGACGGCAAGTGTGCCGTCCAACGGCTGTCCCCCGGTCATGGCCACGGCGTCGTTGTACAGAATCTTGTAGGTAATATTGATGCCCGCAGCAACGGCGGCGCGCACAGCGTTGGAGCCGGAGTGGAAGTAAGTGCCGTCACCCAGGTTCTGGAATATGTGATCGGTTTTCACAAAGGGTTGTTGGCCGACCCAGGTAATACCCTCGCCACCCATCTGGCAGAACGTATAGGTTTCCCGGTCCATCCACGTGACCATGTAGTGACAACCCACGCCACCCAGGGCGCGGCTGCCTTCAGGTATTTTGGTTGAACTGTTGTGTGGGCAGCCGGAGCAGAAGTAGGGCAGGCGTTGCATGCTCAGCGCCGGAAGGCTGGCAGTGCGTTCGGCGGTGCCAGCCAGGCGCCTGACCCTGGCCTGCATCCACTCGGTGTAGTGGACGTGTTGAATGCGTTGGGCAATGATCAGGGCGATTTCATCCGCGGTAAGGGGCCTGGCGTTGTCTACCAACGGTCGACCCTGTTCGTCGCGACGGCCCACTACGCGCGGACGTTTGTCCGCCGGCATGTCGTAACAGGCCGTGCGCATGCCGTTTTCGATCTGGTCACGTTTCTCCTCAATAACCACCGCTTCTTCCAGCCCGGTGGCGAAGTCGGCGTAGGTCTGGGTGTCCGCGGGAAACGGCATGCCGACCTTCAGGATGGTAATACCCAGGTCTGCCGCTTGCGATTCACTGATGCCAAGGTCAACCAGCGCCTGGCGCACATCGCGCCATGTTTTGCCCATGGCAACAATGCCGATGCGGGGGTTGGGTGAGCTGTGGCTCACGTAGTTGAGTTTGTTGGCCCGGGCAAAGGCCAGGGCGGCTGGCAGGCGGTAATTGCGGATTCGGGCTTCCTGCAAGTAGACGGAATCCTGCAGGAAAGCGTTGACTCCCTCGGGGGGGAAGTCAAAGTCAGGGGTAACGATTTGCACCCGGTTGATATCGGCGTCCACGGAGGAAGACGTTTCGATAGTCTCAGGCAGAAGTTTATAACCCACCCAGGCACCACTGAAACGTGACAGGGCAATGCCGTATAGGCCCATATCCAGGACTTCCTGAATATCCGCCGGGTACAGCACTGGCATCAGCAGGTCTTCGAACAACAACTCCGAGGCATAGTTATTGATAGTAGATGTCATGTTGGGGTCATCACCGACGCAGACCAAAACACCACCGTGTTTTGAGGCCCCATGCCAGGTGCCCTGGCGCAAGGCATCCATGGCCTGGTCCATGCCAGGGCCCTTCCCATACCACATGGAGTAAACGCCGTCGTACTTGCTGTCGTTGTAATAGTTGGTCTGCTGTGAACCCCATACAGAGGTCATGGCCAGGTTTTCATTGGTGCCCGGCCAGAAATGAACGTGATGCTCTTTGAGCATTCCTTCCACTCGCCACAGTTCCTCGTCGATGGCCGTCATGGGCGATCCGCGATAGCCCGAGACGAAGCCGGCGGTATTCAACCCCGCTGCCTGGTCGCGCAAGCGCTGCACCATATACAGACGCACCAGTGCCTGGCTGCCACGCAAGTGAATGCGGCCTTCCATCTGTGTAAATCGATCTGTAAGCGTTACCTTGTGCTTGGACATTGGGCGGAACCTTGCTGATCTTCATTAGTAGCTGCCAATCTTAGCAATGGATGTCCCTATGGTGATTATCAAAAGGGGCAAACGAACGGCCACATAAATAAAAATGCGTGGAGGATCGCAGGATTGCCGCGATGGACACTGCCTAAATTTAATCCGCTGTTAACCTCTAGAAATTAAACGGTCACGGGAATTCTCTAAATGGGACCACTGGCGGGAATCAAGGTTATAGAAATGGCGGGGCTGGGCCCCGTGCCCCTGTGCGGCATGATGATGGCTGATATGGGCGCAGAGATATTTCTTATAGAGCGGACTTCAGATGCCAGTTCTGAGTCGACCTTGCACGTTTCGAAACGGGATATGATGAAGCGCGGCAAAAAGCCGGTTGCACTGGATCTAAAGAACCCTGCCGCTATCGAATTGTTGCTGGGCATGGTTGAACAAGCCGATGTCATTCTCGAGGGCTTTCGTCCCGGCGTGATGGAGCGCCTCGGCTTGGGTTCGGATATCTGCCTGCAGCGGAACCCGGCCCTCGTCTACGGTCGTCTCACCGGGTGGGGGCAGGAGGGCCCGTTGTCGCAGGTGGCTGGCCACGACCCGAATTACATCTCGCTCACCGGTGTGCTCTACCACAGTGGCGACCCGGATCAGCCACCACAAGCACCGCCCACATTGCTGGGCGACTGCGCCGGCGGCGCTGCCATGATGGCCTGGGGTATCAGCAGTGCGCTGATACCCGCCATTCGGGAAGGGAAGGGTCAGGTTGTCGATGCGGCAATTGTCGATGGTATTTCCTATCTCGCAACTTTCGCCCGCAGCTTCTACCAGGCGGGGCATATCTCTGACCAGCGCGGCGGTGACTGGATGGACGGGGCGGCCCCCTGGAATCGCAGCTACCGTAGTGCGGATGGTGGCTACATTACGCTGTGCCCGGTGGAAGCCAGGTTTTACCAGGTTCTCCTGGATAAGCTGGAACTGGCACAACATCCCCTTTTTTCCGATGCCAACCAGTGGGATAAAACTCGTTGGGCGGCGCAGATAAAGCACCTCCAGTCCCTGTTTGGCAGCCAGTCCAGGCAACACTGGTGTGATTTGTTGGAGGGGACCGACGCCTGTTTCGCACCAGTGTTGTCCTATGGGGAGGTGCAGCAGCATCCCCACAACAGGGAGCGAGAGGCCTACGTGGAGGTGGATGGACAGTGGCATCCGGCCCCTGCGCCAAGATTCAGCGCCACCGTGCCTGAGCCGGCTTGGGAGGAGACTTCCCCGCAATCCACTGCTGAAATACTTGGAAACCTGGGTTTGTCCGCTGATCTACTGGGTGCGGTGGGGTTGATTGACTAGTGAGGTGCAGACTCAACTGCACGTCATTTCAGGCAAGTCAGCAGTCGAATAGTGCCAATAATACCGTTCCAGGGTGCCTGACTCCGCAATTGCACGAATTGATATGGATGAAAAACGTTTGAATTTCTACATTACGCCCCATGAGACAGCTAGTCCGAGAGGTTCAGGCTGACATCGTAATTAGAAAAAACTAACAGGACCGCACCCGAGGATATGAAATGAAACACACAAACCGATTTACCAGAAAGATACTGGCCACCGCCGTGGCGGTCGCGCTACCCGGCGCTGCCATGGCTCAGCTCGAGGAAGTTATAGTTACGGCCACCAAGCGCGCCGAGAGCGTGCAGGACATCCCCATGTCTGTGCAGGCGGTCTCCGGCGAAAAGCTGAATGCCATGGCCATCAGTGAGCTGGGTGACCTGGCCACGACCATTCCCAACTTCTCTATCGGTGATGGCGTTACCACCAACCTGATTACCATGCGCGGCATGGGCTCCGGTGAAGACCGCAGCTTCGAGCAGTCAGTCAGCATGTTCGTAGACGGCATCTATATGCCGCGCAGCCGGCAGACACGTTCGCCGTTCTTTGATGCGGACCGGGTTGAGATCCTGCGTGGCCCCCAGGCCGTGCTGTTCGGCCTGAACTCAACGGCCGGCGCGATCAGTATCCACAGTGCGGTGAATCGTCCCGGCGATGAATTCGAAGCGCGTATCACCGGTGAATATGAAACCGAGTATGAAGGCGGTAAAGGCACCCTGGTAGTGGGTGGTTCGCCCCTCGATAGCCTGGGCTTGCGCCTGGCGGTCGAAAGCGGTGAAAGCGGTGATGGTTATATCGACAATATACATCTCGGCGACCAGGGCGATACAGAGAGCACTGTGGCCAGGGTTTCAGCTGTCTGGGAGCCGACGGATACCCTGATAGCGACCGCGAGATACAATTACGTGGATTATGAAGTGCATGGCCAAACCGCAGAGGCCACCAACCGCTTCGCCAAGCTACGCGATAATGGTGATGGTAAGTTGAACTGGGAAAACACCGGGATAGGCGAACTCCTGCCCTTGCTGGCGCCCATTTCCCAACACGACCTTACAAAGCCGGGTTCCGAGCAGGAAGTGAACAACTTCTCCCTGAATTTGGATTACCTCCTGGGCGAGCATACCCTCACCGGTTTGTTTGGTTATTCAGATTACGATTACAGCCTGTCTACCGATCTGGACGGCGTTGCTTTTGCAGGTGTCGGCATTCCGGGTTTCAGCCTGGATGCAATGAGTTATGAGGAATATGAACAGTACAGTGGAGAAATACGCCTGACCTCCCCCGGGGGTGAAAGATTCGATTACGTGATGGGTATTTACTACCAGGACTCCACACTCACCTCTGATCAGCCCAATATTCAGCAATTGCCTCCCGGTTTCGTATTGCCGGACAGTAATTTTCTTGAGCGCGGCAACAATGTATTTGAGCAAGATGCGACCCTGTGGTCAGGCTTCGTTTCTGTCACCTGGAATATGACCGACGCCTTCCGTCTTATCGGTGGTGGTCGCTACTCTGATGACGACAAGGACTGGAAGCGTTCCAGCATCTGCCAGCATTCTTTCGACGAAGGTGCGAACTGGGTTCCGGCTTCATTTAATACCGGAGCCTGTGCCGTCGCCAGTGACCAGGACGGTAATGTGGGCTCGGACAACTTTATGCCGGAAATCGTCGCCCAGTATGACTGGGGTGATAACACCATGGTGTTTGCCAAATACAGCGAAAGCGCCAAGTCCGGTGGTGCCGGAACCGGAACCAGTATTCCCGATGGCGAAATCGTCTATGACGATGAAACAGCGAAAGGTTTTGAAGTTGGCCTGAAAACCAGCTTTGCCGATGGTATGGCTGAATTCAACGCTGTTGCCTTCTATACCGAGTTTGATGACCTGCAGGTGAAGACCAGTACTTTTGTGGACACTACGGTGATTACCAAGATCGGTAATGCCGGTGAGGCGACCACCCAGGGTATCGAACTGGACGGGCGCTGGGCTGCAACCGATTGGTTGACCGTTGGTGGTGCCGTTGCCTACCTGGATGCGGAATATGATGATTACAAGGGCGCTGCCTGTAACACCTCGGGATCCTTGTCAGCTAACCCCAATGGCCCGGGGTGCGACGCATCCGGCGAGGATTTACCCTTCTCTCCCCAGTGGAGCGGTTCTGCATTTGCCGACGTGATTGTGCCGCTGAACGGTGCCCTGAATCTCGTTGGTAATGTGACCGTCTCCTACAGCGATGACTACTTTTCGGATGGTACGTTGGAGCCGGAGCTGGTGCAGGAAAGTTACACAAAGTACGATGCCCGCCTCGGCCTGGAAGCCGCCAGCGGCCAGTGGAACGTATCTGTTATCGGCAAGAATCTGTCGGACGAGGAGATCAATATGTCAGGCCAGTCCCTGGGCGCCGGTTACGACATCGCCTACCTGATGCCGCCGCGGATGGTGGTGCTGCAGGCCACCTGGCGCTTCGGTAACTTCTAGACATTCAGGCACCACCTCAGGGCGCCGGGAGAAAACCCTGTCGCCCTTTTATGTACAGGATGTACGGTATGTCGCGAGAGGCAGGAAGCCGGTAGCGACGATGTACAGGATGTACGGTATGTCGCGAGAGCCATGGAGGGCCTGCCCCGCTTGACGTGGTACGGCATCCCGGTAGCGACGCGTCAGGACTTCCAAGTTGCCGTATTTGCCATTGGGTGAGCTGATTGCTGGGTCTATTATGATACTGATAATCCCGTGTACCAGATTCGAAATAAAGAGGAAACCCATGGATTTCACGCTCACCGAAGAGCAGCAAATGATCACCGATTCGTTAGGCAAATACTTGCAGAACGAACTCAAGCCCATCGTCCAGGAATACCGGGATCGCTTGATTCCAAAGAAAAAAATGCTGGAAATCCAGCAGGGCCTGCTGGATTTCGGCGTGGGTGTAGGTGTGGTGTCTGAGGACCTGGGCGGGCTGGGCCTGGATGCAGTGACCATCGGCCTGTTGCAGTTCGAACTGGCGCGGGTATCCCCTGATATCGCCATCACCAGCCTGATCCAGATGACGGTTGGCAAACTCCTGCCACTGGTGCCGGAGCATCTGCGCGAGTGGTATGTGGGCCCGGTACTGGCCGGTGAGAAACTCGGCTGCGTCGGTATGTCCGAGCCCGGCGCGGGCTCACAGATCACCGCTGTAAATTGCCGTGCCAGGCTGGACGGCGACGAGTATGTGATCAACGGGGAAAAAATGTGGATTTCCAGTGGTGATTACTCGGATTTCATCTTCCTGCTGGCGCGCTTCAACGATGATCCGGTGGGCGGCCTGGGCCTGATACTGGTAGACCGGGAACACGGCTACGAGACCACCAATATCGAGAAGATGGGCCTCAACAGCCAGTCCACCGCCCAGGTGTTCTTCCAGGATGTGCGGGTGCCGGCCTCCAACCTGATGGTGGAGCCGGGCAAGGCGATGAAGGCCCTGCTGACCCTGCTGGCCAGTTCGCGCCCCATTGTCGGCCTGATGGCACTGGGTATCGCCGATGCGGCGCTGGAAGAAGCGGTGCAGTATTCAAAAGACCGTGTGCAGTTCGGCAAGCCGATTGCCGGGCACCAATTGATGTCGGCAAAAATGGGCGAAATGGCCACCAAAGTCCAGGCTGGCAAGTTGCTGTCCTTTCGCGCTCTGAGTGCGATCGACAACAAGGAGCGCTCCGATGTACACAGTGCCATGGCCAAATGGTTCGGCACCGAAGTCGCCTGTGAAGTGGTGGCAGATGCCATGCAGATTCATGGAGGCAACGGCATCACCCGCGAATTCCCCATTGAATACATGTACCGCTCGGTGCGTCCTTTTATGGTGACCGAGGGTACCAACGAAATTCAGAAACTGGCCATCGGCCGTTCCCTGACCGGCATAGACGCATTCTAGGAGTAGGCTAATGGACTTCGATCTGTCACTGGAGCAGCAAATGATGGTAGAGACCGCCGAGCAGATCTCGGGCCGTTTCGACCCGGAGTACTGGCGCGAAAAAGACGAGGCCGGTGAATATCCGCAGGAATTTATGACTGAGATCGGCGCCCAGGGCTTCTTCGGCCTGCCGGTACCGGAGCAATACGGCGGCATGGGCTTGGGCCTTACCGAACTGGCCGTGGCCATGGAGGCCCTGTGCCGCGGCGGTGGGGGTGGTGGACCCTCCCTGGGTTATTTGTTCGGGCTGCTGGGTAATCTTTCCATCCTGCATCACGGTAATGATGAGCAGAAAGAGCGCTACCTGCCGGATATGGCATCCGGTGCGAAAATGTGTGCCTTCGGCCTGTCCGAGCCCGATGCGGGTACCAACACGCTCAATATCAAGACCTTTGCCCGGCGCGAGGGCAACGA
>PVMK01169165.1_pt1 | contig 10921 bp, 7 predicted proteins | sample 1853481 | NCBI WGS metagenome assembly PVMK01 (sample SAMN08533507, study PRJNA380276) | Marine sediment metagenome, whole genome shotgun sequencing project. | reverse complement strand
ATAACCGCCGGTCAAGTGGCACTCGGGCGTTCCAAGCCCTTCCCAGACTCCGCGGAGGAGTAGGTCGTTTTCGAGAAGGGAAATGTTGATTGGGGGCATGGTGGGTCAAGAATAGCGCGATCTGACCCGCGTCCGCGCCCGAAAGTGATCAGTGATCAGTAATCAGTTCGAGTCTTGAGGCAACCTACTGATTACTGATTACCGATTACTGATAACTCAATTCGGGCCAGCTCGACGATTCACTCAGTTCCGTAGCCTCACAGGCGCTGCTGCGCTACAATCGCGTCCCCGCCGCGAGGCGGAGTCTCCCGATGGAGGGAATGATGACCGAAGAACGACTGCAGAAGATCATCGCGCGCTCGGGGCTGTGCTCGCGGCGTGATGCCGATCGGATGGTTGCCGAGGGCCGGGTGACGGTGGACGGCAGGGTGGCTGATCTCGGCGAGAAAGTGGATCCGGCGAAGGTCCACATCAAAGTCGACGGCAAGCGTCTCAAGGCTCCCGAAACGCCGCGTTACCTCCTGCTCAACAAGCCGCGCGGAGTGATGACCACCTGTGATGACCCCGAGGAGCGCAAGACGGTGCTGGATATCGTGCATCCGGCGATCCGCGAGCGGGTCTACCCTGTGGGCCGGCTCGATTACAACTCCGAAGGTCTTCTTATCCTGACCAATGACGGCGAGCTTGCGGCCCGGATCGCCCATCCAAGACACGGCATTGTGCGCGAGTACCTGGTCAAGATCCGCGGAGATCTCAGCCGTCAGGAACAATCGAAGCTGCTGGCCGGCGCCATCATCGATGGGAAGCACGTTAAACCGTTGCGGGCCAAGCGAGACTCCAGGGGCCGCGGCGGCACCACGACCTGGTGGAGAATCGAGGTCTCCGAGGGCCGCACTCACGAGGTGCGCGAGCTCTTCTTCCGTGCCGGCCATCTCGTTCAGCGGCTGCGGCGCACCGCCATCGGCCCGCTGCGCGACAATACCCTGAAGCCCGGGGAGTTCCGAACCCTGAGCGAAAAGGAAGTGAAGTTGCTGCGAGGTGTGACCTCGAAAGCCGGGAAACCGAGATCCCAGAGGTCGCGGCCTGCCGCGACCCGCCCTCGGAGAGCGGGCGGGCGGCCTTCCCCCGCAAGAACAAAGAAAAACCGGTAAGTCATTGAAATAACTACCCTATGCAATTCGCCGCGGGCGAGTTGCTATGTTAGAATAACGCGCCCGTAAATATGCCTGGGAGGGATTTTGCAGAGCACGGACGAAGGCCAACAGCCGGTTGAGCAACTGATCGCCAATCGCCGTGCCAAGCTCGACGCGCTTTACGAGCTCGGTCAGGACCCGTACCCGCGGCGGTTCCGGGTTGAAGAGTCGGTGAGCCAGGTGCGGGCACGGTACGAGGAGAAGACTGCCGAGGAGCTCGAGACGGAGAAACCAGAGGTGCGGATCGCCGGGCGCCTGCGAGCGGTGAGGGGCCATGGCAAGGTGTCGTTTGCCGATGTGTCGGACGGAGCCGGCCAGCTCCAGCTCTACCTGCGCAAGAACGACCTCGACGAGACCTCGTGGTTGATCTTCAAGCAGCTCGATCTGGGAGACTTCCTTGGCGTCGAGGGGACGGTCTTCCGTACTCGAGCCGGTGAGCTGAGCGTGGCCGTCAGAAAGCTGCAGGTGCTGGCCAAAGCATTGCGCCCGCTGCCTGAGAAGTATCATGGGCTGTCCGATCGCGAGGCTCGGGCTCGCCAACGGTACCTCGACCTGCTGTCGAACCCGGAATCGCGCGAGGTCTTCGAGGCGCGTTCGAAAGTGATTTCCTCTATTCGCCGGCGATTCGAAGCGGCCGGGTTCATCGAGGTCGAAACGCCGATGATGCAGCCCATCCCGGGCGGCGCGACCGCTCGGCCTTTTGTCACTCATCACAACACCCTCGACATGGATCTCTACCTGCGGATCGCCCCTGAGCTCTACCTCAAGCGGCTCATTGTGGCCGGTTTCGAGCGGATCTTCGAGCTCAATCGGAACTTCCGCAACGAGGGCATCTCGACCCGCCATAACCCCGAGTTCACGATGCTGGAGTTCTACTGGGCCTACTCGGATTACGAGCTCCTGATGGACTTCACCGAGGAGCTGGTGGCCGGCGTCGCTGAGGAGGTGACTGGCGGGCTGAAGGTGCCGTGGGGCGAGCACATGATCGATTTCAGCCGTCCTTGGCGGCGCCTGAGGATGCGCGATGCGATTCTCGAGTACTCGGACCTGACCCCCGAAGACCTCGTGGATCGACCGCGGATGGAGGCTGCCGCGCGCTCGCTCGATGTGCAACGAATCGACGAGAGGTCGGACGGCAATCTCTTTGCCGAGCTCTTCGAGATGACGGCGGAGCCGCTGATGATCAACCCCACCTTCATCATGGACTTTCCGCGCGACATCTCACCGTTTGCCAAGTCGACGCCGGACGACCCCGACACCGTGGAGCGTTTTGAGCTCTTTATCGGGGGGCTCGAGGTGGCCAACGCATTCACCGAGCTCAACGACCCGGTCGAGCAGCGGCGGCGCCTCGAAGCACAGGTGGCGGAAGCCGGAGGAACGGTCGACGAGGACTTCATTCTGGCCATCGAGCACGGCATGCCGCCGACGGGCGGCGAGGGCATCGGCATCGACCGTCTGGTCATGCTGCTGACCGGCCGGCAATCGATCCGAGACGCCATTCTCTTCCCGCAGCTGCGGCCGCGAGAGTGAGATGTCTGCCGAGCTCCATCTGGCCCGGCGGTACCTGGTCGGCCTGCGGCGGCGCACCCACGTCGCGACTGTGACGCTAATTTCGATGGCCGGTCTCGGTCTCGGCGTGTTTGCCCTGGTGGTGACCCTTGCCCTGCTCGAGGGCTTCCAGTCGAGCATCCGGGAGGAGATCGTTGCCAGGGCGGCCCACGCGCGGGTGGTTCCGGTCGACGGGCGCCGGCTCGCCGATCCGGCGAGGTTGGCCTCGGTTTTGCAAGCAGAGCTCCCCCAAGTGGAGATGGTGCAGGTAGTACGTGGAATGTGCCTCGTTTCGTCGCTCACGGATGCCGTTCCGGCATCTGTGGCCGGCCGGTCTGACGCTCTCGATGTCGGCATCGACCGGATTCTCGCGGCGCGATTGGGGATCGGCATCGGAGACGTTGTACAGGTGATTTCGCCCCGGCAACGGTTGACGCCGATGGGGCCGCTGCCGGTGAGGATCCGCACCGAAGTTGCCGGCGTGCAGGCGCCCGAACCGGGAGCCGAAACAGGCTCGGTGAGCCTGCCGTTGGAGTTGGCCCAGCGGCTGCTTTGGGGAATGCCGGTGGTCGAGCTGATCGAGCTTCGCGACCCCTCCGACCCGTGGCGCCTGGGCGCCAGAGTGCGGGCGGCGCTTGCCGGTGAAGGGGTGCAGGTCCTGGGTCTGGACGAGCTGCACCGGCCCCTCCTCCTGGCTCTGGCGCTCGAGCGAGTGATGATCTTCGTGGCCGTCGGCCTGATGCTGGTGGTTGCTGCTCTCAACCTGCTGTGCAACGTAGCCATGGTGGCGGCGGAGAAACGCATCGATCTCTCGGTGCTTGCCGGTATCGGCCTTCCCCCGGCGGCGCTGCGCCGGCTCTTTCTCCTCCTCGGAGTGGGCATCGGCATGGTGGGATCGACGGCGGGTGCAGCGGTCGGAGTGGCGGTTGCAATGGTGTTGGATCGCACCGGGGCACTGTCCCTGCCGCGAGGGGTCTTCGTGGTGTCATCGGTGCCGTTCCGGGTCGAACCGTCCATGGTGGCGTTGGTGATGGCGGTGGCTCTGGCCCTGGCCGCTGCCGCGTCGTGGTTCCCGTCGCGTATGGTCGCCCGGCGGGAACCGGCCGAGGGGCTTCGCTATGAGTAGTCGCGCACTGGTGGAGCTGCGCGGGGTGAGCAAAGGCTTCGGCGCCGGAAGCACCCGGGTCGAGGTGCTCGGAGACCTCGACCTGGATGTGCCGGAGGGCCAACTTCTGGCAGTGGTGGGGCCCTCCGGGGTTGGGAAGAGCACGCTGCTTCACCTCATCGGCCTCCTCGATCGACCCGACGACGGGCGCCTGACGCTCGATGGCGATGATGTCGACCTTTTCGATGGAGAGGCCCGCGCCCACCTGCGTAATCGGATGATCGGTTTTGTCTTTCAGCACCATTACCTGCTTGACGAGCTCGATGCGCGCGACAATATTGCCCTGCCGTTACGGATCGCCGGCAAGGGGGCGGATGCCGCTCGCACACGCGCTGATGAGCTGCTGGAAGCGGTGTCGCTCACCGACCGGGCGCATCATTTTCCGGACCAATTGTCGGGCGGCGAGCAACAGCGGGTGGCGGTTGCGCGGGCACTGGCGATGAAGCCGAGGTTGCTGCTCGCTGACGAGCCTACCGGCAACCTCGACAGGGCGAACTCCGAACAGGTATTCGACCTCGTGCGTGAGCTGCATTTGCTGGCAGGTTTGACATCAATTATAGTGACCCACGATGAAGAGCTTGCCCGCATGTGCGACGGCACCTTCCGCCTCGCGCCTGCGGGCCAACCTTTCGAATATGTTTGAACGATTCAACGAGCACGTCAGGCGCAGCCTGTTCTTCGCTCGCTATGAGGCGAGCAGGTCGAACAGTCGGTCGATTGCAACCCAGCATGTTCTCCTCGGGATGCTGCGTGAGGCCGATCCGGCCTTCAGCCGGCTTCTCAATGAGAGGGGTATCGACGTCCGGGAGCTCCGTGAAGAGCTGCTCGGAGATCGCGTGGCCCTGGATAGGGTCAGCACGTCTCCCGACCTCCCGCTGGCCGAGGAGAGTAAGAAGGCTCTTGCCTTTGCCGTCCACGAGGCCGAAAGCATGGGCCATCAGGGCGTCGACTCGGAACATATGGTTCTCGGTCTGCTGAGGGTCGAGGGATCGACAGCGGCCGCGTATCTCGGTGCCCGGGGGCTCGATCTCTTCGAGCTGCGTGAGGAGGTCGAGCGCCGCAGTCGCGAGCTCGAGGCCGAGACGTCTGCTCAGGCGACTCCCCACATCACCGAGTACTCGCGCGACCTCACGATGATCGCGGCCGAGGGAGGCTTCGATCCCCTCATTGGTCGTGAGCAAGAGGTCGAGAGGATGGTTCAGATCCTCAGCCGGCGGACCAAGAATAACCCGCTGCTGCTTGGCGAGTCAGGAGTCGGCAAGACGGCTATCGTCGAGGGGCTGGCATCCCGCATCGTCGACGGTTCGGTGCCGATGCTGCTTGCCGATCGGCGAATTCTCGCCCTCGATCTGTCGCTGCTGGTGGCGGGCACGAAGTACCGCGGCCAGTTCGAGGAGCGTTTGAAAGGTCTATTGAAGGAGCTCCAGGATCATCCCGAGATCATCATCTTCCTCGATGAGATCCACTCCCTGATCGGGACCGGTTCGGCCGAAGGGTCTCTCGATGCGGCCAATATCATCAAGCCTGCGTTGTCGCGCGGCGAGATCACCTGCATCGGCGCCACGACGGTTCGGGAGTACCGGAAGTACGTCGAGAAGGACAGGGCGTTGTCGCGGCGCTTCCAGGGCGTCGACATCCGCCAGCCGACCGAAGATGAGACGATCACCATTCTCGAGGGCATTCAGAGCCGCTACGAGGAGTTTCACGGCGTCCGCTACTCGGACGAAGCCATCAAGGTGGCGGTCACCCACGCTGGACGTTACATTACCGATCGGGCCTTTCCGGACAAGGCCATCGATGTGCTCGACGAGGCCGGCGCGCGGGTCAAGCTGCGGCAGGTTTCCTCGACCTCGTCCCTGCGCCGGGTTCAGCACGAGATCCGCGGCGTGGTGGCGCGCATGAAGGATGCTATTTCGCGCAAGGACTTCGAGGTTGCGGTGGACCTCCGAGAGGAGGAGCTGCGGCTGCGTGAGGAGCTCGAGATGCTCGAGACGACCCACGCCGAGGAGCCCCCCGAGCGAGTGGTGGTGAGCCGCACCGATGTCGAGGATGTGGTGGCGTCGTGGACCGGCATTCCGGTCAGCGCAATTGGAGAGGACGAGGCGGAGAGGTTACAGCGGATGGAGGAGATCCTGCGCCAGCGCGTGGTCGGCCAGGACGATGCCATCAACGCCCTGGCCAGGGCTATCCGCCGCAGCCGGCTCGGGGTGACCAGCCCCGACCGGCCCATCGGCTCGTTCATATTTCTCGGACCTTCGGGCGTCGGCAAGACCGAGGTCGCGCGGCAGCTTGCGACCTTTCTCTTCCAGGATCCCCGCCGGCTGGTCCGATTCGACATGTCGGAGTACATGGAAAAGCACACAGTGTCGAGGCTCATCGGCTCACCGCCCGGGTACGTCGGCTTCGAGGAAGGTGGCCAGCTGTCCGAGCAGGTCCGCCGCAACCCCTACTCGGTGGTGCTGCTCGACGAGGTCGAGAAGGCGCACCCGGATGTCTACAACCTGCTGCTGCAGGTCCTTGAGGACGGCCGTTTGACCGACAACTACGGCAACGTCATCGACTTCACGAACACCCTGATCATCATGACGTCCAATCTCGGTAGTCGCGAGCTGGTGGATGGGGACAGGGTCGGTTTCGGCAGCGAGGGCGAGAGCTTCGGGTCGTCCCAGGTGCGCGAACTCGTCGATCGCGAGCTTCGCCGCCATTTCCCGCCGGAGTTCATCAACCGATTGGACGAGGTGATCGTCTTCGAATCGCTCGACAGCCACAGCATGCTCGAGGTGGCGCGTCTGTTGCTCGGCGAGACGGCTGAGGTGCTGGCCAAGAAAAACGTATCCATCGAGTACGGGCCGGAAGTCGCAAGCTGGCTTTGCAAACAGTGCGGTGTGGACCCGCAGGCGGGCGCGCGCCCCCTGCGCCGGCTGGTCAAGCGTTGGGTCGAGGATGCGGTGGCCGATTACCTGATTCAGAATCGAAGCAGCGATGACGTCGCGCTCCGCATGTGGGTTGAGGAAGGCCGACCGGTGGTGGAAATCAAGGACAGAGACGTGGTGACCCAGGGGCGGGACGCGTGACGGCTTTGCGTCTTGTGTTTGTTTCCGTGCTCCTGATGGTGGCGGCCGCCGCCACGGCGGCGGACGACCTGGTCATCCGTGACATCGTGGTCGAGGGCGGCGTCACGCTGACGGTCGACACAGTGTCGTACTACCTGGGGCTGGAGCCCGAGGACCCGTTGGACTATGGATACGTCACAGACGGCTATCGTCGATTATGGGATTCGGGACTTTTCGAAGATATCCTCATCGAAGTCGAGGATCACGGTGACGGTACGGTCACCCTCTATATCGTGGTCAAGGAGAGGCCTTTCGTGACTACGGTCGACTTTGAGGGCAACAAGAAGATCAAAACAACGGACCTCAAAGACAAGCTCGACGAGCACGGGATCGAAATTCCCCGCAATGTGCCCCTGAGGATGGCACAGCTGCGGCGGATCGAGACGGCAATCAAGGAGGTCTACGACGCCTCGGGATTCCGATCGGCGCAGATCAGCTTTCAGGTCGAGGATGTTTCGTCGAGTAAGAAGAAGGTCGTGTATACCATCGACGAAGGGGGCAAGGTGAAGATCGCCTCCATCGATTTTGCCGGGAACGAGGTGTTCAAGGACTCGAAACTTCGCGGCGTTTTCAAGGTGACCAAACAGAAGGGCCTCCGGTACATGTTCGGCGACAAGATCGTCTACACCAAGGAAGCGTGGGACGAGGATCGCGACAACCTCCGGACCTTTTACGGCAACCGCGGCTACATCGACGTCAAGATCGGCGAGCCGATGATCGAGCTGGTTGCAAAGAACCCGGATGCGGCGACCCTGAAGAAGAAAAAGTACAAGATGCACATCACCGTCCCGGTCGAGGAAGGCGAGCCGTACATTCTGGGGTCTTTCTCGATCTCGGGGGCAGAGGTTTTCAAGGCGGAGGGATTGCAGAGGATTTTCAATGTCAAGGAGGGAGAGACCTACAACCGAAAGGTGATCGACGAGGGAATGGAAAAAGTCCGCGACGGGTATCACAACTCGGGCTACGTCTATGCCTACACCAACGAAACCTGGGCGCGGCGCGAGGGCGAGGAACGAATCGTCGACGTGACGGTCGACATCTTCGAGGGCGACCGCTTCCGGCTCGGGCGACTGGAGTTCATCGGCAACACAACGACCCGAGACAAGGTCCTGAGGCGCGAGTTCCGGATCTCAGAGGGCCAGTACATGAACATGGCGATCTTCCGGGCCTCCGTCTTCAAGGTCAATGCGCTTGGATACTGGAAGCTCGAAGAGGAGCCCCTCGACTTCGACTTCGACGACGAGAACAAGAAGGTCAACGTCAACGTCAGGGGCAACGAGGTCGGTCGCAACGATATCCAGTTCGGCGCCGGCTACTCGGAGCTGGACGGCTTCTTCGTGCAGGGGCAGTTCAACACCCGAAATTTTCTCGGCCGCGGCAACACGCTCGGTATCTCTCTCCAGATCGGCCGGCGTTCCGATATGTACTCTCTGTCGTACACCGAGCCGTACTTCCTCGATCGGCGCATCCTCCTCGGCGGTTCGATCTTCCAGACCAGCATCGAGTCGAACCAATTGGGATTCTCGAGCTATGAGCGCAGAACTAGAGGTGTCACGATATCGGGCGGTCTCGGCGTCAGCCCCTTTGCCTCGGTGTCAGGATTGCTCGCCTTTCAGGACGATTATTCGAGGTTCGTGGTCACCCGGAATGGCCTTGTTGGCGACCCGACAGCGGGCCATGACCGGCCGGTCGATATTCCGCCCGTCGACGGGGCGACGTTCGACCGCGCCTTCGAGACCTTTTCCGGAAAGACCCACTCCTTCACGCCGGGCTATAACCGTGACAGCCGCGACGACCCGTTCGACCCGAACCGCGGTTCACACACATACGCACGATTGCGGATTGCTGGCGGGATTTTCGGCGGCGACTTCGACTATTTCCGACCGGAGGTCGGGATAACGCAGTTCATCCCGTGGGGCAAGCGCAGCACCTGGGCCTACCACGCCGAGGGTGGCCAGTTCCTCACGTACAACGACTCGGAGATACCGATCTACGAGCGCTACCGCCTTGGAGGCGATCGATCGCTGCGTGGCCTGCCCTACTACTCGGTGTTGCCGCGGACTGCGGAAGGCCTGTACTTTCACTCGCCGGGAGGTTCGCGAGAGGGCGGCGACCGCTATTGGCAGGTCAATCTCGAGTATCAATTCAGGGTCGGCGGACCGGTCAAGCTGGTATTCTTTTTCGACATGGGCAACACCTACCACGAGGAGCAGGGGTGGGATCTCAGCCTGTGGCGAAGGACCACCGGCATCGAGATGAGGATTTTCCTGCCAATCTTCCAGGCGCCGATCAGGTTCATCTACGGCGTCAATCTCGATCCGTTCCCGAACGAGAAGGACAGCGATTTTCAATTTTCGATCGGAACGACATTTTAAAACTCGGAAAGACATTGGAGGACAGAAATATGTATCGTTCTATGATTCGTACCGCGGCGGTTGCCGCACTCGTAATGGCAGCGGCGATGCCGGCAGCGGCGCAATCCAGGGTGGCTGTGATCGACGTCCAGCGTGTGGTCGCCGAGTCCGATCCGGGTAAGGAAGCGATCCAGAAATTGAAGGCCATCTCGGACGCCAAAGTCCAGGAGGGCCAGGCACTGCAACAGGAGATGGCGGCCCTCCAGGAGCAGTTCAACAAGCAGCGCTTCACCGTATCCGAGCAGCGGCTCGCGGAGATGACCAAGGAGCTCGAGGACAAGAACATTGCGATCCGCCGCTTCGAGGACGACGCCAAGCGCGAGCTCGAGGAGGCGCGGCGCCGGGAGCTCGGCGGGCTCGAGGGACAGATTCTCCCGATCATCAACCAGATCGGCGTGGAAGAGGGGATCACGGTGATCTTCAACAAGTTCCAGTCCGGTCTGGTCTACGCCGACGAGGCGGTCGACATCACCGACGACGTGATTCGACGGTTCAACACCGCTCAGTGACGAGGGCCGGCTCCATCACGCTTGCCCACCTGGCCGGCAAGCTAGGTGCGAAGGTCATAGGTGACGGGGGCCACGAGGTGCACGGCGTGCGGCCGCTGGACACGGCGGGACGGGAGCATCTGAGCTTCCTCCACAATCCGAAGTATGTCGAGGAGGCCCGGTCGTCCGACGCCGGCGCGATCCTGGTGGCCGACCCCGCCGTGCTTCCGGATCGCAATTTGCTGGTGTGCCCGGAGCCCTATCTCGCGCTCGCGCACGCGCTCGAGCTCTTTCACCCGTCCGAACGGCCGGAGCCCGGCGTCCACCCGTCGGCGGTGGTGGCCGGGGACGTGGTGCTCGGCGATGGGGCAAGCGTAGGTCCCCTGTCCTCGGTTGGTGCGGGATCGGCGATCGGCGAACGGACCTCCATCGGGCCGGGCTGCGTGCTCGGACGCGGGGTTGTCGTGGGCGCCGATTGCATCATCCACCCCCGGGTCGTGATCGAAGACGGTTGCCGTGTCGGCGACCGCTGCATCATCCACTCGGGAACGGTGATCGGATCGGACGGTTTCGGGTTCGCCACAGTCGACGGTGTCCACCACAAGGTGCCGCAGGTGGGCATCGTGGTCGTCGAGGATGACGTTGAAGTCGGCGCCAACGTGTGCATTGACCGTGCGGCCCTCGGGGAGACCCGCCTCGGTCGCGGGACAAAGGTCGATAACCTGGTGCAGATTGCCCACAACGTGCAGCTCGGCGAGCACTGTCTGGTGGTCTCCCAGGTGGGAATCTCGGGTTCGTGCCGTATTGGTCACCACACGATCTTCGCTGGTCAATCGGGCTGCTCGGGCCACCTCGAGATCGGCAACGAGGTGATGCTGTTGGCGCGAGCGGTGGCGATAAAGGACGTTCCGGACGGTGTCACCCTCTCTGGCTACCCGGCGCGTCCCCACCGTGAGTGGCTGAAGACCCAGGCCAATGTGCAGCGCCTCGCCGGGCTGCG
>PVMK01126006.1_pt1 | contig 10921 bp, 11 predicted proteins | sample 1853481 | NCBI WGS metagenome assembly PVMK01 (sample SAMN08533507, study PRJNA380276) | Marine sediment metagenome, whole genome shotgun sequencing project. | reverse complement strand
GTCGGTGAGACCTGTTCGAAAAACTCACTTTCCATCAGTTCACTTGGGATCGCGCCGCAGTTGACCGGTACGAACGGCTGATCAGCGCGTGGCCCCTGGTCGTGAATCAGCCGGGCGACCACTTCCTTGCCGCTACCTGACTCGCCACTGACATAGATTGGTGCCTGGCTGCGAGCGAGCTTGGCGATCTGCCTCCGCAAAACCTGCACTGCATCAGAGTCGCCCGTCAGGCCGGTGTCGACATTGGCAGACAGGCCGGTGATTGCTGACAATTTGAGCGCGGTATCGACCAGGCTGCGTAGCTGCTCAAGATCGACCGGCTTCTGGACGAAATCGAAGGCGCCGGCCTTCAGCGCGGAGATGGCGGTGTCCATGCTGCCGAACGCGGTGATCACGGCGATGGGCAATCCGGGGCGTTCTGTGCCCACGTGGTGGACCAGGTCCAGGCCGTCACCGTCGGGCAGGTGCATGTCGGTGAGACACAGGTCGAACTCTTCTTCTGTCAGCAGCCGCTTGGCGGACGCAATGTCGGCCGCCGATGTGGTGTCGATGTCCATACGGCCGAGGGTGATCTCGAGCAATTCGCGAATGTCGGGTTCGTCGTCGACGATCAGTGCACGTTTCATGAGTCCTCGCTGGTGTCCTGTCCGGTCAAAGCGCTGATCCGGTCCGGATGGGCAAAGGTGATCCGAAAACAACTGCCACCGTCCTGGTGGCGCGAGTAGTTTAACCCCGCCTGGTTGGCTTCGCAGATCTCGCGGCTGATGTACAGACCAAGGCCGGTACCCTTGCGTTCGGTGGTAAAGAATGGCTCGAACAGGTTCTTGACCTCCTCGGGAGGTACCCCCCTGCCATGATCGATAACGTTCAGAAACGGCCGATCGGTTCCAGGATTGACACCGCCTACCAGTTCCAGTGACGGCCGGCCCGTGCTCTCTTCGCTGTAGCGCAGGCCGTTCTGCGCGAGATTCGTGACGGCTTGGGAAAGCTGCAGTTTGTCCATCCTGATTTCCGTATCCAGCGGGTCGACGCGAATGCTGATGTCGGCGTCGGTACCGTCGGACTCTCTGAACGAGGTGACGAACTCGTCAAGCCAGTTGGCGAGGTCAGACGAACCGGCTCCGGAGCGCGGCGGCGAGACAACTCCAGCACGTTTTCGATCACGCCGTCCATACGTTCGCAATGATCGTGAATAATGTCGGTCAAACGCGCGTCGCCGCGGTCCAGGTGGTCCGACTCGCGCAGCAGTTGCGCCGCATGGCTGATCGCGCCCAATGGATTACGAATTTCATGGGCGATACTGCCGGACAACCGGCCGAGCGCGGCGAGCTTCAGCTGTTGAGCCTGCTGTTGGATCTCGGTGGTGTCTTCGATGAATATGATGACCTCACCGTCGGCGCGACCAGCGGTCACGGCACTGAAATTCGCTCGAATTTCGGGCGTGTTGGGCCCGGCTTGAAAAGGGCGGCCGCGAAGTGTGTTGTCGTTGCGCCATTCGAGCAGCCGTTCGGCCAACGATTCGGGCAGGTTCTCGATGGCATCGCCGTACCGGGCGGAACCCAGCAGCGAGCGCGCGGACTGATTGAGCATCCTCACCTCATCATCTTGACTCACCACCAGGATACCGGTGCGCATCCGTTGAATGATGGAACGGTTGACGAGTTCCAGACTGGCGATTTCCGCGGCGCGGGTCGTCGACAGAATTTCGCTGCGGCGTAACCGTGACGACAGCGACTCAATCGCAATGGCGGTGGCGAAATAGGCCGCGCCCAACACGCCGGCCTGGAAGAAATTGCCGATGTAGGCGTCTTGGCTGAGGGCCAGGTAGGCTTCCTCATAGAGGATGGCGATGGTGGCGAACGCCGCAATGAACGCGCTGGCGCGGCCGGTAACCAGAATGGCGCCAGCGGCCACGGAAATAAGAATCATCACGCCCAGGCCGCTCTCGAGGCCACCGCTGGCGTACATCAGCGCAGTCAACACCGCAATGTCGAACAGCACCACGCCCGCGGAGACCAGCTGCCGGCGGAACCATTGCTGCGGTAGCCGCGGCAATGCGACCACGGTGGCCGCGTTCATTGCGCTGTAGACCAACGCAATGAGTTGAAAGTGAAACGGTAACAAGGAGCCGATACGAGTATCGATGAGGCCCTGGGCGAAGACGCCCAGCAACGCCAGGCCGATGCCGAGTCGGTAGTAGTTATAGACCCTGAGGAGGCTGATGTTCAGTTCGAAGCGTCGTTGCTCGGTTTCAGCAACGATGTCTTCGCGGCGCGTTGTCATGTGCGGCGTTGTGGGTACTGCTCAGTCTGCTCAGTAGGTTCGGGCGACTCCGCGGATACCGGGGACTGCGCAGGCTCCGTAGAAATGTGGGCCTGGATTACCGGTTTGTCCTCGAGGCTTTCGTCTGGCTGATCCGGCAGCTCCTGCTGCTCCGGATGGACAGTGCGCGGCGCGATGCGTGGCGTCTCCGAAGGCTGCTGGATTGAGATCGGCGGCGGTACGTCGGGTCGGTCGAGCAGGCCGAACGTCACCAGGTTTGTCCACGAGCGATACCGCATCTGAACGTTCTGTGCCAGCACGTAGCGGCCATTGTCGTCGAACGACTCATAGTTGGGGTAATTGATGGCCAGCACCCGCAGCGCATCGTTGGCATACGTTTCGAGCCCCAGCTTGTAGTTTGCCTCTATAAGGATGGACAGTGCCGGTCGACCACCGGTGTGGTGGAATACTCCTCCACCACGGTTCGGGCGCGATTGGCAGCGGCAACGAAGGCACCGCGGCGCATGTAGTACTCGGCGATGTAAACCTCGGCTTCCGCCAGCACGTTGCGCAGGTAGATCATCCGCTGACGAGCATCCAGCGCGTATTCGCTATCCGGGAAGCGATAGACCAGTTGGGAGAAGTCCGAAAAAGCTTCGCGGGCCGAAGACATGTCACGCTTGGCCGCGTTCGAGGTGTAGAACCGGTCGAACATGCTGCTGTTCTTCTCGGACGCGGCTAAACCTTTCAGGTAATACGCGTAGTCGATGTTCGGGTGTTGCGGATGCAGTCGGATGAAGCGGTCGGCTGCGCTGCGCGCCGCGTCCGGTTGGAAAGCCATATAACGGGCGAAGATCAGCTCAAGCTGGGCCTGGTCGCCGTACCGGCCGAAGGGATAGCGCGCTTCCAGGTGTTCGAGCTGGGCGATCGCATCGTTGTAGTTCCCGGCGCGCATGCTTCGTTGCGCGCTTTGATACAGCGCCTTCTCATCGCCTTCGAACTCTTCACGCTCATCGCCGCCACCCCAGGGCAGCAACGAGCAGCCGTTCAAACAGAGGCATGCGGCAAGTGCAAACAGTACAACTCGAGTCATGCGTTTCTCAACGCGTCGATGAAGTACGATAGTTTACTCGGAGTTAGCGCCAATCCCAACGTATGTCAGACGACCTATGTCAGACCAGCAGGTGAACCGCGAGTGCGTGGTTCCGGCTGGGCTGGCCGGCCAGCGCGCCGATCGCACGGCCGCTGAATTACTGCCGGAATTCTCCCGCGCCCAGTTGACGCGTTGGCTGCGCAGCGGTGCGCTGACGTTCGATGGACGCAGCCTTGCGCCCAAGTTCAAACTGTTCGGCGGCGAAATGTTGCGCCTGCAGGCATCGCTGGACGTCGACCGGGGGCTCGAGGCGCAGAGCGTGGCGTTCGGGGTGTGCTACGAAGACGATGATCTGCTGGTCGTGAACAAGCCGGCCGGGGTCGTCGTCCATCCCGGCGCCGGCAATCCGGACCGTACGCTGGTCAATGGATTGATCGCCCACCGGCCGGCACTGAAAGTGCTGCCCCGAGCGGGTCTCATTCACCGGCTCGACAAGGGTACCAGTGGGTTGCTTATCGCGGCCTGCAATGAACGCTCCTTCAAAGTGCTCACCGAGGCGATGCGTGACCGGGTGATCGTGCGGCGTTATCGGGCGGTGGTGGAAGGTCAGATGACGGGAGGGCGGGAGATTGAGGCGCCAATCGGTCGGGATCCCCGGAATCGGCTGAAGCAGCGGGTTCGCGATGATGGGCGCTATGCCCTGACGCGGGTTCGCCTGACCGAGCGATTCCGGGCCCACACCCTCATCGAGGCGCAACTCGCCACCGGCCGGACCCATCAGATTCGGGTCCATCTGAGTTCCATTGGCTACCCGTTGCTGGGTGATCGCACCTACGGCGCGCGTGGGATGCTGCCACCGCGGCCCACCCAGGACTTCGTTGCGTTGCTACGGGGCTTTGGTCGCCCGGCACTGCACGCCTACTGTCTCGAGTTGCGCCATCCCGGAGATTCCAGGAGGTTGCAGTTCGTCGCGGATGTCCCGACAGACTTTGAGGTGTTGCTGGATAACCTTCGCAGAGACCGGGAAACGCAACCGTGAGCCTGGCGGCGCTGCGCCCCGAGTGGCCTGCCCACCGGCGCGTTCGAGCCCTCGCTACCACCCGTCAGGGCGGGGTCAGCCTGACGCCCTTCGACAGCCTGAATCTAGGTACCTACGTCGGTGATGCCACTGAACGGGTTGTAGCGAATCGAGGCCAATTGGCCGCACAGCTCGAAGGGGCGGCCCCAGTCTGGCTCGAACAGGTGCACGGAACCGCTGTGCAGCGCATCACCGAGGAACTGCGTGAACCGCCATTGGCCGACGCCAGTTGGACCGACCAGCCCGGAATTGCGTGTGCCGTGCTGAGCGCGGACTGTCTGCCGGTTATCGTCGCAGATCGCGGCGGAACGGTGGTTGGCGCGGCGCATTGTGGCTGGCGTGGTCTGTGCGATGGCGTGCTGGGGCACCTGGTCGATGCGTTGCCGGTGGCTGCAACCGAGCTGATTGCCTGGTTGGGTGCAGGTATCTCAGCGGCGCATTACGAAGTGGGGGACGATGTATTGGACGCATTCTGCAACCGTTCGGGAAATGCCGCGCGTGAGCTAGGATTTGCGCGCAATCCGGCTGGCCGCTACCAGTGTGATCTCGTTGCGCTGGCGCGCTGGAGTTTGCGGGAGTGGGGCGTAGGCGATGTGTTCGGTGGAAACTTGTGCAGTTTCGCGGACCCGCGATTCTACTCGTATCGCCGGGACGGACGTTGCGGGCGTATGGCTACGCTGATCTGGCTCGAATTCCGGGAATGATACGCCTGGCCGTCAGACTGGCCAAACTGGCGGGGTAGATAAGCAGATCGGCGTCAGCCGGTAGCTTCGCAATTGCTCACGACATCGCGTTGCGCTTCGCTGATGCGCGACTGTCTTTCTTCTTCCGGCATAGCGGTTTCGTTGCCGCTGGCGTCACGCACGCGAATCCGACCCCTGCCGTTCAGCTTGCCGAGCACGCCTTGTGCACGACTGCAGTTCGATTCTTTGATTCGCGCGATCTCGGCCTGACGGGCATCTTCCGTTGCCTGCAGGCGCTTCATCATTTCCTTCTGCTCTGCCGACAGGTGCGCGTCGGGGTCCTCGGCTTTTACTTCAACCGTGATTGGCACAACAACGGTGGGTGCACCGCTACTGGTTACGATACGCTCGGCCACAACGCCTTCGGGAGAAAGCTGGGTGTAGTTGACGACGCCAGCGTCGTCGACCCATCGATAGATTTCCGCTCCGCCGAGGGCGGGGACCAACAGTAACCAGGCAAACTGTAATGGCCTCATTTTACAAGGGCCCAAGCTGGATTTGACCCGCAAAGAATAACATAGCGGGCGCTCGAGGCGGGTCGGCAAACTGTGTTCTGCTGCTCAATTCTGACGACGCAATAGCTACCTGAATGGCCCACACGCGGTCGGTCAGCCGTTAGCGTCAGGCGGTCGGTGCTAAGCAGAAATTGACATGCATGCTGCAAGGCACAAAAATAGCAGGTTTTGTGGCGCCAGTTGGCGCCGTAGTCGGAATGGCCTGCCCGCATTGATGTACAGCCGCGGGCGGTTTTTCAAGGGGACGTAATGGCGGAGCTGCTTTCGGGCGGGGACATGTTGATTCGCGCCTTGCAGGATGAAGGTGTCGAGTACCTATTCGGTTATCCGGGTGGTACGGCGCTGCATATCTATGATGCGATATTCCGTCAGCAACGGGTGGAGCACGTGTTGGTGCGGCACGAACAGGCGGCGACTCATATGGCCGACGGTTACGCGCGTGCCACTGGGCGTCCGGGTGTCGTGTTGGTCACCTCGGGTCCCGGCGCCACCAACACGATCACTGGGATTGCGACGGCCTACATGGATTCGATACCGCTGGTGGTCATCTCCGGCCAGGTGCCGCGCGACTTGATAGGCACCGATGCGTTCCAGGAAGCCGACATGATCGGTGTGTCGCGCCCCGTTGTGAAACACAGCTTCCTGGTCAAGGATGTCGCCGAGATTCCGCTGATCGTCAAGAAGGCGTTCTACATCGCGACCTCCGGACGGCCCGGCCCGGTGGTGATCGATGTTCCCAAAGACACGACTGACCCGTCGGTCACGGCCCCCTATGAGTACCCCAAGACCGTGGCGCTGCGCTCTTATTCTCCGGCAACGCGAGGTCACACGGGCCAGATTCGGCGTGCGGTTGAACACCTGGTGCGGGCGCGCCGTCCGGTGATCTACTCGGGTGGCGGCGTGATTCAGGGTAATGCGGCCGATGTGTTGACGCGGATTGCGCGACGCTTGAACTTTCCAGTCACCAACACGTTGATGGGCCTTGGTGGATATCCCGGCTACCGACCGCCAATCGCTGGGCATGCTGGGTATGCACGGGACCTTCGAGGCCAACAACGCGATGCATGCCAGCGATCTCATCCTGGCGGTGGGCGCGCGCTTCGACGATCGGGTAACCAACGCGCCGTCGAAGTTCTGTCCGGACGCGACCATCATTCACATGGACATCGATCCGGCCTCGATTTCGAAGATCGTTGCTGCTGATATCCCCATTGTCGGGCCGGTCGACACGGCGCTGATAGAGATGGAGCGGCTGATCGAAGCTGAACTTGGCAAACACGACGAACTGCCGGATAGCGACGCGCTGGCCAGCTGGTGGAACCAGATCGACGAGTGGCGCGAAAGCCACGGCCTGAACCATGACCTGCTGTCGAGCTTGGACCCGGGCAAGGTGATCCGGCCGCAACAGGTGATCCAGGCGCTGTATCAGGTGACTCAGGGTGATGCGTACGTGAGCAGCGATGTGGGTCAACACCAGATGTTCGCCGCGCAGTATTATAAGTTCGACGAGCCGCGCCGGTGGATCAATTCTGGAGGTCTGGGAACCATGGGATTCGGATTGCCTGCAGCAATGGGCGTGCAGTTTGCGTTTCCCCATGCGGTCGTCGCCTGTGTTACCGGCGAAGGCAGCTTCATGATGAACATGCAGGAGCTGTCGACCTGTCTGCAGTACGCGCTGCCCATCAAGAGCGTCAACCTCAACAATGCGGCGCTCGGCATGGTCAAGCAATGGCAGGACATGCAGTACGGTGGGCGTCATTCGCACAGCACGTATCGCGAATCACTGCCCAACTTCGTCGACCTGGTTGCATCGTTCGGACACGTGGGCATAAAGGTCGAAACCCAAGGCGATCTGGTGCCGGCGATGAACGAAGCCTTTGGTACGAAGTACAAGGACAAGCTGGTATTTCTAGACGTCGAGGTCGATCCGGAAGAGCATGTTTACCCCATGGCGATCAAGGGTGGCTCAATGCGTGACATGTACCTCGCTCGGTCGGATGCCTGCTGATGCGTCGGATCATTGCCGTGCTGCTGGAAAACGAAGCGGGGGCGCTGTCCCGGGTCACTGGATTGTTTGCGCAACGCAACTACAACATCGAGACCTTGACGGTTGCCCCCACTGAGGATGCGACGCTGTCCCGGCTGACCCTCACCACGACTGGCGACGACGAAAAGATCGAACAGATCACCAAGCAGTTGAACAAACTCATCGAGGTCATCAAGGTGGTCGACCTCACGGAGGGTGATCACGTTGAACGCGAGTTGATGTTGATCAAGGTGCGCGCCGAAGGCGCCGCCCGCGCCGAACTGAAGCGCACCGCCGACATTTTTCGCGGCCAGATCGTCGATGTGTCGAGCACCGGCTATACGGTTCTGCTCACCGGTCCGAGCAGGAAGCTGGATGCGTTCATTCGGGCGATTGGCAAGACCACCATTCTCGAGGTGGTTCGATCCGGCGTCTCCGGGTTGGGTCGCGGCGAAAAGATCCTGAGCATTTGAAGCTCAGTTAACCGTTCAGACAAAGGGTTTAACAGATGCAGGTTTACTACGACAAAGACGCCGACTTGTCGATTATCCAGGGCATGAAGGTCGCGGTTGTCGGCTATGGGTCCCAGGGACACGCACACGCCAACAACTTGAAAGACTCGGGTGTTACCAACATTTGCGTTGGGTTGCGCGCCGGCTCAGGGTCCTGGCACAAGGTCGAGACCGCGGGACTGAACGTCGTGGAAGTTGCGGCCGCGGTAACCGATGCGGATCTGGTGATGATTCTGGCGCCGGACGAGTTGCAGCCGGCGATCTTCCGCGAAGAAATTGAGCCGAACCTGAAAGAAGGCGCGACCATCGCTTTCGGTCATGGATTCAATATTCACTTCGGGCTGATCGAACCGCAGGCGGATCTGGACGTCATCATGATTGCCCCCAAGGGGCCGGGTCACACGGTTCGTTCGACCTACCTCGAGGGCGGCGGCGTGCCGAGCTTGATTGCCATTGCCCAGGATGCGTCGGGGCGAGCCAAGGAAACCGCGTTGTCCTATGCGTCGGCCAACGGCGGCGGTCGTGCTGGGGTGATCGAAACGTCCTTCAGAGAGGAAACCGAGACCGATCTGTTCGGTGAGCAGGCGGTGCTGTGTGGCGGTGCCGCCGCGTTGGTTCAGACGGGCTTCGAAGTCCTGGTGGAAGCGGGCTATGCACCTGAGATGGCGTACTTCGAGTGTTTGCACGAACTCAAACTGATCGTCGATTTCTTCTACGAAGGCGGCATCACCAACATGTGGTACACGGTGTCCAATACCGCCGAGTACGGCGGCTTGACGCGCGGCCCCCGGATCGTGACGCAGGAGACCAAGGAAGAGATGCGGCGCATCCTGAAAGAGATCCAAACCGGTCGCTTTGCCCAGGAGTTCGTCACCGAAAACCAGGCCGGTGCACCCACAATCAAGGCCGAGCGGCGCATCAGCCAGGCGCACCCGATCGAGGAAGTGGGTGCCAGGCTGCGTGCTATGATGCCGTGGATTCAAGAGAAGGCGCTGGTGGATAAGGACAAGAACTGAGCCATTGCGCAGCCGCCCATGTGCGAGTGCCGAACCGAAGCATGTCCGAACCGCCGTCCAAATCGAAAACCCGCAGCCTGCTGCGTGCGGTAGGGATCGAAGAAGGCGAAGCCGATGAGTCCGGCCGCCATCGCGGCATCTATCTGCTTCCCAACCTGATCACCACGGGGGCACTGTTCGCCGGTTTCTACGCCATCGTCGCCGCGATGAATGGCGATTTCATGCCCGCGGCGGTGGCAATCTACGCGGCGTCGATTCTCGACGCGGCGGACGGTCGCGTCGCCCGCTTGACGCGCACGCAGAGCGCGTTTGGCGCCGAATACGACAGCCTGTCGGATATGGTGGCCTTCGGTGTGGCGCCGGCACTGGTTGCGTTCAGTTGGGCGCTCTCAGCGCTCGGCCAGATCGGTTGGGTGGTGACCTTCATCTACATGGCGTGTGCGGCGTTGCGCCTGGCGCGCTTCAATACCCAGGGCGAAAGTCGCACCTTCACCGGTCTTGCCAGCCCGTCAGCCGCGGTGCTGATTGCCAGCCTCGTCTGGGTGCTCGACGAGCAACGTTTGGCCGGTGAGACGGTAAGCGTGCTTGCGGCGGCGACGCTGGCCGTGGCGACCACGCTGGTGGGCATCCTGATGGTCAGCAACTTCACCTACTTTTCGCCCAAATTGATCACCTTCCGGGGGCGCGTTCCCTTCTTCGCGCTGGTCGCGGTTGTGCTGGTGTTTGCGATCGTTCTGGCAGACCCACCCCGCGTGCTGCTGACGTTGTCCGGGGTGTATGCGTTGAGTGGCATCGCCACCTACGTTTGGAATCTCTACCGCAAGCCAGATCCGGATCCGGACCCGGACCCGGACCCGGACCCAGACCCGGACCCAGACCCGGAATAGGCTGAACCTGGTTGCGTCCGGGCGGTCCAATCGATACTACGAACGCAAGGACGACTCGAAGCATGCAGGATCTGGCGCGAATCAGAAGTTCAGAAATCACGCCCTTTGAGGTGTATGCCTCCCGGCGCTCCTTTCTGGGTGGGTTGGGTCGGCTTGGCGGCGCGCTGGCGCTGGGTGGCGCAGTTGCCGGTACGGCAGCGGTACACGCAGCCAGCCGTCAGTCGATTTCCACGTATCTGCCGATGGCCGCGCCGCCGGTCGATGCGATTACGCCGGCGGAATACGCAACCCGCTACAACAATTTCTATGAGTTTGGCACTGATAAGTCGGCGCCCAGTAAGTACGCTGCGGAGCTAACCACCGATCCGTGGTCGGTGGAGATCAGCGGCGAGGTAAACAAGCCGGGCCGCTACACCTTAGAAGACATTCTGAAGCCTCACGATCTCGAAGAGCGGATCTATCGGCTGCGCTGCGTTGAAGCCTGGTCCATGGTCATTCCCTGGATCGGGTTTTCACTGGGTGATCTGATCAGACGATTCGAGCCGACCGGAGCGGCGAAGTACGTAGAGTTCAAGACGCTGTACCGGCCGAGTGAATTCAGAGGCCAGCGTGCGGCGTTTTCCAGCATCGGCTGGCCCTACGTGGAAGGACTACGACTCGATGAAGCCTACCATCCGCTGACGCTGATGGCGGTGGGGATGTATGGCGAGGCATTGCCGAATCAGAACGGCGCGCCGTTGCGCCTCGTCGTGCCCTGGAAGTACGGTTTCAAGAGCATCAAGTCCATTG
>PVMK01123462.1_pt1 | contig 10921 bp, 9 predicted proteins | sample 1853481 | NCBI WGS metagenome assembly PVMK01 (sample SAMN08533507, study PRJNA380276) | Marine sediment metagenome, whole genome shotgun sequencing project. | reverse complement strand
GCCTCGTCCGCCGATTTTCCGCAGCCGGTAAGTGTGCCAATCAGCAGTACTGACATAACCAGCTTGTAACCAGAATTCATCGAATATTCTCCTTGCTGCCGTTTTTTTAAAAAGGTCGCCATACGATGGAAACAAACCGCCACCAGCATCGTATTCTTCCTTAAATTGTAGACCTTAAATCTAGTGCCCGTCCGGAATCTCACACATTTGTCGTCCCCGCGCAGGCAGGATCCGTTACGCTCTTGATTTTTCCGGGTTCCGGAACGCCGGACCGCCGCCTGTGCGGGAAAGGCGGCACAGCAAAATATCAACGTTTGCGGATGCCCACAACTCCAGTATTACGAACACATTCAAGCAAATTTTCCGGCCATTTACCGGCGCTACTCCTGCGACAACTGCTGTAACAGCTGTTGATACGCCTGGTTCCCCGGGGCGATTTCCAGCAGCGTCCTGACGTAAACCAGCGCTTTGTCCCGCTGACCCAGTTCCGCATTGTAATTGGCCAGAGCCGTCAACACCTCCTGATTGCGCGGTACGCTGCGCAGCAGCGCCTGCAACTGCACGATAGCCTCCCGGGGTTGCCCCAGATCGTGCAGGGCAATGGCATAGATAAAGCGGTGACGGGTACCCATGGTCTCCATTTCCGCCGCCTTCTGCAGGTACTCCAGGGCCTTTGCTGAATTCCCGGTACGCGTTTCCAGCAATCCCAGTGAATGCAGAGTCGCACCATTGTCCGGGGCGATCGCCAGCGCTTGTAATAACAGCTGCCGCGCATCGTCCTCCCTGGACTGGGCGCGCAACAGATCCGCCAGGTTGAGGTAAGCCGGCAACAGTTGCGGGTTGAGATACAAGGCCTCACGGTAGGCGGCTTCAGCCGCGGGCAGATCTCCCCGCGTCACGTAAAACACACCCAGTTGCAGTTGCACACCGGGCATGTCGGCGTGTTCCCGCTGGATACGCACGTACTCACCAAACAGCGCGAGCAATTGATCTGCCTGCTGCGCTGTCACCTGGTCCAGGGGCACGCCCGCCAGGGACACCGCCACCTCCATGCGCACCGCGGTAATGTCATCATCGAACAGAGGTTGCAGCAACTGCATGCGCTGGTGCAGTGGCAAAAACTGCAGAGAGCGCACGGTACTGACACGCAACAGGGGGTCATCGTCATACAATAATGTGGTCGCGGTTTGCAGGGCATCCCGGCCGCCCACCTCCCCCAGCGACTCCATGGCGGTAGCACGCCAGATGGGTGCCACGCTGCTGTCATTGGCCAGTTGTGCCAGAGAGGGCAGCGCGCGACTGTCGCCCTGATCGAAGCGGTAAAAGGCGCGAGCCGGGTGACTACCTGTATCCCGGAACTGCACACCCCAATCCCGCAGGGCATCCAGCGTCCAGGGCGCGTCCCGGTCCCGGTGACATTGGTTACAGGCATTGGGCGTACCCATGACGATGCTCAGGTCCGGGCGGGGTATACGCATACTGTGATCCCTGCGTGGGTCAACACCCATGTAGGTGGTCTCCGGCATATGGCACTCAGCGCACTGGCCGCCAGCGGAGCCCGCATTGTGGTGGTGATGTTCAGTTGTATCGTATTTTTGTGGCTGGTGGCACTGGGCGCAAACACCATTACCGGGAGCGCGCAGTGCAAGGCTATGGGGCTCGTGACAATTGCTGCACACCACACCGGCCTGGTGCATCTTGCTCTGTACAAAGGAACCGTACACATAGACCTCGTCGCGAATTTGCCCGTCGTGGTAATACAACGGCGATTGCGGCAACGACAGACGGTGGGTGTCCAGCAGATCCGCGCCGTATTGGTAATCCCCCAGGGTGCCGCGGCGAGCGTGGCAGCGACCGCAGTTGTCAATCTGTGCGCGCGATTGCAACGCTGAACGACGCTTCGCTATAGTCTTACCCTCCGGGAATGCCCATTCACCGCGCTGGTCCAGGGCCGTCGGGAAGCCACCATTGACCGCGGATTTTAATTGTTCTCTGCGCGCCAGTTCCAGGTGTTTCTCGCCGGGCCCGTGGCAGGCTTCACAGCTGACATCCACTTCTTCAAACGTGGTGGTAAACGAGCGGCTCGAGGCGTCGTAGTTTTTCCTGAGGTCTGTGCTGTGACATTCCGCGCAGCGGGTATTCCAGTTCTGGTAGGGGCCTGTCCAGTGCAGCGGATCCTTGTGATCGATCACCTCCTCGGGATACAGGTGGTACCAGCGCTGCCCGCCTTCGGCTTCGGGACGACTATCCCAGGCGATACTCAGGGCCTGCAGGCGACCGCGAGACAGTGGCAACAGAATCTGTTGCAATGGATATACACCGAATACGTAGTTCACCGGAAAGTCGGTCAACTCACCGTCCTCCCCGTCGGTGCGCACCATGAACTTCTCACCGTCGCGGAAAAAGCGAGTGGTGATACTGCCATAGGTGAACCTGGCGTCGTCAAAATCACCCAGCACGGTATCGGGGGTGGGTAACTGCATGGCCAGGTCGTGATGCGAACCCTGCCATAAAGCGTATTCGCTGGCATGGCAGTTTTTACAGGTATCGGAGCCGGTAAAGGCGTGGCCGGCGGCACTATAAGTCAGCAGTGCGGCCAACAGTATTCTGGAAAACAACAAGCTGGGATAACCTTATAAAACCGGGAGGGCTAACATTACCTTATCTGCCGGAAATACAAAACCTCGCCAGGGGAAATCGTGGTTGCATTTACGCATCCACGCCGCAGGGTTTGGTGCGCGGTGCGCACCCTACGTAGGGTGCGCACCGCGCACCAAAACCCCTTTATTTTATTGCTACAAAAGCAGTGTTACTTAGGAAACAGAAATGTCGCTGTCAATTGGAAATCCCACTGGGCGCCAAACTCCGGCTTTTCCACATTGTAGTAATAGGCCATCCTGGCGTTGATCGCCTGCTTGCCCCAGTGGAACACCCGGCCCACGCCGCCGCCTACCGGTATGGTCCACTCATCGCTGCTCTTATCCGCTTCCCAGTTGGCGGTGATTACCGGCGAAGTGTTCAGGTACCAACCTCCATCAAAGTTGTAGTTCGCAAAGGGCTGGGCTACCAACAGGCTGATATCCGCATCGGAGCCATCGTTACTGGAGCCGGCAAAGTCCCATATCTGGGAGACAAGGCCGCCGATCACCCAACGCCCCGGCATGCTCAATACGACGGCCACAGGACCGGCTGCCCAGTTTTCATTCCCCAGCACCTCATCGGTATGTGTGGGTATCTGCACCGAAGGGCCCACACCCCAAATCACCTTGCCGGGGTTTGACGGCGATAAAAAGCCCTGGTAGGTGGTATCTCCCAGGCCGTTCTGGCGGTTGGGACCACCCGGAATACCCGGCTGGGACACGAGGGGTATGATCGCACGGTGGATGAGATTCCAGTTTTCACCAATAGCCACCGGCATAACCGGCTTGATATTCAGCACATGCTGCTTGCCGTTGTTGGGACCGAACTCACCGTTGAAGTTGTACTCAAAGGGCACACTGATCATCTTCGCCACCGGGTTCTGGGACTTCTTGGCCAGGGCTTTTGTCTCTGCGTCTGTCATGGCTATCGATGGCATCGCCAGTACCGCGGCGAACAGGCCGCAGGCGAAAACACCGCGGCCGCTATTGGAAATATTCGCTTGTTGCATAGTAATTATCCTTTGCACATGTCTCGGGGGAGAGTTTACTTAATTCGATTTAGTGGATGGGTGTGTTTCAGCACATGGTACTACTATCGATGTCGCGCTCAAATAGTGCACGCTGAACAATTCATCTTCGTCAAGCCAGCTGCGCTGCAATGCCAGGCCCACCCTGGCAGCAAGCCTGGTAAACCCCTCTACCGTGTATTTATAAGAGCTTTCAGTGTGAATGGATTCGCCCTCGGTGAAGGCAATGTAACTGCCGTTGCAGCGTACAGATTGCGCTCGCTCGCTGACCAGGTGCATTTCTATGCGTTGCTGCTCGCGATTATAAAAGGCGAGATGGCGGAATTTTTCCGGATCGAATTCGGCATCCAGCAAATCGTTTACGCGCTCCAGAACGTTGAGGTTGAACTCGGCGGTGACACCCTCCGCGTCGTTGTACGCCGCGTTCAGGCGTTCGCTGGATTTATGCAGGTCTACCCCCACCAGGGCGCCTCCCCCGTCACCCACCATGTCCCTGACCCGCGCAAGGAAATCGGCTGCCGCTTGTGGTTCAAGGTTACCGATGGTTGAACCGGGGTAGAACACCACACGTTTACCCTCGCGGAGCTCCTCGGTGAACGTCCAGCTCTGGTTGAAATCTGCACACACGGCGTGCACGTTCAGCCAGGGGTACTCGCGGCCGAGTTGCAGCGCCGCGCGATGCAGCATCCCGGCGGAGATGTCGACCGGGACGTACGCAGAGGGCCGCAGCTCATCCAGCAGCAGGCGAACTTTCTCACAGCTGCCACTGCCTGGCTCAATGAGGATACAGCCGGCCTCGCAGTACTCACTAATCTCTTCCCGGTGCCGACTGAGAATGTCGATTTCGGTCCGCGTGGGATAATACTCGGGAAGCCGCGTAATGCGCTCGAATAAACGCGAGCCCCGCTCATCATAAAAATATTTGGGGTTGATCAGTTTCTGCTCCTGCGCCAGGCTGGCCAGGAGCTCCCTGCGGCTGTCACCCGGCGCAGGGTGAACATTCTGGAAAGTGACGTTATCTGGATCCGGTAGCGGAGATTTCATTTGCTTGATTATTGCTCGAGTAGTCACTGGCTCGCCGGATTGCGCGCCAGCCGGATGCCACTGAACTGCCAGCGATCCTGGGGATAGAAAAAATTGCGGTAGCTGGGCCTGAGCTGTGCGGCCTTGGACACACAGGAACCGCCGCGCAGCGACCACTGATTGCTCATGAACTTGCCGTTGTACTCGCCGATAGCTCCGGCGGAGGGACGAAAGCCCGGATAAGGGCTGTACGCGCTCTGGGTCCACTGCCAGCAATCGCCGTAGAGCTGCTGCAACCCCTCCCTGCCAGCGGCGGGACGGGGATGGTAATAGCCCTCATCCACGCCGCGACTCGCGGCGGGCGCGGCGTTTGCCGCCAGCTCCCACTCCGCCTCAGTGGGCAGGCGCGCATGGGCCCAGCGGGCGTAAGCGTCCGCCTCGTAGCCACTGACATGGCACACGGGATTGCATCCCAGGCGCGGCAACAGACCATGCAGGGTGTACTCCAGCGGCTCGCCGTGCCGCTCCAGCCAGTACTGCGGTGCCTGCCATACCTGGGCCTGCACCGTACTCCAGCCATCCGCCAGCCAGAGCTCCGGGCGCCGGTAGCCGCCATCATCAATAAACTGCTGGTACTCGGCATTGGTCACCAGGCGATTGGCCAGCTCAAAGGGTTCCAGGTACGTCTTGTGTCGCGGCAGTTCGTTGTCAAAACAAAACCCCGCGCCATCAAAGCCTACTGCCACCAAACCACCGGCATGGCTGCACCACTGAACAGGCGACGTGGCGGATTCTGTAGCTGTATCCGCCTCGACGTAGGTGGGCAACATCGGGTTGAGCGCCAGGGAGTATTTAAGATCAGTGAAAAACAGCTCCTGGTGCTGCCGTTCATGCGCCACGCCCAGTACGGCGCGTTCGATGATGTCCTCCCGGGCGGGATGATTATGTGCCATCAGCAACGCGGCCATGGCCTCATCAACCCGCGAGCGGTAGTCAAACACTTCCCTTACAGTGGGCCGCGACAATAAGCCCCGTTGGGCTCGCGGAAACTGTTCACCGATACCGTTGTAGTAGGAGTTGAACAACACCGCGTAGTGCGGGTCAGGTGTTTCGTATAGGGCGGCGAAAGCTTTAAGGATAAACGTTTCGAAAAACCAGGTGGTGTGAGCCAGGTGCCACTTGGGTGGACTGACAAAGACATCAGCCTGTAGCCCGAAGTCCTCATTGCTCAGTGGCGCGCAAAAATCCACCGATTGCGCTCTTGTATCCCGATACAACTGCGCGATGGCATCACTCACCGGGCGTATCCTCCATTTCCATAGTGGAAACATTCCCGCCTATCCAGGTAATGCCGCCCTCGATCCGGCTGAACAGCAGTCCACCCTCCGCCGAACACTGCAATGCCGTGAGCGCATGACCGAGCCCCTGCTGCTGCCAATAACTGGCCAGCACCCGCATGGCGGAACCGGTGGCCGCAGCACTGGATCGGTTGACCACCGGGGGTCCAACAGCGCACGGCGGCGCGTCGCAGACCAAGCGGCCAACTGGCACACTGGGAAATCGCGGCAGCGGGCGGTGCCTCATGGGGTTCTTGCGCCATCAGGCTGACAAGACAGGGATTGCCACAGGCCCGCAGGCCCGCGGAATTTGGGCGGCCGCTGCAAAAAGCGCGCAACTGTCTTGTTGTTGCAGAAAAAAGGATGTTAGCGCCCACCTGATACCGGAATATTTTCGTTCCACTGAGAATAAAGTCTAGCAGCTTTTGCCACTGCCATCGTTACCGCTTGCTCAACGGCGCAAATGCGCCGGAATGGTGACTCGCTCCACCAGCTCAAACAACAGCTCCACCGCGATCGCCAGCAGGGCCGCCGGAATTGCACCTTCCAGAATCAGACGGTTATCATTAAGCGTCAGACCAGTAATTATAGGCTCCCCCAACCCCCCCGCTCCCACGAAGGCCGCCAGAGTAGCGGTGCCGATGCATATAATAGCGGCGGTCTTGATGCCGGCCAGGATAGTGGGCATTGCCAGCGGCAGCTCCACCTTCCACAACTGCTGCATCGGGGTCAACCCCATGCCCGTCGCGACCTGCTTGAGCAGTGGATCGACGCTGAAAATCCCGGTGAGTGTATTGCGCACGATGGGCAGCAGCGAATAGAGGAACAGAGCGATAATTGCCGGGACCTGACCGAGCCCCACCAGCGGAATCAAAAGGGCGAGCAGGGCCAGTGCGGGGATGGTCTGGATCAGACCGGTGATGTAAAGCAGGCCCCGGGCCACTCTGGCATACCTGGCAAGCACCAGCGCCAGCGGGATAGCAATGAGGCACGCGAGCAACAGGGCGCTGGCGGTAAGTTTCAGATGCACCGCGGTGTATCCCAGTATGCGCCGCGTACTGCCCTGCGGCTTAACCTGTGCTAAACCGGCCAGGCCGCTGTCATGCAGGAAGGTCGCCGCCACTTCACCGGGTTTCCGGTTTTCATTGGCCACGCGAAAATTCAAGGCGCGCATGGTCGGTTCATCGATCATATCCGTCAGGCGCTGCAGCACCTCTACCACGGGGGCCGGCAAATCACTGCGTGTCAGCAGCGCCGCGTCATAGCCTGGAAAAAATCCCCGGTCGTCGAGCAGCAGGCGCAGATCGTATGCATCGAGTTCGCCATCCGTGGTGTAGGCGTCCGTCACGTCCAGTTGGCCACTGCTCACCGCCCTGTAGGCCAGGGCGTGCTCGATGCCGCTCGGTTGATGGGGCAGTTGGTAGGCCGCCGCAAGTGCGGGCCAGCCATCGCCCCGGTTGAGGAACTCCAGGGAGAACCCCGCATCCAGGTCAGGGTGTTTGACCAGGTCACTGATGCGTTCGATGTTGCGCGAACCGGCAATGCCCGCGTCGACCGCGATGGCATAGCCATTGCTGAAACCCAGTGGCACACGCAGGGCGAGGCCGCGGGATGCCAGTGCACTGTCCAGTTGTGCGCGGGTCATGTCCGGCTGGCGCAGCACCGCCTGGGTCAGGGTACCGGTATATTCCGGGTAGAGGTCTATGGCACCGGCCTGCAGCGCCTCAAAAGCGATCAGTGTGCCGCCCAGACCCAGGCGCCGCTCCACTACAAAGCCCCTGCTCTCCAACAGTTGCGCGACGATTTCCGCCAGGATGTAACTCTCTGTGAAGGTCTTGGAGCCGATACGAACCGGTGTAGTTGACTCCGTCGCCGCGGCGCTGGGAGCCGCCGAGTAAGTATTCATCACTACAAATAGCGTAACGGCCAGTGCGAGCGCGAGGCCGGCCCGGCAAATCACACTCCAACCTCCCCCATGAGTAACTGCAGCAGTGCATCCGGTTCCACAGCGGGGTTGGCCTCCAGTAGCGCGGCCTTGCCTGCGCTGCACCTGACCCGCCCCTCATCCATAATAACGAGATGCTCCGCCAGGCGCATCGCCTCCTGCATATCGTGAGTCACAAGCACCACGGTAGTCGGCTCCGCCCGGAGTACTTCCAGCAATTGTTGGTGAATGTCCAATCGGGTAATGGGGTCTATGGCGGCGAATGGTTCGTCCAGCAGAAGTATTTCCGGGCGCAGCATCATGGCTCGACACAGGCCGACCCGCTGTTGTTGCCCGCCGCTGAGCTGGTGAGGATATTTCGTCAGCTGATCAGCCTGCAGGTGGGTAAGCTGTAGTAATTCCGCCAGGCGTTGTTCAATGCGACCCCGCTGCCACTGCGCCAGCGAGGCCAGCAAGGTGATGTTTTCCCTTGCGGTCAAGTGGGGGAAAAGGCCTGTGCCCTGCACCGCGTAACCCATCCGGCGGCGCAGCGGAGGCAGGTCTGAATAGTTCATAGACTTACCGAAGACCCGCACCGAGCCCGCATCCGGGGCAACCAGTCCGTTGCAGAGTTTGAGCAGGGTGGACTTGCCGCAGCCGCTGCGGCCTATGACGGCCGTGATACGGCCCTCGGCGAAGTTCAGGCTGACATCGTCCAGGGCCCGTGTGGCGCCGTACCGTTTGCCGACTGCTTCCAGGGAAAGTACCGTCATGGGTGCCATCTAAACATGCCTGCGATCAAATTGGCACCGGGTAAACTTACTGGATTTATTGACACTGCACCAGCATGTCGCCACAATCATGCGGCAAATGAGCGACGCCGAATTGGCACAGTACGAAGGCATCTTGCGCAGTGCAGGCGCTACAAACGTTACAACCTGCGCTTCATCCTGGGCCAGTTCGGCGATGCGCTGAAGCCGCACTGGCCCCGGTGGGCAAAACCGATTTTCGCCCTGCCCCTGGCCCTGTTCTTCGGCATGGGCTATCGCCCCCTGCTGGGCATGAACAGGAACACCGAGCCGGAAGTCGAGAAAAGCACCGAGCAATTCCTCAGGGACTTCGATCGCCATCTGCAGGATCATGATTTCCTTCTGGGTAGCAGACCCTCCATCGGCGACTTCGGGCTGGTAGCGCCCCTGTACGCCCATATGGCCCGCGATCCCTACCCCAAACAACTGATGCGGCGGATCGCCCCGAATGTTTACGCCTGGACGCAGCGCATGCAGAACCCCACGGGAGATGAGGGCGAATTTCTGCCCAACGACGAGGTACCCGCAACGCTTTACCCGATACTCCAGCGGATGTTCACGGAACAGCTCCCGACACTGATCACCACAATGCATAAAACTGCTGAATGGGTAAAACAACACCCCGACAAACACAGCTTGCCCAGATATGTTGGCAGGCACGAATTCCGGCTGGGCGACGCGGTCGGCAAACGCTGCGTGATCCCCTTCCAGCAGTGGATGTTCCAACGGCCACTACGGTATTACCAATCGCTGAGCGCACAGGACAAGCAGCGTATCGACCCGTTACTGCGAGAATTGGGCGGCTTCGAAGGTCTGCAAGAGAGCATCGAAGTGCCGTTGGATTACATTGATCACCGGGTGGTCGTCGCCAATGGTTGGTGATCTGTGTGTAAACTCCTGCCTACAGACGCCGAGAGTCACCGGCACTATGGAGCTAGTTTATTTCGTGCTCTGTGGGATTTGCGGACCACCGGGAAGAAGCCTATCAATCTGAGGCCCCATCATCACCCAACATAGCGCTGATGCATTCTTCAAGCGCCTTTAGGTGTTTGTCGATGACCAATTTGATGGTCATCGGGTCGATATCACCCAAATAGTTATGTACAAGGATATGCTGCGCGTAGGGTTGCCAGGGTTTGCTCATAACTCCACGGCTTCACTCAGCACTTGTTCGCGGATATGCCGATTGAGTTCGTGTTCGGGAATCAAATCCACGTGTCGGTTCAGTAAATGGGCGAGTCGCTCGGTTAACGGTAATCGCTGACCGAAGAGATCATAACCCCGCGGGAACTCCACCAGAAAATCGATATCGCTATCGGGCCGCTCCTCGTAACGGGCAACAGACCCAAACACGCGGATATGCTTGGCCCCAAATTCCTGGCCAAGCGCCACGATAATGTCTTTTTTTACCCGCAATTCATCCAACAACACGGCTATTTCCTGTTTTCTCAATTCTGGATTGCGAACACATTGAATATAATACGCGCAGTAAGCTGGAAGTACAGGACGAATAATATCTACTCGACGGGAATAAAATTCTGCCAGATCGACTTAATCAAACTGCCCCCGGAATACCGTGTGACCATCGAAGTGCCGCTGGACTACATCAATCACCGGGTGGTCACTGCTAGCGGCTAGCGAGCTGTAAGCAACGGATTCGGCGCAAAAAAAACTGGCGAAAAAGCCCTTTGCCCTCTACAGTGAAAGGGCTGCCCTTGCTGGCACACGAACCCAATCCTATTCGGAGACATACCATGCAATCATACAATTTTACACGCCGCTTCGCCGTTCTGCTATCAACCCTCGCACTACTGATGATAGGCACTGTTGCCGCAGCTGAAGATGTAAAACCCTCAGGCACACTAACCCTGAAAGAAACCGAAGTGGGTCTGCTCCTGGGCGGCGACTGGGGCAAGGGCACACTGACCTTTGACGGCGCGGAGCACGCCTTCAAATTGACAGGGGCCAAGGTCGGCGGCATCGGTGTGACCGTTGCAGAAGTCAGCGGTGATGTCTACAACCTGGCCAACGTGGAAGACTTTTACGCCATCTATTTCAAAGCCGAAGCCGGCATTACCGGTGTGAAGGGTCGCGAGGGCAGTTGGGTCAAAAACAGCAAGGGTGTCTCTCTGCACCTGACATCCCACTCCGAAGGACTGGC
>PVMK01189014.1_pt1 | contig 10922 bp, 8 predicted proteins | sample 1853481 | NCBI WGS metagenome assembly PVMK01 (sample SAMN08533507, study PRJNA380276) | Marine sediment metagenome, whole genome shotgun sequencing project. | reverse complement strand
ATATCCGTGGCAATTGGAAAAGAACAAGGACTGGAGTGGTGGAAAAGAATAAGGACTGGAGTAATGGAGTGTTGGGCTTAAAAGCGGAAATAGATCTGATTTTTACTCTTTTACCCTTGGTTATCAGAGATTCAAACATGGTTTATATTTTTCCATTATATCAACCATTCATCACTCCAATACTCCAGTACTCCAGGTAGGTCTATGCTAGCTTTACCATTGACAATGAAACGCAAGTCATTTGTGTTACTGATTTTTTTTATACTGATGCCCATGACCCCGGGCTTTGCACAAAACCCGGTATCCGTCATTGAAGCACTTAATATTGAAATTTGGCCTGACTATGACAAGACGTCCGTCCTGGTTTTGCTGACCGGCACGCTCCCGGAAGGTACCCGGTTCCCAGCCTCTGTCACTCTTCCTTTACCAGAAGCCGCCCAACTCAATGCTGTTGCCCGCATTGATAGTAAGGATGGCAACATGAAGGATGATATTTTTTCGAGCACCGATCCTCCCGGCACATTGACGTTCAACACACCGAATTTACGTTTCAGGGTGGAATACTATCTCCCATACACTGTCAATGAAAACCAGCGCTTCTTTGACTATACCTGGTTAGCGGCTGTAACCGTTAATAATTTTCAACTAAGGGTGCAGCGGCCAACATCAGCCGGCACCCTTAATACAGAACCAGCTACTGCAAATGTTGTAAGGAGCGGGGATGGGTTCGATTACCACATCTTCCCCGCACGAGCTGTCCCGGCCGGGCAACCATTTTCGCTGCATGTGGATTACAAAATGACCACCGCTCAATTATCGGCGACAAGTTTGCCTCCTCCAAATGCCAGCATCCAAACCCCCGGATTACTCGCCACGCCAAGCACCGGCTCCGGCCTTAACTGGGCTTTGGCAGCTATTGTTACCGGTGGTCTCATCATCATTGTGGCCTTGATCTGGCAGATTGCCTCCCGCCGTCCATCGCCTGACATCCACCAGCCTGATGATTCACGGGTTGAAAAGCAATCGCGGGCTGAATTCTGCCGCAATTGTGGCGACCCAATCGAGGATGGTGACAGATTTTGCAGGCGGATGCGGTTTAGAAGTATAAAAGGTGTCAGGTGTCAGGTTTCGGGGCGGAAGGAGGGTTCAGGATTCTGCCCCGCCGCCAGCCAAAAAAAAACGGACGGTCTAATCGAAAAAGAAACTAATAATTCACCGCGGAGCTCGCAGAAATCGCTGAGAAATAAAATTTAAAATAATCTATTTTTGATTATAAATATGCAGAAATATTTACATTGACACCTACATTATGAACGGGTGCCGTGCCGAGGGAATACTGGACTATTCAACGGGTGGTTGGTGAAGTATCGAGAGGAAAGTTGATAATTTGATGATTTCAAAATTTTCGTAATTCCTCAATTTGAGCAAGTGTTTATCCCCGGTGATTAAAAAATCCGCTCCAGCCTCTAAAGCGCATTCTAAAATACGATTATCCGGGTCATCCGCTACCACTTTTAGCCAAGGGGTGGTTTCCAAGACGGTTGCCAGATTGCCGATGGACGTAATCAACTGAGCAATTTTCTGTTTCTCCCAACCGAATTTCCCGCCCAGTTTCCGGGCTAATTCTGTAAGGATTGCAACAGAGGTGCAAAGCGCGAACTCGCCATCAATAGCGTGGAGGTACGCCTTTTCAGCATTGCCGCCGGGTATGACGAAAGCAGAGATGTAGATGTTGGTGTCGAAGACGATCTTCAAAATCAGCGTCCTTCGAAAACCAGTTTTGCAACATCGGATTCTGTGAAAATCTCTTCTTTTTGAGCCAAAGCCGCGCCGTATGTTTGAAGTTCACGAAACTCCTCTTTCAGATTCTGTCTCTTGTAAGCCAGAAACATTTCTCTGAAAAGCACGCTTCTGTTTTTTGCCAGTCTCTTAGCCAGTTTGTCATATTCTTCAGCCATGTCCTGCGGCATGGAGATTGTCACGGCTGCGCGCGTTTTTTTTGTTTTCATAGGATTACCTCCGATGATAGTATGACAAAATCATACAGGCTTTAAGGCGATGGGTCAAGAGAATTTTTTTGCGGTAAAAAAGGGGCCGCCCATTAAAAGGCTTGTCAAGAGAAAAAACACTTCCCCCAGAAAAAAAAATTTATATTTTTTTGAATAATCAATAATTAATGCAGCAAGGCTTCGCTATATCTCCCGTTCCGCACGCGTTATTTCGTTTTGTAGGTTCGCGGTCAGCATTTTCTGATCCGCATCAGTCACCCATCGGGTTCAAGGCGATTGTGCTTTAAGCGCAAGGCATCAAAACACGGCCCCTGGTCCTCTTGGACCCCAGAAATTTCGGTACCATGCCGTGTTCAATTCGATGGGTTACAAATCTTGTGGTTATAAGCCAACCCCTTGTGGACTCACGGCATAGGCGGATCAGGATCTAACATGGATATCTGTTATTCGGGAAGTAATGTCCTGTGCCTGGGCAAAGAAATTTAAAGTTTTGGCCAAAACCAATGTATCATTCCGTAAATACAGTAAAATTAAATAGCAAAAACTATAAATAAGGGTGTGGAAAGTGGGTTGTATGATAAATATTAAAAAAAGATTGTATTATATTAAAAAATAGTTTATATAGTTAAAAATTTCGTTCATTTTTAAAAATTTCCAGGATTATAATGCCACAAACCAGGTTTGAAATCTTTTCCAAGAAAGTCAGTGATGTTATAGGTCTCCGAAATCAGAATGAATTGTCCGCTGTTATTGGAGTCAGCTCCTCATCCATCACTCAGGCCCGGAAAAGAGACAAAATTCCGGCCAACTGGATTTTACAGCTTTGCCTCAAATATGGTTTGAATCCCAATTGGCTTGAAAAGGATATCGGCCCTGTTTTCATTCAACCATTTAATAATGCTGGGGAGGAATTCATGCAGATTCCCAAAGTCAGAGCAAGGCTGTGCGCAGGAGGAGGTTCTTTTGAGGTCGGATCTGAAATTGAGGGGTATTACTCCTTTAGGAAGGACTGGCTGTCGAGGAAGGGCAATGCTGACAAAATGGTTTTGATGGATATTTTCGGTAATAGCATGGAGCCTGAGTTGAAAGAGGGTGATGTGGTACTCATTGATGAATCCAAAAAAGATATATTGGCCGGTTCTATCTATGCGGTAGGCATTGATGATACTATCATGGTTAAACGGTTGGAAAAACGTCCAAAAGGACTAGCCCTGCTTAGCGAAAACATCAAAAATGAGACTATCTATATGGAAGGCGAAGATCTCAACAGGGTGCGACTCATTGGAAAGGTGCTATGGGTTGGCAGGGAATTTAAATAACAAGGTTCTTTACCAGGCAGCGAAATATATGTTAGAGAAAAAAACGGATTCAATTGTTTCGTATATTTAATGGAGATCAAGGGTGATGAATATCAAGGAATTTATAAGTTGCATGAATTATGATGATTCTCCCTTTTTTCTTTCAGATTCACACCTCTACGAATATCCGGGTTATGCCCACATATTCCGGCTATCCAGAGAAAAATGCGGTTTGCACGGGGTATATACATTAAAAACATCGGATGAAAATCATCCACATCAGGTTGTCGTTCCGATTGTATATATTTGTCAGGCCGATTCTGAGCAACAAGCAAGGGAATTTCATCGGCTGATCTGGAATCAAAATATTGTTCCCTTTATTATCGTTCTGACGACTAAAAGCATCCACCTTTATCCCGGATTCAATTTTAACACAAGATTGAGTGAATCCAGGAATCAATCCATCCTCGAAGTCGCTAATGATATAAATGTAGTTTTGGAAAGGCTTTCCGATTTTAAAGCTGACTCCATTGACCGGGGAATCCTCTGGCAGAACCGGAAGAAGGAAATATCTCAAGATAAAAGGGTTGACAGGGTATTACTTCGAAACCTTAATTCCCTTAGCTCCTGGCTGCGCGGCAATGGATTGTCAAGACATACGGCCCATTCACTCATTGGGAAATATGTATACCTGTATTATCTGCAGGACAGAAAGATTCTTTCGGATCGTAAGTTAGAGCAATGGTTTATAGATAAAGAGGCTGTGTTTGGCCGGAAAGCCTCCTTAGAGGGATTTTATGCCATTACCGATAAGCTTGAAGGATGGCTGAACGGTGATATTTTTCCCATCCCAAGAAAAGGCGAAGCTGCTCCTGAAGCGATACATATCCAAAAGGTAGCGGCTGTCTTCCTCGGCGATGATCCAGACTCCGGGCAAATGAATCTGGATTTCAAGGCCTATGATTTTGAGCATATCCCGATTGAAACCCTGTCTGTTGTGTACCAGCAGTTCCTTCACTCAGAGGGGAAGGGGAAAAAACAAGGCGCCATTTATACGCCTATTCATCTTGTCAACTTCATCCTTGATGAGCTTGATGCAAAGCGTCCTTTCCGGAAGGGTATGAAAGGGTTCGATCCTGCATGTGGTTCAGGGGCTTTCCTTGTCCAATGCTATCGCAGGCTTATTGAGCGGGAATTGGCTGGAAATCCTGATAAAAGGATTAAACCTTCCGAACTAAGGAGCCTTTTGACAGATCACATATATGGCATGGATGTGGATGAAGATGCCTGCGGTATCACGGAACTCAGCCTTATTCTGACGCTCCTTGATTACGTTGAACCTCCTGACCTGGAAAAACCAGGCTATAAAAAATTCAAGCTTCCCGCCTTGCGCGATCACAATATATTTTTCTGTAAGGACGGTTTTTTCAAACCGGATTCAGACTGGGAAAAGAACAGACCCCGTGACGGCTTTGACTGGATTGTCGGCAACCCGCCATGGAAGAAAATAAATAAAAATAAACTTGAAAGAGGCGACAATTCTGCTCTTGATTGGATGGAGAAGGAAAAAGAACATTCTCCAGTCAGCAGCAGACAAATAGCAGAAGCCTTTGCCTGGGAAATAACGCGATATCTTTCAAACAAGGGGCTGGTCGGTATGTTGTTGCCCGCCGGGACATTGTTCAAGACACATGCAAAGAGATTCAGACAGCAATTTTTTAGCCGGATAGACGTCTGGTGTATCGTAAATTTTTCCAACCTCCGACATCTTCTATTTCAAAGCTCAACAAACCCCGCTGCCGCATTCTTTTACTCAATTTCAAAAAAAGACGGGAATGACAGTTCTTCGTATATTGTTACTTATGCTCCGTTTGCGGTTCACCAATTATCCCGGTATGGGGTTGAAAACCGAAAAGGCAAACAACTATGGGCCGTCATCGTAAATGCCGATGAGATACGTGAAATTTCTCAAATGGATGCCGCCACAGGAAGTAGTCGGCCATGGAAACTGGCCATGTGGGGCTCTATACGTGATAAATATTTATTGAATTCTCTGGAAAAACGTTTTCCCTCGCTTTCTGAGTTCAAAGAAATTCACAGGCTAAATATTCATCCGGGTCTTGAGCTATGTGATAAGGATTCAGATCAACCGATTGAATATCTTCCTGAAGTCATAGGTAAAAGCAAACTCGACATGGACAAACTGCGTGGATGTGGGAGAATTTTTTCCTTTCCTGACAATGCATTGAAACCTGTAGAAGAATCTGAAGCCTACGTTAGAAAAGGACGCGGAGTAATTCCTCTCAAAATCTGCTATCCACCACATATTATTGTTGACGCCGCACGGAGATTTGCGGTGTTTTCAGACGAATTCATTGTTGTCCCACCAAGACAGATCGGAATCTCGGCTAAACCATCGGATGTTATTTTATTGAAGACTCTATCTCTTTATCTTAGTTCTGATTTTGCGCTTTACCATCAATTCTTAAGCGCATCATTTTGGGGAATTGAGAGAGATAGACCAACCAAAGAAGACCTGGAAAATCTACCCATGCCACTTGATGATTTGTCTTCCCACGAGCTTGCTGAATGGGCATCCTTATATGGTGATCTCGCCCGAGCGAAAACGGGTAAATTTAATCATGCTCTTTTTAGTATGCAAGATAATTCGGAAAATTATTTGCAATTGCTGGAGCAATTAAACGAAAAAGTATATGCCCTTCTGGGTATTAATCAAACCGAACGATGGCTTATCCAGGATTTGCTTCACGTTCGAAAAAATCTAAATGAAGGCAGGATCGCTGATGAGGCGGTGAAACCGGCTGACGACGCGGAGATGATGGAATATGCTAAAGTCTTAAAAACAGAACTGGATAATTTTCTTGATAACGATTTTAAGGATCAGCATCGTATTACGGTTTATTATTCGAATGATTTGGCAATAATAAAGTTAGAACATCCCCTAAAACCACCTGCAGGGCCGGTGAAAGTTATAAAGGTTACGGATCAAAAAACAGAAAGTGAGTTCAACAAGCTCAAAGAAGGTCTTTTGAGGAGACATGGGCAGTGGATATATTTTAACCGGAATCTCAAGTTGTTTGAAGGTCGAACCACATATTTTGTGAAACCACGCCAGAGACTTAGCTGGCTGCGGAGCCAGGCGCTTGTTGATGCCGATGAGTTTATTGCAGAGAAACTGACCATGAATTAAGAATTATAAAGATGAATATAACCGTAGGCCAGCAAATACCCGCAAACGTTAATGATGATCGTGACGAATATCGCACTGTTTTTCGCAGGCAGGTATTTGAACTGCTTAGACGAGGCTATAAACGACTTGATTCATTAAGCTACAAGCATGCCGATGAAGAATATATTACGGGTAAATTAGGAATAAGGATTAAGAATATAATAGAAGACCGTTCAAGTCCATCATGGGTTTGGCATTTTACAGTCCATATTGAGTCTCCGATTAATTCTTCGGATAGAGAGGGGAAAAATCGATTAAGACTTGATATTGAGTTCGAACGAACGGGCAGAGGCAAGCATCCGCGCTATCCGTTTGAAGCAAAGAGACTTTCTTCGGGCACCCATGCTACAATAGGTAAATATATCGGGACGGGCGGGTTGGGTCAATTTCTTTCAGGAAATTATGCAAAAGAAAAAGTTGAAGCAGGTATGCTGGCTTACATCCAATCGGAAACGCCTCTATACTGGTCTTTAAAAGTGGATAAACGATTTAAAAAGGATGCGAATCCGCTTAAACTCCATGCGGATGGTGGCTGGACTCCTGTTAACATAATACCGAATTTCGATCATTGTTACCGCTCAAAACACGATAGGCCGTTGGTTGGCAAAGCGATAACTGTATTTCATGTTTTCCTATCGTTCTGTTAGATGTATAGGGGTCAGATAAATTATTATTTTTTGCGAAAGATAAAGGGGTCTTCATTCTTGACATGAGGGAAAGGATGAAGACCCCCTCTGTTTTCTTTCCCAGGATAGGCAAGGCCAGCTGAAAGCCGGGGACGCTGGCCGGTTTCCGGGGGTAACCACAGGGAGCAAGGGGGACTTATGGCGCAAATAGCAAAAAGGCGTGGCCGGCATGTCAGGATTTTATATTATTAAACCAGGAACCGTGGGGTCACTCTTTTCTGGACTCAAAGCGAAGCTTGACGATGGTACCGACCTGGTGCTGGTTACCGGTGGCTCCGTCCCAAACGGCCAATCCGAAGGAATGGTTTTTTTCAGGCAGATCAAGCCGCACGTCCCGTTTGTAGGGAGTTCGCAAAGCTCTACTTAGCTCGAGAGTCCAGTATCCGTCAGACCAGGAGGCGCTGCCTCTGATGTCTGCTGAATCCCCGCCCTCGGGAAAGCCGGATTCATATAGGGGTATATTTTTTTTCGCCGGTTTGCCGCTGTTGGATAATTGTGGCGGTACCTGTTTACCCCCCTCCATGTAAAATCGAGGCTGGGGCGGCTTTCCTTCCGTCTCTTTGGCATTGAGCGTGAGCGGGATTCCGCCCACGGTTCCCGGCATACGTTCGCCGGAAGCGTCGCTGCCATGCGCGGCCGAGATTTCAGGTTGTGCCCATCGAAAGGCGGGCTTTAAACTTCCTTCCGGTACGAATCTTACCTGGTGGTCCAGGAACCCGTCCCCGGGACGCCCCGCCCTTTCGGCCGTAAAGGCATTCCAGTACCACTCATCCACGATGGCGCCCGCCTGCCGGGTGGCCATCCGTGGAAATTCTCTGAAACGGCCGGTGCTGTGGCATAAGACTGCACAACCGCCCTGCCTGAAGTCCTCGACCTGCTCGGTTACCTGCCAATGAAGCGCCAGGGCGTCGGGCCAGTCCACTTTGGCCCGCCATCGCCCGTCGCTGACAAGCCATTGGCCCATCCGGTCCTGGCGGGTTCTACCAAGCCATCGGACGGCAAACTAAATATGGCTGTTGTCGTAAACTGCACGAATAAAGACCTCTGTTCCCGGTTGAGGAGGACCGTCGCCTAATTGCCATGTGGCCACTTTCGTTTCGAAGGCTATGTCCCAGGTATCTTCCAGGACCTTACCGTCCATTTCAGGAACAGGTTTTCCGTCCAGGTAGGCGGCAATCAGAGTGGGCGGCATATCCTCTCCCTCATAATCACGGTGACGGTCGGGTTTATGACAGTTCAGGCATACCCTGTCTGAGCGGGTTTCGAGAATATTAGCCCTGGCTAACTCGGCGCCATCCCGGGCCCGGCCTCCGGCCATGAGTTCAGCATAAAATCCTCCCGGACCATGACAGCTTTCGCAGGTAACCCGGTTCTCCAGGTAGTGGCCGGTTAGTTCATTGAAAGCCGTCGTATGACAGCCGAGACAACGCGACTCATCTAACTTAAGCCCGCTCCTTTGCACCTCTTTCAGCCTGGTTCTCACCTTGTCAAAGGGTTTAAATTTGAGCCTGCGCCAGCGGGCCACATGTTTTGGATGCGAGCCCAGGTGGCAGCGAAGGCACAGGTTTGAGCCGGTGAAAGGTATCGGCTCTCCGGAAGCACTATATTGAAACAGGTCAAGGGTCGAAGTTCCCGTGTCTCGGGCTTTCAGATACTCATACAGTGGTCTGCGAGGGATGCGCAAGCTGGAATGGGCCCTGGACGATTCCGTCGCCCGACCGACACCACCGTGGCAAACTGTACAACCGTATTCATCGAACGGAAAACGTTCTATTTGCGAATGCTTTTTCTCAAGTTGTTTCAGATCCAGGTGGCAGGTAACGCACCGGTCGACGCGATTGCCGTCCCCCAGTAGAATCTGCCTGATCCTGTACCGGGGGCGGTCAAGGTAGCGCAAACGCTTTTGTAAGACTGTCCGTTGGGTCCCGTCGGCCCGTGCTAAAGCCTTCGTAACCTTTTTCGTCTCTTCGCGAAAAAACGCCTTCTGATGGCGCATCCATTCAGGATCCGCTTCCTTTCGAAGGATTAAACCCAGGGTCAGCAGGAGAGCGATGACGAGCAGGGCGAAGACTATATGCAGAGGTTGATTCACTCCCGGATTTTTCCTTTGCGAAGCCTGGTTCATCATTTCTGACCGTGGCAGGAAGCCTTGTTGGCAAATTCATGTAAAATGACCAGCGTCATGTGATTATAAATTAAACCATGGTGTTTGGACGATATATCTTACATTCAAGAGCAAGCGGAGTAAAACCTTGATTACAACCGCCCCCATGGTCAAAACCAGAAAAAAGTAGATTGTGTAACGAATCCGTCCCCACTTCTCGAACCGGCTAGGCCAAAAGCTAAAGGGTAAGACTATTCCCATGAGGTAATAGATGCCTATCAAAGACAAGCCCAGCCAATTTGGAAGACTGCGAAAGTTTGGTCGAGCCGGCCTTGCCATGCCCCAGTCTTGCCAGGGCCAGTACCAGTCCCAGTTGGATCCACGGAACCAGGCTGCCATTACCGTGAGCAAAACCAAAAACAACAGGCCGGCAGTGAAAGGCAAAACGGCCCAGATCCGACGCCGGAAGGAATAACACCCTGCACCCTGTGGATCGGTATCGAGCAGTGGAATCAAAATCAAACCCAATATGATGAGAAAAGGAATAACCACCCCGGCCAGCCAGGGATCAAAGTAAAGAAGCATCTCCTGAATCCCGAGAAAATACCAGGGCGCTTTGGCGGGGTTTGGTGTAAAGTCCGGGTCCGCGGGCACATCTAAAGGGGCTTCAATCACCAGTCCCAGCCAGGCCAAAACCAATAGACACGCAAGTGCCGCCAAAAATTCTTTGAATAGAAAACCAGGGTAGACCGGCAACATGACGGGGGGGTCTTTCTTGTTCGTTGCCTGGGTCGTATCTTTTGGTAGGTCCTTTGACAATAGATCTCCTTGAGATTAAAATTATTGAATATTTTCGATTGAATATTGGGCATCCTTCATATGACGCCAAAGTAGTTTACACTTTTTATCGTAGGTTGGGTTGTGCGGGCGTAAACGTCGGGTAAAGCTTAGTTCAACTAAATAACAACTTCCTGCTATCTAACGTAATTTTTCTGCAATAGCACTACCCAACATTAAAGTCGCTTAACCCAACCTACAACTACACCTGACCGGAACAGTGAAAAGATTGAACGTCGAACATCGAACGTCCAACATCGAACATCGAGTATTGATGACGCTACGCTTTATCGATTTTAAAACAAGCGAACCGCAAAATTTCGAAGGGTAGATCCGCTTTGCTCAGTCTTTTCTTAAATAGACAGAATACATTATTCGATGTTCGACGTTCAATGTTCGATGTTCGATGTTCATTTTTTAGTTAACCCGTCATATGAAACTATCCAAGGACGAAGTTTCTTTAGGATTAGACTGGCCGTTTTTCAGGCCAGCGGCGGGGCTGACACCTGGATAATTTAAGCTAAATCACCAACAGTCTTGATTTACACCCATTGCTCCCCCCTAAAGCCTGGACGCCAGGTTGCCATCCTTACGCACGCGCCAGAAATGTACCATTAAAAAGATGCCTGTTAGAAGCGGTAAAATAAAGACATGCAGGCTGTAAAAACGGATCAGGGCCCTGGGGCCGAGATCTGCATCTCCCAAGAGGAAGACGGTTATATCACGATCGTAACTGAG
>PVMK01114296.1_pt1 | contig 10924 bp, 9 predicted proteins | sample 1853481 | NCBI WGS metagenome assembly PVMK01 (sample SAMN08533507, study PRJNA380276) | Marine sediment metagenome, whole genome shotgun sequencing project. | reverse complement strand
GCGTCCAGACCTCGTGAGATGTCTGCCTCGAGGTCGGTGACGTCTTCGATGCCGACCGACAGCCGCACCAGCCCGTCGCCGATGCCGAGGCGCTCCCGCTCCTCGGCGGGCACCGCGGCGTGGGTCATGGTGGCCGGGTGGCAGAGGAGTGACTCGACCCCGCCGAGCGACTCGGCGAGGGTGAAGATCTCGACCGCGTCGCAGAAGGCGCGTGACTTTTCGAGCGAGCCGAGGTCGAAGGAGATCATGCCGCCGAAACCGGATTGCTGGGTTCGCGCGAGCTGGTGCTGCGGGTGGCCGGCGAGACCGGGATAGTAGACCGGCCCGATGTCCTTACGGGCCGCGAGGAAGCCGGCGAGGCTGCGGCCGTTGGCCTCGTGAACCGCCATTCGAACGGCCAGGGTCTTGAGTCCGCGCAGCACGAGGTAGGCGTCGAACGGGCCGAGGATGGCGCCGACGTTGTTCTGTACCGTGTGGAGCTTCTCTGCGAGCTCGGCGTTACGGGCGACGATCACGCCGCCGACCCCGTCCGAGTGCCCGTTGAGGTACTTGGTAGTGGAGTGGACGACGAGGTCGGCGCCCAGATCGATCGGACGCTGCAGCACCGGTGTCAAGAACGTATTGTCGACCACCATCAGCGCCCCGCACTCGCGGGCGACGGCTGCCACGGCGGCGAGGTCGGCGAGCTGCATCATCGGATTGGTCGGGGTTTCCACGAAGACCACCCGGGTGCGATCGGAACAGGCCTTGGCGAAGGCCTCGGTCTCCGCCGTGCTGACAAAGCTGACCTCGACGCCGTGGCGCTCGGTGATGGTTGTGAAGAGGCGGTAGGTGCCGCCGTAGAGGTTGTCGGCGGCGACTATGTGGTCGCCCGGTTCAAGAAGATCGGTGATCGCATCGATCGCCGCGAGACCTGAGGCGAAGGCGATACCGTCGGCGCCGCCCTCGAGCTCGGCCATGGCTCGTTCAAGGGCCGATCGGGTCGGATTGCCGGTTCGTGAGTACTCCCACCCGCGGTGCTCGCCGAAACGCCGGTAGGCGTAGGTCGAGGTCGCGTAGATCGGGACGGTGACGGCGCCGGTGACCTCATCCGGCTCGCTTCCGGCGTGGACGCAGGTGGTGGCCAACTTCATGAGTCCTCCAGGAAGCGGTCGTAGATGTCCTTCGACAGATACCTTTCGGCCGAGTCCGGGATCACGGTCACCACCTTCTTGCCGGGGCCGAGACGTTTCGCGACCCGGGCAGCTGCCCACACCACGGCGCCCGCGGAGGAGCCTGCGAGCACCCCGCACTCGGCGGCGAGCCGCCGTACCCATCTGAAGGCGTTGGCGTCGGGCACGCTGATGATCTCGTCGGCGAGATCGAGATCCATGGTTGGGTGGATGACGCTCATGCCGATGCCCTCGACCTCGTAGGCGCCGGGTTCACCGCCGGCGAGAATCGACCCCTTCGGTTCTACCGCCACCGCCAGCAGGTGGGGAATCTCCTTTTTGAGAAATCGGACGGTCCCGGAGAACGTGCCGCCGGAGCCGCAGCCGACGACCAGCGCGTCGAGGCGGCCCCCCATCTGCTCGTAAATTTCGGGGCCCGTGGTGGCGAAGTGAGCCTCGGGATTGGCGGGATTGCCGAACTGATCCACGTAGACCGCGCCGGGCGTGCTGTCGGCGATTTCCCTGGCTCGTCGCTGGGCGCCGGGGATGCCGTCGTCTGCCGGGGTGACGATGACCTCGCCGCCGAGGGCGCGCATCAGGCGTCGTTTTTCGATCGAGAATTGCTCTGGCATCACCAGCACGACACGGTATCCGAGACGCCGTCCAATCATGGCCAGCGCGAGCCCGGTGTTGCCGGCCGTTGCCTCGACCACGGTGCCGCCCGGTTCCAGGCGCCCGTCGTCCTCCGCCCTGCGGATGAGAGCGAGGCCGATGCGATCCTTGACAGAGAAGCCCGGGTTGAGGCTCTCGAGCTTGGCCCAGATCTCTCCCCCGTCCGGGTCCTCGAGCTCCTTGAGACGGAGGAGAGGGGTCTTGCCGATGAGGTCGAGGATCGATTCCACAGTGCGCATGTCGATATCCTACCTAACCCGGTCTTCTCACCGAGTGTCTACTGCGGGTGGCGAATGGCAGCCATCTGTCGTGCTTTTCGCAAATCGTGCTCCTCAACGTAGTGCGACTACGCCTGCGTCGCCCGATTCGCGAAAAACCCAACATCTGACTACCCTTCGCCGCCCTCGCCACGAAACCCGGTGAGAAGACCGGGCTGATTCCCACCCCAACGTTTGAACGTAACACGTTAAAACGTTACAGCGTTTCGTCGAGCGCGGCCCGAATGGCGTCGTCCAACGAAGGGGTGCGATATTCGTAGCCCGCGTTCTCTAGCACCTTCGGTCGAACACGTGCTGAGGCGAGCAAGAGGGCCTCGGCCATCTCTCCGAGAGCGAAGCGGGCGGCGAGCGCCGGCATCGGCATAAAGGCCGGCCGGTGGAGCACCCGCCCCAGGGTCTGCGCAAACTCCGAGCAGCGCTGCTCTTGGGGCGCGACGGCATTCACCGGGCCCTCGATCTCGTCGTGTCCGAGGACGTATTCGATGATGCCGCGAACGTCCTCGATGCCGATCCAGGGCCAGAATTGGCGACCGCCGCCGATCGGGCCGCCGAGGCCCAGTCTGAAGGGCGTCAGCATCCGGCCGAGCGCTCCCCCCCGCGCAACGACCATGCCGAGACGCAGAAGCACGATCCGCGTGCGATCCGAGCCGCCCGCAAGGGCGGCGGCTTCCCAGTCGCGCGAGAGCTCGGCGAGAAAGCCCTCCCCCTGCGACGACCCCTCGTCGAGGACTTCGTCGTCGCGGTCACCGTAGAAGCCCACCGCCGAGGCGTTGATCAGGACTCGCGGGGGCTCCTTGGCGCGGGATATCGCCTCGACGATGGTCCCCGTTGCGTCGAGCCGGCTGGTGCGCAGTGCAGTTTTGACCGCCGCGCTCCACCTGCCATCGGAGATGTTGCGGCCGTTCAGGTTGATGACCGCGTCGGCGCCGTCGACGGTTGCCAAATCGAGCCGCCCGGAGGCGGGGTCCCAGGTCGCTTCGGAGAGGCCCGCCTCTTGCGGCGGACGGACCAGCCGTACCACCTCGTGGCCCGCGGCATCGAGAGAGGGCATCAGGGCGGATCCAATGAGGCCGCCGGCGCCGGAAAGGACGATCTTCATGGTGTCAGGAGTAACAGGGGACGGGGGGCGAACCTTCCGGATTTCCCGAGAACAGGTTAAGAGTTAAGAGTTTAGAGTTAAGAGTTGAGAGTTCAGGCCTCCCAGCCAACCAACGGACCTAACTCGCAAGTTGCAACTCTCAACTCGCAACTTTCAACTAACCTAGATGATCCAGCCGCTGAGATTCTCGATGGCGATATCGGCGAGGGCGGCGATATGGTCGGGACGGTGGTTGAGGGCCGGAATGTAACGGAAACGTCCGCCGCCCCCCTTGGTGAAGATCTTGCGACCGGCAACGTCGATTTCCTCCAGGGTTTCGAGGCAGTCCGCCGAGAATCCCGGGCAGACGACATCCAGCTTCTTGAGTCCTTTGCGGCCCCACTCCTTGAGGAGATCGGCGGTGTTGGGACCGATCCATTTTTCGCGCCCAAAGCGAGACTGGAACGCTGTGAAGATATATTTTGATTCGATATCGAGGCGGTCTTTGAGGAGGGTTGCTGTGGCTCGGCATTGGACCTCGTACGGGTCGCCGGCTTCGATGTAGCGAGCGGGAAGGCCGTGAAAGCTCAAGAGCAGCTGCATCGGCTTGCCGCCATCGCCCCACAACTGGTGAATACTCGAGACCAGAGCACCGATGTAGGCCGGGTGGTCGTGGTAGTCGGCGATGGTTCGGATCTCGGGAACCCGGCGCCAAGTCGAGAGCTCGCGAAACACCTCGTCGAATGTCGAGGCAGTGGTCGTCGCCGAGTACTGCGGGTACAGTGGCAGCACCAGGATCCTGCGGCATCCGCGTTGTCTCAAGACCCCGAGGGCAGTGGCGAGAGACGGCTTCCCGCACCGCATTCCGGAAAAAACCGGTATCGGACGATCGATGCGTCTGCTGAGCTCCCACTCGAGGTCCGAAGCCTGATGGCGACCGGTGAAAATGAGGGGCGAACCGTTGTCGGTCCAAATCTTCCGATAGGCCCTAGCGGAGCGGATCGGCCTGAAGGGCAGGATCAGGAGGTTGCGGAGCAGCCACCACCGAAATCGGGGCAGCTCGATGACCCGCGGATCGGAGAGAAACTGCCGAAGGTAGGCGCGAACGGAGCGGCCGGTGGCGGCGGCCGGCGAGCCGATGTTGACGAGCAGCACCCCTGCCGGCGGCGGGTTCGAGACCGCGGGGGGTTCACAGGGGTAACGCATTACTTCCAGTGTAAGCCCGCGCTTCTGGGAAACCCGGAGTTTCCCAGAAGCGCGGGTCTAATGGATCAAGCATGCGGTCGAACGCCCATGGGCGATAGATCCATGGCCTGGGGCGCACGAGGCATGGTGTTCAGCGAATTATCTCGAACCGCGTGCAGCTACTGAGCGGCGGGGCCGTCGACGAAATCGTCGGGGTTGAAACCGTCGTCTTCGGGCACCTTCGCCCTGGTCTCCTTGATCAGCTCCTGGTGCCGCGCCTCCTCCTCACGGAGGTTGACAAAGAGTTCCCTGACCTCCGGGTCGGAGATTTCGGGAAGGGCATCGTCGTAGAATTCGTAGGCCTTGACCTCGGACTCCAGGGCGACATCGAGGGCCGTTCGAATCGACATGAATGCACGTGCGGCGTCGAACTCCGGCGCCTCGATGTTGAACAGTGTCGAGGTGTCGGCGGTGTGGGCCTCGTCACCGAAGAGGCTCACGCGCTGTTTACTCAGCCTCTCGGCGTGCTTGGTCTCGTTGGCGGCCATGAAGCGGAAGAACTCCGCCACCTCAGGTGTGTGGTGGGCATCCATTTGCTGGGCGAAGTCCTCGTAACGATCCTTGGCTTCCTCTTCCACATAGATGGCGAGGTCGAGGGTGTCCTTAAGCGAAAGGCCGTCGAAATTGATGCTCATGGTGTCCCCTTAGCGATTGTGGCATTCGGACAACAATATTGTACTCGTCACCGGCTCGATTTCTCAGATTTTGGGGATTGGGACCATGATCATGAGTTTTGAGGTTTGAGTTTTGAGGTTTGAGTTTTGAGTTACTCGCCCGTCCTCCCAGGTTCAGGGGGTGGAAGGGGGATCATTCAAAACTACACAGCCTCTTGCAATTTTCCTGTCATCCCGAGCGAGGGAGTTCGACGACCGAGTCGAGGGATCCCCCGAAGCAGGGGATAGGCTGATATATCGGCATTCTCCTACTTCGGGGGATCCTTCGACTCGCTTCGCTCGCTCAGGATGACAGCTATCCGATTTTTGCAAGAGGCTCTACAAACTAAAAACTCAAAACTGGGAAGGGACCGAGAGGCGGCTGTCCTCAGGCGCTTCCGAACCGCTTTCGCTCCCACAGCTTTCCCACGAACCATCCGATAAGCATCAGGCCGATGAGAGCTCCGGTGTGCCACACCAGCACGTGGCGAAGGTCGGACATCGGACACAGGATGTGGGTGACCGCGTCGGCGGTCACGGCCGCTCCGGCGCCGCCGAGGAGCCCTGCGATCGAGGGACGCAGCGGCAGCGCACGGAAAACGAGCCACAGGGTGACCAGAAGGGCCGGCAGGGCCATGATCGCGTCGTTGGTCGTGCAGGCAATGCCCGTCGAGACGCACTGTCCCTTCACCAGCGGCATCCCGGGGCTGTGCATCCAGGTTGCGATGCCGACCAGGATCTGAATCAGCACCGCCGTGCCCACCCCCAGGACTACCGCGCCGAGCGGCACTCCCTGGCCGGGCACCGCCTCGCGCAGCGCCATTCCCAACAGCAGCACGCCCACGCCGAGCTGAAGCGCGGTGCATCCCCAGCTCAGCCACAATGGGAGCTGCTGTATGTCGGGACGCGGCGAGAGCTTGAAGACGAAGATCACCAATGCAAGACCGACGGCCGCCACGGCCGCCGCCTGCAGGGTGCGCATCCAGGCCGGAGGCAGCGGCCGTACCGGTGCGAGATCGGCCGAAATGGAGCGGCGCAGGGATTCGGGAAGCAGTTCTGTGCTCATGCCACACTTCCCTCCTCTTCGAGCCGGGCGCGGACGGCCTTCAGAGCCCGGTGCGCCCGCACCTTCGCCGTGCCGGCGGCGATCCCCAAGACCTGGCCGACCTCCAGAAAGCTCAGACCGAGAAGGTGGTGCAGCATCAGGACCTCCTGTGCGGAGCGAGGAAGCTCGGAGAGCATCTTGTGCAGGGTCGCGTGATCGGCCAACTTCTCCATCTCCGGCGGCACCGGGACCTCCGGCAGCTGATCGTTTGCCAGCATCTCCTTACGGCGTCGGCCGGACCTCAGGTGCATCAGAGCCACGTGCCGGGTGATCGCGTAGATCCACGGACGAACCGGACGCGGAGGGGTGTAGGTTTGACGCGCCCGATGGATCTGGAGGAAGGTCTCCTGGAGCAGATCCTCGGCCACTGTGGCGTTGCGCACAAAGGTCCAGAGGTACCGAAGGAGGGGTTGTTTGAGGGCGGCGTAGAGCCCTTCAAAATCATCCATCTTGCCTTTCTGATAGCCGATCATGAACGCGATCAGGCGTTCTTCCTCGGCTTTTCGATCGACTCCCATGGATGCTTTTGCCCTTCGTTTCATAATTGTTACGCGCTGTTCAGGGCGCATTATAGCGTGATCGAGGTTATCGAGGCCAATGTAGCATGTGCGTCGTGACGACTCGTGCTCTCGTCGATTGGTATCGGACCTGCGCCCGTGATCTGCCCTGGCGCTCCGAGCCCCGCGATCCGTACCTCGTGCTGGTCAGCGAGATCATGCTGCAGCAGACTCAGGTCGATCGGGTGGCGCCTCGGTTTGCGAGCTTCGTCGAACGCTTTCCGACATTTGCGGATCTTGCTGCAGCGACCGAGGACGAGGTCCTGACCGCCTGGTCGGGGCTCGGATACTACCGTCGGGGCCGAAATCTCCACCGCCTGGCGCGTGAGGTCGCAGCAGGCGCCGGGTGCCTGCCGAGGACCGCCTCCGATCTCGAACGATTGCCGGGAATCGGTCCCTACACCGCGGCCGCGGTCGCCTCGCTCGCCTTTGGCGAGGCGGTGCCGGTGCTCGACGGGAATGTCATGCGGGTAGGCGCCAGGGTGCTCGCGATGGAAACCGATCCGCGTTCGGCGGCGGGCCGCCGCCGGCTCGAGACCTGGATCGTCGGTCTGATGGAGGGCGCGCCCCCGGGTCAGGTCAACGAGGCGCTGATGGAGCTTGGCGCCGTGGTGTGCAGACCCGTCGAGCCCGATTGCGCAGTTTGCCCTTTCGCCAATCGCTGCGGGGCGAAGGCCGAGGGGCGACCGGAAGCCTACCCGCCGCCGCGACGTCGCAGGGCTCAGGTAGCGCTCCGGTGGGTCGCGGCGTGCTGTGTCGATCGCGAGGGGGCATGGTTGTTGCGGCGGATCGACGAGGGTCCAATTCTCCGAGGTCTGTGGCTGCCCCCACTGGCGGAGCTGGAGGATCGTGCCGATCCCGTTGACCAGGCGAGGCGTCTTCTCCCAGATGCGAAAAGTCGTTTTCTCACCGCTGGACCGGCCATTCGCCACCACATCACCCACCGGAAGATCGACGTTGTTCCGGTGCGGATCGAGGTCGGTTGTTTCGATCCACCCTCCGAGAGCTGGCGATGGGTGGATCCGAGGGATCCGGGTGTTCCGACCTCCTCGTTGCTCGAGAAGCTCGTCGAGAACCTGCCGGATTTCCGTGAGGTGCCAGGCTGAAGCCAGGCACCTCCGCCGCACCTTACGGGGGAGGGTGGGTGGGAACTCAAAACTCGAAACTGAAAACTCAAAACTGAAATGGGGGGGGTTGGGTGGAAAATTCGAAATTCGAAATTCGAAATCCGAAATTTGCGATGGGACGTCGGGTGGGAATTCCGAATTCCGAATTCCTAATTCCGAATTTGCCTGGCTATACTCCTCAGTGGATTGCCGCACTGCGTCGATCCACGATCGTAGCTTGAAGGAGGTCGTATGCATCACGCCACGGCTGGGTCGTTTCTCGGCATCTCTGGGGTCGTATGGTTCTGGGTTCTCACCATCGTCGGGGTCGGCGCGGTCGTCCTGTCACTGAGCCGGCGCTTCCAGCTCCTCCGCGCTGGGCGACCCGACAACCGTTTCGACCGCCTCGGCGAGCGCTTCAAGCACATGCTCGTCTACGCCTTCGGCCAGAAAAAGATGTTCGATGATCCGGTCGCCGGCTTCTACCACCTGCTGATTTTTTACGGTTTTCTGGTGGTCAGCGTGCGCACCCTGAGCATGGTCGTCGAAGGTCTCTTCGCGGGCTGGGAGCTGCCCCTCCTGCACACGCCTGCCGGTCACGCCTATCTGTTCTCGAAGGACATCTTCGAGCTGCTGGTGCTGGTGGGCCTCGGGTTCGCCATTTGGCGACGCGGCATCCAAAAGAAGGAGCGGGTGGTGCAGAGCTTCGGCGCCTGGCTGGTGATCGGGCTGATCGCGATTCTGATGATCAGCGATCTCGCCGCCGAGGGTGCCCGCATCGCCGCCGGGGATCTGGACGGCTCCTACCTGCCGATCTCCGGTCTCGTCGGCGGCTGGCTCACGGGGCTCGGCGGGGCAACCCTGCAGGCGATCTACAGCGTGAATTGGTGGATCCACCTCGTCACTCTCTTCGTCTTTGCCAACGAGCTCCCGTACTCCAAGCATTTCCACGTCTACACCTCGATCTTCAACGTCTTCTTCACCAACCTCGATGCACCGGGAAAGCTGCCGGGCATGGATCTCGAGGACATCGACGAGGACACCACCTTCGGCATCTCCACCGTGACCGATTTCACCTGGAAGCAGATGCTCGATCTCTACACCTGTACCGAGTGTGGGCGCTGCCGTGAGCTCTGCCCGACGACCATCACCCACAAGCCGCTGCAACCGGTGCTCTATCTGAAGGATGTCCGCGATCAGCTCTACAAAGAGCAGCCCGAAATCCTCGCCGACCCCGGGGAGGACGGCCACGCATCGCAGCATCAGCTGGTGCCGGTGGTGGTCGATCCCGAGGTGATCTGGGCGTGCACCACCTGCCGCTGGTGCGAGCGCGCCTGCCCGCTCGACATCACCTACGTCGACAAGCTCGTCGAGATGCGGCGCAACCTGGTCCTCGAGAAGGCCGAGTTCCCGGACGAACTGCAGTCCGCCTTCCGTGGCTACGAGGTCAACGGCAATCCGTGGCAGCTGCCGGGCGAGGAGCGCGGTAACTGGGCGTCCGGTCTCGGAGTTCCGCTGGCGTCGGAGGCCGGGGGTGACTTCGAGTACCTGTTCTTCGTCGGCTCGCCGGGCAGCTACGACGACCACGGCAAGCAGGTCTCCCGGGCGCTGGTGAAAATCCTCAAGGCGGCCGGCATCAAGATCGCCATCCTCGGCCCAGAGGAGGTTTCCACCGGCGATGCTGCGCGACGGCTGGGGAACGAGTACCTCTTCCAGATGCTGGCACAGCAGAACGTCGAGACCATGAATGGCTACGGAGTGAAGAAGATCATCACCAATTGCCCGCACGCCTTCAACACACTCTCTCACGAGTACCCGGATTTCGGGGGGGACTACGAGGTGGTACACGGCACCCAGCTGGTGGCCCGTTTGGTGCGAACCGGCAAGATCAAGCTCACCGGCGCCGTCGATCTCGACCTGGCGTACCACGATCCCTGCTATCTCGGACGGACCAACGGCGAGTACGACGCTCCACGCTTCCTTCTCAATGCCATTCCCGGGCTCAAGATGCGTGAGGCCGAGCTCAGCCGCGACCGCGCGATGTGCTGCGGCGCCGGCGGTGGCCGCATGTGGCTCGAAGAGAATCTCGGCGAGCGCATCAACCAGACCCGTTTCGAACAGCTCGAGGCCAGCGGCACCGCCGACGTGGCTGTCGCTTGTCCCTACTGCTTCTCGATGCTGTCCGACGCCCAAAACGAGCTCGACCGTGAGGATGCCTCGACCTACGACGTCATCGAGCTGGTGGCGAAGTCGCTGGAGGGCTGAAATGCGATACGGACAGCTCAGAGCCTCAGCCTTGGCGAGCGTGATGGTGCTTCTTTTTGGAGCCGTCGTTTTCGCACAGCAGCCGCCGACCGCACGGAGTTCGGGTTCGCTGACCGCCGAGCAGATCGTGGAGCTGGCCACGGAGGTGTACGCGCGGTGCGACTCGTACCGTGACTCGGGGGTTGCAGGCACGACCTACCTGAGCGACGATCGGGAGTGGACGGCGGAAAAGCCCTTCACCACCATCTTCGTCCGTCCGGATAGAATCCGTTTCGAGTTCAAGGACATGAGCGCCGGCGACCCGCCGCCGACCTACATCATCTGGGCCGAGGGGGACGATGTTCGAACGTGGTCGGATTCGGAGCCGGGCATCAACAGACAGGGGTCCCTGGGCGAAGCTATTGCTGACGCAGCGGGCGTCTCACAGGGGGCCTCCCACCGCATTCCCTCGATGCTTCTTCCAGATGCCTCCGCGCCGAAATCGGCCCTCGAGCTGAGCTATGCGCGAAGGATCGACAACGCGGAGGTGGATGGATTCGAGTGTTTTCGTATTCGTGGCCAGAGCATCAGGACGCCGCGGACGCTCGGATCGGGCGAAAACACTGTCGTGTTGAGCGAGAACTCCTCGACCATCTGGATCGACAAGCAGTCGTACCTGGTGAGGAGAGTCGACGAGTCCAATGTCTACGACTCGTTCAGCACCGATACCGTGACGACCTACAATCCGGAGATCAACGTCGAGATACCGAGCGAGCTGCTCGCCTTCGCCGCCCCGGATATCCCGGGCTCCTGAGAAACCCCGAGTTTCTTTCTG
>PVMK01144307.1_pt1 | contig 10926 bp, 13 predicted proteins | sample 1853481 | NCBI WGS metagenome assembly PVMK01 (sample SAMN08533507, study PRJNA380276) | Marine sediment metagenome, whole genome shotgun sequencing project. | reverse complement strand
GAGACGGAGAACAAAATAATAAACGGTCTAATGAGGAATAGTAGTTATTTCTGCGAATCTAAAAAACTTTATTACTTACTGGTAGAACAAAAATTTAAAGTAGCAGAATGGCAAGTATATTAACTTCAATAATAATAGGGCTTGCGCTCGGTTGGTGCTTGTCTGATTAAAAATAAAATATGACCGCTAAAGAATTTCTAGAAGTACTACATCCGTATGATTCAGTATTTGAGATAGACACAGAGTATCAATATACAGAACAACAACTAATTAATTTTGCTGAAAGATACCACGAAGCTAAGTTAAAACCATTAGGTAAAAAAGAATTACTATCTGATGAAAATATAAAAAAAATGGCTAACGAATACACAGGAGGCGAAGAAGACTATAAAGCGTTTATCTTGGCGTGTAATGTGATAGCTGAAAAAATTATAAAACTATGTTAATACCGATATATATAATGATTTTTGCCGTAGGTGCTGCGGCTTTGCACTTGATGTTAAATATAAAAGATTAACACCAGTATATAGTGCGTTTTAATGCGCTTTATAAATTGTTATCTATTTTAAACACCAAATAATAAAAGGGGCAGTAATTAACTTACTAGCCCCTTTCTTTAATTACTCCTAAAATAAATCAATTCTTTTATATCTTTGCACTTCTCTCGGCCTTGTTGCTTCCTACTAGATAGTTGTAGAGTGCCGTCGAAGTCATCAAACATATATATTAAAGTGTGTCCTTCTTGGTTAATTGCCTGTATTCTCATTTCAACGTCTAAACCGTCCGCCTCAACGTCTACAAATAGACCAAATTTAGGAAAATCTACACAATACTGCAAGTGCTGGTTATCTTCGTTTATCCTCTCAGCCTGTAATATTGTGTCATGGTCTAAATTATCCGCTATATCCTTGCAGAAGTCACTAAAAGATAGCTGCCCTATAGATAGTCTAGCCTGTATCTCTTTTGGCTTTAATTCGCTTAAATAATCCCTAAGCATATTAATAGCAAGTTGGGCAGAGATACTTTTTTAGAGCCTTAGCAATTAACTTAAATACCTTTGTCGGGTTTACACCTGCTTGTATTTTTATATATGCTTCGGTTTCTATTGTTTCTCCTGCTGTGTTTTCACCTACTATATAGAAGTCGTTACCCTCTTTAGTAACTTCAATACTGCCCTGTTTACCGTTGCAATCTTGATAAGTGGCGTTAAAACTTTCTACTGTTCCATTAGTTTCTATTATCTGTATATCGCACATTGTTTTTTACGAAGTTTTCAGGGCTTAGTATTTCCCCATCGTTAATATTAATAAAAAAAGTACTTTCTATAATTCCAACCGCATTAACAAAAAGAGAACTACACGAAGTAAAACCGCTAGTAAATAAAGGTACTGAGAAATTAAGTATTGCTATACTTGCTACTAATACGAAAAAATAACAGCTATACCTTTTGGGTTTTTGCTCAGTGTGTTTCTTTGATGCCTCTTTGATTGAAGTACTAATTTTTCTTATTGATTCCATAATTTAAGATATTATCTAGTTTATCGCTCAGTTTGTCCAAGGCTTCAGCGGTCTTTAATTGTAAATTTACTAAATCTTTAATTAAAGCGTCTTTTTGAAGTTCGATTTTTTCTACCTTTTTGTGCATATAGTAAACCGCAGCACATAAAAGTAAAATATTAAATCCTTGTTCTAAAACTTTGCTAAAAAATTCTGTTTCCATTTTATCGTTTTTTAGGTTAAAAAAAATAGTATTTGATTAATCAATTAAGGTGTATCGTTTACAAAACTCGCTGAGGTCATGGAGTTCATGATAAGTATTAAATTAGCCTGTGAGCCTACATCGAAAACAAACGGAAAAATATCACCGTCACCCATGCGCCACCAGTGTAAAGGTGCGTTAGTTAAATTACTTAAATCTGTAGGCGTACCGTTATTGTAAATATTAGTTACTTCTGCGCTTTCGTCGCTGTTAAATATGGACAATTCGTCAATTTTGCACCCATTTCGGAGATTGCCCCCAGAAGTTTGACGGCCTATTCTAAAGTTTATAGCATTTATAGAGCCAGTATAACCGAAGTTAGTATTAGTGTTAGTAGTGGTCTGTAAAGCTCCGTCTATATATATTTTAAAACGACTGTAATAAGAGCTAATAGAGCCAGAAGCCGCTCCAGTTGTACCACCGTCGTAAGATATTAGTATATGTTTCCAAACCCCTACAGGTAATGTATTACTATTGGTTATTAGCTTTAAAAAGTTAAAGTTAGTACCGAATCTAAATTCTAAAGCGTTAGTAGAACCTCTGTATCTAAGATATATATGGCCATCGTTATTAGTGGACGCTCCGCCAAAAAAAGCTATAGTTTGACTATTGCTATTACTTGTTCCAGCCTTAAACCAGAAAGAAACAGTCCAAGCATCAGAAGCCCCAGAACCGTTACCCGTTCTACCTAGTACATTCTGTAAAATACCAGCATTACCAGTTAAATAGTCATTGTTTTGAAATTCTAAACTTTTAGTATTGGCAAAAGGTGGTGAACTTACAGTTAATACAAGTGTTTTAGAGTCCTCTCCGTTGTAATTTATAGCCTTTACGGGTATATTATAACTTCCCTGTGCTAGTGTGCTACCGCCTATTAATTGTCTTACGTTGCCCACTACTGTAGTTATTCCGCTAACGTTTGATAAATCCCACTCGTAACCCACACCAAAAGAGGCGGTTAGTTCATAGTTTAAAGTAGTACCCTGCTGTAAAGTTACGGCTAAAGAGCTGGTAATACTTGGTAATTGTCCACTACCTCCTCCAGTGCCTTGTACTAAGGCGTTTATCTGGTTTATTTTCTCTGATATTGTACCAGTTAAAAGAACATTATCTATATAAACTACTGACTCGTCTACTATAAATTGAATTTTACTACTTTCTTTTAAGATAATAGCTATAGTATTACTGTCTTTTTCAACTGCTTTTAGCTCGTTTATGTAGTAAGGGTTTAATATTTTACCGTCTTGGGCATCTGTTACCGATACATTGCCAGTGCTATTGATTGAAAAGTTAGCATAGTTTAAATTGGTTACATGATTACTATAAGGTAGTTCGTAATACATACCGTCTAAAGGCTGTTTTATATTTCTTTGCCCTATGTTTATAAAAGAGTTATCACCTAGCACTACGGTTAAAGTATTAGTATCAATATCGCTAAAATCAATACCGTAGTCTTGGTCTATAAATGTATTGTCATCTATGTTAATTATATTCTTTTCACTTGGTTGTAATGCTCCTACGGTTGGACTTATATAAACACCTATTTTAGCTCCAGCACTTCCAGCACCTGTGTAATGGATTTGGTTGTCTAAAATCTCCATTATAAATTTAGCGTTAGGGTTGTTTTGTAGATTATTATTTAAAAATCCTAAACTAGCTATCTCTGTTATTAATACCGCTGCCGCACTGCTGAAAACTTGGCCGCTACTATCTATATCTATAAAGTTATTGTCATAAATAGAACTATCTCGCAAAGTGACATTAGCACAACCGTAATTAATAAAAGCAGCGTTCCAGTTTTTTGTTAAATCGTTCTGGCTGAATTTGTTATTTATACCACCATAGCAAATGACCCCGAAAGAACCATTATAAGAAAGGCTATTAATAGTAGTTATTATATTTTGACACCCTACACTACTAGGATTAGAAAAATCAGCGACTAAAGCTATAGAACAATTATAATTTTGTGTTATTTGGTTTCGTGTAATATATCCAGCGCCATTTATACCGCATTCAGTTAAAAAAACACCTAAATTATTATCCTTTATAGTAGATCCGCTAATTTCTACAAAAGGGGTATAATTAATATTAAATCCTGCTGCGTTCTCTTCTACTTCGTTAGTGTAAAAATTTTGTAAGTCTGCTGGCGTAGAGTCATAACCCAACCTAGAACCGCTAGAAGGTAAAACCGTGCTAAAATTGGTGTTATTATAGCCATTATTTAAGGCTTTACAACTGTCTATTATTACTTTGGTAGCTGAATTAATTAAAAGACCGTTTGTACCATTTTGTAAAGTGATATTTTTTAAAGTAATTACACCTGTGTAACTAGTGCTAGTCTGCTCTATTACATTTTCGGTCGTATTAACATCATAAGAGGCGTATTTAATAGTCGTGTTATTTCCGCAAATTGTGATACTTGACAAAGCAGTAGGTAATACAATAGCCTGCGAGATAATCACCTCTTTGTTTAATATTTCTACATTAGCCGTACCAGTAGCACTATCTAAGGCCGCTTGAATAGTTTTAAAAGGTGCGTTAAAATCTCCGTTACTTATACCTGTATGAGTTGTATTAACGTAAATTGTATCTGTTACACCTGTAGCTACTTGGTCTAGTTGTACTATTAGTGCAGCCTGCGCTAAATCGTCTAAAATAATACCGTTTTCATCAGTTAGGGTAACTGCCCCACTATTTACAGCGGCTTGTAAATCTGCGCTATTTTGTAGCTCTGATAAGCTAAATTCACATTCAGTCAAGGCGGTGTCGTGTAAGACAAAATTATTTAGTGGAAAATCAAAGTTAACCGCTCCTAAATCGTCTATAACTACACCGCTCTGATTAGTTGTTAAAAGTATCTGATTCATTTTATATTATTTGAGTTCAAAATAAGCCTTTATAGCTGGTCTTGCTACGTTCCCTACTGCGTTTTCTTGTCTTAGTCTTACCTCGTCACCTGCTAAAAAGTCTATATTAAGACCTTGAATTATTGCAGAGTCCTGAGCTGTTACAGGTATAAAGGTAATACTAGAGCCATTCTTATATACGTGCGCTTCCCATGTCTCCGCCCCATCAGTAGCGCACGTAATACCGATTAAAGTACAATTATAAGGAATTATAGCAGGTGTTTGATTAAAGAACACATCGCCCCTTTTTAAATCTCTATCTGTACTATTATTGCCATTTCTAGCCCCCGTTATAGTAAAGATACTTCCTTTTTTAGGGACTAAATCGAAGGTATCACTAACAGGATTAAATTTTTGCTTATACATATTTTAAGGTTTTTCGGCTACCTGAAATATTACATCATCTTGCAAATCATATTCAAAAGTTTGCTTTAAAACAGGGTTGCCACTATCAAAAAATGTTATACTTTCTACGTTTTTGTTTCCGCTTGGGTTACCTGCTGCCACACCAGAATAATAAGCAATAACTTTACTTTTATTTACTCTAGTAGTCCAGTTATTGTATTTATCAGCGTCGGAGTTGTTACGAATCTGCTCTAATAGCGTTCTGGCTTCTGTTAGTTCGCTTTCGTTGTCCTCGCTTATACTTGTAAATGTAGTATATTGCAGCGTACCAGCTCCACCTGTTAGGGTAAATTGAAAACCTAGAACATCAGCGGCTATCTTATCCGCATTTGAAAATATTAAATTAAAATCAAATTGCTTAAATTTATCAAAATTAAGCCCCTCTATATATTCGTTTAAAAGGTTAGCAACATCTAAAATATCGCCTAACTGCTGTCCGCTTGGCTCTATATCTACGGCCTCAGATACTCCACCATTGTAAATAATATTTACCCTCTCGATAGAAAACGGAAAACCACCAAACGGAGTGCCACTACTAGCCACTAAAGAAAAAGAACGGCCAATATAATTAGACTTTAATTTATTATCTATACTATCTAACTTTGTACCTAGTGCGTTAAAGTCAGTGGTTAAATTTCTTATTTGCTCTGCTACATAATCAAAGCCCGTTAAGCTAGGGTAGATGATTTGTAAAATAGAATTTAAACCGACTCCATCTACTTCTATGCCGTCTACCTCTATGACATTGGCCACTGGGACTACTCCGTCGAGAACTTCTATAGCAAAATCTGCATTACCCGTGTCTAGTGGTGTAAGTTCTCCAAATGTTACAGGGCAGCCACTTAAACTGTTCATTTCTGTAATAAGTGCCGTAACATCTGCATAAGGACTATTAGAGTCTAAATCGCTACCATCTGTATAGGTTTGCTCTACGCCGTTATTGTCAGTATAAACTATTTCAAATTCTCCTATTACATCAAAAGGCGTACTTATTAAACTGTTAAACTGTATGTAATATCTTAAAGGAGTTGCTAAAGTTAGGCAGTCTTTTACGTTTTGAGGGTTTCCGCTACATGGCTCGTCTTGTTTGTTTATAATGCTAGTTAAAGCCGCTTCTATTGTTGTAAGGTCACCACTGCCACCGCCACCGCTACCAGTTAGATAAACGTCGTTCATTTTATTAACTAATTCATCATCTGTACCAGTCCAAACAGTAGGCACGCCTCCGAAATCCTGAGTCGATAAGTCTGGCGCTATTGATACGTTAGCGGTTTGGTTTCCTTCATCGTCAAAGAACTGTAAAACATTAGGAACAGAACCGCCTTTTAATTGTAGCTGTGCGGTACTGCTCAACTCTATAGAAGTAATGATTTGTGAGCCTGCTGGTAGTGTATCATCTATTATATTGACTATATTGGTTAGCTGTTGTATTACGATTGCCATTTTATTAAATCTTTTTTACTATTACAAAATTGTTTTGATTAAGCTGATTAATTATACCGTATGCCGTACCCTCTAAATTAATAGTATGTAGTTGAGCATTTAATACTAATTCTTTCAACTCGTTAAGGTTTATATTTACGTCTGTATTAACGTCTATTTGCTGTATTTCTGCGCTTTGGTTCTCTAGTATAGTATTATATACTAATTGGCTAATTTTACCGCTATTTAAAGAGTTTTTTAACCTCTTGTTATAATACGAAAAATCCTTGTATTTTGCTATTATTAAGGTCTCGTTTATTTGGCTTTCTTCTCCTGTAGTCAGGATGCAAAAACCTAAAGGAATAACTAAAGCAGGATTGTTATAAGCTATGTATATTTCTGACATTAAAATAAAGGTTTTATTTGCATTTCAAACTCTGTGTATATCTCGTATAAACTTGTAGTAGGTAGCGTTAATCTTACCTTGTGTACGTCCGAATCTGGTAGCGTTACACTTTGCGTGCCTATTACCTGCGGAGTAGCTGGCGCTATAGCTGGTATATTATTAACTAAAACACCATCCAAAAGAACCTCCGCAGCTCCTGCCGCTGTTATGTCTCCAAGTTGTGGAAATATACTTAAATTAGTTTGCCTGTCGTATTTGTATTGGAACGTTACAAGAAAAGGACTGTTACCAGTTGTAAAGTTCAAAATATTTAAACTTTGTTGTATAGGTGCGGTATCTAACACACTAAAAGTAAAATTATCAGTTTCAAAAGCTCCTCTAAAATTAGACGTAGTATAACCTCCTGCGGTTATTGCTGTACCTTCGTAGTAGTTCTCCGTTGCACCAGCTACCCAAAGAGTATATTTATTACTAAAATTAGTAACCGCTGTTAGTGCTGGGCTAGTTATGAGCAGTTGAGTGCCCAAGGGTAAAGGTACTCTTACATCTTGGATAGTGCTAATAGTGTTTTTAGTATCTGTTTTGCCTACTGTGGTAATACCGTACACACCAGTGCCTACACTTTGAACACCGCTAGAACTAAACGCACCCCATAAAGTATAGACTAAATCTAGGGTTATTTGTTGTTCTGTACTTCCGTCTATAGATAGCTCAAATCTTATATTTACTGCTCTGTCTTCTATCTCGTCGCTATAATATCCGTTATCCTGCGCAAAGGCTTGTTTATCAAAGCGTATTTGTTCAGTGTGGCCAATAGTACTAATAGCTGGATTAAAGTAGTCCGCTATTCCTTGGCTAGATTGCCACTTTGTAGGATCGCTTAAAGTATCGCCAAATTCGCCTCTAAATATACCTATTAGGCTTTCTATAGAGTCCCTAACCGCATATGCTTGTATAGTTACGTTTCCAGACGTTGCAGGCGTTACACCGTCAGCCTCAAAATATAATTGGTAAAATCTAAAATAATCAAAAACGGCTTGGTACACTGCGTTACCGTTAATATCAGGAGTGCCGCTATTGTCTACGTCCCAAAAGGCTAGTTTAGATTCAGTATCAAGATATACTATATCTTGTATTTTTGTTATTGGCTTGTCCTCAAATGTTATATTTACTAAGTCCGTAGGGCTTAAATTATCTCCTTGGTCTTCTATATCTATGTTAGTAATATCGTAAATCTCGCCAGTATCTAAAAAGGTAAGTTCTTTAATATCACATTTATCAATCGTTTTTAAAAACTGTATTAAAGGCGTTGTTATAATAACAGATAAATTAAAGCGCTCTATACTTGTATTTTGAGTCCTTTTAGTTTGTCCTGTTGCGTCTGTATCGGTTTCTATAATATCGTCAAATGTAGACCGTCCTAAGTCACCACACAAGTAAAACTCTGAACGATAGCCGCCACCATAGTAGACATTCATAGAAAAATCACTACAGCCACCATCGGCCAAACTTTTATAATATGCTGTAATCTTAGCTAACATAAGGAATATTTAAAAAATAGCCCCAAACGATAGCGAGAGGGGCTACTAACAAAAATAACAGGTCGAAAATAACCTCTTTTATAACGGGTTTGTATATCTGTCGGGACTGGTTAAACTTTTCCACTGGATATTTATTACCCACTTTTCTACTGATTCTTCCCCTTGCTCCAAAACTTTAGAAAGGCCAAATTTAGCAGGCGTAATACCTCCGTCTTTTCCAAAGATTTTACCGCCCATAGTAGTAAACCAGAACTTAGGCTTAACTTTGTTACATTCTAAGCGTCTTAGGTAGTCGTAAGTTAATGCCCCATCGCTATAAAACTCAGCCGATAAGGTAAAAGTTTTGTTTAGTGTTACAGTTTGAAAACCGTTTAGCGTTACGGTCGTTTCTTCTGGCTCTGCTACTCCACCAGTTACAAAAATTTGCTTTTGTGCTGCATCTGTAGCGTCTGAATTATCAATATTAAAGTCTGTAGCTGCTAAAGCTGGCCCCCAATTGGTGATAATATCGCCTAATGTTGGGTGAGTCCAGATTATACTATTAACCTCCGATAAATCAATATCGTTACAGTCCTCTGTTTGTGGATTCATTGCGCCTAATGTTCCGTCAGGACATTGCAGCGTATCGCAATCAATCTCGAATATATTAATTATATCACTCATTTTTTTTTCTATTTAATTATCTTAAAATTTCACTTTTACGCATCCTTTTATCCGTGTTACATACTAGGCAGTCGGTTACATCCTCAGGCATATAATAAACAAGGTTCTCTATAGCTCTTTTGTATATCTTCATATAATGACCGATAGTTCTATAAAGTGGCTGTACGTCCAGAATCATAGTATAGTAGTTTATTCGTCCACTATTTATAATAGATTCGGCTAAGTTAGCTACTGCTTTGGCTTGTAAGCCATCCGCTAGAGCCATACCCAATTTAAGACGGTTACCGCCTTGCTGCCTTAGTTCGTTTGGCTTTTGCGCTAATTCGCACAACCAACTATAGTAGTCGCACTCGAACTTAGCGTATATAACTAGGCCGTTCATACCGCTACTTTGTAGGTTCGTTGTACTTGCTTCTAGTACCGTGTCGCTTTGGACTCCTCCTATTTGCATTATCTGTAAATATGGATTATCTCTGTACGTAGTACCTTTGCTACATCCGCAGCCCTTTTTTAGTATCGTTTTTAGCTGGTATTGCTCCAGTTGGTATCGTGTAGAGAAAATAAAAACGCTCGTTTAAATCGTCTCTAACGTCGCCCGTATCAATAATATAAGGAGTTGTAAAAGTGGCTTTAGATGTTTGCTTATTGCCTGTTATAGATGCTGTAGCAGTAGCCAAAGGCGTACTAAGGTCTAAGCTGCTATATATTGAAATGTCAACCGAAACAGGGGCAACGATACCACTAAAAAAAGTTAAATCTACGCTTCTAATAATGATTTTACCGCCTCTTATGTTGTATGGCTCAATGTAAGCACCTGCTACAGCACCTCGGACAAAAACACCGCTTTTAAAGTAGTCGTCTCCGATTTTCACAAATGGCAAAAACTGTTCTTTTCTAACTTCTGAGTTAGCCGCTAAAAAATCGCTTACAAGGTCTCGCACTGCATCCTCTCGGGCTTGCTGTAGTAGTTCCCACACTCCGCCGTTTTCGCAGTCTGCCGCACCATTGGTAAACCTTAAAGTAATTGTATTTGGTTGGCTAACATACAGGCCGCTAAGGGACTCGTTAAGCGTTGTAAAATCTACAGGCTTTTCCGAGTCCCAACAATCGCAGCTTGATTTAGAAAGACCAATTATATTATTTAGACAATCTAAAGACATGGACTAATTTTTAAAGTGCTTTATTTACTCTAATAATACCGCTGTTATCGCCTTCCTTTGGTATAACGTCAAGCAAAGAGGCGAAGTCTAACTCCCAGACGTGGTCAAGGCTAGGCTTGCCGTACTTGCTGTCTGTACTATTACAAGTTTTTTGGTAGCGAACATCAATATAAACCGTCTCCATTGTGCCGTTATTGGCATACATTAGAGGCGTCATGCTCATGTCTCCGTCTTGGTACATATTGTAGAAAGATAAAGGCATAGAGAAACGCAAAGTATTGTTTTTATCGCCTACCTCGTAAACATCAGAAGACAAAGAACCGTCGTCAATTCTTGGATAGTCAGCGATAGGGTAGAATACAATACTATTAGGGTCTACTAAGAAAATTACCTCAGCACCGATAACAGCGTCTAGGTTATCCTCATCCCAGAAGATGTCACGACGTTGGAACGTCAAAGCAAAAGAACGTTGGTTATCGTTAACCTGCTTATCTTGCGCTAAATCATAAGGCACACGCATAGCCTTGCCAGAAATGATATAGTAATTCATTGGTAGACCTTTTAAACGTGCTAACTGGTCTAAGATAGCTAAAGTGTCCGCTGCTCCTTCTCCTTCCAGAAGTTAGCGCCTGTTATAGTGTACTCACCACCTGATATAGTTACA
>PVMK01189038.1_pt1 | contig 10927 bp, 12 predicted proteins | sample 1853481 | NCBI WGS metagenome assembly PVMK01 (sample SAMN08533507, study PRJNA380276) | Marine sediment metagenome, whole genome shotgun sequencing project. | reverse complement strand
TGATCGACGAGATTTCGGGCCAGAAGATCATCGCGATGCCCGTGAACCCGATCGCAGCAGCGAGCAATACTCGTGCCTCGAGCGCCGATTTGAAGAAGATCCTTTCAAATAAGGCGTTAAAGATGACCACACTGCTGAACACCACGGCGACCAAGCCTGTCGTAATGTACGCGGTGCCGTAGTAGACCAGGAAGTAGTTGAGACAAAACAGCAGAAGGCCTTGCAGGATTACGAACGGATAGGCATCTGCAGGCAGCGCAAGCTTACGGCGGGTTACTAATCCATAGAGACATAAAAGAACGGCTGCGATGCCAAATCGATAACCGACCGACAATTCAGCGGCAACGTCGCCCAGTTGATACGGGATCACAGCCCAGGTCGAGCCCCAGATCAGCACGACCGCGGCGTAAAGGATATATACCTGCATTATTTACTGACCGGGTGTTCCTTCGATGCCCGTCTGGAAACGGAAAATTTTATAGGGGCCCTGAGTGATTATGTGATCACGAGACCGAAGCACGACGTCGTACAGTGCGCTGTCAGCGACATACAACCAGCCGTCGGGTCCGAACGACAGGGCGTCCGCCCAACGGATCTTCTGTGAACGTATCAGTGTCTGGGGCTTGCGATTTTCGCCGACGCGAAAGATTGCGCCGTGTTCGATATCGGTGATGTAGACATTGCCTTCCTCGTCGACGCTAAGTCCGTCACTGAGAGGTTTGTTCGAGTAGCGCTCTACATATGCGCCGAGTTGGGCGTCCGTAATTTCGGGGTTGGCCAATTGGCGCAGTGAAACCCGATACAACCCGGACCCGGTAATTGCGCCGTAATATAGCCACTCGTCGGTGAGTGCGATGCCGTCGACGCCACCACGCAATTTGACAATGCCACCGACGAACGACATCGCGTTGCCATGATTGCGAATAATATAATTCTCGGCGGATACCGACGCATGCTGTTCGAGTACACGCCGCGCCGTTGCGGTGCCGATGTCGTAGACGATCAACGCCGGACTCTTTCGCCAAAAACTGGCGTCGGCGATGACGACTGTCCGCCCGTCGGCACTAACCTGGAGGTCTTGTAAAAATGACCCGGCCGGCGCAATAGATTCGTCAAAACTCTGGTCGTGAATGAGATCGCCGGATTCAAGATCGAATGCGAGCAAGCGTGCGGTACGCAGTCCATGATTGCCATGATCGATCGTCCATAAGCGATTCTGACGATCAATGACGACGCCTAGAACTGCGTCGAACAATCGGTCCTGCGACTGAACATCGGGAAACGGTTCCGCTGCGCCATCGATGTACTGCAGTAGCTTGTTGCCTTGAGTTCTGGACTCCGGGTGTACCGTGAAGAAAATACGGCCGTCCTTGCTGACGGCGACGTTGCCTATCGGTTCGGGGTACGACAGCACTTCCTCGAGTGCGTCCTCCGCGAGCAACGGTGGTCCTGTTGAGTCCGGGTAGGGCTCGCCACCGCCGTAACGAATCCAAAGGACGGCAACCAGGACGATTCCCAGCACAGAAAAGAACAACAGGATTTTCTTCATTCGACGCGAGATTCTACAGGAATGCGATACCGAATCAGGATTGCAAAGCAGCTATCCAGGCGCCGCAGACTATTGCGATAGCGATGAAGCCACTCACGGCCTGTAGCTTTGCACTCACCAGTCGGGTTCGCACCGGTGACAAAAGGATGCCACCGCCAAGTCCACACAGGAAACCCATGAGATGGGCACCGACGTCCGTGTTTTCTCCACCCGTGCCCGTGTACATTAGCAGCGCGAAACCGCCGACAATCGGCCCGACCCGGTACGGCCAGCGGTCCTGGGCCATCAATTTGCCACGCCAGACATATCCGGCGACCAGCCCGAGAGCCGCAAAAACGGCTGTCGACGCACCGACCGAGCGGTGCGCGGAATCGAGCAACAGCGTGTTCAACAAGTTGCCCGATGCGCCGGCGAGCAAAATCGTGAGCCAGGCGACGCCCGAACCGAGCAGACGACCCGCGAACAGCCCGAACATTACGCCGAAGATCAGGTTGCCGAGAATATGTCGCAGGCCCGAATGCAGAGTCAGGGCGGTGATTGTCCGCCACCATTCGCCGGCACGAATTAGTGCTCCGTCGACGCGACCTGCCACGACCCACTCCGAGTTCGATGCAGCAAAGCCCGCCAGCGCAGTGACACCGCCGATAATCAGCGCGTAACCAATCAGCCCAGGAACAGCATCTTGATACTGGACGACAACTTTTTTGGGGACAATGGCCGGCGGATTTTCGTCGTCGTACTGAATCAGCTGGTCCATCGCCTGCGCCGAGTATTCGGCCGGCACGATCAGTGCGCAGGAATCCGTGTCGTCAACGATCTGATAGGGAATTCGTAGTGACGCGAGGACCAGCGCTCGATCTGAACACTCTGCCCGATTGCGGCTCTCATATACCACTCGCAAGTCGTCGTTCATTTTCAGTCGCTTTCGATTATTGAGTTAAGCTAGATGGCGGTAGTTTGAGAGATTCACTCATGCATTATCTACGTTTGTCCGCCATCGTCGTTCTTGGGGCGATCAGCAGCATTGCAACGGCCGAGGTCACTGACGCGGGTGCAAACGGTTTTACGCTTGTGCACGAAGTAAGCGTCGGCGCCAGTCGAGCCGACGCGTGGGCGGCGGCGGTGCATGACGTAAGCAATTGGTGGGATCCAGCGCACACCATTTCGGGCAATGCCGAACTTCTGAGTATCGATGCGCGACCTCTGGGCTGCTTCTGTGAGGCGGCCGGCGGCGGTGTCGTGCACCTGACAGTGACATGGGTTAGCCGGAACGCCATCTTGCGCATGACGGGAGGCCTGGGACCGTTAGGGCTCATGGGCGTAAACGGTAACATGACCTGGGAGTTCTCTGATGGTGATGATGGTACGAAGATCAAATTTTTCTATGCGGTCGGCGGCTATTCGGCGGGCGGGCTCGATAGTATCGCTGGAGCCGTGGACGTCGTGATCGGGGAAGCCTTGCAACGACTCAAGGCGTATATCGAAACGGGCGATGCGAACAACGCCAATGGAGGCTGACGAACCCATTCCTCGGTCGTCATCGACGGTGGTACTCGTTCGCCCGGCGGCAGGCGCTCCGGAAGTGTTCATGGTGAAACGTCACAAACACGCGTCGTTCGGCTCAACATTTGCATTTCCTGGCGGCGTGCTGGAAGACTCGGACTCGCAGGTTCACGGAATCTGCAATGGCGTATCGGCCGATGCGGCTAATCGCCTGCTCGACGTCGAGCGAGATGCACTCGACTACTACAGCGCCGCTATTCGTGAATTATTCGAAGAATCGGGCGTGCTGCTTGCGGACCACACATTGAGCGCGGCCGATCTGGTCGTCGCGCGCGCAGCGCTCAATACGGGCTCGCTCGATTGGGAGCGGTTCGCGATCGACAATGCATTGTCGTTGCGCTGTGATCGACTGCAATACTTCAGCTTCTGGATCACACCTGTTGGATCACCCAAGCGATACTCCACACGATTCTTCCTGGCGGAAGTGCCCAAGTCGCAGGTTGCCAGCCATGACGGTGGCGAACTCACCGAATCGTGCTGGATGCCGGCGGCGGAGATTCTCAAGGCGCGAAAGAACAAAGCAATGAAAGTCCCTTACCCGACCCGCAAAACGCTGAAGCGATTGGCCAAGTTTGATGCAACATCGCCGATGCTTGAATGGGCGCGGGCCTGTGGGGAAAAAGGTGTGATCTGTGACCAGCCCGCGTTCTCACCGGATGAATTTGCATGATGGAGTTCGCTGAACTCGCGGCCGGTGTACGCCGTGTCCTGGCGCCCAATCCGTCCATGATGACCGGGCCGGGAACAAACACCTATCTGCTCGGCGAGAAGCAAGTTGCTGTAATTGATCCGGGGCCTGCAATATCACAACATATTGAGAATATCCTTTCAAAATCAACAGGTTCCATACGGTGGATTTTGGTCACGCATACCCACCCTGATCATTCGCCGGGCGTTCTCGAACTGGCCGACCGGACCAACGCCGAGATCCTGGGCATGCCGGCGCCAGACGGTCAACACCAGGACAAGACGTTCACGCCAACGCGCGAGTTGAGCGACGGCGATGTGCTGCTGACTGATGAGTTTCGTCTTGAGGCTGTGCACACGCCGGGACATGCGTCGAATCACCTGTGCTACCGGCTTGAACAGTACAACTGGTTGTTCACGGGCGACCACGTGATTGACGGCTCGACGGTTGTTATCGACCCGCCCGACGGCAATATGCAGCACTACATTGATTCTCTGCGACGCTGCAAGACTCTGGACTGCGACGCGCTGGCGCCAGGCCACGGCGAACTGATCGAAGACCCGGGACGTGCGATCGACTGGATCATCGAGCATCGCCTTGAGCGCGAAGCAAAAGTGGTCGCTGCCATCGAGGCTAACCCGAAGCTGACAACGCACGAACTCGTTCCGCACGTTTACCAGGACGTCGATCCAAAATTGTACGGCTGGGCCGAGCGATCGTTACTCGCCCACGTCCTCAAACTCGAAGCGGACGGCGTCGCCAGTTCGATTGAAGGCAAATGGCAGATATAAGGGTCGCAGACCACATGTTGCTTAGTCAAAAATCCAGGACCCGCGAACGACACATTTGTCTCGGTCATGGCTCGCGATGCTGCGCTTTACTTCCCTCGACAAACATCTCGTCCGCGGGTCCTAGGTATTGCCAAGCCGCTGTGGTTCGACTAGCGTACGCCGTCCGCTTCTAGGTAGCTGTAAATGACATTCGTCGTCACCGAAACGTGTATCAAGTGCAAATTGACCGATTGTGTCGAGGTTTGCCCCGTGGACTGTTTTCACGAAGGGCCGAATTTTCTCGTCATCGATCCCGATGAGTGTATCGACTGCACGTTGTGCGAGCCGGAATGCCCGGTCGAGGCAATCTATTCGGAGGACGAGGTTCCAGAAGGCCAGGAACACTTTCTCAAGCTAAACGCGGAGTTGTCGCTGGAGTGGCCTGTCATTACCGAGATGCAGGATCCGCCAGACGATCACGAGAAGTGGCGCGACGTCAAAGACAAGCTGAAGTACCTCGAAAGGTAGTCACAGGCCCCGCGGACAGCATAGCGCGATCATCCTAATCATAGGCCCAGGGAACAGCATGTTACTTGCCGAAATGGCTCGCTGCGCTGCGCTTTATTTCCGGCAAATAACATCCTGTCCACCGAGCCTATGTATTTTCAATGAATGAGACTAGGACTTCCGCAAGTTCTTCGCCCTTGTCTTCCTGCAGGAAATGTCCCGCATTGCGAATCTTTACGTGCTCGCGATTCTTCGCGCCCGGAATACGGACCTGAAACGGATGCTCGGCGCCGCGAGTAATAGGGTCGCGGTTGCTGAACGTAGTCAGGAACGGTTTTTCCCAGTGTGACAACCGCTCCCAGGCACGGCGATTGTCATCGCTCGCCGGGTCATCCGGCTCAGTCGGCACCAGTTTCGGGAAGACGCGCGCTCCTGCCTTGTATCTCGTCGAAGGAAAAGGTGCGTCATAAGCGGCAACTTCTTGCTTCGATAATTCTGAGACCGACCCGGACTGAACGATTCGACCGATCGGAAACCATGGGCTCCAGCGAGCAAATGCGCGCCAGATTTTGAATGCGTTCGGAAACTCTTCGTCGCCGGTTGGCATAGCGCCGTTTCCAACTGCAATTCTCGCGAAGCGATGCTCGTTTTCGGCGGCAACCCGAAGTCCGATCAAGGCCCCCCAATCCTGGCAAAACAGAGTAATGTCATTGAGACTCAGCGCTTCAATAAATTGCCGCATCCAGGCTACGTGTCCGGCATAGCTGTATTCGGATTGCCGCACGGGCTTATCCGACCTGCCGAAACCGATCAGGTCGGGCGCGATCACGCGAAATCCGGCGTCACGAAGCGGTGGAATCATTTTGCGGTACAAGTACGACCAGCTCGGTTCGCCATGCAACAACAATACGACCGCACCCTCGGCAGGGCCTTCGTCCAGGTAGTGCATGCGTAGCCCGTCGATCTCAACGTAGTGCGGTGCAAAGTCGTATCCGGGGAGATTCGAAAATCGGGCATCGGGTGTTCGAAGGGATTCGATCGTGGACATCAGTAGCTCGCTTGCTTCTGCTCGTCATCGTACATTTTTATCAGGAAGGACCGAATCGAGGATTCGGCTTCGTCACGTGACATGAGTTTCTGGTTCTCGAGAACCTCAGCCATGTCTTGCAAGGTTCTCTTGCCATCGATTAACGACATGATGAACGAATAGATCTGTGTCGTCATTGCTTGTGATCTGAACGACGGTGATAACGGAACGGGTGCTTTGCCCGTGACGATCCAGTCGGGCAGGGCACAATGTCGGGCAGGTTGTTCGACGCCACGCTCCTTGTAAGCTGAAAATGTGAAGACTTTTTCCTGCCGCCCATGCCGGCTCGCGGGCGAACACATATAAGGAATCGTCGCCTCCGAAACGTAGGGATCTGAAAAACCACACTCGGCAACGATAGCTTTGGTTTCTTCGGGGCTGTATTGACGCGCGCGCTGTGCGTCTGCGAATGCCAGCGAGCCAAAATTCACCCAACGGCCGTCGGTCTTTAGTAATCCGTTAATACGTGCGCCCAGTACCGATAAGTCTTCAGTGATGATGTCGATGAGCCAGGGAGTAACAATCGTGTCAAAAGACTCGGCCACAAACGGTGGCCTCAAAGCGTCACCGAGCACAAGATGAAATCCGCCGCTGACCGGTTTCGGGGCGGATAGCGTGCGCAATACGGCGTCGTCTTCAAGCGATTTTGGCGCGATCGGAAACTCGTGCATCTTCAGGGTGCCGCCACGCGTCACCGAATGTGCGACGAGCATGAGCAATGGATTGAAGTCGAGTGCAATGGTGCAAGTGCAATCGAACTGCATGTGTAAGTCATACGCGAGCCGGCCGGCGCCGGCGCCGAGCACGAGTACGTTGCCGAGGTCGGCACTCTCGTGCAGTACTGCGCGTACTTGCTTGATCGACGCTTCGTTCTCATCGTCGCCCCAGGACCAGTCGCGGTGCACATTGGCGTAGTAGGTGTTCAGGCCCTGGTCGCTGGGCAAACGAGTTCGCATTGCCAAGTAGGTTTCGAGTGTGCCGCTCAGCGACTGCAGATCGAGTGGTTGCATCAGTTTCTGCAATGATCGGCGATGATAATCAGTTGCTTTCTTAAAACGCTCGAGTCGACGTTTGGTCAGCGGCCGCAGGTTCTTGTCTTTGAGTTGGCTATCGAGTTGTGCTGATTCGTTGCTCAAAGTCTGCAGCGCAAGCTGCATTCGGCCTCGCCATTCGCCGAGGCTTGCTTCAGGTTCAGCGAACATCCACGGGATGCCGTCGATTGACGGGAAGTCGATTTTGCAAGCGGAGCAGTGATGGCTGTCGTCCTTTTGTGCTAGTGGTGACTTGTCACAACGCGGACAGGCGAGCAATTTGTTCAGGACGTCGGTATCAGACATGCTCGGATTATAGCCGCTGGGCTGAATACGGGACATTACTCATCGAAATGGCTCGCTGCGCTGCGCTTTATTTCCGATGAATAATGTCCCGTACCCAGCCCACCAGTTTTATCTATCCAGGAGGAAAGTCGATCGTGCCGTTACAAATTGGCGTGAATGCTGTCAGTCTGTCCCACCCACTGGGACCACCCAGTCCATGATTCTGGAATACATTGCCGAACTGGCCCTGTTCGCCATGCAACGCCATGTAATTCAAAAGCACCATATTGACGAGCAGGTTGACGTTATTCGCGGCCGGTGACGAAGCTCGATCGACTGACCCGTCGGAGTTCATGTAGCCGAGCTGTTGGTGAATGGCCTGTTCTTCGAGCGTTGCACCGATGATCGTCGGTCTTTCGCCCGGATTATAAACCAGGAAAAAAGCGCCGGCTGTGGACGAGTTGTCGCTCACCCATTCGCCCTTGTCGCGGCCAGCAGGCGTAGTGTCGATCGCGCCATTTGATGACACCGAGCCGTCACTGAATACATAGATCATGAGCGGTTTGCCGCGGCGAGCCGCGTATTCCAGGCAGGCGCCTATGCAGCGTCCGGCGCGTTCGTCCTTGATCTCGCCCTCGGCGCGCCGACCGCCGTGGTAATCGTAGCCGCCCATCTCGACACAGCCCGCGCCGGCAAAACCGTTGACGACCAGTTTCATGATCGCAGCGGTCTTCTGGAATTCACGCGCATCGCGATCACCCCTAATCCACTCGGCTTCCGTAAAAATGCCGGTGCAGCGCGTCCTGCTGATCGACGATCTCGTCATCCAGGCCCGGATCAATTACGAAATCGCCAAAGCGATCGGCGATGTCGGCGGCCTTGATGTAGCCGCAATTGATCATTTCCTTGATGACGGTATCGCGCGTAATCTCGGTATCAACCCGTCCTGTCTTGCGTTCGCTAATTCGATAGACCGACTCCATAACAGCCGTGGCGTCGTCCTTGGTCAGGATACCGACCAGGTCGCCCGTATCGATCAGGTTTACGACGTCAGACGGCGGTCGACCTTGGTCGGACGAAGTTCGGGGTCGTACAGAGCCTGTGGCAGCATCGAATGTCCACCTGAATCGGTGTTCTCGGAGCCTGCAAGGGTGAGTATTGAACCGTCGGCACCAAGCCCACCCAATCCGGCGCGCGCAATGCCGTACATTGGATTGTGTGGATTGTTGCCCGTGTCGTTGTCCGAACGAGCCGGAATAACCGCGCCGTTTATGAATTGCTCGCGGCCAATATTCAGGCTGTTCATGATTCCGCGACGGAACGCGCTATCCAGGTGAAAACCCAGGCCGAGGTCAAAGTTGTCGTACGGCAGCTGTAGGTCTGGGTCGATCAGCCCAGGGACCATATCGCCAGGCAGGCCCTGTCTTTCGTAGCCATTGGTCGACAGAAAGTCTCGTTGACCGCCTTCTTTCCCGATCAAAACATTCGAGCCCGCAATATTCGCACCACCGGCCAGATCGAAACATATGAACGGAATCTTGCCGGCGCCGGTGGTCGCGATGTCACACGGAGTCTGTAACTGGCTAAACAAATCCTGGGACAACGTGGATGGGTCTTGCGCAAATGCCGCGTGTGGGTCGGCGAACAAGCTCGCAATGCCAGCGCCCGTCGTATAAGCAGCACCCGTCATGAATCCCTGCGCGACAAATTGGCGTCGCGTGACAGGACGTGGATGATCTCCATGAAGCTGCGGCGCATCCCAGTGCCGCGCATTGCGTCTCTTACCCATAGTGGTGATCCTTCCCTGGTCCTGTCATTACTGAATCAAAGTGGTTGCGCTGGCGAGCATGGCGGCACAGACACCCTTGGAAATTGCGCGCGTATTGCTACCGCCCGCTAACAATCGATCGATGAGGTTGTCGGGACGGTCACCGGCAGCTTGGAATTCCGCCAGTTCCCCATACACATCGGCGAGGTCCGGCTGACTCAAGAGGCCCGTGCCCATGATGTCTCTGATCAATGGATTAACTAACTTGTCACGCTCCACGCCGAAAGCAAAAGCTGTTCCGGGAGCCGCACCAAACTGGAAGCCAGGAAATTTTATTGCTGCATCCGGATTCGGGGGAGGGTTCGGGTCAATTCCATCGTCGCCGATCATCGCGTCGCAGTATGAAATCGCAAGCTGCGCAATAGCGACCTGGTGTGCGGACAGGAATGTGTTGATGTCTTCTACAGCCGGCAATGACTGGCGCAGCTCCAGGAATGTCATATCGACGAGGGGAAATGCCAGGCGATTCACGCCGGTTACAGCAGCATAAGTCGCGTCGATTTCATCAAAAGTCTTCAGTCCAATCTTGGACGAACGCTCGTTGATGGGTACGTCGGTTTCCGTAATTACGAGCGTCGGATCGGGTTGCCGATTGAATGCGGAAGGATTCATAAGCACGTCGAAGGTCAGGAAAAATTCGTCGCCTTGCGGTCCTTTTTCAAGCGGCAATACTGCACCGAGGATGGACAAAGGCTGTCCAAGTTCAACGAACTCTGAGGCGCTCAATGTGTCGACCAAGGTTGCGTAAGTCTGACCAACTGGCGCTTCAAGGCCATTCATTCCCACGCGCACGCCTTCGATCGCTATCCCTTCGGGCGTGGAGCCGTCGAGAGTGACGAAGTGTGGCTTGTCGAACAAATAACTGTAGCTGTCAAATTGCGATGCCTCGAACAAAATATACGAAGATTCGGCGGCAGCTTGAATAGCGTCCGAGATATCGAATAACAGGAAGAATTTCTCGCCAACGCCCGCATCGTAGTTTTGCGTAACCTGCGCATCCGTTAGTGCGCGTCGATGTATCGCGGCAAGTCGAATCGTGCCGGCGAATGATCCCGTACCACCGATCTCGCTGCCGAGAACCAACGCAAATGTCTCCTGCCAATCAGCGAACGTGCCACCCGGTATTGGATCGGCGTTAGTAACCATGACACCATTGACATAGATTCGCCGACCATCGATTGGGCTATACGTAGCAATAACGTGTTGCAACGTCGCTTGCAGAACCTCGTCCATTGCCGGCGTCGACAGGGCCGGTTCACCGTTGACATCTGTCAGCGGTAATCCGTCGTCATCAACTGCATTCGTCAGCAGCAGGAAGTCATAGTCGTACAAGTTTTGCTGCAGCGTAAAGTTGCGATTCTGATCGTTTTGGGAATAGCTGACGATTTGCGCCAGTTCCTGCGTGACGTTCGCAGGGATCACCCAGGCTTCGATAGTAAACTCACCTGAATCCTGCAGTACGTCGTAAAGTTTCTTGCTAGCCGTAGTTGAGCCCTGGGCGCGACCGCCGTTGGTAGTAATTCCCCAGCCGCCAAACCACGTGACTTCCTGCGACAGGTTCAGATCGACTGCGGGATCGACGCCGCTTGTGTCATAGGCGGTTAGCCCGGTACCCGAAT
>PVMK01173720.1_pt1 | contig 10928 bp, 6 predicted proteins | sample 1853481 | NCBI WGS metagenome assembly PVMK01 (sample SAMN08533507, study PRJNA380276) | Marine sediment metagenome, whole genome shotgun sequencing project. | reverse complement strand
AGCGGTTTGGAAGATATACGAGAACACTAAAACCGGGACTTAATCTTATCGTTCCTTTCATGGACCGAATCGGCGCCAAGTTGAACATGATGGAAACGGTGCTCGACGTGCCGCATCAGGAAGTCATCACCCGTGACAATGCGACGGTGACGGTCAATGGCATCACCTTCTTCCAGATACTCGACGCGGCGCGGGCGGCCTATGAGGTCAACAATCTGGAGAATGCCATCCTCAACCTGACCATGACCAATATCCGCACGGTCATGGGATCGATGGATCTCGACCAATTGCTGTCCAACCGCGACGAGATCAATGACCGGTTGCTCCATGTCGTCGACGCGGCGGCGGCGTCCTGGGGCATCAAAATCACCCGCATCGAGATCAAGGACATCGATCCGCCGCGCGACCTGGTCGAGGCGATGGCCCGGCAGATGAAGGCGGAGCGCGAAAAGCGGGCGAATATTCTGGAGGCGGAGGGATCGCGGCAATCGGCGATCCTGAAGGCGGAAGGCGAGAAACAGTCGCTGGTTCTTGAAGCCGAGGGCCGGCGCGAGGCGGCCTTCCGCGACGCCGAGGCGCGCGAACGCGAGGCCGAAGCCGAAGCCAGGGCGACGGCCGTCGTCTCCGAGGCAATCGCCAAGGGCGATGTGCAGGCGATCAACTATTTCATCGCGCAGGACTATGTGCAGGCGCTAAAAGCCTTCGCCACATCGCCGAACCAGAAAACCTTCATCATGCCGGTGGAAGCGACCGGCATCATCGGCGCGCTTGGCGGTATTGCGGAAATCGCCCGAGAGGCGTTTAGCGAAAATGCTGCGGCACGTCGCAGTTCTGGCCGCGTGCCAGTCGCCGGCAATGTCAGCGGCAATGATGGAGGCGCGTCATGATCATGGCCGTATTCGACATGCTCGGCGGCTGGACCTGGTGGATCCTCGGCCTTGCACTGCTGGCGGTGGAGGTGATTGTGCCGGGCTTCTTCTTTTTATGGTTCGGCATTGCCGCGATCCTGATCGGCATCAGCGCATTGTTGATTGTCTGGCCGTGGCAGTTGCAAATCGTCGGCTTCGGAATTCTGTCGGTAATCTCGGCGATCATCGGCCGCAAGCTGCTGGGCTACCGCGACGTGCAAAGCGAGGACCCGCATCTCAATATCCGCACAGCGCGGTTGAAAGGGCGGACCTTTGTGCTGTCCGAACCGATCGAGGCCGGGTCCGGCCGCATGAAGGTCGATGATTCGGTGTGGCGAGTGACCGGGCCGGATCTGCCGGCCGGCGCCAAAGTCGTGGTGACCGGATCGCAGGGCATGACGCTGAGCGTCGAGCCGACGTAATTAAGGTAGCCTACAGAAATTCCTATTTCAGGCCGCGCCGATGCGCAGCAAATCGTGCATGTGAACGATGCCGACCGGGCGTTTGTCTTCCACCACGATGAGCGCGGTGATCGATGCGGCATTGAGAATTTCAATGGCGCTTGCCACCAATTCGTCCGGCGCGATGGCACGCGGCCCGGGTGTCATGACCTCCTCGACGCGGCGCTCCAGCAGGCCCTTGTCGAGATTGCGGCGCAGGTCACCGTCGGTGATGATGCCAACCAGATGATTCTCTGCATCGGTGAGGCCGAGGCAGCCAAAACCCTTCTGTGTGATCAGCACGATCGCCTCGCTCATTGACGTGCCAAGGCGCGCCAGGGGCACCTTGTCGCCTTGGTGCATGATGTCGCGAATATGGGTCAGGTTGGCGCCAAGGCTGCCGCCGGGATGAAAGGCGTGGAAATCGGCGGCGGAAAAGCCACGGCTTTCCAACAGCGCGATGGCCAGTGCGTCGCCGAGCGCCAGCTGCACCAGCGCCGTGGTCGTCGGCGCCAGGTCGAGCGGGCAGGCCTCTTCGACGCGCGGCAGGACCATCGTAACATCGGCGGCCGCGGCCAGGGTCGAACCGGCCCCCGAGGTGAGGGCGATCAGCGGCACGGCGAAGCGGCGTGAATAATAGACGATGTTTTTCAGTTCCGCCGTCTCGCCCGACCACGACAGGGCGAGGATGACGTCGTCAGGCTGGATCATGCCGAGATCGCCATGTCCGGCCTCGGCCGGATGCACGAAAAAGGCCGGCGTTCCGGTCGATGCCAGGGTGGCGGATATCTTGGCGCCGATATGGCCGCTCTTGCCCATGCCGGTGACGATGACCCGGCCCCTGGCGGCGCCGATCAATCCGACAGCCGCGCCAAGCGCCGCGCCAAGCTCGCCCTCAAGCGCGGCCGACAGCGCCGACAGACCGGCCGTCTCGATCGCCACGGCCTTGAGCGCGCTCTCGATCGCGGCGGTTTGAGCGTCGGTTTTTTTATTCGCTTGCGCCATTGGAACGACCCGGATTTCAGGAAAAGCGCTCTAGCATACCGGAAGCGATGCTGCGAGGCGACAAACAGGGGAAGGCGGCAGGCAGACGCGCTCGGCTATCGACTTATTCGGCGGCTTCGTCGCCAGCGGCTCCATCAGCGCCAATGATCTTGTCGAGTTCGGCCCGGAAATCGGGCGCGATGTCGGGGCGGGCGAGGGCAAAGGCGACATTGGCGGCGAGAAATCCGGCCTTGGAACCGCAATCGAAGGTCCGGCCGTTGAAACGGACACCGGTAAAGCGCTGCGAGCGCGACAGGCCGATCATGGCGTCGGTGATCTGGATTTCGCCGCCGGCGCCGCTCGTCTGGTTCTCCAAAATGGCAAAAATATCCGGCTGCAGGATGTAGCGGCCGGAAATGTAGAGGTTCGAGGGGGCGGCATCGCGGTCCGGCTTTTCGACCATTGAGGTAATCTCAAAACCGGTCTCGTCCTTTTTGCCGACGCCGACGATGCCATAGCGGTGGACCTGATCTGCCGGCACTTCCTCCACGGCGACGACGTTGCCGCCGTGTTTGTCGTAAGCCGCCATCATCTGGCTGAGGCAGCCGGTTTCGGCCTGCGTGACCATGTCGGGTAAGAGCAGCGCGAACGGCTCGTCACCGACGATTTCGCGGGCGCACCAGACCGCATGGCCGAGGCCGAGCGGCGCCTGCTGGCGGGTAAAGCTGGTTGAACCAGCCGGTGGCAATTCACGACGCAGGGCTTCCAGCGCGTCATCCTTGCCGCGCTCGGCAAGCGCCATCTCCAGTTCGACCTGGTTGTCGAAATGGTCTTCGATGACCGATTTGTTGCGCCCGGTGACGAAAACGAAATGCTCAATGCCGGCGGCGCGGGCCTCGTCCACGGCATACTGGATCACCGGCCGGTCGACGATGGTCAGCATTTCCTTGGGAATCGCCTTGGTGGCCGGCAGGAAGCGCGTTCCAAGGCCGGCAACCGGAAAAACAGCTTTGCGGATCGGTCTTGCCACGATGTCTTCCTGGTGCCTCCTTGCCGAAACGGTACCGAGTCAGACGCAATAATCCTGCCTCGTAAACCTGCCGTTAACGCTGTTGTAATGTCATGGCGCATGAATCGCGACAGGAGGATCCGGCGATGCGGCGAAGTTGTGGCCTCGTGGCAACTGCCCTGTTCATTGCGGGCCTTGCCTTTCCAGCACAAGCGCAAAGTCAAGCCGGCTTTCAAAGCTGGGTCGCCAATTTCTGGCCGAGCGCGCGGGCAGCCGGCATTTCCCGAACGACCTATGAGCGCGGTTTCCGCGGCGTCAGGCTTGACCTGACGGTCCTGGAAAAGGCCCGTTATCAGCCCGAATTCGTCAGGCCGTTATGGGATTATGTCGATAGCGCCGTTTCGCAAAAGCGGTTGCAGAACGGCAAGGCCAAGCTGCGCCAATACCGGACGTTGCTGGATGCGCTGGAACGGACCTATGGCGTCGACCGTCATATCCTGGTGGCGATCTGGGGGATGGAATCTTCCTATGGCGAGGTACTGGACAATCCGAAGATCGTCAAAAGCGTCATCCAGTCGCTGGCAACCCTTGCCTATGCGGACCGGAGACGGGCGCGGTTTGGCCGTCAGCAACTCCTGGCGGCGCTGAAAATCCTGCAGCGCGGCGATGTGTCGGCCAGCGGGCTGACCGGCTCCTGGGCCGGCGCGATGGGTCATACCCAGTTCATCCCGACGACCTACAGTGCCTATGCGGTCGATTTTGACGGCGATAAACGGCGCAATATCTGGACATCGCCGGCCGATGCGCTGGCCTCGGCCGCCAATTATCTGAAGAAATCCGGCTGGGTTGGCGGCAGACCTGGGGATATGAGGTCGTGCTGCCGCGCCGCTTCGACTATCAACTCGCCGATGGCGCTGCGACGCGGACGCTGGGCCAGTGGCAAAAGCTCGGTATCGGCCGCACCGGCGGCAGAAGATTTCCGCGCCTGAACGACCGCGCCGAATTGCTGCTGCCGAGCGGCGCCAAGGGGCCGGCCTTTCTGCTGTTGCGTAATCATTTCGTCATCAAGCGCTACAACAACGCAACCAGCTATGCCCTGGCGATCGGCCATCTCGCCGACCGGCTTCGCGGTGGCGGCGCCTTCGCGCAGGCCTGGCCGCGTTCCGAGCGGCCCCTGAACAAGACCGAGCTTCGCGAATTGCAGGGGCAGCTTGCCCGAACGGGATATTACAGGGGCAGGATCGATGGTAAAATCGGGCCGGTCTCGCGCGCCGCCATCCGGGCGTTTCAGGCGCGCGCCGGGCTGGACGCCGATGGGTATGCCGGTTTCACGCTTTTGAATCGGCTGCGCGGCAGTTAGTATCGGCGCTGCGAAAGGAGCTGCTGCTTGCGCGCCGCGTTGAAACTTGTCTGTTTCGTCCTTGCCGCCCTGATCGCCGGTCCGCCAGCGGGGTGGTCGGGCATGGTGTTTGCTCAAAGCGCCAATGCGCCGATCGTTTTGGCTCAGTCCGACGCCGAGGAACGGCGGCAGCCGGGCCTGTTCCGGTTCCTGTTCGGCAGAAACCGCAAGAAGGTCGATACGCAGACCGACAAGGCCGGCGAGAGGCAAAAATCCAGGAAGGCAACCGCCCGCCGGCGCAAGGCAGTCGCAAGTGCGCCGAAAGCTGTTGTGGCAGTGGAAAAAGCGGCCGATGCCAAACGTGTCGTTGTCGTTGGCGATTTCATGGGCAAGGCGCTGGCGAAGGGGCTTGGCGAGGCGTTTGCGGAAAATGCCGGTATTCTCGTCATCGACGCCAGCAATGGCTCGTCGGGGCTTGTGCGAGACGATTTCTATAACTGGAACGCCCGCCTGCCGGAAATCGTCAGCGCCCAAAACGCCGAGTTGGTGGTGGTGATGATCGGCGCCAACGATCGCCAGGAGATCCGCACTGCGTCCGGCAGGGTCGCCAAGGGTACGCCGGAATGGTCGATGGCCTATGGGGGACGGGTCGCGGCCCTTATTCAGGTGATCGCTGCCGCCGGCAAGCCGGCGCTGTGGGCCGGGCTCGTTCCGGTCAAATCGAATACCCTGTCGCGCGATTACAGCACGTTCAACAGCATCTATCGTGAAAAGACAGACGCCGCCGGCATTCCCTTTGTTGAGACCTGGAACGGCTTTGCCGACGGTCAGGGACGCTATGTGACGAGCGGTCCGGATATCAACGGACAACAGCGCGGCCTGCGTACCAAGGATGGCCTGAATTTTACCAGGGCCGGGCGGCGCAAACTGGCGTTTTTTGTCGAGCGGGACGTGTTGCGGCTGCTTAAAAGCGATGCCATTCCGGTGCTGGTAACTTTGGCGCCGGACGGATCGCGAGGCGTCGTAAAACCGCAGCGGATATTGATTGGACCGTTGGTGCCCGTCGATGCCGTGTCGCTTGCCGGCAATTCGGAGCTTTCAAGTTTTGGCACGACGCCGCGGACCCAGTCCGGGGCCGCGATCGAGACGATTGTGTCGGGCTTGCCGGCCGATGTGGGCGGGGGCGAACCGGCCGCGGCGGCGCCGACTTGGCCGCCGCAGAGCCGGGTTGACGATTTTCGCTGGACGGGACCGCAATGACCAGCGCCGCGATGGCGGCCGGCATGGCGCCCTATCGCGGCAGGATCGAGGCGCCCATCAGATATTCATCGACGGCGCGGGCCGCCTGACGGCCTTCGCGGATCGCCCAGACGACGAGCGACTGGCCGCGGCGCATGTCGCCGGCGGCAAAAACCTTTTCCACGGATGTGGCGTAATCCTCGGGGTTGGCCAGAACATTCTGTCGCGGGTCGAGGTCCGGGCCAAGCTCGTCCAGCATACCTTCAAGCACCGGATGAACGAAGCCCATGGCGAGCAGGACAAGATCGGCGCGCAGTTCGAATTCGTCGCCGGCGAGGGGCTGGAACTTTTCATCGACACGCACGCAATGCAGTTTCCTGACCGCGCCGTTCTTGCCGGAAAAATGTTTTGTCATGACGGCGAATTCGCGCTCGGCGCCTTCCTCCTGGCTTGACGATGTGCGCAAGATCAGCGGCCAATCCGGCCAGGTCAGCATCTTGTCTTCATGCAGAGGCGGCTCTGCCATGATCTCAAGCTGGGTGACGGAAAGCGCGCCCTGGCGCACCGAGGTGCCGATACAGTCGGACCCGGTGTCGCCGCCGCCGATCACCACGACATGTTTGCCGCCAGCCAGGATGGGCTCGGCATCGCCAGGCGACTCGTTGGATACGCGGCGGTTCTGTTGCGGCAGGAATTCCATGGCGAAGTGAACGCCGTCCAGTTCGCGGCCTTCGACCGGCAGGTCGCGGGAGTGTTCGGCGCCGCCGGTGAGCACTACCGCGTCATGCGCCTCGACGAGTTCCCTGGCGCTGACATCGTGGCCGACATGAACATTGGTGTGGAAGGTGACGCCTTCGGCTTCCATCTGGGCGTAACGCCGGTCGATGTGATGCTTTTCCATCTTGAAATCGGGGATGCCGTAGCGCAGCAGGCCGCCGATCTTGCCGTGCCTTTCATAAATGTGAACTTCGTGGCCTCCGCGGGCCAGCTGCTGGGCGCAGGCCATGCCGGCCGGACCGGAGCCGACGATCGCCACTCTCTTGCCGGTCTTTGCAGCCGATGGCTCAGGCTGGATCCAGCCTTCGCGCCAGCCGCGATCGACAATGGCGCATTCAATGGTCTTGATGGTCACCGGAGCGTCGATAATGTTCAGCGTGCACGAAGCCTCGCACGGCGCCGGGCAGATGCGGCCGGTGAATTCGGGAAAATTGTTGGTCGAGTGCAGATTGCGGCAGGCCTCGGCCCAGTCGCCACGATAGACGAGATCGTTCCAGTCGGGGATCTGGTTGTTGACCGGGCAGCCGGTGTGACAATAGGGGATGCCGCAATCCATGCAGCGGGCGGCCTGATCCTTGCAGCCCTGCTCGCCAAGCGGCACATAGAATTCCCGGTAATTGCGGATGCGGTCGGATGCCGGCCGGAATCTGCGGTCCTGGCGGTCGATTTCAAGGAAGCCCGTTACATTGCCCATTGATTACTCCGCCGCCGCGGCCATGCGCGCCTGCTCCATTTCCTGCAAGGCGCGGCGATATTCCACTGGCATGATCTTGACGAATTTCGGCCGGTAGTCCGCCCAGTTCTCCAGCATCCTTCGGCCGCGTACCGAACCGGTATAATGGATATGGTTCTGGATCAGCATGACCAGGCGTTCCTCGTCGTGGGCGGTCATGTCGGGCGAGATATCGACACGGCCCTGATGTTCCAGATCGCCGCCATGGTGATGCAGCAATTCCATCATATCGTCTTCTTCGGGCACCGGCTCCAGATCGACCATGGCCTGATTGCAGCGGGCGGCGAAGGTGCCGTCCTCGTCCAGCACATAGGCAATGCCGCCCGACATGCCGGCGGCAAAATTGCGCCCGGTCTGGCCGATGACGACGACAACCCCGCCGGTCATGTATTCGCAGCCGTGATCGCCAACGCCCTCGACGACGACGACGGCGCCGGAATTGCGCACGGCGAAACGTTCGCCGGCAATGCCGGAGAAATAGCATTCGCCTGCAATGGCGCCATAAAGCACGGTGTTGCCGACGATGATGCTTTCATCGGGTTTGATCGCCGCCTCCTCGGGCGGGCGGACGACAAGGCGGCCGCCGCAAAGGCCCTTGCCGACATAGTCGTTGGCGTCGCCTTTCAGATCGAGCGTGATGCCGCGGGCTAAAAACGCGCCGAAGGACTGGCCGGCCGTACCGGTCAGGAAAACGGAGATGGTGTCGTCCGGCAGGCCCTCATCGCCGTAGCGCATGGCGACCTCGCCGGACAGCATGGCGCCGGTGGAACGGTCGATATTGCGGATCGGCAATTCGATCCTCACCGGTTCGCCGTTTTCCAGCGCCGGCCTGGCCTGGGCGATCAGCTCGCGGTCGAGAATATCGTCGATCGGATGGTTCTGGCGCTCGGTGTTGCTGATCTCGTTCGGCAGAGCCGCCGGCTTGTAGAACAGCTTTGAAAAATCGAGGCCTTTGGCTTTCCAATGATCGACAAGCGGGCCCGTATCGAGCCAATCGCACCTGCCGATCAGTTTGGCGAAATTGCGCACGCCGATCGCCGCCATGATCTCGCGGACCTCCTGGGCGACGAAGAAGAAGAAATCGATGACGTTTTCGGGCGTGCCGCGGAACCGCTTGCGCAGCACGGGGTCTTGCGTGGCGATGCCGACCGGGCAGGTATTGAGATGGCATTTGCGCATCATGATACAGCCGGCGGCGATCAGCGGGGCGGTGGAAAACCCAAATTCATCGGCGCCCAGAAGCGCCCCGATGACCACGTCGCGGCCGGTCTTCAAACCGCCATCGACCTGCAGGGCGATGCGGGAACGCAGGCCGTTCTCGACCAGCGTCTGCTGGGTTTCGGCAAGGCCGATCTCCCAGGGCGATCCGGCATGCTTGATCGAAGTCTGCGGCGAAGCGCCGGTGCCGCCGTCATACCCGGAAATGGTGATGTGATCGGAACGGGCCTTGGCGACGCCGGCGGCGACGGTGCCGACGCCGACCTCGGAGACCAGCTTGACCGATACGTCGCCGGCCGGATTGACGTTCTTCAGATCGAAGATCAGCTGGGCAATATCCTCAATGGAATAGATATCGTGATGCGGCGGCGGCGAGATCAGCCCGACGCCGGGGGTGGAGTGCCGAACCTTGGCGATGACGGCATCGACCTTGTGGCCGGGCAGTTGGCCGCCTTCGCCGGGCTTGGCGCCTTGCGCGATCTTGATCTGCATCATGTCGGAATTGACGAGATATTCCGTCGTCACGCCAAAACGGCCGGACGCCACCTGCTTGATGGCGGAGCGCCGGCTGTCGCCATTGGGCAGCGGGACAAAGCGCTCGGCCTCCTCGCCGCCCTCGCCGGTATTGGACCTGCCGCCGATGCGGTTCATGGCAATCGCCAGCGTTTCATGCGCCTCGCGGGAAATGGAGCCGAAACTCATGGCGCCGGTGGCGAACCGCCTGACGATCTCGGCCGCCGGTTCGACCTCGTCGAGGGGAACCGGATCGACGCCGATATCGCCGGCATCGAGGATCTTGAACAGGCCGCGAATGGTCAGGCGCTTCTGTGCCTCGCCGTTGACGCGGGCGGAGAACTCCTGAAAGCTCGCATAGCCCTTGCCGCGCACGGCGTGCTGCAGATCGGCGATCGCATCCGGCGACCAGACGTGATCCTCGCCGCGGATGCGGAAAGCATATTCGCCGCCAATATCGAGCGCCGATTTCAACACCGGATCGGCGCCGAAGGCTGCTTCGTGCCGGCGCACGGTTTCCTCGGCGATTTCGTCCAGGCCGACCCCTTCAATCATGGTCGCCGTGCCAAAGAAATAGCGGTCGACGAAGGGGGTCGACAAGCCGATCGCATCGAATATCTGCGCACCGCAATAGGACTGGTAGGTGGAAATGCCCATCTTGGACATCACCTTCAAAATGCCCTTGCCGATGGACTTGATATACCGTTCCACGACCTCACGGGCATCGACAACGTCGGGAAACTCGCCCCTGGCATGCATGTCGGCGAGCGTCTCGAAGGCGAGATAGGGATTGATCGCCTCGGCGCCGTAGCCGGCAAGCACGCAAAAATGATGCACCTCTCGCGCTTCGCCGGTTTCCACGACGATGCCCACCGAGGTCCTGAGACCCTTGCGGATCAGATGATGGTGGACGGCGGCCGTCGCCAGCAACGCCGGGATGGCGACGCGGTCCGGGCTGACCAGCCGGTCTGAGACGATGATGATGTTATAGCCGTCAAGAACCGCCTTTTCGGCGCGCTCGCACAGTCGGGAAATGGCTCCGTCCATGCCTTCAGCGCCCTTGCCGGAATTGTATGAGACGTCCAGCGTCTTGGTCTGGAAGGCGTTGTCGGCGATGTCGCCGATGGCGCGGATCTTTTCCAGATCGGCGTTGGTGAGGATCGGTTGGCGCACTTCCAGCCGGCGACGTTCAGACAGACCTTCCAGATCGAACAGGTTCGGTCGCGGTCCGATGAACGATACGAGGCTCATCACCGCGTCTTCGCGGATCGGGTCGATCGGCGGATTGGTGACCTGGGCGAAGTTCTGCTTGAAATACGTGTAGAGCGGCTTGGACTTGTCGGAGAGAACCGCGATTGGCGTATCGGTACCCATGGAGCCGATCGCCTCCTGGCCGGTGACGGCCATTGGCGCCATCAAAAGCTTCAGATCCTCCTGGGTGTAGCCAAAGGCCTGCTGGCGATCGAGCAGCGCGACATTGGTCGCCGGCGCGCGGACGCCGACGGCGGGCAGGTCCTCCAGAATGATCTGCGTCCTGGCCAGCCACTTGGCGTAAGGGTGGGCCGAGGACAGACGCGCTTTTAGTTCTTCGTCCCTGATGATCCGGCCTTGGGCGAGGTCGATCAGCAGCATGCGGCCAGGCTGGAGCCGCCACTTGGTGACGATCTTTTCTTCCGGCACCGCCAGTACGCCGGCTTCGGAAGCCATGATGACCAGATCGTCGGAGGTGACGATGAAGCGGGCCGGACGCAGGCCGTTGCGGTCGAGC
>PVMK01125791.1_pt1 | contig 10930 bp, 12 predicted proteins | sample 1853481 | NCBI WGS metagenome assembly PVMK01 (sample SAMN08533507, study PRJNA380276) | Marine sediment metagenome, whole genome shotgun sequencing project. | reverse complement strand
GACAAACGGCATGCTGATTGTCAAAGTGGGGAATCAAACTACAAAAAAAAGGGACTTTTGTAAACAAATATGAGTTTAATGCCATTTAGAAAAAGAAGTTGTGATATCAGATTAGGGTATCTGCAATTTTACGATTTTGCATGCACTCTCAATGCATCATAAGCTGACTTCTCGTTGAGATCATGGCACAAGTTCTGGTATGACCCTTTTTGTTCCCATAAATATTCGATTATAAAATAATGCGCCACTGCCAAGCAGAAAAGGAGGTATCAGCATGCCGTTTGTCAATATAAAAATATTAGAGGGCGTTTTCAATAAAGAGCAGAAACAGGATATGATTCAAAAAGTTACAGACACCATGGTCTCAATCGAAGGCGAAAATATGCGTCCAGTAACTTGGGTTGTGGTAGAAGAGGTAAAAAGCGGTGATTGGGGAATAGCCGGTAAAGGCTATACCACAGAGGACGTCATAGCACTCGCAGAAGGCAAGTAATTTAATAGAACGACAAACCACCTTATGCTTTTTGATAAAAATTATTCAGGCAGTGGCGCATTAAAGTTTCCATCAGTAATTTTGGATTAATGGAAAAATACCCTTTCAAATTTGCAGATATCTCTCCAACATATCGCAGGTGAACCTAAATTGTAGATATCAACAATAAAAACCAAGTATCTTGTGTCCTCATTTTTTCAGATACTGTAAACATATCGCAAAGCAAACACTTTTTGAACCATTTGTAAAAATCACATAAATTGGCGTTCTACAAAACCTGCAATATCTCCAACATATCGGTGCTTTTGAATCACCGAAAAAGTTGTGATATTCTGGCATATCACAAGTTCCCTGATTTGGTGATATTCTCAATAAATCACCAGTTGTAGTAATCCTTATGATTTAAGTTTATTCCTAAAGGAAAGGAGCCAGAGTAACTGCCGATCAACACTCCAATGGTTGGGGTAATCATTCCCTACTTCACCGAAGGCATACCACAGCGGGTCACGTTCAACCGAAAACGTAACGCAAATTTATTTACCAAGGGAGGTAACTAATATGAAAAATAGAAGCATATATGTTGTTGGTTTAACATTTCTGGTTATGGCGTTGGGCAATCCTGCTTTTATTTATGCAGCCGAAGAAACTTCGACCATGATGTGCGACGGTGGCGTAGTGAACATCGGGGATTCGGATGTTGATGTTCGGGATGATTGTGGTGAACCCAACACCCAGGGAGCAAACCAGTGGGTGTATGATTTTGGTCCGTCTCAGCACTTTACCGTCATATTCGAGGATGGAAAGGTCGTGCGTATCCTGGAAAGTCACTGATGCGGTTTGTTTTCAGGGAATCGATAGCTTAAAGGTGCTGCCTCTACACTTAGGCAACGCCGGTGGCAACACCCAAGGAGGCTAAAATGATTAGAAATACGCTTTTTATAGGGACTGCGTTAACCTTGCTGATAATTTTCGTTGCCAAGTCACATTCTATTGATTTCAGCAGTTTAGCCGATCAGTCATCATATCGATGTTCGGGAGGGATAGTTGCTTTAGGGGATTTAGATAGAGATGTTCGAGAAAAATGTGGCGATCCTTTAGAGATCGGAAGAAGACAAGATTTTGGGCCTATTTGGATATATTATGAAGATCAGGCGAATTTTATGTATTACCTCGCATTTTTGAATGGAAAGTTGCAGCGAATTGTGGGTGCCCCATGCAGCCCCGATGATGCAAATTGCTTTGATTTAAGATAGCAGAAAAATTACCTTTTTCGATATCGAAGCTTTTCACTAAACTGAGATTATCTCACTATACTTCAATTTGACATCAGGTATTAACCGTTTATATTAAAAAATGGAAAAATATTACGAATGCAGTCAGTAAATCTCCCTAAACTCAAGGAGGATTCGATGAAACACATATCTGTATCAATATTGGGTGTTTTTACTATCTTAATCTCCGGTTTTTTTCTTAGCTTTGATGCCGCCGCAGATGAAAATACCTGTACGTTAAAAGCAGATGCGGATAAAGTTCACTTAAAGGTATGGGATGAAGATTCAGGTCAAGATCGACAGGATAAAATTTTTGAAGGTTGGCTTAAATCAGGTGAAGAAAAAAAAATTAAAAGTACCACCGGTTTTATTGTTTTCAGCTATAAAGAAGCTGAAGATGATCGGTCTTATGGCGATAACCACAAAACCTGTAAAGGCGGTAATACCATTCGAGTGCCGTAGCATTTTATGATAGCGGCTTTGAGTTCACGTTTAATCAGGCGAACTGTTTTGAAAATCGAAGAACACGCTTGATATACTGCAGGGTATCCAGATAAGATGAACGAAATCGCTTGTAATCTTCAATATCTTCAAACGTCAAAACCTTTGATATCTCTCCAACATATCGGCAAAATTGACTGCCCTTCAAAACTTGTGATATTCACATCATTTAACAACATATCACATTATCAGCTTAGGTTTCATCTACGATTTGATGACTGATAAATTTAATTTTGATCATTGCGAATAATTTGGGTCAACATTTAGTCAACAAACTGTAATAAACATCTCTGAATATAACAGCTTTTCACTGGGTTTCGTCTTTTAGTGAATGTTTTTATGATTATCTGAAAATGATTGTAATATTAAGTTACCCCAGAGTAAAAAAAGTAAACTGAGTTAACAACGATTAGAACTAAATGTACCTTGAATGAGTTTAAGATAAAGCGGCTGGTTTCCGGTGGGTTGATCACCAATTATTTTTGTGTGTCCAGCTGCCGGCATTGCCTTTATAATTGCAGTCCGTATTGGGAAAAAAAATATATAAGCTCGCAGACTGCTGAAGAAAATCTGCGCACCATCCGCAAGCTGGGGTGCTCATCGGTGCACATCGGTGGCGGCGAACCCCTGTTAAGACCGGAAGAGCTCGGTGATGTACTGCAAATCGCTATGAAGGTCGGAGTGGCTGTCGAGTACGTAGAGACCAACTCCTCGTGGTTCAAAGATCCTGATTCTGCGATGGCCCTTCTGTTAAATTTACGCAAACAGGGTTTGCAGACCCTGCTGGTGTCCATCAGTCCCTTTCACAATGAATATATTCCTTTCTCCAGGATTCAAGGAGTTATCGAAGCCGCCCGCCGGACCGGAATCGGGATCTTCCCCTGGATTTCAGATTTTATTGCGGATCTATCCGAGCTGGATGCGGCCGGCACTCACTCGTTAACGGAATTTGAAGAGCGATTCGGCCAGGATTATGTAACGCATCTGCTTCAACGCTACTGGATCCATATGGGCGGGCGGGCACTGGAAACATTTCGCCCCTATCTTGCAGAAAAATCCGCTCAGGAAATTTGCGATGAAAATAGCGGCGGGTGTGCCGCCGAATTATTAAACACCCGGCATTTTCATCTGGATCTTTTCGGAAACTACATTCCGGGACTTTGTTCCGGACTTTCCATTAAAAGAGAAGACCTGGGAAAAGCGCTTCCCGCAGAAAAATACCCGATTTTAACCACATTATTTCATGAAGGAATTCTCGGTATTTTCAAAATGGCACAGGAGGAATTTGATTATACACCAGCGAAAGACAGCTACATCAACAAGTGCGACCTGTGCACCGAGATCCGAACTTTTTTCGTGCAAAATGATTTTGGAGGTGCTGCAGAGTTGAATCCAAAGGAGTTTTATAAAAATTCTTAATTTAAAATATTTCGTTTCAATAAATAAGTGAGGTATTTTTTTGCTGAGCCCCGCCACACGGCGGGATTTCACGTCTTCATTTTTTTCATTAATGTGTTCAACAAGCTGCACAAGAGTTTACGACGAGGCGTACTTGTAGTACGTCGAGGAAGTAATCTCGCGGAGAACGCAGCTCAGCGGGAAAATAACCAATTAGTTATTGGAACGAACGGCTTCCCAGCCCAATATAGCTAGCTTGCGGGCCACCCCGCCCCCGTAATTTCCGAATTCGGCAGTTTTTCTTATGACACGGTGACAGGGAATAACAAATGAGACCGGATTGCTGCCAACCGCATTGCCAACGGCGCGAGAAGCTTTTGGCATCCCAATGTGAGCCGCCACATCCTCATAGGAGACGACAGCGCCCATCGGAATCTTGATCAGCGCCTCCCAAACTTTGATTTGAAAATTTGTACCACTTAATACCAGATGGAGCGGAGTCGAATTTTGCCCCGTCCGATGGGTTAAAAATCTTTTTGATAAGCGGTCGGGTAACATCCGGACCTTCAATCAATTTTGCATTTTGCCATCTATTCTTCAGACTTGCGAAAACCGGCCTGCGGTCATCGTTTTGAACGAAGCTTAAGCTACAAATACCTCGATCGGTTTTTGCCAGCATACATTCACCGAACGGGGTGGCATGATAGCCATACGCAATTTCAAGACCTTCTCCTTTGGCTTTGTATTCTCCCGGCGTTACCGCTTCACAGGTGACAAATAAATCATGCAGACGACCGGGGCTGGTCAGACCCGATTCGTAGGTTACATCTAAAAGATTGATCGATTCTTCCAGAAGGGTCTTGGCATACTCTTTGGTTAAAAATTGCAGAAACCGTTTAGGACTGATACCCACCCAGCGGCTGAAAAGGCGCTGAAAATGGTATTCGCTCACGTGAATATTTGCGGCAATCTGGTTTAAACTCGGCTGCGAATGAAAGTTTTCAGCAAGAAACTGGATGGCTTTCTCGACGCGCTCATAATCAATAGAAGTCTGGGAAAACGCTTCAGCTGTCATTTTATTACCCCCAGTCTGAAATTTAATCTAACCTAAATTGAGCGTTTCAAATTTTAAAAAGGGATCATTTTGTCTTATATTGAATGAATTCTACCCGTCGAGAGCCTCTGGGTCGAACGATCGATTTATATTTTTATAATTTGAAACCCTTCGGGATTGCCGATCTTACCGCATCTACTGCGTCAGATGCCGTCCCGCATAGCCGACTATAGCGGTACAACATCTTCCTTGTAGCTGCGGCAACCTCGACAATCGCTCAACTTAGGTCTAAGATAGGCATCATAAATAAAATTCGCCACCCGATTCTTGCTATTATGTATTTTTACTTTCAGACTTTATCATTCATTTTTTGAGAACTAAATTGCGAATTGTCTTTAAGTAACGACTTTAACAACCACCAGGGTCACATCATCCTCAGGAATAGCACCATGGCGGAAACGGTTCAATGCATCAATTATGGCAGCAACGATTTGTTTTGCGCTGCTTTCAGCACATTGACGGATAATTTCAAAAAGCGATTCTTTGCCGAACATTTCTCCCTTGCCGTTATGCGCCTCCCAGATACCGTCTGTACCAAAGACAATGATTTGTCCCCTGGTTAATCCCAGCTTTTGTTTTTCCTCGTATTGCCAGCTTTCATCGACCCCCAGGGCCATACCCGGGCCTTTTAGCTCCTCAAATATTTTAGTTGCCGGATCATAGAAGATGGCCGGTTCATGTCCGGCCCGCACCCAGCGAATCCTCTGGCTCCGGGTATCGATCTCGCTGCAAAAAAGGGTCATGAATCTGCCGGACTCTTCCACGTCCCTGGTCAACTGCCGATTTACATCCGATATAATTTGCGCGATATTTCCCGATAGTAAGGCGCGTTGCCGCAGTGAAGACCGCGCAGATGCCATCAACAGGGCCGAAGAAATTCCATGCCCGGAAACGTCACCCACCACGATGCCGATTTTACCCTGGTGCTGATCGCCCAGGTCGAGGTAATCATAGTAATCACCGCCGATGCGCTCGCAATAAATGCTCTGGCCCGCAATATCCAATCCGGCAATTTGAGGATCCGTTTTCGGTAAAAAATTTTGCTGAACCTCTTTTGCCAGTTCAAGGGATTGGCGCATTTTATCGCGCTCTTTCAGGCCTTCGGTCATTTCGTTGATCACGTCGCCGGTATAGCCAATTTCATCATTGGATGTAACCCTGACTTTCTGGTCGAAATACCCATCGCGGACTCTTTTCAAAACCCGGATAATCTCTTTTAAGGGCCGCGTGATATTCCCGCTTACCAGTATGGTTAATCCAATGCCGACACTGATACCAAAAATGGCGTTGGTCAGCAGCGTGGGTCGCAATAAATCCAAAAGCTGTGCCGGATCCAGATCGGCTCGATAGGTCCCCCGTAAGATAACAATAATGGCAAAGAAGGGGATTAGATTACAGGCAATAATCAAGGCAGCCAAGCGCGTGCGGATACGAATACGGAGTGTTTTCGGAGTTACATAGAGTCCGCCGTTCGGAAAGAAGTAGGGCACCATCAATTTTTGCAATACAAACTCCAAAATGAAAAATGCAGCGGTTACGGTAATCAATCCAATTAATATGTTCTGAAACAGGGCCCGGCCGATAATCATCTCGCCGGCTTTGTATGTATAGTAGGAAATGGGATAGACCGCAGCAGCAGCAAGCCATAATAAAAAATCAATTGCGATCATAAAAAACGGTTCATTAAGTAACCTTTGCCGTGCTTTGATTGCAATTTCCTGGGGTATGGCTTCTTTGCGGCCCATGAAGTTCAGATAGCGCCGAATAGGATGTTCGAACAATAAGGTCGCTGCCACAATGAACATAAAAGCTAACGGCTCAAAAAACAGTGCAAGACGAAACGTCAACCTTTCGATTTCCGGTGTCGGCGGAGAAATGGATCGATAGCTCAAAATAAAAATGATTGAGACACCAATCGAAATAGCAATTAAATTAAAAAAGAACATCTGGTTTTTGAGTCGGAAAAGTTTGAACCTGGACACAGCCTTTATCTCCTTTTGAGTATGAAATCTATTGCCTAATTTTCATTCATTCTTTTCACATTATCTTTTAAATTTCAAGACCCTTCATTTTTGTTAAGTATTTGAAATTTATCATAATTATGGATTATTAGGTCTTTTGCACGCTTTTTGCATTATTTCCTGGAATAATAAGACGCGCAGATCTGCTAATCGGACATGACTTCAGCTCCAATTCACCTGCCACTCAAGCGATTAAACCGAATTCTGCATTTCTTATGGCCCGCAATAAATGCGTCATCACTTTGCGAAAGAAGGTGAGCAAAAAATGATCTCAACGTTACAACGGTCGTTTAAACTCAAAAAAGAATACACCGATGCGTCCTCTGATCTAAGAATGAATGAGTACGAGGTCGTCGCTCGATTATATTATTTATTAAACAACCTATCTGAAAAACAGCAAATCGATCTATTTAGGAAATTTCTAAACGGCAGTACGGCCAACTTTTTGTTGAAGATGGCAATTGATACGTCAAAGGAACAGAGGTTTATATTTATGAAACACCTGGAGGAGATGCAACCTGAAACCGAGAAGAAGGATAGAAGAAAACAAGCCCGAAAGGATTGCTTGATCAACGTCAATTTTAAAATTCGGGGACAAAAATTCAACAGCTATATCCTGGACATCAACAGCTCCGGCGCGTTTATCGAAACCAGCGAATTGTTTACCAGGGGGTTGAAAATGATACTTAATTTTTCGTCTCCCGAAGACCGCAAACCATTAAACTTAATCGGTGAAATCGTTTGGAGCGACCCCCGGGGAATTGGGGTGAAGTTTCATCATTTAACCCAAGACCACGCCAGGATATTAAAAACTTTTTCCGAAAAGACTGAAGAAATACTGGAAATAGCCAGCTAGCCGGTTTAGTTGAGTAGTAAATTGGTCGAATAGCCCATTCGTGAAATGAAAAGTTAAATGGTCAAATAGTCGATTTGTTAAATGGTTTATAATGGATTGAATCCTCTGACTAATTGACTATTCGACCCATCAACTATTTAACTAATTCCCGGATTAGATCTGTAATTACGTCTTTGTTAAATCCGCGCGAGTATAAAAACCGGTAAATTTTATCTCTCCTTTTTTTTGAATCTTCTTCTCGATTAAAGGTCTTCATTTTCTTTTTTAGCAGTTTGCCGGCATTTTCATGTTCTTCAGCTTCCGTGTAGTTTTCCAATAGAATTTTTTTGATAACAGCACCACTCAAACGCTTCTTTCTTAAGGCCATCCGGATATAGCGTTTGCCAAAGCACTTTTTTTTAAGCTGTGAAATATATACATGGGCGGTTCTTGGGTCATCGATATAATTTAAACGTTCACACTCCCCAATCACCGTGTCGATGACTTTGCTCGCAAAGCCCCGCTGCTGCAACTTCTGTTTCAATTCATATTTGGAATGATCGCGATGCGTCAGAATCCGAGCAGCCGTATTCATTGCGTCTGTCCGCGATGTGTTGGCGGGATTTGAAAAATTCTGTCTTCTGTTCTCGGTCATCTGACATCTGTTATTGTTGCGGCAACCACGGTCCCTGAACCTGATAGCCATCGGCAAGCAGCAAGCGGCTCATACCCTTCAGATGCGGTGCGCCCAGGAACGCAACGACTTCGCCACGGGCTAGCTCATCGCGCATGCGTTCATAAAAAATCTCATCCCGGTGATCGATGACGGTGTGATGCCGACTTGGAAATCGTATACCGGAAAGCCTCAGTTTTTCAAGATCGCCCTTCAAATAATATTTCACATACTCATTTGCAAGCGTTTCCCAGTGATCCACCTGCTTGAGAAAATAAATGATATTATCATGGGATATATTTTCCAGGACCTTTATTTGTTCCTCAATGGCTTCAAGAAATATGATTTTTTTCCGAGCTCTCTGGCAACATTGAATCCCTCCATGTCGACCGAATATTTCCAGCCATTGCGCTTTAAATAAGTGGACCAGATCGTAAAAAATGCCAACCAGGGATTCATGCCTTTCACCAGATCATAAACCGTATCTTTAAAGCTGACCTTACAAAAATGTAAAAGGTAAGATGAATTTCGGGTCCTGCAAACCGGGATCAAGGCACCGGTGATGCCGGCAATGGTCTCATCATCCAGCCCGTCAAAAAAGTGATCTGAACTTTCCCGGTCAATACCGGCCTCCCTGACCCTGGCCATATTATGATCATCCAGAGGGCCCTCAAACATCACCAGACGGGCATTTTCTAAACAGCGGTAAAGTGAATTTCGAAAACTGTAAGGAAAAAAGTGGGCCGTGCCGACAAGATGCGATACCTTGCCGTTTTTCTGCACCTCCCAGATCATTTTTAGCTTTTTTTGTTTAAATTTTCTGAATATCATGACTTTCCCAACGCGAAGATGGCATTCAAAATGGATGGTTTTTGGAAAGCCAGCTCACACATTTCATATCGACGGCTGGGCAAACCGCCCCATTTTTCCTTAAAACGACGGATACCCGCATTCACCGCGAGCCCGAGATGAATATAATCCTTGTTAAATTCCAGACTCATGTTTATCAGCTCAAATAATAAAAGATCCGATGCCCCCAGAACATAATTGGCCCTAGAATGGCAGCCAATAATGTAATTTGAAAACTGCCGGGCTTCAAAATCAACAACATAAAAAGCCGCCAGTTTATCTATTTTAGACCAGGCATTTAAAACAAACGCCTTATCGGCACGGACCACGAATTCCGGCATTTTAAACAACAGCCTTTTAACCCGGTCAGACGGTTGAGCACGTTCAATAAATTCCGCCATCAGTTCCTGATGGTCTTCCTGCATGCTGGAAGAAGACTCCACCCTTAAATTTTGACGTGCCTTTTTTAGATTGCGTTTCACCGGACTGCGGATGACCGTTTGTTGTGTCTGCAGTGTAAAATAAACATCACTTTCGCTTTCCTGGCAGTCTGAAGCCAGGGAAGACGGCATTTCCGGCGCGACCAGCGAAATATAATCAGGGCGGAATTTTTTCCTGACTTTAGAAAGAACAGCTTCAAAATTTTCTGTGTTGAAATTATCTTCCAGGGGATATCCGATCAGAATTATCCAGTTGTCTTTATGGCAAATAAAATAGTCATCAATTAAAAACGGCTCGCCGCCTGAAACAAGGGTCATCAAACTAATGCAATGCTCCGGAACATATGCATGTTCTAATATATATGCTTCTTCCTCGGAGGTAAGCATCGCCTGCCTTTTCTAATTTGTTAACTGCAGACGCACGCAGACAGTATTTTTGTTTTGGCTGATGTACCCAAAATAAACCTGCGTGGATCTGCGGTTAATTTGATAAAATAAAGATCGATAAAGAAACATCTCAATGCTTTGATTGGTTGTTTTCCAACCGCAACGTTTAAAGCACTGACGTGCTTTTGCCTTTCCGGCCTATGGCCGAAATTTCAAGCCACCCGCTATGCGGATGGTCGTTGGCTCGCGCAGTTTGTTAATCTGAGCAATTGCGTCCTTGGGCAAAGTCGTTATTTTTCTGCCGGTTGTTAAAGCATAATAATAAACCTGGGCAACTTTTTCCAGAAGCTCTGCATTTTTCCAGGCCTGATCTATATTCTTTCCCAGACTTAAGGCACCATGGTTTTGCAAAATGTAACAAAAGCAATTGTTGTCCAATTTGCCGACAACGTTTTGAGCCAGATCGGAGCTTCCCGAAATGGCATAGGGAACAATTTCTACCGAAGCTCCGATCTCAAAAGCGATTTCATCGAATAACGCCGGTATCGGTTGATTAATAATCGACAGTACGCTGGCAAACACCGGGTGGGTGTGGATAACGGCTTTGACGTCAGAACGACATTTATAGATTCCCAGATGCATGGCCGTTTCGATGGAAGGCGCCAGGTGGCCTTCAATCGATTTTAAATTGTAATCTACCACACTGATGTCATCTGTCGACAATCCTTGATAGGGTCGACTCGTGGGGGTTATCGCAATAATATTTTCATCATTAATTTTGACGGAAATATTGCCTCCGCTGCCCCTCAGGCACCCGAAATATCCATGTTCAGACAGCCATCTGGCACATTTTAAAATATCCTGTTTATCTTTTTCAAATTTACCCATGGATAGCTTCTAATAACACATGAATCAATGAACAATAAATGGTTTTTCTTGACCCTAAAA
>PVMK01189285.1_pt1 | contig 10931 bp, 15 predicted proteins | sample 1853481 | NCBI WGS metagenome assembly PVMK01 (sample SAMN08533507, study PRJNA380276) | Marine sediment metagenome, whole genome shotgun sequencing project. | reverse complement strand
AAAATCGTTCTCAAGCTCACCTGACTTGATTCCGTCTTCATCGGAAAAATATGGCTTGGCATAAAGCGCATCCCTTTCCGCCATAATCCCGTACAGTTTTTCATGGCCCATGATTACCGTGTTTAAAACCGTCTCTTCGTCAAAGGCAAAATGGTCCTGTCTCAAAACTGCGATTCGCTCCCTGGGCCCTACCGAGACGGTTCCCGAGTCCGGTTCGATATCGCCTGTAAGAATCTTCAGGAACGTGGATTTCCCTGCTCCGTTGGCGCCGATGAGTGCGTAACAGTTGCCCGGTGTAAATTTTATGTTGACGTCTTTGAACAACACCCTCTTGCCGTAGGCGAGGGTAATGTTGGTTGTGCAGATCATTTTCCAGTCCCTTTTCATTAAACAATGTCTATTCGCAGATTCAGGAGATTAACACAAACAATCCCTATCGACTAAATCCCAGTTTTTGCGGTTAGGTTCAAAAACATCAAATATAAATACTTTTAAGCCAATGTCAAAACGTTTCAGTTTGGCCAAGGTCCAGGCTGCCGAAAATTTTAACCGCTGGAATAAATTTGATGAATTGGGGTCGGACCACGGTGAACGCATAGTAATCAAGGATAAATGCCAAAAATAGGACCGTTATTTGGGCTTAAAGTGATGGTTTTGACACCAAAAATGGCGGTTTAAGAAGAAAGCGACCACTGAAGTGGCACCAACTTGCCTTTTTCTTAAATGCATCTTTTCGACAGTAAAAAGGGCATTCTAAGGCCGAAAAGCGGCCTTGTTTTTAAGCTCACTCCTTATTTGACGGTGTTCTACCTTGGTCCGACCCCAGAGCCCATTGAATTGCAAGATTCAGGTAAGACTTACCTTGATCATAAGCCGGGGTAATATGCATGGGGAATTTATTTATTAAAAATGGAATGATAATCGACGGGACGGGTCGTGATGCATTCAAGGGCGATGTCGTTGTTGCCAAAGATCGAATTGAGTCTGTCATTTCTTCAAATACGCCGTCCGGTAAAGACAGTGCTGCGCCCGGGACCGACACGGTTATCGATGCTGAGAGGGAAGTGAAGAGGGTCACATCTTAAATATTAAATATTTGAGAAAACATGGCGTCTTCATTCTTAACATCAAGACTCAATTCTTCACTATCAAAGTCCTCGGAATAGACGACGAAGACCTTGGACCCTGGGGGGAAACTCGGGGACGTTGTTGACTGAGTTGACCAACTAACCCTCAACTTCTTTTGGTGCCAAACCTTTTGAGCAACAGCCCGCTAAATACTTAAATTATATTGTTGACCAATGGTAACATATGCGTTACTTATTTAATGTATGATCAGGAGCGTTAAAGATGGCACTTACAAGAGATTTTAAAGATACTATCAAAGACCGGGTTGCACGAGACCCGTCTTTTCGTGAAGAATTACTTAAGGAGGGCATTGAATGTCTTTTGACCGGGGATGTAGATACCGGCAAAGCTGTTCTACGTGATTATATAAACGCCACAATTGGATTTGACGCCCTTGGCACGGCCACCGATCGATCACCTAAAAGCCTGATGCGTATGTTTAGCCCAAAGGGAAATCCGCAGGCCCGCAATCTTTTTGAAATCATTGCCCATCTTCAGCAACGGGAAGGCATTCATTTGAAAGTTCAGACGGTGCGATGAAGGGACGGCTTACGAGAAATAGAAAAATAATGAATTTGAACTCATACCTTAAGCGCATCAAGATCAGTCAACCTGAAAAACCGAACTTATCATTTCTTTCGAAATTACAAGAACAGCATTTGCTCAGCGTACCTTTTGAAAACCTCGACATTCATCAAGGGGAAAAGATTGTTCTTGAGGAAAACCGAATCTATGAAAAGATTGTTGTTAACGAGCGCGGCGGCTTTTGTTATGAACTAAACGGCCTTTTCTGCTGGCTTCTGCGTTCTTTAGATTTCTCTGTTTCAATGGTTTCATCACAGGTTCATCGATTGGCAGAAGATAGGTTTACCCCCGAATTTGACCATATGGTGTTGTTGGTAAATTTAGAAAAAGCCTATTTAGTTGATGTTGGATTTGGCGATACCTTCAGAAAGCCGATTGCTTTGCCTGATGGGATCGTCGAAGATATCAGCGGCACGTATCGAGTACAGCCTTTTGGCTCCGCTCCAAATACACATATTTTGCAAAAACAAGAAAATAATAGCTGGCAACATGTATACAGTTTTACAGATCATCCCCGGGTGATATCGGATTTTGAAGAAATGTGCTCTTTTCATCAGACCTCGGCAGAATCTCATTTCACACAAGAAATCATCTGCACTATGGCAATAAAAAACGGGAGGATTAGCCTTTCTGACGATTTTTTAACGATCACAGATGGAAGCTCAAAGAGGAAAACAAAGGTTGATTCCAATAAAGATTTTAAGCATAAACTAAGGGGTCATTTTGGAATACAATTGTGACCAATAAAAAGATCAGTTTAAGATTACTTAGCTCTTGAATTTCACGATCACGGAGTACTGGAGTGATTGAATATCGGCGTGTTCAGCGTAATCCAGATCGGGATGATTAAACTGCGATTTGGACCATAGGAAACGAATATGGGGAAAATAACTCCTTTCAACCAACAAAGCCCGGAGCAGTGGAGACAGCAAAACGAGGAAGTTCTTCAAAAATTTCATGATGATGCATTAAAGGGAATAATTAATGGTGTATTAAATCTACACGAACTTGAGCAAACTGGCGAGTGGAAACACTTAGGCCGACGGCTTGATTACTCAAATTCAACGTTTGAAATATATCTTCACCATCACACAACGTGGTCCCTTAAAGATTTTAGATTGCTTGAAGAGGTTGTATTTGAATACTTTGACGAGTTAAAAAGAGATGGGTTGGCGAGTGTGTTAAAGAGGCTAAAAAGGCTGAGAAAGGAAACAAATCCCTTTCTTTTCCAAATTGGAATACTCTAAAATGGCAAATACATTCATAACTATCCGGATTTAAAACAATCATTTTATCTGATTGCCATTTTAGAATACTGGCCATAGCAATATACAATTATAAATATCATCTTCCCGTTATAAATTCTTTGGCTAAGCTTCTGTTTTTAGGCGTCTCCCGGCTTGATAAATGGCTTAGGTGATATTGTGGCCGCTGGTCTGCCCCTTAGCGCAGAACTTATGCCGGAGGTTGAATTCACCACTCCTTACTTCAGCGGTATTCGTGCAATATTCGTATACAACAAAAACGTTAGCGATATAAAGCAAATTTCCGATCTCGCCGGAAAACAAATCTTTGTACGTCCCATTGAGAGTTTTTACGAGTGCTTAGGCAATCTAGACGAAATACTGATAGCCCGGAACTTACCGCCGGTAAGAATTATCAAAGCAAATGAGTTTCTGACAACCGGAGACATTTTAGAACTGGTTAACGCTGGCATTGTCGAAATCAGTCTATCTGAAAATCACCTTGCTGAACGCTGGGCTAAAATTATGCCCAATTTAAAAATTTATAATCAGATCACCCTTTGCAAGGATTCCGGCCTTGGATGGATGGTCCGCAAGAACAACCCCGAACTAAGGTCAAGCCTGAATGAATTCATCAAAACACACAAGAAGGGAACCTATTACGGGAACCTTTATTTTAAACGCTATTTTAAAAATACTCAGTGGATCAAAAACCCCCTCAACCAGGACGATATTGTCAAATTTTCTCGATATGCCCCTCTGTTCAAAAAATATGGTCGTATGTATAATATTGACTGGATGCTCCTTGCCGCTCTGTCCTATCAGGAGTCAGGGCTTAACCATAACCGTCGATCAAGCGCTGGGGCAATCGGCCTGATGCAGGTTTTGCCTTCAACAGCTCGGGATTCCCGCATTCGTATTGAAAATATCGACTTGCTGGAGAACAACATTCACGCAGGAGCCAAATATTTTGCGATGTTGCGTGACAATTACTACGCCAAAGAAGATATGACACCCGAAGATAGGATTCGTTTCGCTCTGGCATCTTATAATGCCGGACCAAACAAAATAAGGCGGAGCAGAACTGTTGCCTCGATGGGAGGCTACGACCCCAACCGGTGGTTCCGCCACACTGAGGTGGGAGCCCTTGAGTTGATAGGCCTGGAGACGCCTCGCTACGTCAGCAACATTACCAAGTATTATCTGGCCTATCGTCTTTCCAACGCACTCGACTGCTTAAAGAGCAAACAGCTTGGAAAGCTGAATCAGATATTCCAGGAAGGAATGTAGGTCCCCAACTGCTCTTTAAGTTAGCAACTGTTACATCTGCTCCCAGAAGCAATATATTCATAGTGTTAACGCTTTTTAAAGCGGCCCAAGGGGACGGTCATAAAAATATGCATTTCTCTATTATAGTTCAGTACAAATGCATAAAAACATTACCGTCCCCATGCAGTCAAAAAAGACTACCCAAATTGGAGTAGATTGATTTAAGATATTGAAATTGCAATATTTTTTTAGGCCCCTATGTCAATTTGGCACTCTTTTCAGCAATATCCAACCTCCTCAAAAAACTTCCCTGTATAAATACAACATTGCAACATCTTAATATTACTATTATTTATTAGGTTCTCAAAGAGCTATACCGGTTGGCACACTATTTGCCAATAAGATCAATGAGAATGACAAAGTAATAATCTACGGACTAATATTTTTATTTTGCTGTCTGAACGCTCAATTTTTAATGAACTACCCCGCAGCAGAGCTGCGAAGTATCAAAATGAATTATTATCTTCTTAACCCCGATGCAGAGCATCGAGGAATTCTTTTGATTAAAAATATTTTTTAAATCAGCTTTTTCAAAAATACAGATACATCTCCGACTAATCAAAGTTTTTTCATCCTCTTAAACTAAAATTAATAGGACACCGAATAATGACCGTTACAAGTATACCTTCTGCGCCATTAAAGGCAGGATTGAGTAGACGGAATTTCATGGGATTGATGATAATTTCGGGTCTAATTAGTTTCTCTTCTAAGTCTGTCTTTGCTGTCATTGATGAAATTGAATCTGAGGAACGTTCCCTTTCATTGTATAATCCTCGAACGAAAGAGAGATTTAATGGAATTTATTGGGGCAATGGTATCTATGTCACCGGTGCCTTGGAAAAAATAAATCGATTAATGAGAGATGTCAGAACAAATGACGTCATACAAATTGACACACATCTGCTGCATTTAATTTCCGCAATCTCGATAAAACTAAAAACCGAAAAGCCATTTCATGTAATTTCTGGATACCGCAGTCCGGAGACAAACTCTTTGCTGCTGAAGAGCGGCATAGGCGCTGCGAAAAACAGCTATCACCTCAAGGGTCAAGCTATAGACATCCGTCTGCCGGGACTTCGAACCTCCGCACTGAGACGGGCAGCATCCGAATTAGAAAAGGGAGGGGTTGGGCATTATCCACGTCGTAGATTTGTGCATATTGACGTTGGCCCTGTCCGTTACTGGAACGGTTAAAAAGGGAAAAGGAATCGAAATTATTTAGCGTGATTTAAAAATGCTTAGAAGCAAGTCTATTTGGTATGGCCCAAATAGATTGCCAAAGAAATGGTGTTCCCTAAATTGGTGCTATCAAAACGAATAAAATCCAGACCATCAACAATTGCAGATTACTCCACTTATCGGTATATCTTAGCTCTGGATGATCGAAGGTGAGAAAGATGCTTGAACGCAGAAATTCATGTCGGTACCAACCGTAAAATAACGATTTACAGGTACTAAGTCACCGAAACTCCAGCTTCGGTTGGGTTAGGGACATTAGCACTGTGGGCTTGTCATTTGATTATTTTCCGGAAAATGATTCTCTTTCTATAGAGAGAATAACAATTATTTCTGAAGGAAATAATCCTTTCTTTTTGCCACAGATACCATGCAAAACCATTTATGATATTCATGTCATTGATGCATTGGGCTCTTCCAGTCCCGTTATGTTCAGGCGTCATGGCATAAAATTTTGTCTCACCCACTGAAGCTCAGATGAAAAGAATTGAGCAATTGCTCAATTGTCTTGAAAATAGCTATTCACAGCTTTCCTTAACAGAGCGCAGGTCAGTTAGTTTTGCTAACCTAAAATTGACCCCCCAGTAGGCCAAACGACAACCTAAAATCGACCCCTGGTAAAACCGAATCCGAGAAAGAACAATTAGCCATAGAGGATAAAAACGAACATGATGGGAATTTCAGGGACGCACATTAGTTTATAATTTAACAGGCTAAATTTCGCAGGCCGAAGGAGGAATTTGGTACTTTGGGGACGTCCATTGGAATATTGGTTTACAACGAAATAAAGTCATGATACGCAGATGATATGCCCCGCAAAGCTCGCATAGACGCGCCTGGTGCCTTGCATCATATTATTTGATTACATTTTGAGAATTTATAACAGCAAGTATTTGAAAGCCCACCGAGGTTACCGCGAATATGTAGAAAAAGGTCTTGCGGATGGCCGAAGGCCTGAGTTGGTGGGCGGTGGACTGGTCCGTAGCGCCGGAGGGTGGTCTGTGGTCAAAGCCATGCGCAGGGGTTTAGAGCGGATCAAGGGGGATGAACGAATATTAGGAGAAGGGGATTTTGTTGAAACTGTGTTAAAAGCGGCTCAAGAAAATTTAGATCGCAAGTGCCAACTGGAAGCAGAGGGTTATAGTTTTGACTGGTTGGTTGGGCGGGTAGCGAGGCAATTGGGAATTGAGCCAAAGGATGTAAGGGATTAAGTCTCATAGAAAAATCCAACCAATGATCCAATTATTTTTATTTTCCTCTCAATTTAGTAGTGACAAAACGCGGATTGCAAGAAGCAACATGAAGCAAGCTCGTCAGTTGCAAATCAAATAAAAAATGTTTACTTCATTATTGAAGCTTTGACATCCTTAATTCTTTCGGCTATGTCTTTCACTTTCCTAAGTATTCAAGAGGGGGGGACTGGGAATTGGGTCGCGAGAAGATGCACAAGAATATACTCTTTACAGGTTTGCCCGGGTGCGGGAAATCCACGCTCATAGAAAAAATCGTTCAGCGAATAAACCGACCATGCACCGGGTTTTTTACAAAGGAAATTCGGGATAGGGGCCGTCGCGTGGGATTTTCCATAAAAACCCTGGACGGGAAGCACGGGATACTGGCTCACATCGATATCCGGAGCCGCATCCGGGTGGGAAGATACGGTGTTAACCTTAAAGACATTGATAAGATTGCCGTGCCTTCTGTGGTCCCCGAAAACGATAATGTTATCGTGGTGGTTGACGAAATAGGGAAAATGGAATGCTTTTCCAGACTGTTCAGGCAGACCCTCATGAAGATCCTTGACTCGACAAATACCGTCGTAGGTTCCATATCGCTGAAGGGAGATGCATTCATCGACGCCATCATGAAGCGGCCGGATACACTCCTAATATCGGTTTCTAAAAAAAACAGGGATTATTTGGTTGAAGAATTTTTCACCCGAAAGGGCCGAGACTAAACGTACCGATACAGCGACGATTGAAATTCTTCCGAATTCACTTTATTTGTTAATTTCTGGACGTCTTCTCTCTGCGAGTCTTGATTTCATGAAGTTTCAGTGGCCGCATAGCCTTCAGGTGTCAGAAATGCGCTGGTTTTGAGCGCATTCATATCAACCAAGCCGCATTGATATAGCGCTTTAAGTTCTTTCAAGGTCTCACTGGGCGCCAGGTCCAGGGCCGCTACGATGTCACTTATGTCAAGGATACCGGGCGGCCCGCTGTGCTCCCATTCCTTGGCCAGCAACTTGAGAACTTTAAGCTCCTGCGGCGTCCTCATGATGCACCTCCGTTTGCGCTATCAGGCTGAAAGCGCCTTGATCAGTTCCCGGCAGTAATCCGGAATATCCGCCACCACACGTCCCCGCACCAGGTTCCCCTCTCGAAAGGCAGGTTCGTCCACCCATGTGGCACCGGCGTTTTCCATGTCGTCTTTGATACCTGAGCTGCCGATTGCATGTTTGCCTATGCAGATTCCTGCGCTGGCCGCAACCCAACCGGCGTGACAGATAAATCCAAGGATTTTGCCCTGGGCATTCATCTCCCGGACCAACTGCAGGATATTCGGATCCCGGCGCAGCTTGTCCGGGGCCCAACCGCCCGGCACCAGCAGAGCCTCCAGCTGGTCGGCGGTGATCTCTTTGGCGGCAACTTGACTTTCGGCGGTCAGTCCGCCGCTTTTGCTTGTATAGGTTTCACCGCTCTTGGCGGCAATCACCTTGATTTCTGCACCTTATTTTCTGATTTACTACAAACCGGGGCATTTGTCCCCATTAATTTCATCCATAATTATTTTGCTCAAATGTTTGTATTGTTATCAGCAGGACGTTGTCAAGAAATGAATGTGTAGGAAACTTGTAATTTTAGCATGCATCCTTGATTATCAGGCGTTCCCCGTGGTCCGACTCCAATCCCAGAGCGGTGGCGGCCGTATTCAGACATGTGGCTTTCATAATTTTCGACAGCTGGATTATTGTTTGACAAATTTATTCAACTATCAGAAAAAGGTGCTGTATGGGCTCTTGGCGCAATCGGTCCAAATGCCTAATCGGCGATACCATTTTTTCTTATTGCATAAAAGGATCGGCAAGATGAACGAAAGAGTTTTATTACTGAAAATCAGACTGCTTGAAATAGAGCCTGAAATCTGGCGGCGATTTGTAGTGCCTGCCGGTATTTCATTGGACCGAGTCCACGATGTCATTCAGATTGTGATGGGGTGGACTGACAGCCATCTGCATGAATTCACGATAGGAAAAAAGCGTTACACGGAATATCCTGAATCGAAAGAAGACGGGCTTGAATGCGGTAGATACCGTCTTGGAGACCTGATAAAGCAAAAAGGCCGCACCTTCGGCTATCTGTACGATTTCGGCGACAGCTGGGAACATGAGGTCATGCTATGGCAAAGAAACCCAAAAAAGAGGATGCCCTGGTCGGGTTGCTTAAGGCTGCATCACCTGCGGTATTAACCGATCTGATTTTAGAGCTTGCGACGGATCGGCCCGATATCCGTCGAGAGTGCTTCGATTCCCTGAAAACGCGTGTATCTGTTTCGAAAGCACTTGAAATACAAGGCTTTCAAGAAGATGTGCCAAGCAGCCGAATGGGCACAGTTCGAACCGAAAATACTCGCGCGATTGAGGGATGCCTGGAGAACGGAAAAACTTAAAATCCGTATGTATCGCAAAGAGTACTCAGAGGCAATGGCCATTCTGACGAAGGGTCGATACCCGACATCGGACTGGGATGTTGCTGATGAAATCCGGGTCGCTAAAAAGCTTGAAACACGCTATCCCGAAGAGATTCTCAAATACTATCTTTCCGGGCTCGGTAATTTAAAGGTTAACGCAACACGAAAGGAGTATGTCCGCAAGGCCAAAGTGATGGTGAAGGTGCGGCATATGCTTGTTGAGGTGCTTGGCCACGAAGCGCGCTGGAACAAGTATGCGGCCAAGGTCAAACAGGATAATATCAGGCGGCCGGCTTTTCAGGAAGAGTTTGCAAGATTGTTGCCTGGCTGGCGGGACTTAATATAAAATTCGTATTGTGATCAAACCAAATTAAGAAATTGAAAATACCGGTACATTAAATCACTAATCAAGATTTGACACCATAGTTGCACTATATATTTTTCAAGCAGCTCGTCAAAACTTTTTGTTATTGATGGGTTTTATTGCACGATAATTATCCCCGGCTTTTTCACTGATCTATTTGCCTTTCGGGTAATCGGGTTTTGACCTTTGCTCTAAGACGGCTTTTTCATAGCTATCCGGTGCATTATACGTATTTCTCAAAACCATTTTTCTGGCATCTTTTTGCTAATTTACCCACAATTGAAGGTGACACCTATATTTCCCCTGAACTCATAGGGGCTTGACTGTGATATTGAATGATATATCTTAGTAGAAAATGGCTGAAGGCATTTTGCATACTAATGTTGAATTGTAAACCTTTACTATAGCAGGGAAATAGAGGTATCGAAATGAAAACAAGAAAACGCGTTTTACTATTGGTAAGTACAATTTTTTTCGCGATATTCGCATATATAACAGCTCAGGCGGGACCGATGATAAATAAAGATTCGGTTCACGCCGGATCTTCGGTAACCATGAAAGGGACGTCATTTTTGCTGCTGGGAACCCCTGTAATTGTGGGAAAGCCCTTGCCATCTTCCGTTTTAGTTGATGCCCAGAAAATGTAAGGCGTGGATCTGTCCGAGACGAAGGGTTCCGTTCTCTTTTTGAGTATCGTAGCCTCTCTCGATACGGCGGTCTGTGACGCCCAAACCCATTATCTGGGAGAAGAGGGTGATCGGTTGCCACCGTCAATCCGGCGTATCACCATTAGCCGTGACACACCTTTTGCTCAGAAACGGTTTGCCAAAGAAGCGCAACTTGAAGACCTTCAATACTTATCTGACTACAAGGAAGGGGAGTTTGGTCGATCCACCGGCCTTCTCATCGATGACTTGAGGCTTTTGGCACGTACGGTGATCTTGGTAGATAAAAAGGGGATTGTACGATATATTCAGGTCGTCCCGGAAATAACCAACCTGCCGGATATGGAAGCGGCATTTGAGTATGCTATCCTGCTGGATAAGGAAAATTAAGTTGTTATTTGAGGGTCATTATCCGTTTGCGCTAATCCTTCCCTTATTTTCCCCATCAGGCAATGTCTGGCTGTCAGTTGTTCCGGCGATGCAAAATGATTCGGCTGTGCATGCCCCCGATGTGTAACAGTTTAGTCCAAATGAAGGAACTATTTGGCAGGCAAAGCAGTGGCTAACAACGTAGCTATGATGAGTCATTAGGAGAACCGGGACGTTGGTGAAAGGTTTCCAAATTTTCTATACTGACAGCCAGACATTGCCTGATGGGGAAAATAAGGGAAGGATTAGCGCAAACGGATA
>PVMK01122918.1_pt1 | contig 10931 bp, 10 predicted proteins | sample 1853481 | NCBI WGS metagenome assembly PVMK01 (sample SAMN08533507, study PRJNA380276) | Marine sediment metagenome, whole genome shotgun sequencing project. | reverse complement strand
AGTGGGGTCCCCCAGAAGGGCGAAGCCCGCCCCCACTCACTCGGAAAAAGGAGATCACAATGACCAAGTCCCATGAACACCGACGCTGGCACCAACGCTGACCCTGCCACTGTCGCTGACGCTGAAACTGTCGCTGGCGCTGAAACTGTCGCTGGCACTGCCACTGTCGCTGACATCTCCCCCGTGCCCCGGTCGGTTCTTACTGCGCCTCTTTCCGCTTCTTGATATCCAGCGCAGCCTTGAGCCCCTTCTCCCGGATCACCTTCAGCTTCAGACCGGTTTCGGTGAGCTTGAAGAAGCGCTTGCCGTACTTTCGACGCTTCCGCTGGTTGATCTCGAAGCCGAGGCCGGGCTTGCGGAATGGCGGCAGCATGCCGTTCTCGTTGGGCAGGATCGGATCGATGATGCCCTCGCGGTATTCGGGAATCCAGGAAGGCTCTTCGAGTGGGTACTCGAGCGGATGGCTGTTCTTGCGGTCGGCCAGCGCCATGTTCCAGTTCACGTAGAACCCGATTCCGTTGGTCCAAGTGTGCGGGGAGTAGATGCGATCGTGCTCATGGCAGGCGTCGATGACCTTCTTCACCTGAGCCATGCCGCCGGCGAAACACGCATCCGGCTGGTAGATGTCGAAGCAGTCCTTCTCGAACATGATCTTGATCTCGTCCCAGCCGTGATTGAGCTCGGCGCCCGCGATCTTCACCTTCGACACCTTCTTCAACGCGGCAAGGCCATCGTAGTCGTGCCAGTCGAGTGGCTCCTCGAGCCATGAGAACCCGTTTGCGTGGCACGCGGCAGCAAACTCCGTCGCTCGTTTCAGGTCCCAGGCAGGCACGCGATCAACGATCGACACCAACCAGCCCTGATTCGCATCGACCCCTAACGCCAAGTCATCGCCGACGCCCTTGCGCACGACCTCGATTTGGCGGATGTCCTCCGCGAGGTCCGGGCTCTTCACGCGTAGCTTCGCCGTTCGATAGCCCCGCTCCATCATCCTGAGGAGCTCGTCGACGCGCTGCTCCGGTGGATGGACCTCGCCGGTCGAGAGATAGACCGGGAGCGGGCGCGGCGTCCCGCCAAACAATTCGTACACGGGCTTACCCTCGGCCTTGCCCTTGATGTCCCAGCAGGCAGCCTCGAGCCAGAAGTTCCGCCAGCCGAGGAATCCCGCCTGCTTCAGCAAGTCCTGAACCCGATCGATATCGGTTGGGTCGGTGCCAAGTAAATACCCGCCAAGCAAGTCGCCCAAACCCTGACGCTCCTTCCCCATCGATTGCCCCGCCGCGTAACCCTCGATCCCGTCATCGGTCACCAGCTTCGCGAGCGTGAAGCGGTTGTGCGTTTGCGGATACCCGGGGATCCAAGACGGCCAGAAGGTCTGAGGAAGTGGGACCGAGACGTGATAGAGCTCAATGGAGGTGATGCGCATGATCGCTACTCTCCTACTCAGAGAGCCGTCGCAGGAATCTCGGGCGTGTCGATCTTGGCGATCGCCGCGTCGATCTCCTGCTGACTGAGCTCGTGTCGCTCGAGCTTGCCCGAGAAGTACGCCTCATAGGCGGACATGTCGAAGTGACCGTGACCGCACAGATTGAAGAGGATGACCCGCTTGCTGCCCTCTTCCTTGGCGCGCTTGGCCTCACGGATCGCGGACGCGATCGCATGGTTCGCCTCGGGCGCCGGGATGATGCCCTCGCTGCGGGCAAACAACACACCCGCTTCGAAGCTCTCGATCTGGTCGATGGCTTCGGCCTCGATCAGCTTGTCGTGAAGGAGCTGACTCACCAGCGCGCCCGCACCGTGGTAGCGCAGGCCGCCTGCATGAATCTTCGCGGGCACGAAATCGTGCCCGAGCGTGTACATCGGCAGGAGCGGCGTCATGCCTACGTTGTCGCCGAAGTCGTAACGGAACACGCCACGGGTGAGCTTCGGACACGAGGTCGGCTCGCTGGCCAGGCAACGAATGTTCTTACCCTCCGTGAAGTTCAAGCGTAGGAACGGGAAGCTCAGCCCCGCGAAGTTCGAGCCGCCTCCAAACGGCGCAATCACCACGTCGGGAAGCTCACCTGCCTTCTCCATTTGTATGAGCGCTTCTTGCCCAACCACGGTCTGGTGCGTGAGCACGTGATTCAGCACACTGCCGAGTGCGTACTTCGTCTCGGGATCCGTGGCAGCACGCTCCACGGCTTCAGAGATCGCGATGCCGAGGCTTCCGGGCGAGTCGGGATCTTCGGCGAGGATCTTGCGGCCCGCCTCGGTCTTTGGGCTCGGTGACGGGATCACCTCCGCGCCCCAGGTATTCATCATCATCTTCCGATACGGCTTCTGATCGTAGCTGATGCGAACCATATAGACCTCGCAGCCGAGTCCGAAGAGCTGGCACGCGAAGGCAAACGCGCTTCCCCACTGACCAGCGCCCGTCTCGGTCGCGATCTGCTTGACCCCTTCTTCCTTGTTGTAGAACGCCTGCGGGACCGCCGTGTTTGGCTTGTGCGACCCTGCCGGGCTGACGCCCTCGTACTTGTAGTAAATGTGCGCGGGCGTATCGAGCGCCTTCTCCAGGGCGTGCGCCCGAAACATCGGCGTCGGCCTCCACTGCGTGTAAATCTGTCTCACCTGCTCCGGAATCGGAATCCAACGTTCGGTGCTGACCTCCTGCTCGATCAAAGCCATCGGAAAAAGCGGTGCGAGCGCCTCGGGCCCAATGGGCTCCTGGGTCGCCGGATTGAGCGGCGGCAACGGCTTGTTCGGCATGTCTGCGACGATGTTGTACCAACGCTCGGGGATTTCGTTCTCTTCGAGAGTGATCTTGGTTTGCTTCATGGCGTCGGGCAGCCTACCAGCGCTTTGCGTCGTAGACGACCCCTACTTCGACCGTAAAGGCTTCTTAGCCCGATGACCGATTCCAACCCTCATCAGCTGCGCCGATCGCTTGGTTTTTGGGCGCTCGTTTTCTACGGCGTCGGGGACATCCTGGGGGCTGGGATCTACGCCCTGGTGGGCAAGGTAGCGGGGGTGGCCGGAAGCGCGAGCTTGCTGGCCTTCGCCGTCGCGCTTCTCGTAGCCGGACTGACCGCGCTCACCTACGCCGAGCTCGGCGGACGCTTCCCTCGCAGCGCCGGCGAGTCGTTCTTCACCGAGCAGGCATTTGGCCGACCGGCCTTGGCTCTGGTCGTCGGCTGGGTCGTCCTGTGCTCCGGTGTCCTCTCATTGGCGACGGTCTCGGTAGCCTTCGGAGGCTACATGAGCGGGCTCGTACCGGGGCTGCCGTCTTCGGTCACCGTAGTGGGCATCCTGCTCTTACTCGCCGCGATCAACTTCCGCGGCATGCGAGAGTCGTCGACAACCAACATCGTCGCCACGATAGTCGAGCTGACCGGTTTGTTGATCGTGATCGTCGTGGGCGCGCTCTATCTCGCAGAGGAGCCCCAGGTCGGCATCAGCGAAACCATTGCGGCAAGCAGCGAGGTCAGCTGGGGCAACATCGCACGTGGCGCGGCGTTGAGCTTCTTTGCCTTCATCGGCTTCGAAGACATGGTAAACGTGGCCGAGGAGGTGAAAGACCCGGAGCGCAACATGCCTCGCGCTATCCTGCTTGCTTTGATCGTCACCGGATTTGTGTACCTACTGGTCGTGGTCATTGCGACGAGCGTCGTTCCACCGGCCGTGCTCGAGCAATCCAAGGCCCCACTACTGGCCGTGGTTCAACGCTCGACCGACGCCATCCCCGATCGACTGTTCTCCCTGATCGCGCTTTTCGCGGTCGCCAACACCGGCCTGCTGAACTTCATCATGGGCTCACGCCTGATCTACGGCATGTCACGCCAGGGCTTGCTGCCGTCCGCCTTCGGCCGCGTGCACCCGAAGAGACGAACGCCGCACGTGGCGATCCTCACCGTCTTGGCAGTTGCGCTCTTACTGGCCTTGTCCGGGACCCTCACCTACTTGGCCGGAACGACGAGCCTATTGCTCTTGATGGTGTTCTTCACGATGAACGTCTCTCTCACCGTCATCAAGCACCGCGACCGCGAGCGTTTGCGCACATTTTGCGCGCCGCGGATGGTTCCGATCGTCGGGGCTCTCACGTGCCTCTTGCTGATGCCATTCGTTCCCCGAGGCTCGCTGCTGACGGCCGGAATCATCCTAGCCCTGGGAACGGGCCTCGTCGGGTTGCGCAGCCGGCGTTCGGGCGCCTAGTCGTGTTCGGGCTTGGGCGGTTTGGGCGGAATCGACGGGCGAAAGGTCGCCCTCTGCAGGTCGATAACTATTACCAATATGAACAGCGCGAGTGATAACGTTCCGATGACTTGCCCGACCGACATCGCCATCATCACCGGAATCCAGCCCTGGTCGAAGAGCGACCAGACCATGAATGCAAGCCCGATCAGCCCGAGCACGCAGGCGTAGACGAGAATGCGCGACCTCGAACCGGTCTCTACCAACTCTTCGAGCCTCTTCTTGATCATGTTTCTTCAGGCTCCCAAAGCTCTTCGGTCGCTTGCGCCTCGGCAGACAATGGAGTTTCCTCATCCGGTTTGCTAAAAGGATGCGCATACCCATGACAGCCAGCGCTGACGCAACTGGTCTCGCCTGCTCGAAGGTCGTCAAGGAGTCCGCGGTGATCCGACACGCCATTCCACAAGTGCCCTGTCGTGGTGTGGCACTGCATACAGTTTTCGTTCTTGAAGGGTCGCGCGATGTGAATCTTTGGGAGCGCCTCGTCCATGTCCATCCACATGAACTCCGTCAGGAAATAATAGACGTGCCCCATGCCGCCGATCTTGGTCAGCGCGTAGCCGAACATGCCGTAGTCCTTGTGGCAGACGTAACAGCTCTTATCCCCGAACTTGTTGTTGCGGGAATGGATCGCGGCAAGGCTGATACTGTCGGGATCGTTCGCGTCTTCGAGGTGCCGGTCCATGGTGTGGCAACTTCCGCAGAACGCATGGTGCTCGGTCGCGGCAAGGCCTTCCATATTGCCGATCATCGCTGTCATGATGGGCAACACGCCAAGACCCATGATCAGGGTGACTTTCACCTGGGCGGTCAGCTTGGGCCGCCGCACCAAATAGTGCACCAAGATCGCCGCTGCGATGAGGGCGCTACCGAACGCGATCCAGGAAAGCGGCGATACGTGCATGATAAATGGTGCTCGCGGTCGGTGGGACGACCCGAGCACGCAAACCATGGTCCGGGAACAGGGACCAGTGCAAGCGGGAAGATACGATCCGCGCTTGGCCGCTGGGCTCTCTCGGTCGCAGCGGTTCTGGCCCTACTCTACGCCATTCCGGCTTCTATGGCCTCCGCTCAGCCCCATCGCGTGGGCGCGGAGCTTTGGGGCCAGCTCGAGCCCAACGCAGGGCTGATCATCTTGGAGGGCTCCAGCCGAAAGTATCCCTACATCGACTCAGAGGTGTTGATTTGGGGAGGCGCAGGCGCCACCCAGCCTGGGCTGAGCGACAATGAGGCAACCTTCGAAGCCCTCGTGGTCGCGATCAAAGTCCGCGACCCGAGAGGCATCAGCGACACGCGTTTGGGCCGTTTCATGCTGTCTACCGGAGCCGTGCGCGCAATGCACATCGACGGCGGCCACATGATGCTACGGGCACGCTCCAAGACGCACTTCGAGGTCTTCGGCGGGGTGCCCGTCGACGGCAACATCGAGGGTCGCACGCACGACTGGATGGTGGGCGCTCGTCTGTCGCAGGGTCTGGGCAACAAAGGCATGATCGGCGCGTCGTATTACAACCGGTTCAACGCAGGGCAGCGCTCCGACGAGGAAGTCGGTGGCGATTTCGCGCTACGGGTCGCGAGCTGGCTGGATATGTCGGCAAAGATCTCTTGGGAGCTGTTCACCCCGGGGCTCGCCGGGGTGCTCGGGACCCTCTCCGCCCAAACCGCCAACCGCGTCATTCGCGGGGAGCTTTACGTCACGAAACGCTCACCGACTCGGATGTTGCAATCCACCTCGTTGTTCACGGTGCTCGGCGACCCGGGAACCCTTGCAGCCGGCGCCAATCTCCGGTGGAGGGCAGCGCCGAGGCTCGACCTCTGGGTAAACGGCGCCCTTCAAGACGCACAAGACGACTTCGGCTGGAGCGGTTACCTGCGCGGCGTCCTACGCCTGGATGACGACGGGAAGGGGAGCATTCTCGGGGAGCTTCGCCGTCAGCAGGTCGCGACGTCGAGCTGGACAGGGCTTCGTTTCGCATCGGTGATACCTCTTTACGAGGATCACGACACGACGGTGGGCTTGATGCCCGAGTTCGAGATTATCTTCCCAGACGATCCCGAGCCCAACCAAGGCAACGTTTGGCCCTGGGGGCGTCTTGCCCCCGCTGGCAACCCGGCAAAGGTTGGGCGGTCGCTGCCGCGGTCGAGGCCAGCGCCAATCAAGTCGAGCGATATGACGTGCGAGCGCTCGCGCGTGTTTCCTACCAAGGGCAGTGGCCTAAGAAATGACCAAGAGGTTGATCGCAATCGTCGCATTGGTGGCCCTAGCCGGCTCAGCGGGCGCCTGCGCCAAGATCCTCGGGCTGGAGAGCAAGAGCGAGCAACCGCAGGGCCCCTTCGAGCATCGAGCTCACGTGCTCGAGGGCATCAACTGTCTCGAGTGTCACGCGGGCATCCAAGACGCGGGTGAAATCGGCCCGCTACACCTCCCGACGACGGAGCGATGCATCGAGTGTCACGAAGACCCTCACGACCCCAACCCTTGCTCGGAGTGCCATGGGCGAGCTAGGACACGGCACGGGGCCGAGATGGCGCGCAAGCACCTGCGCTTCTCCCATGCCTACCACTTCGAAGGGGGCGCGGGAGATTGCGTTCGCTGCCACGTGGACGTGAAGCACGAGGACGCCTCCCTTCGCCCCAACATGGCGACGTGCTTCAGCTGTCACGATCACGCCGGACAGTGGGACGTGCGCGACTGCGATGGCTGTCACGTAGAGCTCGCGTCCGAGGGCGTTCCGCCACAAAGCCACGTGGTCCACGACGGCGACTTTCTGCGCGAGCACGGAGTGCAGGCCAACGCGCAGGCGACCTCTGCACGACTTGTCACACTCAGCGTCAATGTGCGGCCTGTCATGGTGTGACGGTCCCAGCTATCCCATCGCGGCTGGCTTTTGACTCGCCGATGCGGCAATCGATGCACCGGGCGAATTTCTTCTCGGTCCACGACCAGCAAGCAGCGGCCGAGCCCGGGATGTGCGTGGTGTGTCATAGCGAGCTCTTCTGCGTCGACTGTCATACGCGCCAGGGGATTTCGGGCATCAATCCGGTACCCCAGCCCTTGCTCGGAGTGCCATGGGCGAGCTAGGACACGGCACGGGGCCGAGATGGCGCGCAAGCACCTGCGCTTCTCCCATGCCGGCCACTTCGAAGGGGGCGCGGGAGATTGCGTTCGCTGCCACGTGGACGTGAAGCACGAGGACAGCTCCCTTCGCCCCAACATGGCGACCTGCTTTGGCTGTCACGATCATGCCGGACAATGGGACGTGCGCGACTGCGATGGCTGTCACGTAGAGCTCGCGTCCGAGGGCGTTCCGCCACAAAGCCACGTGGTCCACGACGGCGACTTTCTGCGCGAGCACGGAGTGCAGGCCAACGCGCAGGGCGACCTCTGCACGACTTGTCACACTCAGCGTCAATGTGCGGCCTGTCATGGTGTGACGGTCCCAGCTATCCCATCGCGGCTGGCTTTTGACTCGCCGATGCGGCAATCGATGCACCGGGCGAATTTCTTCTCGGTCCACGACCAGCAAGCAGCGGCCGAGCCCGGGATGTGCGTGGTGTGTCATAGCGAGCTCTTCTGCGTCGACTGTCATACGCGCCAGGGGATTTCGGGCATCAATCCGGTCGGTGGCAATCCGCATCCCCCAGGCTGGTCCGGCCCCCCCGGCTCAGGGAACGCGCATGGACGAGCCGCAAGGCTAGATCCCGTCTCCTGCGCAAGCTGCCATGGCGGAGCGGGCGAGATGCTGTGCGTGAGCTGCCACCAAGTAGGCGGCCCCGGCGGAAATCCGCACCCGGCAAACTTCACGAGCCGCCTGGACAAGCGCAACGACCTGCCCTGTCGGCTGTGCCATTCGGGTGGGCTATGAAGCGCGCGATCCTTTGGATCGGGCTGGTGACCCTGAGCGCCTTCGTAGCCGGTATCTTCGCTGCAAGGTTTGGCCGCACCGTCGATCAAATCAAAGAGGCAAGACAAAGGCCAGCGCCTCGCGACGTACCCGCAAACTGGCCCGAGGTCCGCCTTTCTCCGGGGCACTCGCAGCACATCATCAACGAACCGGTCGACTGTAACGAATGTCATGACCCGGCGATAAAGACCTTTGATTCCCCGGATACCGGCGTGTGCACTCAATGCCACGAAGAGCAGGCATCGTTGGCCCACGTCGACCTCGCTGGCATGCCGATGGATTGCTACACGTGCCATATCTTCGGCTCGCAGCCTGACGTATTCGGAAGATGGCACTGCACGCGTTGCCATGGACCCTTCCAAAGCGAAGGGCTTCAAGGCCTTGCCATGCACGCGTCTGTGCCATGCGAGAGTTGCCACAATCCGCACAAGCCGGCCGAAGAGACGGTTCGTGAATGCGACGAGTGCCACAAGACGATGAACGTCCAGCACGGACGGTCACGCCTGAGCGGATCCTGCGCAGACTGCCATGGGGGGCACAAGCTCGCCTCCGACGCAGCGTCCTGCATGGAGTGTCACGAGACAAAAGAGCCGACGGTGCCTGAGTCTGCGACGTTCGGCGACGGGCATGATTCGTGCGCGACCTGCCATCTGGCGCACGCGTTTTCGGCGTCGACTGCGCTCCGGTGCACCTCCTGTCACGAGGGAACCCAGATCTTGGCACAGAATAGGGCCCGCGAGCATCGAGAGTGCAGCAGTTGTCACAAACCCCATGCGGTGCGAGCAGCAGGTGACGGGACGTGCAGGGGCTGTCACGAGGACGTGCTCTCGACGCATCCGGTGGAGAGCAAGGGAGACTGTCTCGCGTGCCACGATCCACACCCGAAGCGCGCAAAGCAAATCGCCCGTCAATGCTCGCAGTGCCACGAAGAAGCTCGCTCGGAGCGAGCCTTTCACTCGAAGCAGATTCCGTGTACGGCTTGCCATCAGCCTCACCGATTCGATTTGAACAAGCTCAGCGATCGGGCGTTGTGTGGCAGGTGCCACACGCTTCAGATTCGTCTAACGCGTCGCAATTTGGGTCACGCTAGCTGCGACGCCTGCCACGAAGGGACCACTCACGAGCCCGCTGGCGTCGTCGCCTGTGGAAGCTGTCACGACGCGCAAGCCTCCAAAGGCCCGAAAGGGCATCGGGAGTGCATGACCTGTCACGAGCCTCATGGCGGCAGGGTGTCGGCGCAAACCAGGTGCAGCGGCTGTCACAAGGTTCAGCAGCTGCCAGGGCTACATCGGATTCCGGACCAGCCGCGGGGCGAAGGTCACACCGAATGCACGGCATGCCACGACATTCACGAAGCCAAGGTACGGGCCGACCGCGCAAACTGCATGAGCTGTCACGAGAACGTCGCCGACCACGAACCCAACGCCAAGCGATGCACAGGCTGCCACACGTTCATCAGCGGCCGCTAATCAAACGGAGGTAGCGTGCGAATCTTGATTGCGACGCCGAGCGTGAGAAGGAGAAGCAAGATCGTGCTGATCGCGAGCCCGCGGCGGCGGTCTTCGAACGCTCGGAGGGCCGCGTATCCCACTTCCAAAGCGGCCGCTTGGTTCGCTGAAATTTCCATGACTTTCTCTTCCACCGCGGACCTCGAGAACGAGTGAACCAACGTGCGGGCCTGCATGAGACTCTGCCGGGCTGCCTGTACGTAATCCTCTCCTTCAGTGACATCCACGCCCTTCATGTCGCCTTCCGCGAGCAACTGCTCGATCTCTTCGAATGACTGCCGAACTGAACCGAATGTATCGGTAAAGTACAGGGCGAGATCCGATCCCTCCTCCCCTTCTTCGTGGCACTTCCGGCAAGTGGCGCCAGGCTTGTCGCCCAGCCATTCGTCGGACACGTGCGTGATGAGGTGTTTGCCATGGCAAGCGACGCAGTCGGCGAGCGACTTCTCCTTGAAACCCGCGGCCAGCGGGCTGGCGAGAAAGAGCTCTGCGTTGTAGCTGTGACAGGTCCCGCAGATGTTGCTGATCGCGTCTATCGACGGCGGAGCGGCTCCGTGATTGCCGTGGCAGTCGTTGCAAGCCGGCGCCCCGCGCACGTCGTTCTTCTCGAGAAGCGCCTTCCCGTGCACGCTCTGCACATACTCGTCGTATTGATTCGTCTTGATGTCGAAGTCGGCCATGTACTCAGCGTCAGCGTGGCAGTGCCCGCACGTGGCCGGAACGTTGGCTGCGTAAACCGGCGACTTGGCGTCGTTGACTTCGCGCACTCCATGCGCGCCGTGGCAGCTTGCGCATTGAGCCACTCGAGTCTCGCCCTTGGCCAGGAGCTTTGCATGCACACTAGTCCGATACTTGTCGAGCTGATCGACGGGCAAGAGGGGCTGGCGAACCTTCATGTACTCGACGTCGCTGTGACAGCCGCCACACGAGAGAACGATCTCACTAGCAGAAAGCTTGCCCCGGTAACCAGAGCCCGGATGTTTGGCGAGGTCGCTGTCATCTTGCGTTGCATCTCCGCCATGACACACGTCGCACGTAATCCCAGCGGCAGCGTGAACATCTTCCTGCCACAGCTCGCCGACCCCATCTTCGGTCGTCAGGTGACACTCCAAGCACTCTCCGCCCGGAAGATCAGCAGCCCCGGCATCAGCCCCCGCGTCAACCCCCGCGTCAACCCCGGCGTCAGCCCCGGCATCAGCCGCGAGCGCGACACACGTCAACATGAGAGCTGGTACGAAGACTTTCATCACGCCACATGCCCCAGATAAGTCATGACCGAAAGGAA
>PVMK01114005.1_pt1 | contig 10932 bp, 13 predicted proteins | sample 1853481 | NCBI WGS metagenome assembly PVMK01 (sample SAMN08533507, study PRJNA380276) | Marine sediment metagenome, whole genome shotgun sequencing project. | reverse complement strand
CACTCCTTGCTTACTATAGAGGATTTCTCGTGAACAGCCGGATCCCGAGGCGCAACAAGAATCAAATAAAGAACGCTATGACTCTTTAGTGGTGCGACCTAGCGTATGGGACAGATCGGGAGGTGGGGTGAGCGGTGAGTAACATATGCATTTGCAGTTGCCGGAACGCGCAGCGTGGAGACAACCCGAACCATGCTATTGTTGGACAATAACACTAACTTTATATAGTTTTACTCTTTCGGAAGTATATATTCTTTTACTAACTCTTCAAGTAGTTCCCAAAAAGCTGATGCTTTAGAATCATCTGAGGCTGGATCATCTTTTCTTAACTTCATATGGCCCATTGTATTATGATAATATCCTCCTGATTTTAAGTATGGCTGAGTTGCGCAAAAAAGAGACATTTGAGAACCATCTTCTATAGACAAGAGAAATTTCTTTTTTATCAAATTACCTACACGTCCTGATTTGATAGTTAAATTTGAATCAACTATTCCAGGATGCACTGCGTATACTTCAATACCTTTATTTCGCTTATTCCATTCATGTACCCACCAGAGATTACCCAGTTTGCTTCTGGAATAAGCTTCTTGTCTTCCTTTTATACTTTTATACAAGAAATTAGGTGTACAGTTATCGGCAAGTATATATATGTCTCCGGTCAACATCACTATTCTTGAGTCAGTGTTTATTTTTGATCTATTTTGTAAATTTCTAATTAATGCGTGATGTCCTAAAACATTTGTTGCAAAAGCAATTTCATAACCTTGTATCGAATTAGAATATTTTTTAGGCCAGATCCCTGCATTTGCGATAAATACATCAATTTTTCGATCTGGAAATAGTGTACCAAGATTTTCAACTGCCGAAGTAACACTATTCAAATCTGCAAGATCCAAAGATACAAAGTGAACTCTTGAATTTAACTCATTTTCGATAATATGCATTGCATATTTCGCTTTTTGAACATTACGTGCTAGGATAACAACCTCTGCACCACGTTTAATCAATCCTTTACATGTCTCAAGACCAATACCCGCATTACCACCAGTCACTAACGCTAGCTTACCATCTAAACGTGGATTCATTGGGCAAATACAGTTATTCTGGTTTTGGCGCCACATTGACTTGAATGCTCTTTTCAACACCGTACTTTTATTCATATCAAATCCAATGATATAGAAAACAGTTTCATCCAACGCGGGAATTCAAGGGCACCAAGGATGCAAACATAACCACCCTTTGCGCTGAAGTAAATTGATGTCATTTTAGTAAAACATATGAGTTAAAACCAACTGTCTATCGGGCGCAAATTGAAAACGAACGACTTTCGGGAACTAGCCTAGACTTAATGGAGAGCTCCCCTTGGTGTCCCTTGCAATGACTTGTTGGGCTGCGATTTATTCCAAGGTTTCATTTACATAACCTCTATTCTTGCTTGTCCCGTTCTTAGTCGACAAGCATCAAACAATAGTGGTTTTGTTGTTGGCTTTGGTCACTCAATGTGTCAATTGGAAATCCGTTATTCCGAACTGTCTGGTATACATCGATGCCACATGCTTCCATAGAGGGCCTGGCTTGAAACCTTAATTTACAGGGCTCATTTTTATTGCGTGCACATTCTTTGCAGAGGAAGCAGGGACCAGATAGGAACAGTAAAGCTTTGTAGTATCCGTCTTTGAACATCTCACCTTCCATGTCTCTTAGTATTGGAAAGTGTTCCTCTAAACAGTCCCATGAAGTTTCGAGGTGAAATAGTATGGCCCGACCGTACGAATCGATGGTTGCTCTTGTTTGTTCCGGTGTTGGGGAATAAGGAGGACAGCAATATGTTATATCGTATCCGATGCAGCCATACTGACATTTCAATCGAACCCATGGAGCTGTTACCACTGTACTGGGGTCGATTTGTTTTGCATGAGTGATACCTGTTTGAATAGCTCGTGTGCAGTATTTCTCTAAATCATCATCGTTCATAATATGCACCCCCTACGTAATATGCTGTCTCATATACTAATGGTAACATCCTGAAGCCCAAGTTTACGCAGCATCTCCCACATTGGCATTCCGGTCGTTACAATCCATCCGCGAAGCTGATAGTATTCATCTTTCAACTGCTCGAAGTCCTCCAGACTCAATATTGCGCCTTTTCGTGAAACAGGTTTACCGTTGCCATCCATTACCAATAATTTGCAGTTGAGATGGGGTTCGCTTTCCAACGGATGCATATGGAAAAAATCCTAGACGACTGAGTGGCCGTTGTCAATAACTGGGCGGGCAGAATGTAACTGAAAAAATATACCATAAGGCCGCTTCACGCTTGCTGCGGGTTCTCTTCGGTTTCGCCGACTCTGGTCAATAGCTCCTGCCTGCGTTTCTTGTCCCACCTGGTGCAGAAGAGCGGTTTCAACTGGGCGGTTCTGATCATGCACAGGGAGCATGAGGGTTCGCATGCAACGATCGGCTCGAGAACCTTGCCCTCCGCTTTTTTTGGCCACAGGGGGTCAGCCAACAAAACGCGGGCGAGGCCGATGAGGTCTGCGGTTCCTTCCTCCAGAATCCTACCTGCGGTACCGGGAGTCTGTATCCTTCCAGCTGTGATGACTGGCGTACGGGGGACAGATCTCTTGATGATGCCAGCGTAGTGAGCCATATAGGCCTCGTTCCTTTCCATCTCAATCCACTCTGGCAAGAAGAAGGAATCGTAAGTTCCCGCCATCACGGAAAGGTAGGCCACTCCTCTTTTCTCCAACTCCGTCGCCAAGACCTTGGTTTCTTCAGGGTGAAGTCCGTCTGGAAGTCCCTCGTCAGCTTGAAAGCGGTATCCTACCGGGTAATCCTGACCCACTCTCTCCATGACCGCATCCACGACCCGCAAGGGGAAACGCATACGATTCTCAATCGGGCCGCCATAGGCATCTGCCCTTTGGTTCGTTCTTGTCGAGAGGAACTGGACAAGGAGGTAGCCGGTTCCGCCATGGATTTCCACTCCATCGAATCCGGCTTCCTTCACGCGTCGAGTTGCCGACGCAAAAGCCTCCACGGTGCAGTCGATTTCATCGAGGGTCATTTCTTTAACAACCGTTTCCCCGAACTGCACTGGTGAGGGGACAGCCTTCTCGGCTACGTACGCGAATTTGCCTGCATGGTTGATCTGCTGAAAGGCGAGCGCGCCCTCATCCTTAATAGTCCTTGCGAGCCTGGCCAGGCTGGGAATGAAAGAGTCATCATCAACTCTCAATGCAGACGGCGTTCCCGCCCCCGTGGGGTCCACTATCGCATTCTCCACAACAATCAACGCAGCGCCTGAAGCAGCCATCCGTCGATAGTGGTCCAATAGCAGAGTGCTGACAGTGCCGTCTGGGTTCGCATACCCCGTGTACAATGGCGCCATAATGATTCGATTCTTCAAAGACAGCCCTTTGATATGAAATGGAGAAAACAGAACGGGTGAAGAACTCATGTTATCCTCCTTTATGCGCGGTGATTTGGATTGTGGGCGATGGCAATTGCCGCTTGCAACTGAGAATTGTCGAATGCGCCATCCTTGCCCGGATCAACTGCTCGTCGCTTTCCCATTAAGCTACCAGCCCACGATCGGATAATACTCCTTGGAGAGATTTTCATCAACTGATATTATGCAAGCGAAGCGATCTCTTCTAGGGCACCAGTGCGATACGCTGCATTATGGCCGGGAATTCCGAAGCATCGCCAACTGGCCAAACCGTCGGATACGACTTCGTGAGTACCCAGGTATCGTGCAACGCTTCTAACATGACGTCCTCGTTGGGGACATCCACTATGATCGTAGTGGCACGGCGGGTAAGGCCAAAGTACATGCCAACAGGATTGAGGGCTTGCCACTTCTGCATCCATTGCTGAATTCTTTCCGGATGTTCCTCCATATCGCCACCAACTTCAGGGCTGATCTCTACTTGTACAATGTACTTCACAGTTCCCTCCTTTATCTTTTCGAAAGATTGGCTAAACGGGTTACCTAGCTGCCTGCCCCGGCGCGGGCATAACGCCGAGCTGCGGCGGGGGCGGCGTGAGGGGTTAGGGGGTGGGGATGCATCCGAGGCTTCATTCCCTTTGGACGGCTTGAGCCTTTATACCCCAGCTCGGGGAGCTGAAGTTTCACAAACATAAGTTACAGATTGGAAAATCCCAATTAGATGTACCCAATAGCCACCAATACTCCAAAAACGATGACAAGTACTCCTGCAATCTGGTGGAAGCGATGTGTATTCTCGCCCCATAGCATCTTAGAGCGAGCAACTAATAACCGATAGATAATAAACTCGCTTTTTAAACTACCGCAAATCAGCAAAAACAGACCTGCTATAACTATTAAAATCCCCCATAGTATGGACACCTTCTCGCCTCCTTATCGTTGGGCAACAATACTCCTATAAAGCTGAGCTGTCAAGAAGGCGATCTTAATGCGGTTCAGGTAAATGGGCTACGTCCACACGGCGACTACGACGGCGTCAGCGGGATTGCCCGATTCATGGAATATGACTGTGACGTTACCAGGGGAGTGAGGCTTTCAATGTCACCGGTCCGCTTTCAACTAACCAAATTCCGGAGTTTTATAGGCTGCTACTGAGATCTGCTGCCTTGGCACATTGAGTGGGGACTACGCGAGAATAGATAACCCCACTTTTTTGTGATCCACCCACGTTCAAACTAAAGCTATGTTTTTGCTAATAATTTGCTAATGGACGAAATGAACAGGAATCGCTCATCGGCTCCGTACCGATAAAGCTACAAGCTGTACTAATACAGCCTCTGATTCCCATCATGAGCTGGTTGAAGGTTTCATACTCCAGTTAAAGATAGAGAACTACTCCCCGAGAACTATCAGCTACTACAATGATTATGTCAACAACTTTGCTACCTCATGCTTTCACTCCAAGCTGATGGAGCGAGTATATCACAGTGGTACAATAATTAGGGGCAGGTCAGCTTCCACCGTGCTTGACGATATAATGTTACAGTTCATAAAATAACTAATTAGGTTGACTTCCATTTTATTTTAAGCGTATAAGCGGAGGAATATATGCCATCAAAATCTTTCTATCTCAATGTATATTCAAAATATTTAGACATCTTATTGAAACAATCTTCTAGCTCTGATCGTAGTTATCTAGACCATAATAGATATAAGATACCTGAGAATACAGAACGAACAAGTCATTATGGGTTTGCATTTCACATTAGGGCAGAAGAATTTACAAGAGAATTAGTCAATGGTATTAATAGATTCTTCCTTTATTTGCGTTACCTTAAGATATGGAGTGATGTCCTCTCTACCTCTTGCAATTCAAAAGAACGAGATACTATTTTAATTGATTTTATAGATCCGCTTGCTTTCATTTGCTTAAATAAACCCTATTTGTTAAAAAGCCAATTCACCTATACTTCGACGCTTTTACTTAATCTATCGAACTCACAGAAGGCGATGGATACAGCAAAATCGGAGTCGTCGGTTCGGAAATATAATCTTATTGCAGACGATGCGCATATTAATTATAAAACACTCAAGAAAGAGGGTAAGAACTGGGAGAACTTCGATTCCTTCCTTGAAGCTCTTGATGTAATAGATAATAAAGAGTTTCGTGAAAAGACTTTTAATTTCCGTAATAAGAGTCATCATGGAATCCCTCCAGAGATAGAATTTGGAATTACATCTCTGATTCGGCTTACTGAAAGTACTTGGAAGATTGGAGGAATCAAACCTCTACGAGTCAAAAATATTATTAATCTCCTGGAGCAACAGCATAAGGCGTGTGTTTGCGCTTTTCATAGTTATTGGAAGCTAATGGGAGAACAGCTAGAATCTTGGAAGTAACCCAACATTTTTTTGATTAACAGAAGTTTCATCTTACGTAATGCCCCCCCCCCAAATGAGCCAGTTAGAATGTCCGAGTTGAATCGAGTTAGGGGCTAATAATAACCGACAATGAATTTACAGGGGGGAATTTATTGCCTATATTTACTATATCCCCTTCTCTTTCAAATTCATCAATTCTTTCCACGTATTTCTCTCCAGGAAACTTCCGCGTACGTTTGTTTCCATCTCCCGGAACATGGTGAAGGGCACGGAGAAGCTCATGACGTCTTCTTTTAGCTGGCGTTTGATCTGAACCCTGGCAGATATGTCCACAAGACCGATAACGGCTCTCGGTTGTACACTATTTGCTTCATCATAGGGATAGATTCCGATCGACTGGCAACCGGCCGCGAAGGGGATAATGACATTCTCACTACCTACTCTTCCATAGTTGCTTAAAACAACCAGCGCGGAAAGCTGATCAATATCGGCTAGAAAAACAACGGTCGTGATTGTTTCGCTTCCTGCATCTACCTGGCTCAACGGCTTGAATACCACGTATTCAAAAGGAATATCGGTCATGGGCAGACATTCGAGAAACTCCCTGACCAACTCAGGTGTCTTCACATACGCTTCACCGTAAGAAAGATCATCGTTACTATCTTCGGCGGTTTGCATGCCCTGCTCGTGGTCTCCATTACCTGCTGAGAGGAATTGGCAGAAGCTCTCCTCACCGCCCAGTAAATTCTTATACTGGTTTCCAAACCCGAGACCGGTACCACCGCCGGGGCAGCCAAAGGTCATACGGTCGAAAACAGCCTGCCTTCCGTGTACCGCCACAGCCACCATGGACATAACACAGCCGAACTTGCCTTCCTTGAACTGGATGGCGCCGGCGGGCTTTTCATTGGTCAGTATTATGGCCACAGGCACGTATTTCAAGGCAAGTGCTTCAGCTATTATACTTTTCATGTGATACCTACCGCATTTCTTTTTTAGCTACGTTTAAAGCGCGAGGTCAATTTCGATGACCATTGATTTGGTGTAAAACTGTAAAAAGATCATCCACCGCCGGACGGTCGGTTGCCGTCTGGCTCGGGTGAACGAAATGGAAAATACCCGCTGCGTCTATAATGAAGTCACCCCCTAATTGATTTGAGTCACCCCATATTCCTCGCCATTTACGACCTATTAAAAGAATACGGAAGTAGAACCACAGTGTAGCTGGGTTCCAGATCTAATCCAAGATCGTCGGAGTCCATATGCCTGATACACTTGACGATCTTGATCTAATAACATGATGAATGGGGAGCAGGTTTCTTCTATCCACCGATGAGCGAGCTCTTGGGGACTAAAAGAAATGATGATTACTTTAGTGTTTAACCGTTTAAATAAGTGTTGATGCTGGCACAACTGTGCCACATGCTCGCGGACATCGTAGACGAATGCGGGGCTGTTGTCAACGGTTGATAACAGAAGGTGGGAAAGCTTGTGATTCCATAATCAGAAGTAATGGAGTTAATATACCTTCGACTCCAGCTTTAAAGGTGGTACAATAATGCGGAGCAGATTACCTGGTAGTAATAATTGCCGAGGATAGATAGAAATGGAAGCACTCAAGTTCGATTTCAAGCCACTAAGGTTTGCGTACAGCAAGGTTTTTGGAGCATTGTACCAGGGCGCCTATTATGGGAGACTCTCAGCCCTAAGCTATGGTGAACACCCGGAACCTGAATTGCCCAATGATGAGTGGGTGAAGGTCCGAACTGTTTATTGCGGAATTTGTGCAAGTGACATGCATGCTATATTCCTAAGCGGTAGTTTGGATAATCCGACAACTCCTTTCATCAGCTTTCCCATGGTTCTCGGCCACGAGGTAGTGGGAACAGTAGAGAAGGTGGGCCATGAAGTAAGGGGTCTAGATGAAGGGGAACGTGTACTCATCATGCCAGTACTATCATGTGTTACAAGGGGAATTGATCCTCCCTGTCCGCCATGTGAGGTGGGAAATGTTGCCGTCTGCCGTCACTTTGCAGAAGGGAGTCTTCCCCCCCGGACTGATAATGGGCGAAAACAGCAGGATAAACGGCGCATTTGCCCCCTTTGTAGTGGCACACCAGAAGCAATGCCTGAAGATACCCGAGGGAGTAAGCTTTGAGGATGCGGTGGTAGCAGATCCATTCAGCACTACTTTACATGCTATTTTACAAAATCCACCGAATCCTGGGGATAATGTGCTAGTCTACAGTCTGGGTACATTGGGTCTTTCCGCCATTATTGCCCTGCGAGCTCTCTACCCCGACTGCCATATCATCGCTGTGGGGAGACATGCATTCCAGAAAGATCTTGCATCTCGCTTAGGGGCTCATAATGTTTTTAATTCTGGACACGGATTTTTCAGGAAGTGGCAGAGATTTCAGGAGGGAAGGTATACAAAGTTTATCGTGGGAAGCCGATCGTGATTGGAGGTGTCGATATTGTCTACGACTGCGCCGGCTCTGCAGACACGATTGAGACCAGCCTTCGGTTGACAAAGGAGAAAGGGAAGGTTGTTCTCCTTGGTGTTGCTACTCCAAAGAGGTTTGAATGGTCCCCTCTATGGTTGCGGGAAATATCACTCGTAGGCTCCATGTCAGCAGGAGCAGATAATTATGGAGGGAGAACCATGCACACCTTTGATATCTATTTAGAGCTTATCAGGGATGGAATAATCGATGTGAAACCCTTAGTTACTCATAAATTCAGACTGGAGCAGTACCAACAAGCATTTAAAACCTGTGCAAATAAACGCTTGACCAAGAGCATAAAGGTCCTATTTGATTTTTCATAATGTTCTTATAAAAGCAAAGGAGGGATTAGGATGGGTATTGAAATTAAGGATAAAGTAGCACTGGTTACAGGAGGTGTTCAGGGGATTGGATTAGGTATAGTAAAGGTTTTCCTAGAAGCTGAGGCTAAGGTTGTTATTGCGGATATAAATGAAGAGGGGTTGAAAAGGATAATCGATGAGCTTGGAGATCGCTTCGGTGACAGAGTATGGGGAATTACGGCCGATATTTCCCAGGAAGAAGATGTCAAGAAGATGGTTGTAGAGGTGGTCCACAGGTTTAATACAATCGATATCCTAGTCAATAATGCAGGCCGTGGGGGAATGCACTATTTCTGGGAGATGTCAACTCAGGAATGGGACGATGTTATGAATCTCAACCTTAGGGGTGCCTTTCTTTGCACGAGAGAAGTGACAGTGTTCATGCTTGAGAATGGTATAAAGGGAAGGATTGTCAATATAGCCTCTACCAATTCAATCCTACCCACCACGGGAATTGCCGCATACTGCGCCTCCAAAGGGGGGCTACTCATGTTCACCAGGGTAGCTGCCCAAGAACTCGGCCCACATGGAATTAATGTCAATGCCATTGGCCCGGGTACCACTATGACTCCTCTAACAGAGCTGTTCTATAATCTTCCCGGTTTGAAAGAGGACTTTCTGGACCGCACGCCCAAAGGTAGATTTGGCGAGCCGGAGGATATCGCGAAAGTAGCCCTATTTCTCGTCTCCGAGTATGCCGATTGGATTACCGGCCAGATCATTTATGTAGACGGGGGCCAATCTCTCATGGGCCTTCCCAGATACTTGGAAGGACTGATAAAGGCTACCCGAACTGAATAAGTACATTTAAGTTTACAGATGACTATTGATATTTGAAATATGTTTATGTGCGCCTTGCTCCAATCATCACAAATGCCACTGTGCAAGGCACACTCTTATAGGTTAACTATCTCCCCCTATAAAACACCCTCCAGCGCTACCATTTAGCTATTAGAGATTACTGAAATAGTCTTGATCAACCCCCTATGTCCCCCAATCTTGGGGGACTTTTAAAGCTGGGGGGTACCCCCAGACCCCCACCAGAGGGTATTCCCTCTGGACTCCCTTAGATTGCCGCGCTGCCCCTGAGCTAAACTCAGGGCTCGGCTCACCGCAATGACAGGAGAGGGAGACGCAATGACCATAGGTTATTCACTGGATTCCCGCCTGCGCGGGAATGACAGACTGAGGGCGTAAGGCTAATATGTATTGCGTATAATAGTATAATATAGTATATTTTATATAACTATTGTATAACAACTCACGAAACATCGATAGGCACGTATGCAGTGTATGAATTATTCCGCATTGAGGTATTACCATGAAGCGTGGTAGCTTTCCATTTAAGCTGTGGAAAAGAGGTGCCTATTACGAGCACAGATTGTTCTCCATTGCTGGTGTGCTGATACCGTTTCTTGTTATTTTCGTCGCCTTGGGGCTGGTGACAGGGATTCCTCGGCAGGGATACGATGGGGCGCCGATTGGTCTGTCTGGAGTTGAGCCGCAAAGTCAGGTTGCTTTAGCCGAAACATACCAGGCTACACCCGACCCCCTCTATGACAACCATACCTGGTGAGGACATTATTCGATGAAGAGGGGCGGCAGATAGACGAGGTCATTTTCCCAGGGCGACCACCCGCAGTCAAGGCCGCAGCAGCATATGTCCCCGAGCCCAGTATTCAGATGGGGATCAATACACTTTCCAATGTGCCAGCATTTGACTGGGTCTACGGGTGTTCGGCGACCTCTGCTGCTATGCTGATGGGCTATTATGATAATAGTGGTTATGATGAACATGTATACCGGCCCCGCCAATGGTGGGTGTGTCCCACGGACAATTCCGTATGGGGTGCGGGTGAGAGCCCACTGAGTGCAACGCATCAGGCATAGACGAATTGCTGAGCGACTCGCATGTAGATGACTATTGGATAGACTATCTTAATGACGATCCTGACCCCATACGGAATTGTTCATGGGACACACTCCGCCATTGGCGGGACCGGTATACATATTGGCATAACCACTATTATCATAATAACCCATCAGCATAGCAGCGGAGGTCGCCGAACACCCGTAGACCCAGTCAAATGCTGGCACATTGGAAAGTGTACTGATCCCCATCTGAATATTGGGCTCGGGGACATATGCTGCTGTGGCCTTGACTTCGGGTATTGGCATAACCACTATTATCATAATAACCCATCAGCATAGCAGCGGAGGTCGCCGA
>PVMK01119330.1_pt1 | contig 10933 bp, 9 predicted proteins | sample 1853481 | NCBI WGS metagenome assembly PVMK01 (sample SAMN08533507, study PRJNA380276) | Marine sediment metagenome, whole genome shotgun sequencing project. | reverse complement strand
TTCTGGGGGCTGCTGAACCCGTTTGCGCTGCTGGCCGGCATTGTCAGTGTAACCATGCTTATTATGCACGGGGCAGTTTTTCTGCAAATACGCACCGAGAGTGAAATCAATGCCCGGGCTAAGAAAATTGTGCGGATTTTTGGTATTGGTTTTATGGCTGCGTTTGCCCTGGCCGGAATCTGGCAGGCGTTTGGCATCGACTTTTATCAAATCGTGTCGATGCCGGATCCCGGGACGGCATTCAGCCCCCTGGCAAAGAAAGTTGAAGTGGCGGCCGGCGGATTGATGCAGAACTACTCCAGGTGCGGCTACACGATCATGGCTCCGATTCTGGCCTTTGCCGGTGGAATCCTGGCCATTTTGTTGTCGGGAGCCAATCGACCCGGTGCCGCTTTTGTCTTCAGCGGGGCGGCGCTGGCCGGCGTAATCCTGACGGCCGGTTTTGCCATGTTTCCGTTTGTCATTCCCTCCAGTACGGACCCGAACAGCAGCCTGACGGTGTATGATGCGGTGTCAAGTCATCTCACTTTGAATTTGATGTTTATGGCGGTGGTTATATTACTGCCGATCGTTGTGGTATACACCAGCTGGGTGTATCGGGTCATGCGGGGCAAGGTAACGGAAGAGAAGATCAAGAAAGAGACGCATACGGCGTATTAGGTCGGTAAACATAAATTTTGTGCATATTGTGGCAACGTATATTTTATGGTAAAAATGAAGTTGTTCGTAGAAATGTCTAAAATTGCAAAATGCCTAAAATGCCTAAAGTTAAGGTATTCTATCGATTTTAATTAATAAAAACACAAGGTCGGGTATAATTTTATTTTCCTGATATTCGGATACCCATACGCCAAGCATCGATTGTTCATAATAAAGATAGAGCGAAGCGACACCACAATTTTAGTCATTTTAAATTTTAGATCATTTTAGCTCATTTTCCGGTTTAGGCTTCCAAGCCCTATGATGTCCAATTAAATCGAATATTACTATTAAGCATGTTAGAGGAAGTATTATGTGGTATTTTTCATGGATTTTAGGAGTACTGTTAGCCTGCGCTTTTGGCATCATCAATGTCATGTGGATGGAAGCCGAAGAGATGCTGGGGTCGGAAGAAAATTCTGAAAATTAAACTGAAGCTTCATCCCTGAATTTTGCACGAGTCTTCCGGAGGCAGACCAGACGGAGGCTTTCATATGATAGATTCAGGTCATCATTTTTCAATCGTTTGCTGTACTCCCGATAACCTCCTGATCCACGGCTCGGTCTTCTGCCGGATATCTTCAGGTAGTTTTTCCGCAGCCAGCCGGGCATCCTGCTTGGTGGGATAAATGCCATATAACAACTGGTACCAGGGTTTATCATTAAAGGTCGATTCATAATAGGCGATTTCATTTTGTTTCAATAACTGATTTTTGTTGATGAAATTCAACATCGATTTCTCATAAGAAACGCCGATAATCTGAATCGTATAGGATGCAGCATCCTGGGATAGGAGCCATTTTTCTCGACGAATTTCCCTGGTCGCAGTTTTTGCTATAACCGGCATCGGTGTCTCCGGCACCGGTTTTGCCTCCTGCTGCAGGCTGGTTTTCGGCTGGGAATCAATTTTTAGCGGGGCTGAAATTGTTGGTTCGGGCGAAACCGTTTTTTCCTTTTCCGGTGGTTCGGTTTTGATCGGTGCTGGCGGTTTGGCCGGGGTATCAGCCTCCGGAGATTGTTGCGTTTCAATTACGGCAGGTGGTTTGGCCACTATTTTTTTAGTAACGGTCCTTTCGGATAGTTTACGATCAGGCACAATTTTTTTTCGAAACACTGTTTTCGCTAATTGTTGATCCGGCGCTTTTGATGTCGAAGGTTGGCGGTCTGAAAAAAGCCATAACGCCCCCAGCAATATGATAATGACTGCGGCAGCAAACCCGGCGACCATAGGTCGGGAAGTTCCCGATAATTTCTGCAACATATTGTGCCTTTCCTTTTTATTTGAATATTTATCACTGAGCCATTGGTGTGCGATTTCATTAATCGGTCCAGGATAGCCGCCCGAGGTCTGATGGATGCGATTAATCGCCGAAGGATTAAATGGTAATTTTTCTGAATAACCGCCGATCGCCAATCGATGTTGCAGATATTCAGCGGTTTGATTTTTGGTCAGCCCGGGCAAGTAGATTTTGTTGACAGCCGGTTGGGTGGATAGGGATGCAGCAAGTTTAGTCACCGCGGTATAGAGATTAGATTCGCCAAATAGCACCAGGCGCTTGATCTTGCTGGAACTGCCGGGCACCCGTGCTTCATGGATTAAAAATTCCAATTCCTTTTGGAGAAGCTGGTGAGCATCATCCACGATTACGATTGGCTCGGCTGAATCCTGCAAAATATAGACGGGATATCCCCTATGGTCCGGCGGCGCTGAAAATTGGGCCGAGGCCGTCTCAGGAGCCGTATGGATCCGAGCAGATTTCCATTCCGTATCGGTAGATGCCAGATAGCGATTCAACAGCGTGGTCTTGCCGCTGCCCGGCTCCCCGATAATCAGCACAAAAAGATCCGCGCCCTGAACCAGTCCATGCAGTACTTTCAGTCGCTGCTCAAAAGAATCAAAAGAATAGTAAAACAGGGAATCCGGTTCAGGTGAAAAGGGATCTTTTTGCAGACCCAGGGCGGTCATATAATTTACGTCTTGGCTGTTGAGTGACACTTTTCTGGTAAACTTCGTGCAAATTCGTAGATTTGTTTATGCAAAACGGTACCAATTGAATCCGGACGCATCAGGTTCCTTAATCTGGTCGTCCGTATCGCCCCATAAAAATTATCAATCGGTATCATTAACTTCTCTGAGGTTTATCATTGATTTCTGCAAAACACAAGAGACCTCAGCGGTGCATCAGTTTAACCTCAGCGTAAATTGGCAGCAGAAGGTTTTCCGGATCAATAAGATCCAGAATCTCAACATTCAATGACCAAAAAAAACATACCCCAAAGTTGTATCACCTCCTTAAACAGGTATATTTCGTGAAATCGGTCAACATCTGTAGGGCTGATATCGCTATTCCATATACGGATAATGGCATGCTGCCAGATGGGTAGAATTGTTGCCGCGCTGCTTCAGTTCGGGTTTGTCAATCCGGCAGCGGTCTTTGACATCGGGGCACCGTGACGCAAAAGGGCAGCCGGGAGGCGGGTTTATCGGTGTCGGCGGATCGCCTTCCAGTAATATTCCCTGATGCGGTGTATCCGGATCCAGCGAGGGTAACGAAGACAGCAATACCCTCGTGTAGGGGTGCTGGGGATGCTGGAAAACATCCTGGGTCGATCCGGTTTCTACCATATTTCCCAGGTACATCACGCCGATCCGGTTACTCATGTATCGCACTACCCCCAGATCATGGGATATGAACAGATAAGTCAGGTTGAATTCGCGATGCAATTCTTTGAGCAGATTTAGAATTTGAGCCTGGACGGAGACATCCAGGGCCGAGGTTGGCTCATCCAGAATCAGCAATTGCGGCTGCAGGATCAGAGCCCGGGCCAGGGCGATACGCTGGCGCTGGCCACCGGAAAACTCATGCGCATAGCGATACATATGCTCAAGACTGAAACCGACACGGTTGAGCATGGCCAGCACCATTTCATCGACTTGATACCCTTTGGCCAGGCCGTGAAGTTTAAGACCCACCCCCACCAGGTCGCATACGGTTTTGCGCGGATGCAAAGATGAGTAGGGATCCTGAAATATCAGCTGGATATGGCGCGCTCGATTGTAAGCTGCGCGTCCGCTAAGCCTGACGATATTTTGATCATTAAAATAAATTTCTCCCTCAGTGACGGGTGCCAGTCCCACCACTGCACGTCCCAGGGTCGTCTTGCCGCAGCCGGATTCCCCTACCAATCCGAACACATCACCGCGATCCAGCATGAAACTAAGACCATTTACGGCCTTTACCGTCGCATGGTGATGCATCAGAAAACCATCACGAATGGGAAAGTGTACCTGCAGATCCTTAATCCGCAGCAACGTTTTATCGCTGTGTGTTACGATGATAGAATACCTCCAATATTCAATCTTCAATCATCAATATTCAATTTTTTCCCCTGGCCGTCATGCAGAAAACAGGCGGCTTGATGATCTCCATTAAGCTTGTAAAGCGGTGGTAATTCCCGCCGGCAACGATCCATGACCCACTCGCAACGAGGTGCAAATCTGCAGCAGGTCTGGGGTTCGAGCAGACTCGGTACATTTCCCTTAATGGAATACAGGGGCTGATCCGGATTGGATTTATCAGGGACCGTTTGCAGAAGTCCCTGGGTGTAGGGATGCTGGGGGTCTTTAAGTACACTGCGAACCGAACCCATTTCGACCATGTCTCCGGCATACATAATCGCCACGCGATCGCAGGTTTCGGCCATCACCCCCAGATCGTGGGTGATCATCAGAACGGATGTTTTAATTTCACGGATCAGCTTTTGGATCACTCCAGAATTTGGGGCCTGAATCGTGACATCCAGGGCAGAGGTGGGCTCAGTCGGCAATGAGCAGTTGGCGCGGGTCACCAGCATCATGGCAATCATGACGCGTTGACACATCGCCGCCACTTAGCTCGTGTGGGTAGCGCCGGACTATGCGGGACGGATCGGCAATACCCAGTTGGGCAAGCATATCGATAGCCTGTTTTTTGGCCGATCTGCGGTTCAGGGAATGATCGTGAATTATCAACGTTTCAGCGATCTGCTCACCCACCCGGATGACCGGATTCAAAGACATCTTCGGCTCCTGCATGATCATTGAAATCTTGCTGCCGCGAATCTTGCGCATAGCCGGTTCATCCAGCGCCAGCAGATTTTGTCCTTCAAAAGCGATGCTGCCGCTGATAATACGACCGGGCGGATCGATCAACCGTAAGACGGCGCGTGCGGTTACCGATTTGCCGCATCCGGTCTCACCGGCCAACCCCAGCGTTTCCTGACGATTCAACGAAAATGTAACGCGTTCCAGGGCATGCACCACACCGCGCAAGGTATAGAAGTGGACCTTGAGATCTGGACTTTTAGCAGGGGTTCTTCAGTTAGAGCCATATTTACGCATCCGTTCAGCAGGAACCACAGGTGAATGACTAATGACGAATGTCGAATGAAGAATGAATGATTCGCTTCGCTCAGTCTTCTTAATATCTCAGGGGGCGGGGAGTTGCCAGCGTAAGCCCTTGATATTAGCGGAGTGGATGATCGCCACCGAAATCGGATGCTGTCTGAGACCATTAGGGATCGTTATGGATGAACAGCTTTGCACGACGGTGTTTATTTAACATCCAATTCTGTCATTGCCCACAATATTCCGTTTTAATTTTGATTACTGTTCATTCATTACGAGCCCTTAGGGTTGAGTTCATGCGATTTCGGTGGTGATTATCCAGGTAGCGCATCGGTATGAAAAACTCCCCGACACCCCAGCATTCCCAATGCGCTTACTTCGTATCTCTTTATTTCAAATTGGTTTTCCGACTTCCGGCTAGCTTTGCCTCTGGTGAGGATCCAGGATATCCCGAAAGCCATCACCCATCAGGTTAAAGCCCATGACGACGACTAAAATGGCAAATCCGGGCAAGGTGGAGACCCACCACTGATCCACCAGAAACTGGCGTCCGTCACTGACCATCAAGCCCCATTCCGGTACCGGGCGGGCTGAGCACCCTAACCCGAGAAATCCAAGTCCGGCGGCCGTCAGAATAATGGTTCCCATGTCCAGGCTCAGGCGCACAATAATCGAAGACAGGCACATGGGGGTAATATGGCCGACCATGATGCGCAGATTGCTGGCACCCATACTGCGAATCACCTGGATATAATCGTTGTTGCGGACACTCAGGGTCTCAGCCCGGGCCAGCCTGGCATAGCTCGGCCAGTTGGCAACCGAAATGGCCACAATGGCGTTTTCCACCCCCGGGCCTAACGCGGCGGCAAATGCAATTGCCAGGATCAGCTTGGGAAAGGCTAAAAAAACATCGGAAAAGCGCATTAAAATTTCGTCCAGAGCGCCTCCGAAGTAACCCGCCAGGACCCCGACCACCATCCCCAGCGGCGTGCTGATGGCCGCCACCAGAAAGGCAATGCTCAGCGTGACGCGGGAGCCGTACACCACTCGTGAGTAAATGTCCCGACCGAGACTGTCGGTGCCGAAATAGTGCTGGGCCGAGGGGGGGAAAAGACGATTCGGTAAAATTTGTTCATACGGGTCGTGGGTCGCCAGCAAGGGTGCCGCGGCCGCCACCATCAACAAAAAGACGATGATGCTCGTCCCCACCACCATCAGATGATTGCGCCGCCACAGGATATAGCTGTCTTTCCAATAGCGCAGCCGTGCATCCCGGCGTTGGCGACGGGCTTCACTTTTATTGAGGGCCTTCGTGAGGTTCATGATTGAGCCAGGGTAATTTTGGGATCTAAAAAGGCATAAACCAGATCAACCGCCAGATTGGCCAGGGAGAAAGTCAGGGCCACGAGCATGGTTCCGCCGACCACGGCATTCAAATCCAGTGTCAAAAACGCCGTGGCCAGATAGCGACCCAGCCCCGGCCAGGAAAAAATCGTTTCAGTCAGCACCGATCCCTCCAGCAGACCGCCATAGGTCAACCCAATGACGGTGACGGCCGGTACCAGCGCATTGCGCAGGGCGTGGCGGGTCAGCACCAAAAATTCATTCAATCCTTTGATACGGGCTGTTTTGATATATTCCTGGGAAAGCACATCCAGCATGCTGGAGCGCACAATGCGGGCAATGCCGGCCAAACCGTAAAGACCCAGCACCGTAGCCGGCAGTGCCATGTGCTTCAAGGCATCCCAGAAGACTTCCCAGTCGAAAGCGATCAGACTGTCAATGAGCAGAAGGCCGGTAACTCTTTCAGGTTCGATCAGCATGATATCCAGCCGTCCGGGCTCCGGGAACCAGCCCAGCTTGAAATAAAAGATCAGCATCAATACCAGGCCCAGCCAGAAGACCGGCATGGATACACCGATTAAACTCAATATGCGGGAGAAGTGATCGATGGGAGAATTGCGATATACGGCTGAAAGAACACCCAATGGAATCCCGACGATGATGGACATAATCAGGGCCAGGGTTGCCAGTTCGATGGTGGCGGGAAAATATTGAAATATATCCTCCAGCACCGGTCGTCCGGTTTGAAATGAGGTTCCCAGGTCTCCCCGCAGCAGCCGCTGAAAGTAGCGGGAAAACTGCACATAGATCGGCTGGTCAAAGCCGTAAAGCGTTCGCAGACGTTCAACTGTCTCCGGGGGTGCCTGGGGGCCGGCAATGGAAGCCAACGGGTCAACCGGCACGACCAGAGAAATGAAAAAGGTCACCACCATGATCCCCACCAGGGTAATCAACAGGGTGACCAGGCGACGTAATATGTATGGGACCATCTATTTTCCTATTACTTATATGAAACTACATGTGAATTGAACAGCGAACCGCAGAATATCGAATGTCGAATATCGAATGACGAAGGGTGGAATCGCTTCGCTCAGTCTTTTTAAAAAATAATAATGATAGAATACCTTACTTCGATATTCGTTATTCGCTTTTTCATAACCTGCCCGGCTGGCATCCAGCCGGGCAGGTAAAATATTTGTGGATTACTTCTTGGTGATCGGATACAGCTTCCAGAGATCAAACGTCGGCGCCGCATAAACCTCTGCGATATTGCTGCGCACGGCATGATCGTACGTGCCCTGGTACAGCATGGCGTAGGGGCCTTCGGTTTGAATGATTTTGTTGGCCTGCTGATACAAGGCGATGCGCTTATCGTTGTCCATCTCCTGACCGGCCTGTTGGATCAATCCGGAGGTTACGTCATTGTAGTACGCGTTGCGCCAGCATAATTGCTTGGCCTTGTAATCGGCAAAGGGCTGGGCGTTGGTGTGGGGATCCACATAATCCGGTCCCCAGCGGGCCAGGATCAGCTCGTGCTTCTGGGCGCGGTACTTGGGCCAGAGCTGGGACGAAATCAGCTTGTTGAGTTTAACTTTGATTCCGACCCGGGCCAACGAGTTCTGCAGTGCCTGGGCGATTTCGGGGTTGGGTGTCTGGTCACCATGGTCCATTGATATTGCAAAACCGTCGGGGTAACCCGCTTCCTTCAACAGCTGTCTCGCTTTTGCCAGATCTTCGCGGTAATATACGACATCTTCAAAGCCCGCAAATCCTTCCGGAATAAACGAATTAGTCGGGCGGGCGGCGCCCCCCAGAATATTGTCGATTATGCCGCTGTAATCGATGGCGTGCCGGATGGCAGTGCGCACCCGGTTATCTTTTAAAGGTCCCATGGTCACATTCATGCCGACATAATAGATGATGGTTGCCGGCGAGCTTTCGATCCGCAGATCGGAATTTTTCTTAAGCTCGACAATCTGATCGGGAAGCATCTCCCAGGCAATATCGATATCGCCCTTTTCCACCTGCAGGCGCCGGCTGGTGGCCTCATTGATTTCCTTTATTACGACGCGCTTGACCTTGGGGGGATACTTAAAGTGATCCGGATTGGCATCCAGAATGACGCGATCACCTTTTTCCCATTTGCGCAGAATAAACGGTCCGGAACCGGCCGAATTGCGCGCCAGCCAGGTCAAGCCCATGTCGCCGTTCGGATATTTGTCGGTTTTTTGAACATGCTGTTTGACCACCTTTGAATCCACGATACTCGAGACACCGGCGGCCAGGCAGGCAAAGAAAATACCGCTGGCATACTTATCATCCAACGATATCTGGACCGTAAAGCGGTCGACTGCTTTTACGGAGTCCGGCGTGATGCCGAATTGGGTCAGGATAAATGAAGGCTGGTCTTTCAGGGTGACCACCCGCTGGAATGAGTAAACAACATCATCGGCCGTCACGGGATTACCGCTGTGGAATTTTACGTCCTCGCGCAATTTAAAGGTCCAGGTCTTGCCGTCCGGTGAAACATGATAAGACTTAGCCAGAGAAAATTCAGGCTTGTCATATTTTCCGGCCGGGAAATCGAGCAGACGATCATAAATTTGAGCGTCAAGGCCGACACCGGAAAACTCAAAGGCTTTGGCCGGATCCAGCGATATAATATCGCTGGTTGCCATACCAATTACCAGTACATCCTTGCGCTCGACGGCGTCTGCCGCCGGGGCGAGCGCCAGACTGAGGAGCACAAAAACAGCGAGTACGCTGACGATAAGTTTCTTGATCATGGTTTTCCTCCTTTCAAATTGAGTTAGAAATCTTTTGCAGGTAAGGCCACATGGTGGGGTGAACAAAAACAATCGCTTCTGAGCAGATTTTTATGTAGCATCTAACCTGTTTGCGGTCAACTGTATATACTGTTTTGGATATCGCAAAATCTAAATTGACACTAATCCGGGTAGATGACCAAGTCGCAATTAAATTTATAGACCAAAATTCCAAATCACAAACACCAAATCACAAATAAATTCCAAAATTCAATATTCAATGACCAAAACCTTTACCACATCCGTTTCGTGCTTTGAGGTGTTGGCAGTAAATACTTCAGGCGATAATTAGGTCTGGGCCAGGGATTTGTTGATTGGTGCTTGGAATTTTATCTGAATAAGACCTCAACTGCATAAAAAAGCACTTTATAAAAACGGGGTGACCATGACAATGAATAATGATCTACCAATTTTCGACGGCCACAATGATGCCCTGCAAAGCATCTACCTGCCCAAAAATGGCAACGCACGGCCCTTTTTTAAGCGCACTGATCAGGGACACACTGATTTGCCGCGCATGCGGGAGGGGGGCTATGCCGGAGGTCTCTTTGCGATATTTGTTCCATCGGGTACACCGGATGATGGGTTCCCGGGCGCTGACGCAGAAACCGGCAAAGCGGCCTACGATTTACCGTTGCCGCCCGCAGTTGAATTGGCCCACGCTCAACCGGTCACCATTAAGGGAGTGGCCTGTTTGTTTCGACTCGAGGCCCAGTCCAAAGGCCGGATCAAAGTCATACGCACCGCTGATGAGTTAATACATTCCCTGCAAAATCAGGTAATCGCCTTGGTACTGCATTTTGAGGGTGCCGAAGCCATTGATCCCGAACTGAATGCCCTGCATGTTTTTTATCAGGCCGGTTTGCGGTCCCTGGGCCTTGCCTGGAGTCGGCCCAATGTTTTTGCCCATGGGGTGCCTTTCAGGTTTCCGCATTCACCTGATACGGGACCGGGTCTGAGTGAAGCCGGCCGGGAACTGGTCAAAACCTGCAACCGCCTGGGGATCATGATTGACCTGGCCCATATCAATGAAAAGGGGTTCTGGGACACGGCCAGGCTTACCGCAGCGCCATTGGTGGTAACCCACGCCGGGGTTCATGCCCTTTGTCCTTCCACCCGCAATTTAACCGATAAGCAGCTGGATGCCGTCGGCGAGTCCGGCGGCGTTATCGGGATCAATTTTCATGTCGGCTTTTTGCGGCAAGACGGTCTCCTGAAGGCCGATACACCTATATCGGAGATTGTCCGCCATATTGATTATGTTGCCCGACGCATCGGTATCGAGCACGTGGCCCTGGGTTCAGATTTTGACGGGGCCATCATGCCGCAGGAACTCGGTGATGCAGCGGGCATGCCCAAGCTAATTAAATGCCTGCGTGATACGGGTTACGACAATGATGCGCTGCGCAAAGTGACCCATGAGAACTGGGTGCGGGTGCTGGGTAAGACGTGGAAATAGGCAGCATTGGATGACTGTAGGGTCATTTGATTTTGCGGGGTGTCTGTTGATGATTTGAAGGTTTCAGGTGTCAGGTGTCAGGTTTCAGGATGAAAAGCGCTCAGACCGTGATCTTTCGACTGCATAACCAGGGAAAAGCAAACCGCAGGATATCGAATAACGAATGTCGAAGGGTGGTTTCGCTTCGCTCAGTCTTTTTTAAAATTGATAGAGCGTAGC